>Ga0214919_10006789_pt1 | contig 15612 bp, 4 predicted proteins | sample LL1503_MetaG_FD_177994 | JGI IMG/M metagenome (GOLD analysis project Ga0214919, IMG submission 177994) | Freshwater microbial communities from Lake Lanier, Atlanta, Georgia, United States - LL-1503 | ecosystem: Environmental > Aquatic > Freshwater > Lake | place: USA: Georgia | collected 2015-03-15 | reverse complement strand
CCAAAAACCACTTGCTCTGTTTTGAAGCCCCTTTTTTTACATTAAATTCGCCATAAGTTCTATCATAGAACCGCTGGTCGATAATGCCGTGATTCTCTGGGTAAAGGCCTGTCGCCAAGGTATAATGGTTGGCGAAGGTGCTTGAAGGGAAAGACGGGAGCATGTAGTCCGCTTTAACACCTTTTTCAGAGAGCTTTTTCAGATCGCTTGCTTGGGGTAGCTCTAAGTAGTCTGGGCGAAATCCATCTACAGAAATCATAATAACGGTGAGTTGCTTCTTTGCATACTCGGGGATGATCGTAGTAGTCTTATTGTCTAATGTGGATTTTTTGCATCCGAACAGTATACTGATCAAGCAGTATGAGGCAATTAACTAAGTAAAGTTTCATAATTGAATAAGAATTATGTAAAATAATCGCAAATGTAATTCTATTTTTTTACTTATTCGCATCAATGCAAAGGCCGTTCTTACTTTGGTTTATAAAAATGCCCATTATACATTTTGATAAACTAATGATTTGATAATGATAGCATACTGTGGATAAGCTTTGATCTTTTTATTGATTCGAAAGGATATATGACTACATTGGCTGTCGTAAAATTATTGTTGTTAAATGAAATATAAGAAGGCGCTAAGAACCATGACGAATCCGTTTCAATTAAGTAATTATCAAAATCTATATAAAAAAGAAAAACCGCTCAGGGCTGACTTATTTAGCTTTGAGCAAATGAATGAGTACGGGAAAAATTTAGCAAAGACTCATCATATAAGTGAAAGGCAAAATAAAGAATCATTACTTAGTAGGTTGTCAGATAACGAGAAGACGCTGAATGAAGTGCGAAAAATTCTTATGGAAGCTATCAGAAATGATATCACTATATCTCCTGCTGGAGAATGGCTGATCGATAATTTTTACTTGATAGAAGAACATATTCGGACGATAACAAAACACTTGCCCAAAAGATACAAAAAGGGGTTACCCCAATTACTAGATAACAAATCACTTGGGCTGATACGTGTTCACAGTATAGCTCTAGAGTTTATATCCCACAGCGATGGGCAATTAGACCTGGAACAACTGAGCTCATTTATAAAGTCATACCAGTCTGTTTCGCCTCTTCAACTGGGCGAATTATGGGCAATCCCAACCATGATTCGACTTAGTTTAATTGAAAATATCCGGCGTATATCGATATTCATTGCTACCGATAGAATCGAAAAAAACATCGCTAATTACTGGATAGAAAAACTGCTACATGTTTCGGCCCATGACCCTAAAAACTTGATACTTTTAATCGGAGAGATGACCAAAGCAGGTCCTCCTATGACAAGTGCCTTTGTTTCGGAAATGCATCGTCAATTGCTTGGAAAAGGATTTGCTTTGGCTTTACCATTAACCTGGATGGAAGACATTCTAAACGAAAATGGGAGCAGAAGCAGTGATTTAATAGAAAATGATATACAGATACAAGCTGTCAATCAAGTATCAGTAAGCAATAGTATTGGGAGCCTTCGCTTACTTAATTCAATTAACTGGCGAAACTTTGTTGAGGAGCATAGTCTTGTTGAGCAAACACTTCGCAGAGATCCTTCTGGGGTTTATTCTAAAATGGATTTTGCTACACGAGACAACTATCGTCACACGATTGAGCACATTTCAAAAAGATCAAAAAGGACAGAAAATGAAGTAGCTGAAATCGTTCTCAAATTAGCTAATGAAAGTTCGGAAGAAAAAAAATTAGACAGTCGAAAATCGCACGTGGGTTACTATCTGGTAGATAGCGGGATATCTGACCTTGAAAAGGCAACAAATGTTCACAACTCATTATACGGACTAATTAAGAAACAGGTGTACAAAAACCGCCTTTTTATTTATTTAGGTTCTATTTTTTTAATAACAGGGGGATCCAGTGCCTTTATACTAACAAATAGGCTTGAAGATGGACTCAGTGTTTTTTGGGTCTCATTAATAAGTATTCTATTAACACTGTGCCTGAGCCAATTGGCGGTAGACCTGTTTAATTTTTTCTCAACGTTATTAGTCAAGCCAAGCCAATTACCAAGCATGGATTTTTCAAAGAAGATCCCAGATGCTTACCGTACACTTGTCGTAGTTCCGACTATGCTTACTGATTCTAAAACTATTAAGCATTTAATCACAGATATAGAGGTACGCTTTTTAGCAAATAATACCAATAACTTATACTTTGCTCTTTTGACAGACTTTAACGACTCGACTGAAGAAAAGCTTCCCGAAGACGACACTCTTTTAGAACTTTTACAAAAAGGTATTCACGAGTTGAAAAAAAAGTATGAAAAAAATGGTCAGGACATCTTCTTTCTTCTTCATCGTTCGCGCTCATGGAATCACGCTGAGGGGAAGTGGATTGGCTATGAAAGGAAGCGTGGAAAATTAGGTGATTTGAATAACCTTCTAAAATTGGGCGAGAACTCAAAAAAAACTTTCTCCAGTACAATAGGAGATATTTCGGTTTTAAAAGGTTTAAAGTACGTCATTACACTTGATTCAGACACCCAATTGCCACGTGGTGCAGCATGTAAAATGATTGCCACTATGGCTCATCCATTAAATCACGCAGTATATAGCGAAAAAGAACAGCGTGTTATTCAAGGATATGGCATTCTGCAGCCAAGAGTCACAGTGAGCTTACCTGAATCAAACAGCTCATTCTATAGTCGAATGCATGGCAACGAGCCAGGTGTGGACCCCTATACACGTACAACATCGGATGTCTACCAAGATTTATTTAAAGAAGGGTCCTTTATTGGAAAAGGTATTTATGATGTGGCTGTTTTTGAACAAACGTTAAGTGAAAAATTTCCTGAAAATTATATTCTTAGTCATGATTTGCTAGAAGGTTGTTATGTCAGATCTGGACTGCTAAATAATGTCGAAGTATTTGAAAAGTACCCCATGACGTACTATTCGGATATGAAACGTCGTGCCCGTTGGGTCAGGGGAGACTGGCAAATATTTCTTTGGTTTTTACCTTACGTCAGAAGTAAAAATCGATTTTTTGAAAAAAACACACTATCTGCTCTTTCGCGCTGGAAAATATTTGACAATATCCGCCGAAGTTTAGTCCCTTTAGCTTTAACATCGCTTATCATTTTAGGTTGGATTTTACTTTCCGATCCTCTTTTTTGGACAATTTTGGTTTCACTTATCATTATATTCCCAGTTTTTATAGCATTCTTTTGGGATATTTTTAAAAAACCAGATGACCTTTTTTGGTACCACCATCTCGTGATGCTAAAACAAAAAATAGGTGAAATTTTTTCAAGGATACTCTTTTCATTGATATGCACCCCCTACGAAGCTTTCGTCAATATTATGGCAATTAGCCGTGTTATTTGGCGAATGAATATATCTCATAAAAAACTTTTAGAATGGGGTTGCTCACCCAGTGAATGTGTTCTGGGCCAGAATTTTAGTACATTGTATTATTCCTACAAGTTAATGTGGATATCACCTTTCATGAGTACCATGACACTGGTTTACTTGTTTGTTTATGCCCCCATCACCTTGTTCGTTGCAGGTCCAATTTTATTGCTTTGGTTGTTCGCTCCATATATATCCTGGCAGATTAGTATGCTTTCAACAAAGAAAAAAACACTGTTGTCGACTAATGAAAATATTTTTCTTCAGAAAATTGCTCGGAAAACTTGGGCCTTTTTTGAATACTTTATTGGCCCCGAAAACAATTGGCTACCACCAGATAATTTTCAAGAACATCATGCAAATTCAAAAATTGCTAATTACACCTCGCCAACCAATATAGGGCTTTCACTTCTTTCAAATCTCTCGGCGAACGATTTTGGCTACATATCAACAAGACAGTTTCTAGAGCGTACCTCTAAGACATTGAATGCCGTAAAGAGGTTAGAAAAATATCGTGGACATCTATATAACTGGTATAATATCGAAACATTACAACCATTGCACCCAAAATACATTTCTACTGTAGATAGCGGGAATTTTGCAGGCCACCTGCTCACCTTAAATCAAGGTATTATTGAAATACTAGATCAAAAATTCTTGGGAAATAAAATGCTATGCGGTTTGCTCGATACAGTGCGTGTGATTAAGGAAACAATAGCTCAAAGTGATAGTCATATTGTGCTAGAATTTACCATGATACTAGAAGCGGAATGCTGCAAAGAGCAGACTTTACATAGCATGAATGATGTACTACATCGTTTAAAAATAAGCTATGAGTCAACCATAAAAAACTTAAATAATCAAGTTAACATTATGGCCAGTTGGTGGAATAAAATTCTGCTGAACCAGCTAGAGCAAGCGATTGAGGATTTTAAAATTCTATCACCATGGCTCTTAAAACCCCCTATTCCCCAGAAATTTGAAACGATTACTCACATTGATCGCAATATCACTCGGAACGAATTATATCAACATATTACCGACTTAATGCCTCAATTAAATGAACTCAAAAATAAAAATAACACAATCGAAGAAAATCAATGGATAGATCTATTTAAAAATTCTCTTATTGAATCACAAAATACCCTAAAAGCTCAAATAGAATGTATTAAGAAGCTAAGCACTGAATGCGTTAACTTATGCGAAATGGATTGGGATTTTCTATATGATGAATCAAAACATTTAACGACCATTGGCTATAAAGTGGATGAACGTGTTTGCGATCCAGGTTATTACGATTTACTTGCTTCGGAAGCAAGGCTATGTATATTCGTAGCAATTGCTCAAGGCAAACTTCCTGAAGAGGCTTGGTTTGCTTTTGGAAGATTACTTACCAACGTAAGAGGGGATTTAACATTGCTGTCTTGGAGCGGTTCAATGTTTGAATACCTGATGCCTATATTGGTGATGCCAACCTATGAAAACACACTCCTTGATCAGACCTATAAAACGGTTGTTAAACAACAAATAGAGTATGGTAAAAGACTACACATCCCTTGGGGAGTTTCAGAATCTGGCTACAATATGGTGGATACGAATTCTAATTACCAATATCAAGCATTTGGCGTCCCTGGTTTGGGCTTGAAGCGAAGCTTAGAACAAGATTTAGTGATTGCTCCATATGCTACGGCACTTTCGTTGATGGTGGATCCTAAGGCATCCTGTCAAAACTTAGAGGTCTTGTCAAATTCTGGGTTCGAAGGCTCTTATGGTTTTTATGAATCTATTGATTATACCACTTCGCGTTTATCCAGAAATCAAAAAGAAGCGGTTGTTCAATCTTTTATGTCCCATCATCAGGGTATGAGCTTACTGTCAATCGGAAACTTATTACTCGATCAGCCAATGCAACGACGTTTTAAAGCCGATCCACAGTTTCAGGCCACCCTGTTGCTACTTCAAGAACGCATACCTAAAACTTCTGCTTCCTTTGTACACACTACACCTATAGCTGACTTTATTCCTCAGTTAAGTGGTACAGATGTACGCATTATAAAGACAGCTGATACGCCAATACCCGAAATACAGCTTCTATCCAATGGCAGATATCATATCATGCTTACCAATTCTGGCGGAGGATACAGTCGCTGGAAAAATATTGCCGTTACACGTTGGCGTGAAGATTTTACTTGTGACAATTGGGGCATGTTTTGTTACATAAAAGATCTTGATACTGCTTCTTATTGGTCGACCACCCATCAGCCTACAAAAGTAGAGTGTAATAACTACGAGGCTGCATTTTCGCAAGGACGGGTTGATTTTCATAACTCCCACAATGATATAGACACCCACACTGAAATTGCTATATCGCCAGAGGATGATATAGAGATCCGTCGTCTACATGTTTTAAATAAATTGTCTGTTCGAAGGACAATCGAAATTACCACATATGCAGAGGTTGTGATTGCCTCACAAGCCTCGGATATTATGCAGCCTACGTTTAGTAATTTATTTGTTCAAACAGAAATACTCGCAAAACAAAATGCGATCATATGTTCGCGTAGACCAAGAGCCAACAACGAGCACCCACCACATATGTTTCATTCTATGGTTTTAAATGGAGTGAAAAAGGAGATAGAAATATCTTATGAGACCGATAGACTGGCCTTTATTGGTCGAGGAAACACCCCCGAAAATCCCAAAGCAATGGAGGAATCCAGACCGCTTTCAGGTAGTCAAGGTTCTGTGTTAGATCCAATCGTTTCCATACGTTGCAAACTGGTGCTTGAACCTGATGAAAGTGTAGTGTTAGATCTTATTACTGGGATCAGCGATACAAGAGTAGGCTGCGAACGGTTGATCAAAAAATATCAAGACAGACATCATAAAAACCGTGTGTTTGAACTGGCATGGACACACAGCCAGGTGATACTCCGACAAATAAATGCCACCAATAAAGATGAAAATCTATTTGGAAGATTGGCTAGCTCCATCATCTTTGCAAACTCTTCCATGCGAACAGATCCTTCCACCATTATTAAAAATAATAAAGGACAATCAAATCTGTGGGGATATGCTGTTTCAGGGGATTTGCCCATTGTGCTTTTACAAATAACGAGTCAAAAAAATATCATTCTTGTAAAACAGTTAATTCAAGCGCATAAATATTGGCAACTTAAAGGCCTTCAGGTAGACCTCATTATATGGAACGAAGATTATGGAGGCTATCGTAATGATTTGCACAACGAGATTCATTCACTTATTCCAAGTGATTTAGTAGATCGACCCGGAGGTGTTTTTGTAAGACCTGGAGACCAAATACCAGATGAAGACCGCATTCTTTTTCAAACAGTTGCACGGATTCATATTTCTGACATAAATGGCTCAATAGTAGATAATATTAATCAGAAGTCTTACAAAAGATTGCGTATTCCATATATCTTAAAAAAATCAGATTATATTCCACAAAAAACGTTAAGTCGTTTCCAAAAGAACTTACTTTTTTCAAATGAATTGGGTGGCTTTTCACCGAATGGTTATGAGTATGTAATTACCACTGATTCTAAAAAAAGAACTCCATTGCCTTGGGCAAATGTAATTGCGAACCCTGATTTTGGCACAGTAATCACTGAAAGTGGACAAGCATATACTTGGGCTGAGAATGCTCATGAAATGCGCCTTACCCCTTGGAACAATGATATTGTAAGCGACTCGGCAGGGGAAGTTTTTTATTTACGAGACGAGGAATCGGGTCATTTCTGGTCTACTACTCCGCTTCCCAGATGTGGGCAATCACATTACATCTCACGACATGGTTTCGGATATAGCGTCTTTGAACATGCTGAAGATGGAATTTTTTTAGAAATGACAGTTTATGTCGATATAGAAGATTCTATAAAATTCACTGTTCTGAAAATCTCTAACAAGTCTGGCAGATTACGTAACCTCTCTGCCACTGGGTATACAGAGTGGGTTTTAGGAGACTTAAGACCTAAAACGGCCATGCATGTCATTACCGAAGTTGATACAGATACAGGTGCAGTTTTTGCTAGAAACCCCTATAATACCGAGTTTGTCGATCGCATTGCGTTCTTTGATACAGACGCTAAAACCAAAACAATCACCTGCGATAGAACAGAATTTATTGGTAGAAACGGTTCTTTGAAAAATCCAGATGCCATGAGCCGCTTGAAACTTTCGGGTCAAATAGGATCGGCTTTAGATCCGTGCACAGCAATCCAAGTACCCTTAGTCCTCGCTAATGGCGAAGAGCATGAAATTATTTTCAAACTAGGGCTTGGAAAAAACATGGATCATGCCCGGAATATTGTCAAAAAATTCAGTGGAAATGATGCTGCACGCCAAGCACTTGAAAAAGTTAAAAACTACTGGAAGGACACAATTTCCGCACTGCAAATTGAAACACCTGACAACTCCATAAACATATTAGCCAACGGATGGCTTACTTACCAAACGTTGTGTTGCCGGCTTTGGGCACGCTCTGGTTATTATCAATCAGGAGGGGCATTTGGTTTTAGAGACCAGTTGCAGGATTCCTTGTCATTACTCCATGCCAAACCCGAACTAGCACGTAAACAAATTTTATTGTGTGCTGCCCATCAGTTTCAAGAAGGGGATGTACAACATTGGTGGCACCCACCTATTGGTCGAGGTGTTCGGACACGCATATCAGATGATTATCTTTGGCTACCTTTTGTAACGTATCATTATGTAATACACACGGGAGACAAGCAAATACTGGACGAGAAGTCTACATTCCTAAATTCTCGCTTGCTCAATCCCGGAGAAGAATCTTATTATGAACTACCAACAATATCTGAGCAATCAGCAACACTATATGGCCATTGTGTAAGTGCTATAAAACATGGAATCAATTTTGGTGATCATGGATTACCACTTATAGGCACAGGTGACTGGAATGATGGAATGGATCGTGTAGGACACCACGGTAAAGGAGAGAGTGTTTGGTTAGGCTTTTTTCTTTATGACGTACTTGTGAAGTTTATTACAATAGCCGAACTATATAATGATTCTGATTTTGCCTCCCAGTGTAAAACGTATGCAGCACAATTAGCTGCAAATATTGAAAAACATGCTTGGGATGGAAAATGGTACCGTCGAGCCTACTTTGACGATGGAACCCCACTTGGTTCGGCAAGTTGTACGGAATGCCAAATTGACTCGATCTCTCAAAGCTGGTCGGTACTTTCTGGAGCTGGTGGTATGGAACGGTCTATTGTGGCTATGAAATCTGCAGAAAATAAGCTGGTCAATAAAAGTGCTGGTATTATACAATTGTTAGACCCTCCTTTTGATAAAGCCAATGTGGATCCTGGTTATATCAAAGGTTATGTACCTGGGGTACGTGAGAATGGTGGACAATACACTCATGCTGCCGTGTGGCTAATTATGGCTTTTGCCAAGCTAGGTGACAGTCGTCGTACGTGGGACTTGTTGCAAATGATCAACCCACTTAATCACGGATCAACAGATGATAAAGTAAGTATTTATAAAGCCGAACCGTATGTGCTAGCCGCAGATGTATACGGTGTTGCACCTCATACAGGTCGAGGAGGTTGGACTTGGTATACTGGTTCGGCAAGTTGGATGTATCAGCTAATTATCGGATCATTCCTTGGATTAAAACTTGAAGGAAATCGATTAAAATTTGAACCTTGTATTCCTAAAGAATGGAAATCATTTAAGGTGCATTACAGATACATAGATACCATATACCACATCGTTATCGAGCAAAAAAGCACGATCGGAAAAACAGTTGTATCAGTTGACGGGGATGTTCAAGATGGCCAGTTTATGGTATTAGTCAATGATAAAAAAGAGCATCATGCTGTTGTCAAAATATTTAGACGAGTAGGTTGATTAATCAATAGCGGGAGTGTCAAAATATTGCGGGTAACTGATTAAAGTTAAGATATAATGTATGGATGCAACTAGGTTACTTTTTTGGATGTCCTTGGCTATTGTCTTTTACACCTATTTAGGGTATGGTATGCTGCTTTTTATAATCATTAGCATCAAACGATGGTTTGTTAACCCCGCTGCAAAATCAAGTAGGGTATATACACCTGATGTTACATTATTTATTGCAGCATATAATGAGAGAGATTATATAGCTGAAAAAATGACCAATACCTTGGCACTTAATTATCCAAAAAATAAACTAAAAGTATTATGGGTTACCGATGGGTCTGACGATGGAACACCAGATTTATTAAAAGAATATCCTCATGTTATTGTTGAGCATCAAAATCTAAGAGCTGGAAAAATAGGAGCTATTAATCGTGGAATGAAATTTGTATCCAGTCCCATAACGGTATTTTGTGATGCAAATACGATGCTTTGTGCAGACGCCGTTAATCATATCGTTAATCTGTTTAGTGACGATCGAGTAGGTTGCGTTTCGGGCGAAAAACGCATTTTTTTGTCTGATAAAGACAGCGCATCGGGTGCAGGCGAGGGTATCTATTGGAAATATGAGTCAAAATTGAAAAAATGGGATTCTGAATTATATTCAGTGGTGGGTGCAGCTGGCGAGCTATTTGCTATTCGTACTGAGCTATTTACTGAAGTAGAAAAAGATACTCTCTTGGACGATTTCATGATTTCGATGCGGATAGCTCAAAAAGGATACCTAATAAAATACGACCCCAGAGCGTACGCGATAGAAACGGCATCGGCCAATGTTGATGAGGAACTAAAACGTAAAATAAGAATTTGTGCAGGAGGAATCCAGAGTGTATTACGTTTATGGCCTCTTCTGAATATTTTTAAATATGGTTGGCTGTCGTTTCAATATATATCTCATCGCGTATTGAGGTGGACGATCACCCCATTTGCACTTTTAACCGTATTCATTAGTAACCTGCTCATCGTTTTATTAGCAGATTATTCTAAAAATACCATCTATTGGGTAGCCCTAGCCTTGCAGTTGCTATTTTACTTGTTTGCTGCAATCGGTTATTATTTCGAGAATAAACAATTGCGTGTAAAAATTTTATTTGTACCCTATTTCTTTTTTATCATGAACTATGCCGTATTCAAAGGCTTGGTTCGATATATGAAACGTTCGCAATCAGTAAACTGGGAACGAGCGAAAAGAAAGTGATTTTGTAAAATTGACCTATAAAAATGTCGACCAGCTTAAAAGAAAAAGATTTATACAGCATCGCAATGTCTATTGGCAACAGCTTGGACAAACAAGAAATGTTGAAAGAAAGTCTCGAAAGCTATTCTCAATATTTAGGCTGTAGCGGGGGCATGGTGATCAAAGCAAGCAGGACCTCATCAGATCATTACACTTTATTAAATGATTTCACGTACACGAAAGACTTTTCTATTCGTACAGAGTTCTCAGAATTTAGCAAAATAATTGCTACCGATTTATCTGTAGATGAGTACAATCAAATTACAAAAAAAATACTCAGTAAGTCATTTTCTGATAATAAAAATCTTTGCGTAACCCAATTGCCTGGATATGGATTTTTAGTTCTAATAAAAGAAGATCAACCATTTACCTCGGAAGATATATCCAGTATCGAGCAGTTAAACATAAAACTGGTTAAGTCCATTGCCATTTGTGATCAATATCAAGAACTAGAATTGATAAAAGAACATTGCTGGAGTTTGCTGGAGTTTATTTCAGAAGTGGTTTACGAAGTAGATTTGCAGGGTAATGTAAAGTATGTGAATAGAGCAGGGCTTGAGAAACTTGGATTAAAGCAGGAAGATATTCAAAAAGGATTTAGCGTATTTCAACTATTCCGCTCCGAAGACATCCCCGTTGCAAAGCAAAACTTCAGAATAACACTTTCGGAAAGCAATATACCTCCCAGAAATTATACTGTTGTTAAAAAAGATGGTACTACTTTTCCTGGAATTGTCTATACCGATCGAGTTTTTAATGAAGATCAATTGAGTGGCGTTTGTGGAATATTAATAGATGATACGGAAAGAACCGAGACAGAAAAAAAAATAAAAAAATATACAGAGCAACTCGAATTAGCAATTGTTAGTAGTGGGTCTGGTTTTTGGGATTGGAATGTTAAAACAAGTGATGTTGTTTTTAACAACCAATTGTTTTTAATGTTAGGGTACGAAAAAGGAGAAATTGAACCCACCATATTTGCCTGGGAGAGGCTTATTCACCCTGAGGATAAAGAGGGTGCGATGGAAAGCTTAAGGAAACATATTAAGGGCAAAATACCATTTTTCAAGTCTGAGCAAAGGTTAAAAACAAAAGACGGTTCTTGGAAATGGATATTAAACACCGGCAAGGCTATAGAATGGGATGCTCAAGGTCAAGTAAAACGAGTGGTTGGTACTTATATTGACATTAATCAACAAAAGCAAAGTGAAATGCTGTTGAGAAAAAATTTGCATCAACAAAAGCTCATATCAGATTCCCTTGTTTTATTTAATGAATTTTCTGATTTTGAAAATAAAATAAAGACTATTCTTAAACTCATTACGAGCTATCTAGGCGTTAGTGGCTCTTCCATTTTCATAGACAGAAAAGTAGATGGTAAGGAGTTAACCTATTACGAATGCTCGAATCCAGATAAGAATATCGAAACCTCTAACGAGTGGATTCATTTACTCAGGCAAACCAATAAGTTGAATGTGCCTATTTTCTGTGACGATATACGATTTTTAGATAGTGATATTCAAAATATTTTACAGTCCAGAGGAATTTTATCTATTGTGATACAGCCATTAATAGTTTCTGAAAATTATTATGGTTTTATTGGATTTGATGAATCCACTGCTTTATATCAATGGGTTGGCGATAATACTGAATTTTTGAAAACAATTTCGACGATTTTTAGTGGCATTATCGATCGAAAACATATCCTTAGTGAACTTTCCGAGAGCAGATCAAATTTTGAAATTACTGCACAAAGTACCTTATTCTCGACTTGGCACTTTGACATCAAAAATCAAGCATTTTTCTTAGATGAACTTAGCCTATGGGATAAAATGTTTGAGGATAATCTTTACACTGAATCTGGGCTAGATTACATTAAACTAATGGAATATGTCCATAAAGAGGATCAGCAACTAATTTATAGTGCAGTGTACGAAATAGGAACCCGACTTGCAACCAACTTTGACATTGAATATCGAATTTTTAGTAAAAACCAAGAGTGGGTTTGGGTACAAATGATTGGAAAGGTTAGCAAGTTTAGCTCAAAAGGAAATCCGATCGCTATTCATGGCACTATTCAATGGATTAACGAACGTAAGAGTACCGAGCTAAGACTTCAAAAGAATCAGCAAAAGTTTAAGGATATTTTTGAGATGTCGCCTATCGGTCAAAAAATAGATTTATTTGTACCAGGTGGGGGTATTCTTGATTGTAATGAAGCATTTTTAAATTCGACAGGATACACCAAAAAAGATCTGGAAAAAGTTAATTTTTGGGACATCACTCCATCTGAATATTATCCAGAGGAAGAAAAACAAACAGAAAAGCTTACTAAAACAGGGAAATATGGCCCCTATGAAAAGGAATATATCAAAAAGGATGGCTCTCGAGTACCTGTTTTAATGACGGGTTTTTTGACGCGTGATGAGCTAGATCGCGAAGTCGTATGGTCTTCTATTCAAGATATTTCTGAAATTCGTTCTAAAACAGAAGCGTTGCGAAGCAGTGAAGAAAAATTTCGAAGCTTTGTCGAAAATGCGAATGATCTAATATTTACAATCAATGAGGCGTGTTGTTTTTTATACGTTTCTCCAAACAGCACTAATGTGATCGGTTTTTCTTCCGATCAGCTTGTGGGGAAGTCTATTATTGACTTTATTTACCCCGAAGATCGAGGTGTAATTGAGCAGTGTATTACTTTTAAAGCCAGTAATCAACCAGGAGTTCAAGTGGAGTTCAGGATAGCCCATAAACACAAGAAGTGGATTTGGTGCCAAGTAACACCGTCCATACTATCCAAGTCAACAAACTTAGTTGTGCTTGGTGTGTTGCGAGATATAGATGAACAAAAAAAATCGCAAGATTATATAGAAAATATGTCTCAAGAGTTAATTGTTGCTAAAGAAAAAGCGGATGTTGCAAACAAAGCCAAAGGAGATTTTTTAGCGACTATGAGTCACGAAATTCGCACGCCAATGAATGGTGTAATAGACATGACTAGTTTACTACTCAAAACCTCATTGAATGATGAACAAAAGGAATTTGTAGGCACAATTCGCTCAAGTGGATATTCCTTGCTTACAATCATTAATGACATTCTCGATTTTTCAAAAATCGAGTCTGGTCAAATGGTTTTAGAAGAACAACCATTTGACCTTAGATTATGTATTGAGGATGTTATTGAACTCTTTTCATTGGTTTCATTAGATAAAGGCATTTCGTTATCATATCGTGTCCCAAAACGAATTAACAAACAAATAATTGGTGACATCACTAGACTAAGACAAATTTTGGTAAACCTGGTTGGTAATTCGATTAAGTTTACAAGCATAGGATATATCAAGATAGAAGTCGACATTGAAGATGATGCCGAAGGAAAAAACAATTTAATCTTTAAGGTGATTGATACTGGCATCGGAATACCACTCGATAAACAAGAGCTACTTTTCAAAATGTTTTCTCAGGTAGATTCTTCTGTAACTCGAAAGTTTGGTGGAACAGGACTAGGACTTGCCATCACCGAAAAACTAGTTCACCTGATGGGGGGTACCATTGGTGTGCAAAGTGAAGTTAACGAAGGAAGTGTGTTTACTTTCAATCTCATAACAAGTTTGACTGATATTGAAGATGTTACACACCTGATTCACAGGCCAGAACAAATTAAAGTAGCGTTGATTTGTTCTAGTGGACAATTAAAAGAAACCATCGAACACTATTTGAGTGTGTTGTCAATTTTGCCAAGAAGTATAAAAGATGCGGACTTCATGATAACAGATGACCCCTCTAATGCAGACAAACAAAAAAAGACAATCCTACTAAAAAACTCAACGGATAGTGTAAGTGATGTTTTTTACTCAAAATTAGTGGAACCAATAAAATTAAGCTCATTAATCAACGTGTTTGTTAAGTCACTTTCCGAACACGCTAACTTGAATAAGGCTACGGAAGAACTACCTATTACAACAGTTTTGGCTCAAAAGTATCCTTTAGCCATTTTGGTTGCAGAGGACAATATCGTCAACCAAAAAATTATTTCAAGAATACTCCAATATTTTGGTTATCAACCCGATATGGTGGCTAATGGCATTGAAGCAGTACATGCTGTCGGCAGGCAAAAGTATGATTTAGTATTTATGGATGTACAAATGCCTGAAATGGATGGATTAGATGCAACAAAAAATATAATTCTAACGCTTGGCAATAAACATCCTATTATAATTGCCATGACGGCTAAAGCGTTAGATGGAGACAAAGAAATATGCCTTAATACTGGCATGAATGACTATTTAAGTAAACCAGTAAAAATTGAAGATATTGAAGCCATGATTGTGAGGTGGGCTAGTAAAATAGCTGCACAACCATAGTGGTATTCTTTTAGACTAGTTGTTCGAATAGATAAAATAAATAGTAAATAATAGGTTTATTCTCAATTCAGTTAAAAAATTAAAGGAAATAATATGATGTATGATTTATCTCTTTTGAAAACATACTCAAAAGGAGATGTCGATTTTGAGCTAGATATGATTCAGACATTTCTGGACGAGGCTCCAGTTTATAGCAGTGAAATGGCAACTTTTTTAAATGAAAAAAAGATAAAAGAAGCGGGTTTGTTAGCTCATAAATTTAAATCCTCTGTAGACATATTTGGAATGTCAGACTTGAGATTGCTATTAGATGATCTTGAAAAAAACTGCTCAAAAAATATCCCAAGTGAGGAATTAATGTTTAAAATTAGTTTAATGGTTGAAGAGCTAATCCTAATTATGCAGGATAAAAAAAACACGATGCAATAAGTGAGTAACAAGAAAAACAAACGGCATAAAAGCACTTTTCTAATTCGTAAAAAACTACACAGAACGCTCGGAATAAAATAAACCCTTAATAGTGCCTTATTATCCAACTGATGTTACGCAGCCCCTATTTTTCATATTTATATGATAGACTATTTTTGCAAGATGGACAAAGCGAAGATTAGAGATTTATACACAGATTATTTGTTGTCAAGTTTGGGAAAAACTACGG
>Ga0214919_10006788_pt1 | contig 15616 bp, 18 predicted proteins | sample LL1503_MetaG_FD_177994 | JGI IMG/M metagenome (GOLD analysis project Ga0214919, IMG submission 177994) | Freshwater microbial communities from Lake Lanier, Atlanta, Georgia, United States - LL-1503 | ecosystem: Environmental > Aquatic > Freshwater > Lake | place: USA: Georgia | collected... | reverse complement strand
TGCATTTCATACTGGCGTACTTTTGAGGTGCCAGTTATTATTACTAATACAATGAACATAATTGGTGAGCGTCAGGACCCAGAAAAGTTTATTCCAAAGATTATGTACTGCCTAGAAAAAGATACACCAATGACTATTCATGGTACTGCGGAAAATATTGGTTCACGTTTTTATCTACACGCAAGAAACCAAGCTGATGCTTTAGTATTTATTCTAAAGAATCTCCCTGCTACATCTTATCCAGATGCAGATCGACCAGACAAGTATCATATTGTTGGCGAAAAAGAGATTAATAATCTTGAGATGGCTCAGCTTGTAGCTAAGTATTGGGGCAAAGAACTTAACTTTATCTTTGAGGACTTCCACACTACAAGACCAGGGCACGACCTGCGTTATGCTCTTAATGGAAAGAAGCTTGCTGATGCTGGTTGGGTTGCTCCAGTACCATTGGAGAAGTCTTTAGAGTTAACAGTTGAGTGGACAAAGGCTCATCCTGAATGGCTCTGGAGAGATTAATTCTTTAAATTAAACTACCTTCATATATTGGTTACTATTTAGATGTTAAACCAATATGTGGAGGTATGCTATGGCAGCTAAGAAGCCAGCTAAAAGAAATATTACAACTGTTAAAGAAGTTAAAAAAGAACTTCCCGGTAAGGCTATAATGTATTATGGCGTTCCAGAAAGACCATTTGTTTGTCCTTCTTGCAAAAAAAGTTTAGTTAAAGGAATAGTCTACGAAGACAACGGTTCTATGTATTGTTGCAGAGGCTGTATCCCAGCTAAAGAAACCGCATCAATATAATCTTAATTAAAGAGGATTTAAAATGGCAGATCAACCAGTAGATCTATTTCAAGTTGCCCTAGGAATGGATCCCCGTTTTGGGGAAAACTTACCTCAAGATGTAGCTGATGCTTTTGCTAGTGGAGATGTAGCTAGAGTTTTTAGAACTGGAAGTGCAAGTCATAGTCCAGCCGTAAGGGGTCCGTCAGCAAAAACGGATTTAACACCTTCAAGAAGGGCCAATGTACATGGGGAACATAGTGGTTCCATATATGTTCAAACTAAAGCTGGAAAAACTGCTAGATGGAAACTGCCAGAAATAGCTCAAACATTAGATGACGGTTCAACTGACGCTGGTTGGAATGCTAATCATGGAGTTGGCAGTTTTTTTGACAACGCGATGGGTGTGCACCTAGACGAACCAGGTGTTTTAAATCAATATTTAAACAGAGAAGTAGCCAATCAACGGTCTTGGCCCTGTTGGTAAACAATATCAAGCAATGCAGGATGTTGGAACTAAGGTCGAGGACTTAAGCGGTCAGCAGCTTGCTGGTCAACATATCTATGAATACGGAGCACAAGGTCATCATAAAGGTGATAGAGTTATAGATGTATTCGAATCAACTGGAGAAAGACATTACTTTCAAGGAGATTTAGAAAATAATTTAAGAGGAACTAAATCTGTAGAACCAGTCTCTGATTTTATGGTTCGTAGGGGAATCAAAACTCCAGCCATGGAAGTTAAAGACAAGGGTGATGTCTTGTCTGCAGAGATTGCAAGTGGCCAACAAAAAGGTGAATCTCTTGTACAAAAAACTATTGAAGACAAACAAGAAGAAGTTCAAGAAGATTTGCAAGAATCTGCTGAAGAAAAAGGTGCTGAAACTGCTCAGGATGCACTTTTGGAAAAAGCAAAGGAAAAAATTCCAGAAAAAACTAAAGAAGCACTTGAGAAAAAAGATACTGGCGGTACCAAAGCTGAAAAAAGTGGAGTAAGAGTACGGAAAGCCAGCACCACACGTCTCCACCACTCCAACTGCAACAGCAACTTCTTCTGTTGGTGACGCAACTTTTGTAGCTGGCACAAAAGCATCAACCACCGTGTCTGCCCCCAGGGCTGCTAGCGTTGCGCAGCAAGCGGCTAGTGCTGCTGGTCATGGAATGCCACCGGCTGGAGCAAACACTGCCACTAAAGTTACTAAGTCTATCAACTCGATGGAAGAGCTAATGAGTTATGGCAAAGGCCTAGCGGGTAAAGTTATGAAGGGTGCTAAGGAATCTAAAGGTGCTAGAGCTGCTGGTCTTGCAGTCTTGGCAGCTGGTGCTGGTTGGGCAGCAGAAAGAGCTAAAAATCACCAGTCGACTGCAAATGCAGACTATAATAAAGAGCAACAAATAAGAAAGCAATTGATGTCGGATGGATAACTTCCTTGCTAACATTTTAAGAATGGAAAATAAATGAGAAACTATTGGTTAAGTGAACGCACTATAATTAAAGTAGCAGAAGAAGATACTTCACCAAAGTCTTGTCCTGCAGCAACGCAGGATATATCTGTGAACTTAAAGAACAGACAGGTTTGTGTAGACAAAGCTAAGTATGGCCCTATGAATCCTGAGTTAGATAACAAAGACTTTTGGCAAGCAAAAGCAGATCTTTTTGGTACAGATCCAGAAGAAGCTAAGACTTCATTATGTGGTAACTGTGCAGCTTTTATACAGACTACCGAAATGTTAGACTGTATTACGCAAGGTATTGATCCAGGGCCAGAAGCTGTTGCTATAGTTAAAAAAGCTAATCTTGGTTACTGTGAGATTTTTGATTTTAAATGTGCGGGCGATCGCACGTGTGATGCTTGGGTCGTTGGTGGCCCTATTACTGATGAGGACATGTAATCAATGAAGGTATGGATTGACCAAGACCTCTGCACTGGCGATGGGTTATGTGCAGAGATAGCTCCAGATGTATTTATTATGATGGATGATGGACTTGCTTACGTTAAAGAGGGAGACAAGATCTATTGTGCGGCAGTTGGAAATCCAGAAGGCTCAGCAGGGCTAGCATCTTTTGCCGATGACAGACTTGATGATGTAATAGAGTCTGCTGAAGAATGTCCTGGTGAATGTATATTTATTGAAATAGATTAATTAATATTTCTTAAAGCTTCTCTTATTGCATCGTGGTCTAGTGAATCATCGAACCCATCCGCCCACGATTGGTGCAAAAATCCAAGTTCCACTGATTGCTGAACATTATTATGAATCCATTTGTGACATAGTGGGCAACATATTACGTAATTGTCAGATGTTTGAACAACGTCAGGTTGTCTGTATCCAAAAAATCCGTATCTTGATTCCTTCTGGTGAGCTATTGACCCCATCTCGGTACAGTTAGGTGAATTAACTTCACAAAGAGTTTCCGGGTATCCTGCCCTGTTAAATGCCTCAAGTCGTGCGTCAATAACAGACTGAGGCATTTGAGGCCTTATTTCTTTAACTTCTTCAAAAGTATGTATGAAAATATTTTCATCTGTCATGATAGTTAACTTTCCTTTTTGTCTTTATTACGGGCCATAATATTTGAATCTAACAAGTCCACCGGTACCGGAAGTTGCAGCATATGCTTGGTTTCTAAAGCCACCACGACCGTAATCACTGGCCGGCGAGTTACCTATTCCTGGGCCTGGACCATACACATCTCCGTATCCACCCCCACCGGCTCCAAATGTATTATCATTTACGGTTACGGCTGGTCCACCATTACCGCCATATGCGTAAAGATAAGATTGGCTATTATAGGTCTGATAACTACCGCCATTTCCACCCGCACCTCCACCTCCACCGTAGCCAGTGTCGGAGTCTCCTATGTATCCATATGTACCACCAGTATATGCGCTTGATGGATAATTCGATGTTCCTCCACTTGCAACACCAGAGCTACCAGCAATATCAGCATTATTCCAGTATCCAACACCACCGCCACCGCCGCTCATACTTACTCCTGAAAAAGTTATAGTGGATGTTCCGCCCGGATTGTTGGCGCTACCACCGCCTCCAACTGCGTAACTAACAGACGCAGGTGCAGTCGCAGAAGAGTAGTAAGCAACCGCACCTCCACCACCACCTGATCCACCCCATGCACCGGCTCCACCACCTGCACATACCAGTTCGTAAAGAGTACCTACCGTTGGAGGAGTGAAAGATTGTTCCGAAGCAGCAGTTGCAGACTTTGCTGATATTGCTATTGACTGCTGCGTTCCATATGTTGTACCAGCTGTATTAACTGCTTTTACCCTATAATAATAAGTTCCTGCAGCAAGGCTTGACACAGTTGCTGTTACTGCGGTTGCAGTCAGTGCAGTAACGCTACCTGCTGATACTGAAGATGGATAAACTCCAGAAGATGTTCCGTATTCAAATGTAACAGTAGTGCTATCTCCATTGGAGTTTACTGTTCCGTTAAAGGTAGCAGCACAAGCAGTATTGTATATTCTTGCCTTATAATAAACAGTTGTCCCTCTTGGCCAAGTACTTCTGACATAAGCATTGCTTGTTGCGGCTACTTCATTAGGGTAAGATCCAGAAGAAGTTCCCCATACAAAGTGAGTAGTTCCAGCGGAGCCATTTAGAGTGCCAGTTCCAGTTGTTGCCCCTGATGGATATGGATTTGTCCAAGTCCCGGAACCAGACGTATATGTTTGTGTATTTAAGGTCCCAAATGATTGAGTATTTGTAGGAGCATTAGTGGTGGTCGCAGTAGGTGTAGTTGTTGCGTCTGAACCAGTAGTTGTTGATCCGTCAGGTACCTTGAAAGGCTTAAATGGACCTATCTCAGCTGACTCTGCTCCTTCTCCGAGAGCATTAACTGCTCTTATCTTAACTTTATAAAAAGTTCCGTTAGTTAATCCAGTTATTGTAAATGTAGTTCCAGATGTCCAATTAGAAGTTACGTATGATCCATAGGAACTGTATGTAACATTATTAGCTGAAGTTGAAAGAGCATACTTATAACCAGTTATAGTGAGTCCGGCCATTGAATGCAGGTGCAACAAAAGTTACTGGTATCGATGCATCTTGTCCTTCACTGCCAGGTGTCAATCCAAACGTAGGGGCACCAGGTACTCCACCAAGTCCAAACATACCACGTCCTGCTTGTCCCCTACCAGCTAAAAATGGCATTCTAAATCTCCTTAAGCAAACTTAGATTGGCTACCAAGAACAATGTAAGTAGATGCAGCTGTTTTTATAATCGTAAATGTATAAGCATCTAGTGCATCTCCAGCACTTCCAGCTGGAGCAGATCCACCAAACCATTGTATAGTTTGTGAAACTCCGTTAATAGTTAACGCTGAAACTTTTCCGTTAACGTGACCTGATTTCATTATGAATACAACTGTTAAAGATTGATTATCTAACATCAATGTATTTAGATTAACACTACTTGAACTTGGTCTGACCTCTAGAGTTACACCTGTGGAGTAAGATGTAGAGTAGTAATGAACTGCTGATGTTAGAACATCGATGTTAGTTGTAGCAGATGGGCTAGTTCCTACATTTACTTTTTCTAGAGACTGTTGAAGGACAACTGTACTCTGAAAAGTTGAAGTTCCAGAAGACGTTAAAGGTCCAGTAAAGTTTGGCGTTGCTGCTGTTAATCCTGTTGCAACCTCTATTTTTCCGTCTGTCTTCAAGGTATTTGGAGTAGATCTATAGAGATTTGTATCTGCTGTTGCAGAACCGGAAGACCAATTTAATTTACCACCGGCATCGATAGTAAGGTTTGGAGTCGCACTATTGTATGGTGCTATTTCTATGGCAGTATCTGCTGATGTGCTGAATTTTTTAGCACGAATAATATTATAAAAATTGGGCATTGGCCTCAACCAAACCTTTCTAAATTAAAATTAATCCCTCAAGATTAATCAGATATCTATTATAGTAATTGCCATTTCTGGCTATCAAACGAATATTGTCTATGGTAAAATATAATTATGTCAACAATTTCAAATAAACCTCATTCTTATTCTAAAATTACAGAACCTTGGGTTTATGTTGACGACTGTTTCACAGAGGAAGAACTTCAAATAATTGAAGAATACTGCTCTTCAAAGACATTAGAAAAATCTTCTACGGTAGGTAGTCATTCCGACGCAAGAGTTTCAAGCAACTGTTTTAATGATGTTGATGAAAAAAATCAATGGTTTATAGACAAGATTAATCAAGCATTGGATCAGGCTAATAAAGCATTCTTTGGATTTGAATTGTATGGGTATTCATATTTTCAGTATGCCGAGTATGAAGGATCGGAAAATGGCAAGTATGATGCCCATACTGATTTAATCTTTGGAGAAAATAAGCCAAGCTACATGATAGATACAAGAAAGCTATCCTTAAGCTTATTGCTTTCTGAACCAGAAAAAGATTTTATAGGTGGCGAATTGTTTATTCACTTAAGTCAAAATCCAACTCTGCACAATCTTCAGAAGGGGCAGATGATAATATTCCCATCATTTATGCTACACGGTGTAAAGCCAGTTCTATCTGGAAATAGAAAGTCTATTGTGATTTGGGTTGAGGGACCTAAGTTTAATTAACTAACATCCATTAAATAACTTATTTGATTATCTCTTACTTGATTAGAGTTGACCCAAGCTGAACCATTCCATTTTAAAAATTCACCCGTAGAAGGCGTTGGAGATGTAACGTCTCCCACTGCGTCTAGAGTTGCTATTGATGAGCTAAATGTTTTATTTATCCATTCAGAAGTAGAACTTTGCCATGCTAAAACTTGATCATTGGACGGAGTTGGTGCATTGACGTCCGTCAATTGGTCTACTGTTAAAGATGTTATGTAGGTAACTGGGTCGTTGATCCAGTTGGACCCATCATACACTAAGAGGTCACCATTAGCTAATCCACTTAAAATAACATCATTTAAAGAATCTAAATCGGTAGATAAAGCAACGCCGCTAACTGCAGCATAGATGCTAACCCTTACGCTATTGGAAGATGGAGGGGTTTCAAAATATACTGTTATAGAATTTAACGTTGTAGCTTCCCACGTAGTCAAAAATGAAGAATACGGTGATGCTGTATCAGTAAAAGAAACAACTAAATCCCTAGTTGATAAACCGTGCGTAATGGTAAATGTTGAAGTAGAACCATTACCTATGGTAGAAAAATGAGTAGTTCCGGCGACTCCGGATGGAGCTGTTGCATTAACCCAGTTAGATCCATCATACTTTAATACTTGATTAGGAGTTGCTGCAGAAATAATTACATCAGTTAAATCATCAAGGGCTGCTACGGTAGATGCAACTCCTGGAACATATTTATTTAGCGATGCATTGTATTTAAGAACGTTTGTATCAGCTGGACTTGTTGTGTCTATTTCTATGCCGCCAACTTTAAGTTTAGGTATAGTTGCCATACCAGTAAAGGTTGGTGTTGCACTATTCGCTTTTAGGTCCAATGCTGTTTGTTGTGCTGTTGAGACTGGCTTATTAGCGTCTGAAGTATTGTCTACACTTCCAAGTCCAACCATTGTTTTAGTAACACCACTTACAGTTCCCGTAAATGTTGGATCAGCTATGTTTGCTTTAAGATTTAACGCTGTTTGCTGTGCGGTTGAGACAGGCTTATTAACGTCTGAGGTATTATCAGCGTTACCAAGTGCCACCATTGATTTTGATACACCAGACACAGTTCCGGTAAATGTTGGACTAGCAGTTGGGGCTTTAGTGTCAATTTGAGTTTGAATTGCCGAAGTAACTCCATCAAGATATCCAATTTCCGTATCTGAAACATTAGTTACACGAGTCTGAACTACTGATGTATTAATTGAAATGTTTGGAGTAGCACCTTCTCCAGAGTTGTTAGAGATAGTGATACCATTGCCTTGAACTAAGTTTTTAACATAATCACCAACAGTGTCAGATGTTAAATCAACTGCATCGTTAACCCATTGAGATCCTGTCCATCTTAAAAAATCACCATTTGCAGAAGATGTTATAGTCACATCCGAAAGATCATTTATTCCATGGTTAGAAATGTCAGATACAGTTCCTGTGACGTTACCAGTTACATTTCCGGTAACATTGCCAGTTACATTTCCAACAACGCTACCAGTTAAATTACCAGTTACATTTCCAGTCACGTTGCCGGTTAACGGTGCTGTAACTCCAGCAAAAGTTACAGCACTGGAAGTTCCTACAGCTTGACCTATCGAGATGTTAGGTGTTGCACCTTCTCCGGAAGCATTAGAAATGGTTACACCGGTGCCAGCAATTAAATTCTTAACATAATTACCAATAGTATGTAGTCCAAGTGTTACAGAATCTTCTACAATAGAATTTAAATCTAAAAATGTAGTCCCATTATTTGTGAATTGCCATTTATCTGATGTTTCATTCCATCTTATCTGTACGTTATTTGCAGAACCGCGCTCAATTTCTAGGCCAGCATTGAGTATTGGAGAACCTGTAAAATTATAATTTAAAACTAATATGTTATCTTCAATTAAAACTTGAGCAACATTTAGGCTAACAGTGTCGCCACTAATAATTAAATCGCCACCAACAGTAAGGTCTTGTTCTATTGAAACGTTTTTTTCGCTGCTAATAGTTGTTTCTTGGTTTAGATTTTGCAACCAAGACCAAGTTGTCGCTACCGTATTATTGTTTTCGTCTTTATAGTAAACAATTCCATTGACTGGATCAAAAGCTAATTGGCCTTTTGTAATACTTGGAGGCATAGGGAACGACATTAATGTATCCTCTTGAGGTAATTAGCTCTTAGTATATGAGCCGGAACATAGGTATATAGTAATTGTTTGAGCCATTAATATTCAGAACTCATATCATTAAATGATTTAAGATTGAGCTTTTTTATCTACTTTAGTAAAAACTTGATTGATTTCTGTGCTAGATAATTTTCCATCGTCCAAGAATGCTCTAGATAAGCCTTCTACGACCGTAGCAACTCCAGCCATACCAGCCATGAAACAAGCTTTCCATATGGGAACGCCAGCTATTGCACCAGCACCGATGACACCAAGTCCAGATGCTGCAAATGTAGCTACTATTCTCATTAAAATATTATATGTGGTCTTCATTTAATCCTCATCGTTTTTGATCATTGCATGAAGGTAATGCACCAAGAAGGCACAACCTGTGGCTATGACTGTTATTTTTCTAGTTTCCCCAGAAAGAGTTGCAAACACTACTATGCTACCTGATATGGTAAAAGCTAGTGCTGAAGTCTCCTTTGAGAATTTTTTAATAAAGCCCCATGGACTAAATTTCCTTTTCATTGTTTCCTCCTCGTATTTAAATATACTGTTTTTTGTAAAGTGGTTATCTTCTTGATCTTCTGGACCTTCTATTTCAGTGTCCTCTTCTTCTTCGCCTTCTGGATCTTCATCTTCTTTGCGACCATTGCTGTTACTGCCGTCGCCAGGACCACCACCAGAGCCTCCAGAACCGCCACCAGAGCCTCCCGTTGGCCCAGATGGACCAGAGCCACCCATGCCAGCTGTAGCAGCGGTTAAAGCTGCACTAGCAGCTAATAGGGTTCTACGAGAGCCTACGTCGACGCTAGAACCTACTGGGACATAGTCGTCCAAGCCTTCTCCGTAGACGTTAATTGTCTCCTCAAAAGCGTTCTTTACTTCTTGTGGCGCGTTTGTCACAGCCTCAACAAGAGCTGCCTCTTCTTCTTGGGTCAATTCACCTACAGGAACCTCGGCAAATATCTCTGCAGCTTGGTCCCCATCAATACTTGCCAAGACCTTGTCGCTGGTAGCAAGTTCAGTAGCTTGGTCTGCAGTAACACCATTTTCTAAGATATTATCAACAGCAGCAGCAACTTGTTCTTCAGTTACTTTATCTGATTCCAGTATTCCAACAACTTCAGCAAACTGCTCATCAGTAAGAGGTGAGTCCAAGACTGCATCAATTACCTCAGCAAATTTTTCATCAGATAATGGCTCAGAAAAGACTGCATCCAAAGCTGCACTTAATTCTTCAGTTGAAAGATCGTCAGCAAAAACGGAGTCAACAACAGCAGCAAACTCCTCAGTGCTCAAGGGGCCATCAAGAAGAGATGTGACTAATGCTGCCACTTCTTCTGGTGAATCAGCGTTAGCTATAGCATCTGTCACAGCTGCTCCAAGCTCATCTGCGTTGTCTGTATTTTTAAATATATCAGCTACTGCACTATCAGCTGCATCTTGAGTATTCTCTGGAACAACTGATTCTGTTAGTTCTGTTGGTGCAGGAGAATCTGGTTCTGTTGTAGTTGTAGTAGTCTCATCTACCGAATCGGGTGGAGTAGTTGATTCTTCTTCTGGGATAGTGGTAGTAGTACCAGTTGGAACTTCGGGAATTGTAGTTGTTGTAGTTGTTTCTGGTTCCGTAGTAGTAGTCGTAGTTTCTGGTTCGGTAGTAGTCGTAGTAGGTTCTTCTGTAGTAGTTGTAGGTTCTGGTTCAGGAGAAGTTGTTGTCGTAGTCGTAGGAACGGTTGTGGTAGTAGTCGTGGTCGTCGTAGTGGTGGTTGTCGTAGTGGTCGTTGTAGTGGTGGTTACGACGGTATTAGAATTATCCACAATTCCATAGCCACCGGTAATTTCAGTACCGTTATCATCAAACGTATTGTTGCGTGCCGTTGACCATGAGTTAACGTCATTACCGTTGTAAGATTTAGTTCCATTACTAAAGTAGTTATTAAAGCTAATTGCGGTTGAGTTGCGCAAAAATGTATTACCTTCTACCAACTGGTTATCTGCTCCAGGAGTCCATGATGTTGGCATCCAAGAAAACATTGTGACAGCAGTTCCGTTGTCAGTAAATGTCGAGTTTAATACTTGTTGGCGGTTAAGGCCTTGAAGTTGAAGTGCAACACCATTGTTTTTAAATGTTGAATTATCAACTTTAACAAAACGTTCCGTACCAACAGCTGTTCCGTTATTTTCAAAAATTGAATTATTAATATATATACGATCTGAATAGTCAGCGTCGTTTGTGCTCTTTGTGCTTGGCGTTGAACCGTAATCTGAGTTAATACCACCATTAAGATATGTAAACTTACAGTTATTAAATGATGTTACAGTGTTATTCCTTTGATGCCAAGCGTATCCTTGTGATGCTGTAAACTTAACGTTGTTTACAGTAAACGTACCATTGTTTGTCCAGACAATTCCACCTGTAGTATTCTTGCCTTGTTTAAAAGTCATATCGCTAATGATTATGTTTCTTTGGCCGTTGTTGTAGATAGCTCGATAAAGATTATCTCCATCAATAATAGTGGTCGTCATACCTGTTCCAGTAATAGAAACAGCATCAGAAATTGCCGGAAGATCAGAAGTAAGTGTAATTGTTCCAGTATTATTAGAATCAAAATTAATAGTATTAATTGTCGATGAGGCATTTGCTGTAGTGATAGCCCAACGTAGAGATCCAACAGAACCATCGTCTAACAGATTAATTACATTAACGAATGTTGGTGCTGGAACAGTCCTTGTGGATGAAGAATTAGCTGTTAACGAACCAATTGAGTTAGTCTTAGTGACTTGTACTCTTATTTGCTTTCCAACTTCTGTAAGACTGATAGTATATGTTGCCGATGTTGCACTAGATATATTAGCCCATGTACATGAGCTTGGATCGCAGGATTGCCATTGATAAGAAGTAGCCGTAACAGCAGATCCACCATCTCCCCAAGTCCCGTCATTTGCCGTAAGGACTTCTCCATACCCTATATCACCAGATACAGATGTTCCACCAGATGTTGTTGGTGCTGTTGTTCCTTGAAGAATAGAAAATGATTGAGCTACAGTAGCTGCAGCTACATAATTGTTGTTAGCACTGCTGTTTGCAGAGATAGTACAAGTTCCAACTTGATTAGCAATAACCGTTACAGTTGCAGTTGAAATTCCATTACTATCCGTTGATGCGCCAACGGTACACTTGGTGGTAGTCCCAGAAGTAAAAGATATTGATTCACCCGATGTCGCATATGCCGAAATTGTAAAAGTTTGGTTTGAATTTGCCCTAATGATATCCGATGGTTGCAAGAATGTAATTGTATTTGGACTTGCAACAGTCAGTGATGTATCTATGTACATAGATGCACCAAGGGCTTTTCCACCTGTTGCATCATACGTTCCATTAACAAATCGAAAACGATAATAGCCAGAGCTTGGAACTATACCAGACGAAGTTGTCCAATCTTGAGTAAGACCACGACCATATGCTATTAAAGTTGTTGATGCACTTGAACCATAATCATACCCACTACCTGAAGATTCTACTTTTACTAAATAGCCATAGGCTTCATAATCGTCACTGCCACCAGCTGCTGCCCAGTTAAAAGAAAGTGCTTGACCTTGTGTTGCGGGGAATGCTTCAGTCCATACTTCTGGCCCATAAGCTGAACCATAAGTAGCATGGTTGTTGCAGGTATTTGGATAGGGCCCAATGCTTCCATTGGAATAAAGTCTAATGACTCCGGATCGATTATTATATGTTTGACTTTGGTATGTATAATACTGCATGCTTTGTTGGCCTGAGGAAGCCTCACCACTCTCATAAAACTGAGCAGGTTGCGTATAATTTTTATTCGTTACATAAGAGTATGGATCACCACTAGAAGCATCTGTGCCAGACATAGTATAGGGCCCAATGCCCTGTCTTGTCAGTATGCCACATTGGCTTCTACTAGCCTGAGTGCCTAGTATTACTTGTGCTGCGGGTGTGTTTTCAAAAACTGGCGATAAAGCTAAAGCTACATGCGACCTAGCTATAGGCGGCACAAAAGAAGCCATTAAAAATAATAATACAAGTATCCATGATCCACGACGTGGTTTTAGTCTCATCAGTCAGCCCTCCGATGTTCAATACTAATAGTAAGAGCTGATTAATGTTTTTGCGGCGGCCTGACAAGAGAAAAGCCCCAATAGAAATTAATCTACTGGGGCTTAGCACTTCCCTCCGTTGGAATGTATATTATAGCACATAAAAAGGGAAGAACCCCAGAAGAAATTAATCTACTGGGGTTCTGCACCGGCCTCCGTTGCAAGGAGATTAGTATATCACACTAATCAATGTCAAAGTCAGGTTCTGAATCTTTTACTGTGTCTAAGATTATTGCCACAAGAGCTGCAGGCATTGAGAACATAGATAGGGCTATCAGTATTACTATTGCGTATTTTATCATGCGCCTGGCTTAGGTAGTGCTCTCCATGCAGCTTCAAACTTTGCAGGATCTTTTGCCATTTCAGGTGAAATCTCTATATGAAACCAATGTCCGCCTTGTGAACCAGCATTGTCGTTTGAATCATAGACTTTTACTCCAGCAGCTCCTTCGCCACGACTGCAACGGTAACCACGACCCCAACCAAGAGTCTTGTCTTTAACGTTTGAGTCAAAAGCGTAATCGTGCATTTCTTCAATGCCCAGTGCTGCGGTATGTTGGAGGAACCAATCCCATGCTGTTAGTGCTTTTGCGCGATCTGTGTATCCAATATCTATTGCACGCCCAGTTGCATGGACACTAAGCCACTTAGGGTCTCCAGCGATTGCCTTAGGATTTTTCATCGATCGGTTAGCCCAGATCCCTAAGTTAGAGAAACCCCATCTTTTCTTGCAAAGCTCAAGAAGTTTTTCTGTTCCAGGAAGAGCCTTGCCTGAATTGCCGTCTGTGTTTCCAGTATATTTTCTTGCCATTTTAATCTCCTTATTTAAATATATATGTATTAATAGTAACCAAGAAAATACTAGTATCAACCCTGGTCATCACGCAAGATGCACTGAGGATAAGAATCATCTACCCAACAGTGCTTTAACGGGAATCTATCAAATGGATCTATGCCGTTTTCTATTCTATATAATATAGCTTCGTTATTCTTGTATTCCTCTGAGTCATATTCAGTATGGGCAAAAGATTCTATCTTATTTCTTATCTTATCTGACTCTGCAAAGAATGAAAAATGCCAACCACCATCTGGTATAACAGGTAGGACCATGTTTCTTAACTCCTGTGGAGTATGCTTTTTTAAGCTATGCTTTGCACACACTACCGGTCTAGCACCTTGGTCGCAATGAGGTGGGACTTGCCAGTTAAAGTTCCAAAAATATTGTTTAACATCTATTCTTGCTGGTATTCTGTGCTCAGTTATTTTCTTTAATAAAGATGATTTAACTATTTCATCCGCATCAGATATAAGAACGACATCTGAATCATCTAATCTATCTACAATTTGAGCAATAGCGTTTCTTTGATAGAACTCTCTTTCCCATGAAGTTTTGAGTTCATCAGGAAAGTCAACCTTAATCCTAATAATCTTTTCTTTCCATTCGTCTATCCATCTAGGAAGGTCATCAAAGTAGAACGGCTTAGGTTTTCCGGTAAAAGTTTGAGAAGATTCCACTACCACAAAATAATCTACTACATCGCTAAGTTCTTCAAACCTAATCTGCACCATATCTTCTTCGTTGTAGTACGTAAAGCAATCATATATTTTCATATACTAAAACATTTTCATTCTGGAGCATTGAATATCTCATTATCTCTCTTGTGGCGAACCCGTCTATTTGAAAAATTCTCTTAAAGTCTTTAGCCCAATCACCGGGATTTATAATAAGCGCTTTACCACCAGGCTTTAATAAATTTTTAATCTGAAAAGCCATAGCTTCAGTGTTGGTGTCGTATGTTAATGGATTATAATTTATAGAAATGAATAGATCTGCATTTCCATAAGCAAGGTATGGACCGTTTAATCCAATCTCCCAAAATCTATATTCAAAACAATCTTCATCTTGATCTCTTTCAGTATGCAATTGAAAAGCGCCAATGCTATGTTCCGCAGTAGCTAACGTGGTTTGAAGACTGCGATCTCCTCCATAAATAATTGTAAAATTTCTCTCAGGAAATACGTCTCTTATTATATGTGCTAGAAAATGATTATTCATCGATCTATTAACTTAATGGTTTAACCGCGTCAACCTTAAGCCATCCCCAGTCGCTTCCTCTTTTTACGTCTATAACTTCAAAGCCCATGCGGTTAAAATCATCTAGCAACATTCTATCAGTTAAACCTACAAAGTGAAAGTCAAATGGATTCAACTGCTCAGCAAAAAATATCTGCTGCATTCTTCTGTCTCCATCTAATGAGTCCATAGTTAGTATCTGCTGACAAGCTAGTAAGAAGTCTGGAACTTCAATCCTAATCATCCCACCAGGCTTAACGATTCTACACCATTCAGCCAAGACAGCTTGGTATTCTTTCCAGGGAAAATGCTCTAAGCATTCCGAGTTATACACAATGTCAGCGTAGTTATCTGGAAGGTTAATCTTTCGTGCGTCACATACAACGTCTACTGGAACTAATTTTTTATTAATGTGATCATATAGTGGAGTTGGATCGATATCAATATGAGTCCAATCTGGTCCTAGGTAAGTCCTAGTGCCAATCACCACCTTGATTCCATCTCCTTGTGGGATAGTTTCTAATCTCATTAAATTATTCTTCCTTTATAAAAATCTTTGTATCTTGGGACTTTTATTAGGTCATACTCTCTGCCCTCTAAAAATACAACTTCTGGATTAGAGTTTAGATCAGGCATTCTTATCTTCCAGTATTCCTCAAGATAGAGTGCATTGCACGGCCAATCTTCAAATCTTAAAACATTAGTGCTATGATAATTCATCCCTTTACCACAGAAATACGGCACCCATTTGTTCATCCACTCAACAACGCCACGACCTATTCTAGCGTGAGCTTCAGGGTCTGTTGTTTGCTTGGCAAGGTGTTGAACTGCAACTTCTTTGGCTACGCCC
>Ga0214919_10006787_pt1 | contig 15617 bp, 14 predicted proteins | sample LL1503_MetaG_FD_177994 | JGI IMG/M metagenome (GOLD analysis project Ga0214919, IMG submission 177994) | Freshwater microbial communities from Lake Lanier, Atlanta, Georgia, United States - LL-1503 | ecosystem: Environmental > Aquatic > Freshwater > Lake | place: USA: Georgia | collected... | reverse complement strand
TAGAAATCATCGAAAACTGCTTACCAAAAGATGAGGGAATCGCTATGACATTGGCTGAACGATTAATAGAAAAAGGGCTGAAGAAAGGGCTAGAACAAGGGCTAGAACAAGGAGTAGAAAAAGGCCTCAGAGACGTCGCCCGCCGCCTCTTGATGACTGAGCAACCCACAAGCTTCATTGAAGAAATAACGGGGCTATCCAATAAAACGATTACACAAATACGAAAAGAGCTCACGCATTAAAAAAACTAAAAATTTAACGAATAAAACATAAGAATAATTCCGTCATCTCTCTTAAATTTTAGTGCTGGAAAGCAAGTCAAAAACGCATAAAAACCCTATAAAAAAATAATCAAAGTTCCCGTTGACTCCAAATTCCTCGTCGTTATAATTGCGCCCTGGTTGCCGGGATGGCGGAACTGGTAGACGCGCCAGACTCAAAATCTGGTGCTAGAAATAGCGTAAGAGTTCGATTCTCTTTCCCGGTACCAATTGTATTTACAGTCAATTTTTAAATTCATAATAACCCGCCCCAGATGCGGGTCATTTTTTTTCTGGGGGATGGAGGTAGATCAATGACACAGCAAAACTTAGTTATTTGCATTGTTGCACCTACTGAACACTATTGCTTCTCAGATGTTGCTAAAGCCCTCGAAGCATCCGGTTGTGAAATCATCAGCTCCCACATGAGCAGCTTCGATGACCACCATATTTTAAACTTATTATTAACAGGAAACTGGGGCGTTTTAATCAAAACAGAATCGATGTTTAAACGCCTCGCTGAAACTCATACCTGGGAATTAATCCTAAAGAGAACTCATCTTAAAGAACCTCATGACCATGCCCTACTGCCTTACACAGTCAACTGCATGAGTATTGATAAAGCAGATATTCCTAAACATCTAGAAAGCTTCTTCAGTGAAAAAGATTGCTATCTAGTCAGCTACAACAGCTCCAGATACCAGTCCTCGCACTCTCGAGTTCAAATGCAGTCGGTAAATGCCAGAATTTTAATCCCTGCAGAATCTAACCTTGGGTCTTTCCGCGAAGATTTTTACTCTTTCTGCGATGATCATAATTACGAAGCTGTCTTAGATCCTGATCGTGGCCAATAAATTTCGTGTTGATCAAGTCACCACTAAAACAGGTGATCAAGGCCAGACATCTGTTGCCGATGGTAAAAAAATATCCAAAGACTGTGATTTAATTGAAGCTATTGGAAATATTGACGAGTTAAATTCCAGCTTAGGCTTTTTAATTAGCACTTTAAAAAACAATCCCTCTCCTCTTTTCTCTCACACCCCTCAAAATATTTTATTAACCATTCAAAACCAATTATTTAATTTAGGCAGCGAGCTGGCCATCCCCGCCTCTTCTGGCTTTGAGCCTCCTATTAAAATCAATCAAGAAACAATCTCGTTACTAGAGCTGGAAATTCAGCTGATCAATCAAGATCTCCCACCCCTTAAAGAATTTGTTTTGCCAGGCGGAACACTACCTGCCAGCGCTTGCCATTTAGCTCGCAGTATTTGCCGTCGCGCAGAACGATCTCTCGTGACCCTTATAAAAATAGACCCCATTAATCCCTACTTATTAATTTATTTAAATAGACTCAGCGACTTTCTATTTGTCTTATCTAGATCTTTAAATATTCAAGCAGGCGAAGCTGAGATTCTCTGGACACCTAAGTATTAAGTATTAAAAATCAAAATAAATTATTTTTCATTTATTATTTTTAAAATTTTGACCTTATTTTCTTCTCTATATAGCAAATAATCATGCCGCCCCAACATCTCAGTAAAATCTTCAGTAAAATTTGGCAACACTTCTGTATTTTTATATTCAGGCTGGCACTGCTCCCAAATCTCATAAACAGGATATTGAAAACTCAAGTACATCCCAGGAACAGCTATCTGACAATAGACCTGCCGCCAAGCGTAACAATACTCAGCAAGTTCTTTTAAATAAGGTCTTGTCTCCAGCTCTTTATTTAATTTTAAAAATTTAATTTTAAAAATTTTTGAAAAATCTTTCCCATAGCTATTTAAATTAAAATCATGAGAAAAATTAATTTTTGTGTAGCTATCTAAACAGTCTTCAAATAACTCTTCACCCAAAATTTTAATCAAAGGCTTAAACGTTTTTCTTAAAATTTTTTTTAGCGTCCCTGCAATACTATTTTGATAAATTTTTAAATATTTCTCAGGCTGCTGTGCGCTCATCATTTGATAGAGATCTTCCGGCTGGCCTGTTAAAGCACCCAGCCACGCCGATTCAAGATCAAAATCAATCAGCTCATCTTTTATTTCAGATATTTTAAAATTTTCAACATCAACTTTTTCTTCTTTTTTTAAAGCTGAACAGGCTGTTTTATTAGAAATAATAATTTCTATTTTTTCAGTCTCTTCCAAAATTTGATTAAAACCAGGTAAATCATTATCCCACTCTAAGCAAGTTGGGATGGGACCATGGGCTTCTTGGATTTTTTTAAAATAGTCCCAAGTCGTATCTGCTATTTTTCGACTGTGCGTATCGATCCAAATCCCCTCATGCTGCTCTGCCCCCGCCAAATGAATTTGCTTCACAGCCTTGAAATCAATTTGATCCAAAAAATGATTAACCACTCCAAATTTTTCATGATTTTCACTGCTTACAATCAAATTATTAAGATCCAGTAATAAACCACAACCTGTTTTTTTAACTAATTGATTTAAAAAATCAGCTTCTAAAAAATAGTTAAAATTAGAATCAGAATTAAAATAAAAAATATAACTAGAAATATTTTCTATTAAAAAAATCTTTTTAAATCTTATTTGTAATTGATCAATGCGCCGGGCGATATGGTCTAGATTTTTTTGAGAAAAAATAATCGGCAATAAATCATGTGTGTAAATTTTACCGACTCGAGAAAAACACAAATGATCTGAAAACCAGGCGGGCTCATAACGGCTCATTAAATTTTCTAAAAATTTTAAATATTTATTAGGGATGGAACTCACACTGGCCAGCGATAAATTAACGCTATGCAAGACACAAGAATAACTCTCTCGCAGTAAATCTAAAGGTTGTAAGACAAATTCTGGGACCTGGTAATACTGGTCTGCCAAGAGCTCCAACCAATGAATATTTTTTGGCTTTGTTTTTAATAAATCTTGAATATAAGGCGCACGCAAGCCAAGACCTGTTTTCAAAATTTCTGTTTTAAAAACTTCAGAAGTAAGAGTCATAAAAAAATTAAATTATTTTATTTTTTATTTTTTAACCACTGCTTTTTTTCCTAGCTGGCCTACTACGGCACCTTTAATATTCATGCAAACTCCTTGTGGAATCGCAACCCAAGCATTTGGAGCACGATCGACAGCAGCTGTTCCACCACAGGCGGTGCTATTGGTCGCGCAGTCATTTTCGCCAGCAGCGGCAACGCCATAACACTCGACATAATCATCAGCAGTGACGCTTACCATTTTGGCATGGGCTAATTTTTTACAAATTTCTTCGCTCATCATTAAGGGCGTACTAGGGACTGTGTTAGATACTCCATAGCATTCGACTAATTGATCTTTAGAGCTCGTACCCGCTGAACTACTGCACCCTGCTAGAAGCAAAATAGAGTTCAAAGCTGCTGCGTTTAAAATTAATTTCTTCATGATGAGTAAGCCTTATTTTAAATTAAACAAATAATTTTTTATTTTTATTTTTATTTTTCATATTTTCTATGAATCAAATAACCAAATTTCTTATGCAATAAATAATCTAGTGACAGCCGACCCATACCGTGAAACATCAACATCATTAAGAGCAAGCCCCAGAGAACATGATCATCAAAACCGGGAACACCTGACGGGGTCCATAAAAAATGAAAAGATAAGACGCAAACAATGTTGTAAATAATAAATGCAAAAATAAAGAGCCGCCCTCCTAAACCCAAGACCAAAAAGACTGGAAATATTAACTCAATACCTGTTCCTAAATAGGCCGCAAAGTTAGCAGACATGAAAGGCGTCGCGTAGACGTATTTAAATAAAACTAAAGTTGTATCCCAGTCTGTTAATTTACTTAAACCCGACATAAAAAAAACTTTGGCAATCCAAATCCGAACCACTAAATCTCCTAAATCTCGGCAGCGATTAAAACCATGAATCAAGGGTCTTAATAATTTAGAAGATATTTCTATATGTCTAACCATGAAAAATTTTACCCCTAAAATTTAATAAATAACCATGAACAAGAAAATAATTAATAAAACTATATATAACTTAACTTGATAGCGATCAGGCATCCTGTGAGATAATTTTGCCCCAATGGGCACGCCTAAAAGCGACCCTAAAGCAATGCCTAAAAAAGCAGGCCAATAAATATAGCCAATAGCATGTGGGAAAACGGCTGCGCTCCTTAATCCAATGATTAAATAACCTAGAGCACCCAAGATAGATACCGAAGGCGTCAGTGCAACAGCGAGTGCTGAAGCATGCCTCATGGGACAGTGATAGCGACGAAAAAAGGGAATAGAAAATAAACTTCCACCGACGCCTAATAAAACAGAAATAAATCCCAAAACAAAAAAATAAAATCTCGAAATATTGTTTTTAGGAAATTTAAAATCACTGATTTCATACTCGGACCTAAACCCTTTTTTAAATAGCGCCGTCAAAATCACAAAGATCAAAAGCGCTATGAATAAATAACGCAAAGAATAGCCGTCAATTCCTCTGGAAATTAAAGCGCCTAATAAAGCCCCGCAAGCTGTGGGAATACTTAACCAGCGCACTAAATTCCAATTAATATTTTTCTTGCGATGATGCTGAATAATGGAATTAAAAGTCGTTGTAATCATGGCCGCTAATGACGTACCAATTGCTAAATGCATGATACTAGCCTCGGGGACACCTAACTGCGTGAAAAAAACAAAAAGAATCGGGACTACGACAATCCCGCCCCCCAAACCAAATAAACCAGAAAGTAAGCCTGCTGAAACACCTGTCAGAAGCATTAATCCTATTTCAAAAATCATAAAATTTTTCACCCTTATTGGGTCGTGTTTTAAAACGTCGATGAAGCCATAAATATTGGGCCGGATGCGCTCTTACTGCTTTTTCTAAACGCTGGGTATAAAGCACAGCATCTTCCAAATCATCACCTGTGGGCAAACTAGTTTCTTGGCTGGCTTCTATTTTATAAATAGTTTTTCGACCTTTTTTCCCCTCTTGATTTTCTAAGTCTTGCCTATAAAAAAAAGAGAAAAAACACGCAGCTCTTCCTGCTTTTATTAAAGAGCCCAGAGCTCGCACTGTGGCACAAGGGATATTAAAAAAATCCACAAACACACTGACATGCCGATTAAAATCTTGATCAGGAGCGTAAAACAAAAAATCTCCCAGACGCAAAGATTTAACAACAGCTCTTAAATTTTTTCGTTCAATTAAATTTTGGGCGTAACGACTGCGGCCTTTTTTAATAATCCGATCAATCACAGGATCTTTGTGTTTTTGATAAACCAAAGATAAATTTTTATAACGCAATCCAAACTGACAACCCATCATTTCCATCGAACTAAAATGACCTCCACATAAAATAACCCCCTGCTTTGATTGAATTAACTTTTTCAAAGCCGAGTCAATATCAGGCTTCAGATCAAAAATAATTTTTCTTAATCTTTTCTCAGACATCCACCAAGCCATCAGCATTTCTACAAAGCCCTGCCCCCAATATTCAAAGCATTGCTTTAATAATTCTCTTTGTTCTTTGAGAGAATATTCTGGAAAACAAGCCGCTATATTTTTAAATCCAATTCGACGCCGGCGCTTTGAAAATATAAAACCTAAGCGACCCAATAATTTTCCAATGGCCATTAAACTTGAATAAGAACAGAGATAAATTAAAACTCGAGCCAAGACAATTCCTAGATAAACAAGCCAATATCGAGGATGAAACGCTCTGCGATTTTGCATGCTTTTTTTCTTTTTTTTATAGCCTCTATTTTTTTGCTCTGAATTTTCTAAATTTTCTGTCATTTTATTTTGCTATTAATAATTCATTTACATAGCTCCAGCGGCGGCTGGATTCATTAAAATAACTGCACTGGACTGTAAGCCTTTTAAATATTCCAAATAATCTGTTTTCACTAAATCAGCTCTGAGCGTTTGAGCCAAAGGCAGCGCTGTTTTAAGTGTTAACGGAGCCGCTGGAATAATTTTTATTAGTTTAACAAGGGCATACCCTAAGTTAGGCACGAGTACAATTTGAGTATTTAAACTAGGGCTATTTAAATTAGCAGTACTTAAACTAGGTAAATTAAAAATAAAATTAAGTAAAACTGGATTATTTAAAAAATATGAATTTTTAAGACCCGCAAGACCCGATCGAGTCACTGTAAAATTTTGAAACTGATAGGCATCCGTCGTTTTTAAAGCTGTACGAGAAGCCAGATCTGCTGCCATTTTTTTTGCGAGCTGCGCTCTTTCTTCTTGCTCGACGCCTTGAATGCATAAATTTTTTACTTGACTAAAAGCTTGTATCTCTGAGGGTTCATGAGCGCTCACGCGCAAAACAATCACGCTATTACTGCTTAAATTAATCGGATCTGAGTTTTGTCCATTGCTTAAAACATCAGATGAAAATGCCGCCTGTGTTATAAGTTTTGTTACTGCTGGATTATTTAAAAAATCTAAATTTTTATTATCTTTATAAATCCAATCACTATGCTGAATAGCCAAATTTAATTGACTCGCTGCCGGGCTTAAACTTTGTGGATTTTCAAAAGTAAGATTGGCTAATTGATTACCCAGATTGGCATATTGTTCTTGAGCAGCTTGCTCTTTGAGATGTTGAATAATATTTGACTTAACTGCTTGAAAAGATTTTTGCTTAAAACTAGAAATATTTTCTTGATAATAAGCCTGAGCGACGCTGTCTGAGATATTTATTTTATTTTCTAGATCTTGAGTATTTAAAATTAAATAATCTAATTTTACTTTTTCGGGGACCCTAAAATTATTTAAATTATTTTGATAATAAGCCAATAATTCTGACTCTGTTGGGACTGGGACTGGCATTTTATTCATCGCTGAAAAAGGAATAAATAAAACCTGAACACTGCGAGTTTGATTTAATAAATGATTGTAATTTTCCAGCTCACTAGGTAATACAAAATTACTTTCTGACAAGCCTAATTGCCATTGATTAGTTAATACAGTTTGTTTAAGACGGTCTCTTAAACCCTGTGTATTAATACCCTGATCTTGTAAATAATTTTGATATAAAGCTTGAGAGAATTGGCCATTAGATTGAAAAGCGGGCATCGAGGCAATATAACGATCTAAAGATTGGGCACTAATCCCAAGACCCGCGTCCACCGCGCCTTGATATAGCAATTGATTTTGAATTAAAGAAGAAACAACTAATTTTTTTAAAGTAACAAGAGATAAACTTCCCGCTGTAATAGCCCCAGAAGCTGCTTGGCGTTCATAGTTATATAAAACTCGATATTGATTAATTGAAACAGACTGTCCATTAATCTTGGCAAGTTCTTGTTGGTCCGCTGAAGATCCACTGAGGTAATAACTAATTCCCCATAAGCCAAACATGAGAATTAAAAATCCAATAATTAAAACAGAAATCCAATTTTGGGTCTTATCACGAATCTTCTGCAACATCCTGCCATTGCTCCATATAATAAAATAAATAAAAAAAATAAAATTAAATCATAAAAATAAAAAAGGCATGCTCCAGAAGAAGCATGCCTTTATCAAGGCGCGATGTAAAATTACTTCACGGCGTCTTTCAGGGATTTACCAGCACGGAAGCCTGGTACTTTGGCAGCAGCAATTTTGATTTCAGCGCCTGTACGTGGGTTACGACCCTTACGAGCAGCACGCTTTTTAACGGCAAAAGTACCGAAACCAACCAAAGTTACTACATCACCTTTTTTCAAAGCTTTGGTAACTGTTTCAACAAAAGCATCTACAGAACGACCTGCGTCTGCTTTTGAAAGACCAGTTGCTTTAGCAACTGCACCAATAAGATCTGTCTTATTCACAATAACTATCCTCTCTGTTAGTTAGAACACATCACTTGTAATTGCCACAACGACAAAAAAAGCGTGTACGGCCTAATTCCCCTTCACCTGCGTGACTGCACGCCGGCTCGAAGGACGGGTGAGTCTAGCATCAAGATTTTTTGTTGTACAAGGTGTATCACACAGTGCTGAAACTGGCTTAGATAGCGCGATTCGAAGCACTTGATCAATATTTTTACAAGGGTAAACATTCAGATTTTTTAAAATACTTGCATCGATTTCTATTAAATCTTTTTTGTTATCTTCTGGAATAATGACAGTGCGAATACCACCGCGATGAGCTGCAAGAATTTTTTCTTTCAGGCCACCAATGGGTAAGACTTCTCCTCGCAAAGTAATCTCTCCCGTCATAGCAACATCCGCTTTCACTGGATTAGAAGACAAAACAGAAACCAAGGCCGTACACATTGCAACTCCAGCACTCGGCCCATCTTTAGGCGTCGCACCTTCTGGAACATGGATATGCAAATCTTGATCTTTATGAAAATCTGGCGAAATTCCAAAAGGCTCAACACGAGCACGAACGACCGAAACAGCCGCCTGAATAGACTCTTTCATCACATCGCCCAGATGTCCTGTAAATTGCGTCTTACCAGTACCTGGCACAGCAACCGCTTCTATTTTTAATAACTCACCACCCACCTCTGTCCAAGCTAAGCCCGTTACTTGGCCAATTTGATCTTCTGTGTCGGCTAGTCCATAGCGATATTTTGGTACGCCTAAATATTCTTCTTGCTTTTCTTCTGTTAAGACTATTTTCTTTAAGCTCGGATTCATGAGCAAATCTTTCACTGCTTTGCGGCAAATTTTTGCAATTTCTTTTTCTAGAGATCTCACCCCAGCTTCTCTGGTATAAAGCCGAATTAATTTAATAATTAACTCATCAGGAATGATCATCTCTTCTTCTTTAAGCCCGACGGCTTCTCTATTTTTAGCAATCAAATGGGCCTTGGCAATATGAAATTTTTCATCTTCGGTATACCCAGATAATCTAATAATCTCCATGCGATCTCTAAGCGCATCTGGAATATCCAAAGTATTCGCCGTTGCCACAAACATGACTTTGGATAAATCAAAATCAACTTCTAAATAATGATCTGAAAAGGCATTATTTTGCTCAGGATCTAAGACTTCTAATAAAGCAGACGACGGATCACCTCTGAAATCGTGGCTCATCTTGTCAACTTCATCTAATAAAAACAGAGGATTATTAGTCTTCGCTTTAATCACTTTTTGCATAATGCGACCAGGCATCGCGCCAATATAAGTTCGACGATGTCCACGAATTTCGGCCTCGTCTCGAACACCGCCTAGAGCTACTCGAGTAAATACTCTGCCTGTTGCTTTCGCAATTGAATTACCTAAAGAAGTCTTACCAACGCCTGGTGGTCCCACTAAGCATAAAATAGGCCCTTTAGCGCCATCTACTCTTTGGGAAACAGCGAGGTATTCTAAAATTCTATCTTTGACTTCTTTTAAGCCATAGTGATCCTGATTTAAAATCTCACTAGCAAATTGCAGGTCTTTCTTTAATTTAGTCGCTACTTTCCAAGGGACTTCTAATAACTGCTCGATATAATTTCGCGTCACCGTCGCTTCGGCAGAGATAGCCGCCATTGTTTTTAGCTTTTTTAATTCCGCTTCAATTTTGCGCTGGGCTTCTATTGTTAATTTTGCTTTTTTAATTTTCTTTTCAAGTTCTTCTAAGTCATCTAGGTTTTCTTTTCCATGACCCAGCTCTTCTTGAATCGCTTTCATTTGCTCATTGAGATAATACTCATGCTGATTTTTTTCCATCTGGCCTTTAACACGAGTGCGAATTTTTTTGTCCACATGTAAAAATTTAATCTCTGTATCCATCAACTCTAATAAAAGATTAATTCGCTCCCCTAAAGTTTTAGCTTCGAGAACACGCTGACGATCCTTTATTTTTAAAATTAAATGAGCCGCAATCGTATCTGCCAATCTTCTAATATCTTCCAGGCCAGATAGCGCCTGAATAATCTCAGGGGAAATTCTTTTATTTAATTTAATATATTGCTCAAACTGCGCGACTAAAGAACGCATCAAAGCTTCTGTATCGCCCTCGAAAGACTCATCTTCAGGGCTGATAATAATTTTAGCCCGAGCGTAATCTTCACCCCATAAAAATTTTTTAACTTTAACGCGCTCAATTCCCTCAACGAGTACTTTCAGCGTCCCATCTGGTAATCTTAATAATTGCAAAATAGCCCCGACCGTTCCTATGTCATACAGCTGCTCGGGCGCAGGCGCATCTTCTTGAGAATTTTTTTGCGCAATTAATAAAACTTGCTGTGACTCTGCCATCGCCGCTTCCAGCGCTTTCACAGAGCGCTCCCTGCCGACAAATAAGGGAATCACCATATGAGGATAAATAACAACATCTTTCAAAGGCAGGACGGGGAACTCTGTGCCCATCACTTCGAGTTCAGAATTATTTTCAGCTAGCTCTGATTCAGACATGAATGCTCCACCTCAATAAAAATTAAAATAAAAATTAAAATTATTAAAAATTACTTTTTATCATTCACCACTAAACGCTCTTCTTTTTGACCTTCTTTCTGCCCATCATTCTGGCCATTATTCAAATCATTTAAAACCAACAGAGGCGTCTTAACCCCTCGAATAGCCTCGGCATCCACAATCACTTGGGAGACATTTTTTAAAGACGGTAAATTAAACATCGTATCGAGCAAAGCTTGTTCCATAATAGACCGCAAGCCACGAGCACCTGTTTTTCTTTTCAGAGCCATCTGAGCGGCTTCTTTAATAGCCTCATCACGGAATTCTATTTTGATATTTTCCATATCAAATAATTTGGCATATTGTTTAACCAGAGCGTTACGAGGCTCTGTTAAAATTTTAACCAAGGCTTCTTCGTCTAACTCTTCCAGCGTCGCAATCACGGGCAAACGGCCAATAAACTCTGGAATCAGGCCATATTTAATTAAATCACTGGGCTCAACCGTGGCTAGCAATTCAGAGCGTGTTTTCGCATCTTTTTTGCTTTTAATATCAGCCGAGAAACCAATCCCTGCTTTTTCCGTTCGATCTCGAATAATATTATCCAAGCCATCAAACGCCCCACCGCAGATAAATAAAATTCTTGACGTATCTACTTGCTCAAAATCCTGCTGAGGATGTTTACGCCCGCCTTTAGGAGGCACTGACGCAACAGTCCCTTCGACTAATTTTAATAAAGCTTGTTGGACCCCTTCTCCAGAAACATCACGGGTAATAGACGGGTTCTCAGATTTTCGAGCAATCTTATCAATCTCGTCAATATAAATAATCCCTTCTTGAGCACGCTCGACGTTATAGTCTGCGTTTTGCAATAATTTCTGAATTACATTTTCAACATCTTCCCCGACATACCCAGCCTCTGTCAGCGTTGTTGCATCAGCCATCGCAAAAGGGACATTTAATAATCTAGCCAAAGTCTGAGCCAATAAAGTCTTACCACTGCCAGTTGGCCCTAATAATAAAATATTGCTCTTGCTTAGCTCTACATCATTCGTTTCGTCTTTTACTGCACTGCTATCACTATTTTTTTCTTTGTAATTTCTTAATCTTTTATAATGATTATAAACAGCGACGGCTAAGACTTTTTTCGCAAAATTCTGCCCAATCACATAATCATCTAACTTGGCTTTAATTTCAGAAGGAATGGGCAAAGGTGTTGCTTCAATAGGGGTATTTATATCCGACTGACTGAGCTCCTCAGTAATAATATCCGTGCATAAAGTCACGCATTCATCACAAATATAAACCGATGGACCTGCGATTAATTTTTTAACTTCGTTCTGGCTTTTTCCACAAAAAGAACAATAGAGAACAATCCCGCCCGAATCTCCAGTACCTTTGATTTTTTTCGCCATGAAATCTCTCTTAAAATTAACAATCGCGGCAAGATGAGGCATGCAGACCTTTTTTCAAGACCGCGATTTATGATGATTATTTTTTGTTTAACTTTTTAAAAATTTTATTTTATTTTTATTAATGCCCGTGCTTGTCATCATGTTTTTTATCACTCGCCCGAGCTTTAACCTCATCGATTAAACCATAGGCTTTAGCTTCATAAGCATCTAAGAAATTATCTCTATCCGTATCTAAAACCACTTGCTCATAGGGTTTCCCCGTATGTTTTGAAATAATTTTATTCAAAGTGTCTTTAACTTTAATAGTTTGACGCGCATGGATTTCAATATCTGACGCTTGACCTTGATAGCCCCCTAAAGGCTGATGAATCATCACAGAAGAGTTAGGCAAACAAAATCTCTTACCAGGCGCGCCTGCTGTTAATAACAAAGCGCCCATACTGGCCGCCATACCAATACACAAAGTACTGACATCTGAACGGATATATTGCATGGTGTCATAAATAGCCATCCCTGCCGTTACAGATCCCCCTGGAGAGTTAATATACAAATGAATATCTTTATCAGGGTTTTCAGATTCTAAAAATAATAATTGGGCGACAATTAAATTGGCCATATGGTCATTTACTTCACCGACGGCAAAAACAACACGCTCTTTTAATAACCTTGAATAAATATCAAACGATCTTTCACCACGCGCTGTCTGCTCAATCACCATTGGAACTAGCATTCAACTCTCTCCTTAATATAAAAATAAATAAATAAATAAATAAAAATAAAACTTCAAAAATAAAAACGGGGAGTCAGATAATAACCCCCCGCTTTGCTATTTATAAAAAATCTAGAAAGCTAGACAGGACAACCCTCTTCGGGCGGCCATTTTAGAGTACAGCACCCTATTGTCCAGCAGCGTTCATCATGTTAGGCGCCATAGATTTGATCACATCAAAGAAAGAAATTTCTTTCTCTGTCACTTGACCTTGAGCTACTAACTTATCAACTAATTGCTGCTCTAAAACAGACTGCTCGACTTCCAGCATTTGCTCAGGATTTTGATAATAATAATCAACCACGGAATCCGGGTCTTCATAGACAGACGCTAATTTAACAACGGTCTGCTTCACTAATTCTTGATCAGGCTTGACCTCTAAGTCTTCGACTAGGCGACTTAAAATAATCCCTAAAGCGACTCGCTTATGGGCTTGCTCTTGAAAGACTTCTTCAGGCATTGGGGGTAACTGATTAATTTGCTCTGGCGTGAGCCCCATTCTTTCAATAGCCTGTTTTTTTAAACGCTCAACTTCTTGATTTAATAAAGGCGCTGGGACATCTACTTTGTTATTTTCAATTAAAATATTCATGACTTGATTTTTAACTTTATCTTTCAAAGCAAACTCTAATTCGCGCTCCATGTTATTGCGAACTTCCGTGCGCAATTTTTCAATCGAAGTAACATTAAATTTTTCAGCAAACGCTTGATCTACTTCTGGTAAATTAGCCTCAGCGACTTCTTTTACTTTGACTTTAAATTCGACGGGTTTGCCAGACAGTTCAGCCACATGATAAGCCTCTGGGAAACTAATCAATAAAGTTTTTTCTTCTCCAGCTCTCACCCCAACTAATCCCGCTTCGAAACCAGGAATCATAAAATTTGAACCCAAAACTAAAGGCACATCATTGGCACTACCGTTATCAAATTTTTCACCATTGATAAAGCCTTCGAAATCAATCGTCACACGATCTTCGTTTTTGGCTTCTCTACTAACAGCACCCCAATTTGCATGCTGTTTGCGCATGGTTTCGATCATTTGATTTAAATCATTTTCAGTCACTTGAGAAATAATTTTCTCGACTTTAATTTTGTCCAAGCCATTGACCTTATCAATACTAGGAATAACGTCAAAGACCGTTTTAAAAATTAAATTTTGACCCATCTTGTCTTGAATAATTTCAACATGAGGCAATCCAGCAGGTCTTAACTGATTATCTTTAATGGCTGTTTCGAAACTTTTTTGCATGGTCTTCGCAATTAGATCTTGTCTTATCGACTCACCAAAGTGCTGCTGAGCTATTTTTAATGGCAAAGGCTTGCCGTCTTGAAAACCATCAATATGAGGATGATTAGGATTAGTGGCGATTTTTTGAAGCTCTAAAATCATGTCCCGATCGACCGCTTTAGTCTCCACTTCAATAGTCATAATACGTTGGTTGCTGTGTGCGCCATTCTGTAAGTCAACTTTCACGTGTAATTCCTCAAGATTATTTTAAGATTATTTATTACTGTTCGAACCAGCCTGAATTCGGGCGCCGAGTTTACGGAGATCGAGCTTCAATGTCTAGGCCGCCGGCAGCAAAAAAAATCAAAAATTAAAACAATAATCAAGAGATAAAAACAAATAAAAAAAGGGGTCAGAAACTAAGAAAACTGGTGCGAAAGGAGAGACTCGAACTCTCACAGGTTACCCTACTGGAACCTAAATCCAGCGCGTCTACCAATTTCGCCACTCTCGCATACACCAGAGATAACAATATAAAAACTGGGGTGGATGATGGGGCTCGAACCCACGACAACCGGAATCACAATCCGGGGCTCTACCAACTGAGCTACAACCACCACTAAAAAAAATAAAAACCAAAAAAAAGCGCCAAATGGCGCGCCCGGCAGGATTCGAACCTGCTACCCTCGGCTTAGAAGGCCGATGCTCTATCCAGATGAGCTACGAGCGCTCAACACTTTTTACCAGCATGAAAATAAATTATTTCAAAACTGGTCGGGGTAGAGGGATTTGAACCCCCGACATCTTGCTCCCAAAGCAAGCGCGCTACCAGGCTGCGCTATACCCCGAAAAAAGCGGGTGGATCATACCGAGTGACTTCACAACAAGTCAATCAAAAAATCGAAAATTGGTAGGCGCGATTGGACTCGAACCAACGACCCCCACCATGTCAAGGTGGTGCTCTAACCAGCTGAGCTACGCGCCTAATTTTCGGGCGAGATTGTATGAAACTTAGCTTTTTGATTCAAGTGTATTTTTGATTTTTTACTTCTAGCAACTAAAAAAATAAGATGTCGCTGTTTTAAGCAAATCAAATAAAAGCACAAGGGGCTATTTTTATGTCAGGCGCAGTAGAATTAAAAGGCCAAACCGGAAAATTAGCGGGAATTATCTTAGATAAAGACGCTTCTGATATTAATAAACTTCGAGCCCTTGAAGAAATTTCGCGCACTTATCCAGTGGCGGAGATAACAGAAGCAATTAATTCTTCTGCTGAGGACCCCACGGGCAAAATGTATACTCAGTCTTTTTTCTCATACTTTATGCTTTCCCCACAAAAAAGATCAGAGTCCGAATCGGAAGCGCACAAAGAAATAGTCTCATGGTTTTTAAAATACACCCCGGCAATTCCGGACTTTTTTAGATTTTCCCAGAACTTAGGAACACAAGGCCAAAAAGATATTCCAACGACAGAATTAATCCTGGATTACTGTAGAAAACAAGGCCACCTAATAAATGACACAGGGCTGCCTCATTAAAATTTAGCCATTAGTACTTTTTCCATAAACCCACTGTCCCAGCCGACTAACTTTCTCATTGCTCTGTAGCTAACCCTTGGCATCTCTTGCTTGATCACTTTCATCAAGTT
>Ga0214919_10006783_pt1 | contig 15622 bp, 18 predicted proteins | sample LL1503_MetaG_FD_177994 | JGI IMG/M metagenome (GOLD analysis project Ga0214919, IMG submission 177994) | Freshwater microbial communities from Lake Lanier, Atlanta, Georgia, United States - LL-1503 | ecosystem: Environmental > Aquatic > Freshwater > Lake | place: USA: Georgia | collected... | reverse complement strand
CCACAACCAATAGAAGATCCACAACCAATGGAATCCGAAATTACTGAATTGAAACATGATATCAAGGAGTTAAAAAATACAGTAAATGAATTAGTTGGGACGATGAAAGCGCTTTATAATTTTAAATAGGTGTAATTTTAAATCGTTTGGATTTTAACCTCAATGACTATCTTTAATTTATTTTATATTTATAATTTATGATAACTCCAATAAATGCTAGAAATCCTCGTTTAAGATACCAGACAGCACATGGCGCTGGAATGAAAAAAAATCCACCAATTGGTCTTATCACTGGACGTTATGCAGATATAAACACCAAATATGTTTATGGAGCTGGTGTAGGAGCTACCAATATCTTTGCAAGAAGAGCAAAGATGCGCAATGCAAATTTTTGTGATCAAGGATGCAGTAAATTTATTTATAGATTAGACCAACCAAATTATAATGTAAATGGACGATTTTTTTAAAAGTTTTTAAAAAATAATTAATATATTATGGGAAAACAACGAACACTTCAAAATATAAACAGTGTGGTTTCTAAAGCATCTTGTGAAGTAGGTGTTGCTACAATGTCTTCTTGGATTATTAACTTTGAAAATTTTGCAAGATCTTCGCCGCGTTTGAAATATGGACATTTTTTACAAAAGTATAATTTGCTTCCCGGACAATATTGGGCAGTTTTTAATCAAATTAATCAATTATATCCACGTTAAAGACAGTCTTTAATTTTATCAATGGTTTCTATTGATAAATTTTCTGGAAAATGAACATTAAACGAAATAACTAAATTTCCAAAATACCCATTTCGTTCTATCCCCATATTAGGAATAATTTTTTTAAAATTGGGTGGTATTATATTACCTTTTTGGTTATTAATTGTATATTTTTTTCCATTGATATATTTTAAATCAAATGAAAATCCACACAAAGAATCCTTTAGTGATATTGTTTTTTCATAAAAAAGATCTAAACCATTGCGTTGAAATTTAGTGGTATTATTTACTTTAATGAATATTTTTATATCTCCAATATTTTTATCTCTTACGTTTCCCTTGTCTCTTAAAATAATTAATTCATTATCATCGATTCCTTTAGGAATATCCAAATAAATAGTTTCCTTTTCAAAATGTTTTTCTCCATTTTGAAAAATCCACCGTTCAATCTCAGTAGGAACATTTCCCCCAGTTAACACGAGTTCCATGTTAATTTCTACTGTTTTAATAATAGGTGTTGGTTTATCTAAATGCATTGGAAATGCGTTATGAAAAACACGTATATTAGAATCATTTTTACCAAAAAATATTTGTTCAAACAAATTTTCCATGGGAAATGGGATCCCGCCTTGCATCATTGGAAAGTTTTGCTCACAATCATAAGACTGCCTTTTTGATTCATCTCCAAGAACTTCATACGCTTCATTAATTTCTTGAATTTTTTTATTAGAATTATTTCCAGTTCTATCGGGGTGGTATTTCAAAGATAATTTTCGATAGGATCTTTTAATTTCTTCTTGCGTCGCGTTACTATCAACTTCTAAAATTTTATAATAATCCATTAATAATTTAAAAGATAAACTTAGTTTAATAATTACGAATGCAAGAATTATTAATAAATAAATATTACCCTAAAACACTGGACGATTTTGTAGACACTGATCTTTCGTCATTATTAAAAGAATTTATTAAGATGAATATTATTAAAATTCTTTTTATAAGCAAAGAGAGTAACGGAAAAACTGCGTTTATAAATGCAATTATTAATTATTATTATGGAAAGTCTGATAATGTCCTCATTATTAATAATATCAAAGAATATGGTATCAATTATTTTAAAAATGAAGTTATACAGTTTTGTCGTTCGCCGTCTTTAACAAGTAAAAAAAAAATGATTGTGTTGGACGATTTTGATTCGTTAAATGAAACAAATCAGCAAATATTCAAAAATATAATTGAAACATATGATATAAATTACATTTTATCATGTTCAACGCCTCAGAAATTAACAGAAAGCATTCAATCAATGTTACACGTAATTGAGATTAAACAAATGTTGCCTCATCAATTAAATATTATATATGATAAAATCAAATCGGAAGAAAAATTAGTTATTGATGAAGAAACGAAATCATATCTCGTCAATTTTTTGAATATTAAACAAATAATAAATAATATGGAAAAATTCAAATTGATAAATATACCCATCACTCTTAATTTGGCAAAAGAGTTGTCATCTGATATTCATCCACAAATTTTTCAAAAGTATATTGATGAAATTTCAAATAAAAATTTGAATGGTTGTATAAAAATATTATACGATTTATATTATGAAGGATATTCAGTAATGGATATTTTGTATAATTTTTACGAGTTTACGAAAACCCAAGACATTGATTATTCACAGCATATATGTAAATATATACTTGCCTTTCATAATATACACGAAGATGTAATAGAACTTGCTCTATTTACAAATAGTATTTTTAAAAATATATTATAATATAAATGAAAATTTTTAAGAATAAAATACCTATAAGTATTTTATACAATCTTTTAAACAAAGTAGAATTGTCAGAAAAAAATCAATATATTATTGACAAACCATTTTTCAAAAAATTGTCTCCCTTTTTAAAAGATTTTTTAGAAGAATGCAAAAACTATTATTTTGAATCACAAAAAAAATATATCACAAAAACTCCGTTTATTTATAAATCTTTTTTAACAGTGATGCGTCAAATTTGCAATAACAATGACGTTCCTTTTTATTATAAAATTAAGTTTATTCATTCAAAATACGAAATTATCTATTATATTAATTTTGAAAAACCAGATTAATATCTTGGAAATTTCCAAAAAGAAGACCATTCCCACGTTTTTTTCCCAGAAGTTATAATAATATATTTTTGTAAAATCGTATCACCCGATAAAACTTCTTTTTTAGATAATCGAGAAAACCATTCATAATTATGTCGTTGTAATATTTCTTTTTCGGGTATATAAATTCCATACATATCATCACTAAATGAAATAGATTCTGTGCTAAATAAATCTTCTATAGATACTTTTTTTTCGCGCGTTTTAATTCCAATTTTTTCTCCATTTATAACAGTAATTTTATTAGTAAACCATTTGCTATGAAGACTTAATAAATTTGGTTCTTCGGATGTATCCGAAATAATCGTTTCACAAAAATAACTATAATCAAGCATTGTTGGATCATTTTGTCGACATCCCATAAAGGATGGATCTGGCGAATAATCTTCTATACTAGTACTTTTATTAATATTTTCGCAAGCAAACATTCCGTTTTGAGTTCCATAATCATACAATGGATATAAATCTTTAAAAGATAAAAATGATAAAGGAACAATCATTCCACCATAAATATATAGTATTTTTGAAATGCCCAATTTTATCATGTTGTCTAAAATAGGAGATGACATGGTGTCCAAATTATATTCCCATCCAGATATTAGTTTATTAAAGGATTGATTGTCTATGATACATATAGTAAAAGATGGGTTATTATTAATAATACTTTTCATAGTTAAATGCAAATACTCTTGATTTATCATGGTATTTGTACCATCTCCAAAGTTTTTTATTTTTCTGCTATTTGGTATACTCGGTATATAAATCCAAATAATCGGTTTTCCTTTTGAAATATTCACATCTCTAACCAGATATTTCTTTACGAGACTATAATTATCATCAAAAGTAGTTTCATAATTTTTATATAACATTGCTACAAAAAACAATGCAAGTAAACAGAAGATTTCAAACATATATTTACTAATTATTTAATAATTTCATCTTTGCTAAAAAAAGTTCGTTTGCCTTTTCTGCTTCTTGTGTTTTTTTTGCATAATAATAAGCACGGGATATAGATTCTTCTTCATCGGCCTTATTCTTTTGCGATAATAAATTCATTGCCGTTTTTTCATCATATGGCAAATGTTTTATTTCTTCTTCTTGGCGATGAGTCTTATATTGATCAACGGTATACTTTTGTTTATTGTGATATTCGTTCATTGAAACGGGTGTTAAAGTGTGCGCTTCTTTTAAATCAGAATAATGCAAAGAAGAAAAAATATCGGTCTCAAAGTTCTGAGATATATTTCCAGAGTACTCTTTTATTTCCGTTTTTAATGTAACCGATTGTTCTTCGAAAAAACGATTCATTTCGTTAAATGATGTGTTTGTTGCAATAATGTCTTTATCCGATTTTAACCAATCTTCGTAACCTTCTGTTTGCTCGCGTCTTTTTTCAAATTCTTTGTTAAACCATAAATCAAATGCTTCTTTGTTATTTTCTAAATATTTTTTCACCGTTTTTTCTGGTTTATATGGAATATATTCAGTAGATTGTTCTGCTTTCATTTTATTTTTAAATTCATAAATAGAGTATAAAAGTTTAAATGCTTTAGTATAAAACAAAAAGTATTCAGAAGGGAGGTGCGACTTATCTGGATGACTCATCAAAACCATTTTTTTTGCTCTTTTCATATCACTCTCATCGAAATTGGTTACCTTAAAAAGGTTCAAAATATCTTCCATAGAATAGTTATCAATGTCTAAATCATTCATACCTATAGAATGTTTATTTTTTTTAGCCTTTTTACTTATTTACTTTCAGTCCGACCTCGTAAAAAATTGATTTTTTTTTACAAGATAAATTTAATCACATGTCATACCAGTTACCAGTGATTAATCATGGACTTTCAAACAGCAGAGATCAACTCGGAGATGCAGATTCATGTGGATTCAGTTCACGGCACGGAGTTCTTTCACAAGTCATTGGCTCGCGAATGTCGTTTGCCAGCAAAAGTACGGTTTGTAATTAAAAGAAGGACAAAGGATCTCTCTATCGAATATCCAAGAGCTAGAACACGCGATGCGTCTTTAACTACGTTGAAGATGAGATACAATAAGCTATACGGACCTTATTCGGTAGATATTTTTGCAAAAAAAGCACAAGAAATTTTATCGAGCATGGCAGACGCGAACAAGCTAATGAATCACCCACGACGCATGTTTGTTCGAAAAATGTGGTTGGTTCGAGAGATTTTTGAGTTGTTTGAAAAATCAATGGGATTAATCGTGGAGAGGATGTCAAAAATGATAATAAGTATTTATGAACGTTCAGTCGGAATTTTGGATAAAGCGCGGATAGAAAAGACTGCGTATGGTAGCAAGATAGAAGCATTTGCAAATAAAATTATTATTTTAGTTGAAAGAGTTCACATACAACTTGTCGATATCATCGCGGGTAATGCAAAGTTCTTGAAATTACTCACGCCGACGCTTCTACTCAGTTATGCAACGAACGCATCACCATACATGGTGGCCAAGTTTGGAGCCCTTTCATGGATCGACCCAGATACATCAGCCATCGTTCTACCACACTACAACTTTTATTGGACAGAGTTTTGGGGATTATTTTTCAAGAGAAACTTCAAGGTCAGCGAAGAATTGTGCATATACATTGCAGAGTATATGCCCAAGTATTTACAAGGTGAAACCTTTTTAGATTATTTTCGTCGAACGTATGACGCGTCAAATGGCCGTTTCCTAAAAAAGGGTGCGTTTGAAATCAAAAAATGCACCAAAAACGCCAATAATATTCAGTTATGCACACTAACGGTTTTATTTGATAGTTGAAGTTTGAAACCTTTATCTTGAATGTCTTGAATGTCTTGAATGTCTTGAATGTCTTGAATGTCTTGGTGTTTTTCGTTTTGTTTTTCATTTTGTTTTTCGTTTTGTTTTTCGTTTTGTTTTTGATTTTGTAATTTAAATAAATTGAGAAGTGAATTTAAAGAGAAATCTTTTTTATTGGAGTCGGGTTTAAAATGATTTTTAAAGTTATTTACATATTGGTTTATAATATCAATGCTAACTGGTTCTTCTTCATGCCAAAACCATTTGTGAAATATTACATCATATGGGTTGATAGATTTACCAAAAAAACTATTCTTTCGCGAAGGATGAAGATTATTATTTAAATTATAATTGTTACTGTCTTTCCAATCAATATTTTCATATGTTGGCAACATACAATCTATTGAATATCCATGACTAAGTATACATTTAGATAACCCATATTCTCCATTTACAATAGTATCATATTTATTTTTATGATAATAGAAAATATTCTCTTTTTTTAACAATTTTAGCCCTATATTATCTACCATAAAAAAAAACCCCTCTACTTTAGGACCATACCCACCATCATCATAAGATGGCAAACAGACAATGGATGTTCCGACTAATTTTACTTTTTTATTTATTTTTTTAATAAAAACATTGGTCCAATGTTCTTTTAAAAAATGAGGCATAATAGGTCCAATAACACCACTATTCATAAAAAAATAATAGTCATATTTTTTTTTATTTGAATTTATATATTTTAAAGCATAACAATGACCACCAAAATCATACCCTAGATTTTTTCTAGGGAGAACTGTTACATTTTCTAATTTTGGTATGTTTACATTGCATTTATACCCATTAACGACGAAAATATAATCAATCGTATCTCTGTATTCTAATTCTTTTTTTACAAAGAAGTCTAAATTATAATCACTAGAAGGAGATAAAAAGTATGTATAAATAACTACCGATTTCATAATTTATTATTATACAAAAATTGATTTATTTATACTTTATTTGTTTAATAAAAAATGAGGTTATTTGCATTATTCTGTTGTTTCTCTACAAGAAAATATTCTGAAATCAAACATGCGAGTATAATGCCGTTGATGGATATGGAACCTACATATAAAAATACCATTTCTGAAACTATGATCGCCGCTAAAATGATTGATATTCAAAAAACAAGTTCGGATGGGCGAATGGACAGTGCTATGAAAGAACAACCATTTTTAAAAGAATTGAAGACAGAACTATTAAGAAAACACCCTTTGTGGATAGTAGATATTTCTCAGCCTCGCGCATGTTATGATGTTATGATTAACGAAATACGAATAAATCTTAAAATTACTGAATGTAAATACTCGGACAATAGCATGAATAAACCATCCATTTACTTTAGTATTACCGGAGACTCAAATTACCCTTATTCGTCAACATGGAATGATTTTCTTGACATGTTGACAAAAGCAAATCGCGCAAATATGATTAAACAACAACGCGATAAATCAAGCGAATATCACTATTTAGTGAAAAATAAAGCCACTGGCGATGTTCTCCTAAAACCTATTTTTGATATTCATACATATATTAGTAATCCAAGCAATAACCTTCAAATAAATTGGAAAAATGAATTTGATAATCTTGATTATTGTGTAGATGACAAAGAATATCTGGCCAAAGTTCATTCTTTATTGGTTTGTATACAAAAATCCGTAAAAGAAATGATTGCGCGCACAAACGAGTTTGCAGAATCCGACATGTCCTTTATCAAAAAATAGCAGTACAAATTTGTTTATGACCAATTTTGAATCGATCAGAGTACACATAATCGCGTTGAAATATTTCTGAATTAAAATGATCAATGATTTCATCTATATCTATTTCTTTTTTGGGAACAAGACATAACAACGTCCCTCCAAAATATTGAACATTACCTCGAAACGCCACCTCTTTTTGGCGTGTTATATTACGTAGATAAATACACGGCCTTCCCCAAAAGCTTCTGATGCTTGTAATATTACGTGGCGCTCCCCATTCGAACCAATTTTTTTCATTAAACTCTTTTATCTTTCTTGCGAGTAATTCGGGTTTATGTTTTTGGAGGTATGTATCTATTTTTTCATCATTTGTCGGAAATGACTCTGGAAAAATAAAACGTTCCGTTTTGTCCTTATCCACCAAAACATCAATATTGCCCATTGGCGAACGGTATACTTTGTCTTTTCCAGAAACAATTCCTACATATACATCAAATAATGTATCAATGGTTACACCATTTTCTTCTATTTCGCTAAAGGTGATGATCCCTCTGTTCACATTACAGAACATTTCTTTTTCGTTTACTTTTGTCTTATTTGTTATCAATCCTAATTGATAACGAAAAACCATCACATCTATGTTCGCATCTTGGAACAGTTTTTCATTGTGTGGAAAATAAAAATGAGTAAAACATCCTACCTTTGTCATTTCGGTGATTAGTTGTGAAGCGCTCGTGAGTTTGATAAAGTCAGAAGGAACAATAAACAATAGTTCACCATCTTCGTCTAAAGAAGAAAAACATTTTTCAATAAATTTCAAATACAAATTGCCCGTTTTTTGTTTGACAAAGGGGGGATTTCCAATAATGGTCTTGTATTTTTGCATGGGTTGAATCATAAAGTCGCAATACAATAACATTTGGTATTTGTTTGTGGGAACAATGCGCCCAATGGTTTCGTCAATTTCATAACCTATCATTGGATAATTTTCATCGTATTTCTTGAATTTCTGGAGTAGATGACCAGCCCCAAACGAAGGTTCGAGTAAACATTCTCCTTTGTTTTGTACATTGTCAAAGATAAATGTTTGTAAATCTTCAGAGGTTGTGAAATATTGACCCAATGTTTTTTTCATTATTTGAAAAAATATTATTAAGTTTTGATTTAAAAGTAATTTGCCCTTTTTATCGATTTACGTTTTGTTTTATTCTTTGGATGAGTTTTTTTAAATCTTGTATTTCCACCCAAAACACTTTCCCCATTAGCTCCTTTATCTAATAAATAATCATGTATTTTCTTCAGCACATCAACGGTATCTGAATTTGTCGTGTCAGTATATGATTTTCTAGTACCAGATGCGTCAACATAAGTTGTTATACTGTTACACGAACCATCAAAAAATCTAATGTCTGGGTTTTCCATAACAAATCTAGATCCACCATTAATAAAAACTTTGGTATAATCAATGAATTTAAAAATGTTTTCAGTTGTTGTAGTAAAGATTTTTCCTAATTCACTGCTATCTTCTTTTATTAGATCCAAAAGTAATGTGTTATACGCGCGAACAATATCAGAACCATAAAACATTTTTTCAAATCTAGCTATTTCTTCTTTATATTCTGGACTTAAAATGGCAAATTTTTCTACAGTAATATCACCAGTTTCTTCATCTACAATTTTATATAATAAAATAAACCGACCAGCATCAAATTTTGATGTTTCTACAGTGACCGTGTCAATTTCTTTTGAATAATATGATTTATTTAATAAAGATTTACAAGGTGTATCAGTATGATTGGTTAAATAAAAACATGTGTCTCTATCATTTTGCGAAAGTTCATGAATTTTTGTACTATCAACTTCTCTCATCTTTAATTTAACAGTTTTAGTATCGCATGCTAATAAAAAATTGTTGCAACTTGTAGGAGTTTCGTCAGCAACTTCTTCAAGCAATAATTTTGTTTCATATTCGACAATACACTGTTTATTAAAAGCATAATTTGGTGCTTTTATAACCGGAAACCCCGGACATGAACCTAAATTTGAATATCTACCATTAAATGGTATTGTTAAATAGTCAAATGTAATATCTTTGTCTGTAATTGTATGAAGAGTAGTTCCGTTTCTATATGTATCTTCTTTAATCTTAGGAAATGATGGGCAGTTTTTTCTTTTAACGTTTAAATAAGGAGAATCTGATATCTCAACCATTATAGAACCATGACATAAACATAATGCAGTAATAGCTGTAATCCGTAACTTTTTATCTCCTTTTGGTCTTAAACTACTTGAACTTGAACTTGGTCTTAAACTTGGACTTGATCTTGAACTTGGACTTGATCTTGAACTTGGACTTGATCTTGAACTTGGACTTGATCTTGAACTTGGACTTGGTCTTAAACTACTTGACCGTGGACTTGATCTTGAACTACTTGAACTTGTCATTAAAGCTCTTGGTTTATTTGTTCTTGTGTAACTAGATGAGGTAGTATCATTATATAATTTGTAATAATTTTCAACATTACTAGGATTTACCGCCATATTTGCAATGGCAAACCCTTTATTATAAAAATTAGCATATTCTGGATCTTTTGTTTTTCGTGATTCAAGACGTTTATTGAAACTTTTAGATGTAAGTTTTTGAAATAAATTGTTATCTGTCGCTATTACAGATGCTGGCAGTTTAGTAGTAAACTCAATTAATTCTTCCATTGTTCGTGGGGTTTTACTTGATTCTGAATCAATCGGTAAAGTCGAAGTATCTAATTTGCGTTTTGACATATTATTAAAAAATATTTTAATACAAAAATGAAACAAATTTGTTTTTTTCAGTACTTAATCCTTTTTTTGATTATGGTATGAGAATATTTATTTTTGCTAGTATCATAAAAATAATCGGTTGAAAAATTAATCTTTCATATAAATAAAATAAGGAGCCAAGTAAACACCCAAAATTAATAATACTATGTTTGTGTCAAAACTTCTCGCGTTTAATAATGCGCTTAATATTACAGCAAGTATTACCAATACACTATCACCTAATAAAGCATTTATACCAACTTTTTTAGCATAACCTTTGAAAAAATCCAGCATATCATTTCTCTCATATGGAATAAAACGAAACAATAAATAAAACAAAAGATCGTGAATTGTTTGAATAATAACACATAGCAATGCGAACATTGTTAAACCAACTCTTAATTTTAATATATAAACTAAATATCTTCCCAGTAGTATACACAAAACAATAATTAATATATCTGCAATCATGGCAGATAATCTGTATTTTTTATACCATTCTTCTAAATAAGGGGATCTATAAATCTGTAAAAATGTGATAAAAATGATAAACAAATCAACATAAATATTCGCAGTAAGTATTGGTAAATATTCAAACTTGTCCGCAAAATCAATGGTAGGTTTTACGTGTGTTATTTTTTCAATGATATAACAAAACAAAAAACTTAATACAACAAACAGTATTTGTTTCATGTATTAAAGAAATATTTATAAATTATACCTTGCGAGATTTACGCAACTTATGTGTTTTATGCGATTTGTGTGATTTGTGCGTCTGAGAACCACCAAACAAAGTTAATCCTCTGTTGTTTTGTTTTTGGATATATTTTTGTATGCATTGTAATAATTTAACAGCATCTGAATCTGGTGTAAATTGTCTAAAATTCAAATTTAAACAACTCTCTTCGTTGCAATTTACTATAGTATTACAAGATCTATCAATAAATAAAACAGAAGCTTCTTTTCGAAGCGCGTTAATTAATTTAACAATAGATATTGTATTAATATTATAACTTGTTCCTATTTGTGTAAAACTCTCAGCAACATTATGTTGAACTTGAATAGATGCAATATATTCTTCAATATCATCAGAAGCATATGGGAATAAAGTTTTAAGGGTTCTTAAATTCTCAAATTCGGGACCCAAAAGAACACATTTTTCCATCATTTCATTGCCAGAATCATCCCGCAGTTTAAGAAACATGACAATTTTTGCATTATCCATACCTTCGACAACTTCACTAGTATGTGTACCATAAATCTTATTTATGAGAGATTTTGTAGGATGCATACTACGTTTTATTATAGTTAAACATCCATTATCATTATCATCCATTGGATCACCTATAGCAATATTTATATCCTTTAAATTTGCATCAGTACACATCATAAATGTCTCTGTTGTTATATCTTGATCTTCATAATTGTGAGTCAATGATTGTAAACTTTCTGATTTTTTTTGAGTATCAAGTATATCAAATGGTGTTCTTCGTATAGGTAGTCCTAGACAAGAACCATGATTTGAAAACATACAAGTTAAATTTACAGAATTATAATCAAATCTACCGTATTTGCATGTTACTTGATGGAAATACGAATCATCAACGTCACTTTTTATAACGTTAACAGTGGAAGATTTTTTAACGCGGGTCTTTTCACTAATATGCATAGGTATAACGCCGTGTGAATAAATTGCAATTCTAATCTCAATGATTTCAAGAGGGTTATCGGTCCTAACTCTTGTCGGAAACCTTGAATGAGTAAATGTTGATGCATTTTCTTGACGAGTAAAAAATGGCAGTGCTTCTTCGATGAGCATTTCATTCGTTCGCGCTAGCGCCCGACGGTCGACTTCTACAAGTCCCTCATCGATCTGAACAATATCTCTGAGTGCATCTCTTTTATCAAAAAGTCTTGTTCCGATTCCCGCTAATTTTTCCAAATCTTTCTCGGCACGGGATTCTATAATATGACTAGGATGATTTTGCAGAGTTTTTCTTAATAAATACCTTGCTTGATGTGAAGAATCATTTATTGCTTGTTCTAAAGACGGTGGTCCATGCATCTTTTCTGGTGAAATTTCTTCTGATTTTTTTGTCGATTTTGCCGACGCTTTTTTTATCGGTTTACGTCTAGTTATCGAACTTGATGCCTTTGGTGAAGTTGATGCCTTTGGTGAAGTTGATGCCTTTGGTGAAGTTGTCGTTTTTGAATCTAAATCCATATAATTATTCTAGAAATTATTTAAATAGTATGGATATTGCACAATACATTTGTAAAAGGGCGCCCGATGTTGTGATCCACGTGACAATGCCCATCGTCTAAAAATATTTTGTAAACAACATTGCATGGGATAGGATACTCTGCCTTTTGTTCCATTTGACGCAAATAATCACTCACTTTAATGTCGATTGTGTTTGGAACCCATACATTTACACCTTTGTACGCAACATACAATTTAATAGTTTTTGCATGAAAAATGGTCTGTATGGTATCATAAAGACGTTTCAGAGAATCTTCTTTTGTACACGCAACCAACTCGGAATAACCACAGCATTTCATCACCTCAAAAAAATAGTTTCGTTCTTTTAAACTTCCTAAAAATTTGTTATACAAATCGCTATATTTTTGATTGGGATCCATTCTCTTCATTAGAGGCGGTTCTTTAAATTATTTTACGTAATTTACTTAAAAAAAAGATCTTTTTATAATGAATGAAAAAAGTGATTACTAGTTTTGAAACGCGTCAAGATTTTTTAGCTTTGTTGAAATCAAATCCCGGACTTGTTATTATTAAATTTGGAGCACCGTGGTGTAAACCTTGTCAAAAAATAGCACACATCGTGGATGGATTTTTTGCTACGTCGCCAGTAAATGTTATTTGTGCAGACATTAATGTCGATGAAAATATTGATCTTTATGCTGTTATGAAAAAGATGGGTATGGTAAATGGTATACCGGCTATGTTAATGTATAAAAAAAATAATTTATCATATACTTCAGATGATTCTGTAAGTGGGGCTGATCCAAAAGATTTAGACAATTTTTTTAAACGATGCGGGAATGCGTTAGCAGAAATAGAACGGAAAAATAAATAACGGTTATTTAAATAAATTTGACATTTTAATATTTATATAAATATATGTATTATAATAGAAATTTAAATTATAGTAGAATGGAAAAATGGATAAAGACGTTTTATAGACCTTTTAATCCATCTCCAATCCCACCTCCAAAACCAATTCCAATATCAAATCCGCCTTCTATTTTTTATTCCGTGCCAACAGAAATGCAAGCACGTGAAACAAAATCTTTTAAAGGAATTATTTTCTTAAACAAAGGGGCAGAGACAGAAAATTCCAATTCTATTGTTTTGAATTATGAAAAAGATTTTTATTATACACCAGCAGAACCTAGTCGAACTAAAATACCATCTTCTACACTTAAGGGCTTTTACAGTGTAAGATATACAAACTCGTCAGAGGAACAGCCGCCGTCATCTACATTAGTGGGACAAAGGACAACCTATAAACAAATTACAATCAACAAGTATGTTTATAACATTATTGTTTCCGTAAATGTAGAATTGCAACTCGGCATTCGTATAACAAGCAATGTAACCGCAGACGATGTAAATAATAATGTGAGTGGTGTAAAAATTTTAAATAAAATGTCTCAAGGAATAACGGTGAATATGCCAAACGGAAGCTTTAATAAATATACAAATGTTCATATGACGGAAAATTATACAGATAATGGAAAATGGAACAATATAATAACTGATTTCAAAAATGCAACTTTAGTTGGGTCTTCGAATGATATCTACCCTACTAATCTTGGAAGTTATAAAACAAGTTGAGTTTATTCATTTATTAAATTGCAATTAATATATGAATGAAATAAATTGTCTTACAAAAGACGGGTATGTTATAGTAAAATCACATAAAAAAACGGATGATGAAATCATTCAGTATTTTACAGAATTGAATAAAAAATTGGGGTATGTTCAAAAAGCGGACTCAAAAAAATATGATGATATCACAGATGATGTATGGGTTAATATAAAGTATGATATAAATTTACCGAGCAACAAACCTTGGAATTCAAATACTTTTATAAAACTCCATACAGATAATACTAATTCTAACGCAGATTTGACAGAATTAGTTTGTTTAATGCCTTCGCAATATAGCGGTCATACTTGTTTAATTGCAAACGAAAAAGTAGTCGAGTTGATCAAATTTTTGGATGATTATGAAAATAATCATTTATTTGAGAAAATTTTAAATTGTGAAATAAACTTTCCAACTACTAGAAAAATACTTGAAATAAAAGAAAGACCGATATTTTGTTTTAATTACACCCAAGCAATGAAATGTAATGAAAACCAAGAAATAATACAAGAATTTGACGATTTTTTACAAAAAATAACACATTCAACTTTAATGACAGAAATAAAACTTGAACGAGGAGATGCATTAATTTTTGACGACAGCAGATTTCTTCATGGAAGAAGAAGTATTATTGGCAGTCGTCATTATTTGAAATGTGGAATAAACTTTACAAACACACAATGAGGGGTTGTTTGTTAATCAGTTTTTTTACAGAAAAGTTTGACCAAACTTGTGGAAACCCATAAGAATGCAAGTGTCCATATTGACGCCAAATAATCTCCAAAAATAGTTATTGACCAACGCAACGTTGCACACACTGGCGTAACCGTCATAAAGGGTGAAATTATAAACCCTATAATCGTCTGTGGAGTACACCATATTGCATAGGCATTTGCCGCAATGTAATGAAGGATTGTTGCCATTAAGAAAAGATAGACAAAATCTAAATTGCATTGAATAAAGGAAACGGTTGCGCGAATTGTTTTGTTAACGAGATCCATTTTTTAAATAACCTAAACAGTTTAAAAATAAATCAATTTTATATTTAACCATAATATATGAGTGTTGAAGATCTACTAACTAAACTTTCTGTAGAAATGCCATATAATATGATTACTTTTATTCCAAATAATTTAGAAGGGAGGGGCGAATTAGTATCCTATCTAAGTCATGAAAAAAACATTCAAGTTATTAATGATGCATTCAATATTGCAACAATGAATATTTCAGAAGTCCCCGAAATTACCGAAAAAAATGAAAACATTTCCAATTTAGTTGGAGGCAATGACGAAAACAATGTAAACAAAGTCGAAGACAATGACAAAGACAATGTCGAAAACAATGTAAACAAAGTCGAAGACAATGACAAAGACAATGACAAAGACAATGACAATGTCGAAGACAATGTCGAAGACAATGTCGAAGACAATGTCGAAGACAATGTCGAAGACAATGTCGAAGACAATGTCGAAGACAATGACAAAGATAATGACAAAGATAATGACAAAGATAATGACAAAGA
>Ga0214919_10006782_pt1 | contig 15622 bp, 14 predicted proteins | sample LL1503_MetaG_FD_177994 | JGI IMG/M metagenome (GOLD analysis project Ga0214919, IMG submission 177994) | Freshwater microbial communities from Lake Lanier, Atlanta, Georgia, United States - LL-1503 | ecosystem: Environmental > Aquatic > Freshwater > Lake | place: USA: Georgia | collected... | reverse complement strand
ACCTGAAAAACATTCTTTGCTATATCTATGCCTACTGTTGTTACGGTATCCATATTGTCCTGCCTTTTTGTTAAATGTTGACTAACCCTTTTTAGGCTATCTTCATCTGCAGGATCCATACTATTAAAGCCGTTCAGACTCCTAGGATACATTATATTGAAACTCATCAGTAAACGAGCTAACCTTAAGAAGGTTTTTTTCAGCTAATGTATTTAGAAAACTTGTAATCTGAGGAGTAAAGTTTTCTATGCAGGTATTTACAATCTCTATTTCAGGTAAGGTATTTTCCTTAGCTTGCTTCCAACAGAAATCAAAAATGTTCAGAAATAAGCTATTAGAACCTACTTCATATGATGTCGTTTCAATAAGGTTACGTCTATGAGCATTGCGAATACCCCTATGAATAAACCAAAGTTTGTTCATGAAATCCGCTCTCTTCTTTTCTAAAATATTACCTATTTCCCTGATTCTTGCTACAGACGTTGTTAAGCTGGGATATGTATAATACGTAGTGTCATTTTCTTTAAGCGAAATAGTAAAATCACTTCGAGCCATTTTGTACGCCGCAGTATTAGGAATGAGCAATAATTCGGTAAAGAATTTGTTCATTTGAATATTGCCTACTTCTGTTAAAAATTTTACATTTTCTTCTATATCTTCCTCCATGGTCCAGGGAGTGAACATGATAAAACCATAGGTACAGTCTATTCCTAATTTTTTTAGAACTGCTATTGCGTCTTTATTTTCTTGTACCGTTGTCTGTTTGTTCATTTTATTTAAGATTCTTTGACTCCCTGACTCAACCCCAAGGTAAACTCTATACAAGCCTGCTTCTTTGAGTTTTTCTAGCAAACATTTACTTTTTGCGATTGAAACAGCCCGTCCTTCAGCATGGAATTTGATCCCTGGTAATTCTTGTTTTGCTAAGAGTGCAAACTCTTCTGCTCTTGCATGCTCTGCAGGACCAATAAAATCTGAATCAATAAAACGGAAAGTTTTTAAAGTAGGATTTTGTTGCCTTAAATATTTTATTTCGTTTACTATGTCAGCGGCGGATCTATGTCGCCAGGCAGATCCAGCACCTATCCCTACAAAAGGCCTTATAGCGCAAAAAGTGCAGCAAAAGACACATCCTCTGCTGCCTTCAAGATAGACTTCGTCGTATTCCCCCATTTTTTCAGTTAAATATCGTTTAGGCCAAGGAAGCTCATCTAAATCTTCAAGTAATTTTGCGCGGGCATTCGTAATTACCTTTTTCTCCTTAGAACTAAAGTATGCAATACCATGAAGATCCTTCCATTCTTTTTGCTTCTCAAAAGCACTCACAAGGTTACACAAAATCTCTTCTCCTTCACCCATCACAATAACATCTGCATGAGGAAGAATTTCAAAGCTTCTTTCTGGTTGTAATGTTGGAAAATATCCACCAAGAACAATACGAATATTTTTTTGTTTCCTTATAAAATGACTTAGAAATTGCTTGCACCATTCGGCACCTTCACCAGTCCAGATTGAAAAACCTAAAATATCAAGCGATTTAGATCCCATTTCTTTGACTGCAGTTTGAGGAGAAAAATCATTAAAACGAGCATCACACATAATAACCTCATGACCTCGTTCTTCTAGATACGCGCAAAGGTAACCTATTCCTAAATTTTCTGTTAAAAAATTGGCGTTACGATATGATCCTTTATCATTAGGGCTTATTAAACCTATCTTCATGTGTTTCTTCCTTTTTTAACACAATTTCGTTTATCGGTATTACTTGCTGGCTTAAAGGGTAGAGAATTTTTAAACAAAAAAAGACGATAAAAATACAACCTATATAGTAATTTTTCTTTGCATAATTATTTTGTATGTGAGGTTTTCTAGCATAACATTTGGCTTTGAAAAGAGAGATTTAAATCACTTTTAAGCCATTCTTTTAAGCAATCTTTTAAACTTTTTGGCTGTAAATTAATTTCTGGAAGTTTTTCAAAAGATAACCATTCGAGTTTAATTGCAGAAGGTAGAGAGTGCATAGCTCTAATAGCAAAAGACTCTGCTTCAAAAATAAGATTATATTCATGCGAATGACATATATTTTGCATATCAAAACTGCATTCCAAACATCCAACAAACCTTTTAACTTGGAACTCAAAACCTGATTCTTCTAATAGTTCTCGTTGAAGTGCCTGCCTTGCACTTTCTCCATGTTCTATATGACCTCCTGGCAGCACAAAAAACTCAGGTGTAAATTGCTTTGCTCGGGAAAGTAGTATCATTCCTTGATCGATAATTACTGCTCGAGCTAAAACGTGGATTTCTTTGTTGATTTTCAATTGTTGCAAATTCATAAATTTTATTTCCTTCGTCTAAACTTAACGAAAACCGCACCAATTTGACTCTTTATAGTATGGACTGCTGAGTTTCCAAAAGAAGATTTTCTAATAAAATTCACCTTATAGATGAGTGACAAAATATTTATTTTGCACCAATATAACCTCAAATAAAAAAGCTAAAACTTATGAATAAGGAGCACAAATGACTTACGTTGTAACGGAAGCATGTATAAAATGTAAATTTACAGATTGCGTTCCTGCATGTGTTGCTGACTGTTTTTATGAGGGAGAAAATATGCTAGTTATTCATCCTGAAGAGTGTATAGATTGTGGAGCTTGCGTAAATGAATGTAGAGCAAATGCGATTTTACCTGATACGGATCCAAGAGCGCAGATTTGGCTAGAGTTAAATCAAAAGTACGCATCTATATGGCCTAATATAGTAGAGAAGTTACCATCTTCTAAAAAGGCAGAGGACTGGATAGAAGTCGCAGATAAATATGAAACTCATTTCAGTGAAAAGCCAGCCCAGAGATAATCCACTTAGTCAATGTGCTTGCTTTTATTAATCTTGCTTCGTAATAATATTAACATTTATAGGATGGATGAGAGAGATAAATCTTTTCTGCCTCTTCTAGCTCTTGTACTTTTTGAAACCGAAAAATTTCTTCTAAGGAAGCAATTTTCTTATCAGCTTCTAAGACAGAAGAGTTAGCAAAAATTAAGGCTGCTATCTTTTTCATTTGGTAAACGCTTGCCCTTAACATGTGATTCGCCCAAAGAACCAAGCTGATATTTAAACTCTCAAATAAAGATGTAGGTGTATCCATATATGTCGTTGGTATAATTATTATCGGGCAGTCGTAATGCCACTGTTTCATAAAAGTTATTATATCTGAAGGATCTTGTCTTTTAGAATGTATCACTAAGGCATCTGCTCCGGCATGATAATAGGCTTGGCACCTAAGCAATGCTTCATCTATGTTTTGAGTCGTTATGATCGCTTCTGTGCGTGCTATCACACAAAAATCTGGATCTATTTGGGTATCTTTAGCAGCTTGTATTTTTCCAACAAATTCATCTATTGAAACTAAATACTGAGATTCGCTATTGATAAAAGAATTTTTTTTAGGGAATTCTTTATCTTCAATACACATACCTGCAATGCCACGCTGTTCCAGTTTTTTTACAAGACGGCGGACATTATTAAAATTACCATACCCGGAATCAGCATCAGCTAATATTGGTATGCTAGTAGAATCGCTCATAAATTCTAATATTTCAAGAACTTGAGTCCAACTGGCTTCATTGCTATCACGAACTCCAAGAGAGGCTGCAATCGAAAGACCACTTGCCCATATTCCACTGAAACCTGCTTCTTGTACTATGGAGGCACTTATTCCATTGTGGGCTTCTAAGAAAAATTCAAGTTTTTTAGAGTTTATTAAATTTTTTAAAATTGTTGTTGTTTTAATCACGATCTCTAGCTTTACTGTTTTAATGGCACTGCGTGAATTAAACCGTCCGGCAATGGATTGCCATTAAGATCAATAGCAATTAAGCCAAGATGCGTAAGTCTTATTTCACTCAAGGAAGGTGGTGTTTTAATTTTACTTAAAGTTGATATGATGTTTTCTCTGCCTACATGACTATACACAAGTGTAAAATGGGGGCAGATTCTGTTATATTCTGGAGTGTTCCAGTTTTGGTAATATTTTTCTAAAAGTTCAAATTCAGTTGGCTTATCTTTGCAAACATATTTAAGATGTAATCCTCTTATTGTCGGTTGTTTTGTAACAATTTCATTAAAGAATTTGTCTCTTAAATTTAAATAAAGGTCAACAATTACTGGATTAACAGCTTCTCTTAGGTTTTTACATTCAAAGGAAAGATTGTATTCTGTTGCATGAAGCACCTCACTCATAGGCTCTGTTAATGCAGAAAATTCGAAAGCCACTTTGTTTATTATTTCTCGTAACATAGGCAATTCTTCGGCAAGTAGAGCATAATGACCTAACGATATATGAGGCATCTCAACAGGTACGTTAATTGGTTTTCTTGTTGATTCCTCTTTTCTCGGTGAAATGCCTGATAATCTTTCCAGCACCATATCCCTATAACTTAGAAGAGAGCTAACTTGAAGAGGGTCAGGCAAAAGAACGAACCCAATATCAATCCTATCTGTAGGGCAGTAGGATTTGCCCGACGGAGCATAAATTTCATTGGAAGCTTCCAATTGTTTTATAGCTGAGAATATAATGGACATACCAAATGTGAATACTAAAAAAAATACTTTTAAAAAATACATCATTCTTATCCAAAGTAATCAACATTTATTTAAAATCAACAATTTTTCCTTCACTGCCAAAGAAACTAATTATATTCGGAGACCACATTCGGAAATTTTCTAAACGTCTTGTAACATTACTAATTTCTATGTCACAAGATCGCTGGAACAATTCACCGCCGCATTTATCGCAAATAGCAGAATCTCTAGGAGGGCAAAATTTCAAGTTGTAAACCAGATTACAGTTTGCGCATGCTCTTCTGTTAAGCATTCTTTCTGTGGCGATGTCGTCAGAGATATCAAGAAGAAGGGCTTTTGTCTTCTGCCACAATCCGTTTCTTTCTAAAACTTCTTTTAAAAAAATAGCCTGGGACTCTATCCTTGGAAAATTATCTAATATTATCTTATTTTTTCCTTCGGTTAATAATCTTTCTAATTTTTCTCTTACATATTCCTGAATTTCATCTGGAGGAATTCCTGGCAATCCAGTTTCTATTTGTTCTCTATACCGTATGGCAAATGCAAGACCTTCTTTTAAGTCGCTTCGTAGAGAATCGCCTGCGCTTAATCTTTCGTAACCTTTTTCAGTTACGAGTACGTGAGATAAAGTTGTTTTACCTGATCCGGGTGGACCTAGAAGTATATACACATTAGTCCCATCTTCACCCAATGTTTCACACGGTAAGGCATTTTTGTTAATGAAAAACAAAAAACAGAAAATGAGCAGATATTTCATTGGCAGCTACAGATAAATCAATTTTTTTGAATAATGAGATTAAATTAAAAGAAAAATAAGGGGAATTTTTCTTAATTTTCTTATGCAATTTTTTTCCTCTAAATTCAACAACTTAATAATCTAAGGAAACTACATAAATCTTTTCTCTGTGAGTGCTAGTTAAAAGGGAAAATCAGTTTTTTTTCTACCAAGAAAAAGAATGGAGGGCTTGTTTTTGATATTTTCATGATGTTATCTTGCTTATACGTATATGTACGTTTATTTCGTGAAAATATTTGTTTTTGCTATAGAAATCTAAATGCTCTCCTCGGAATCCTTTTTTATATCTCATCCTTACGATTTTTATTCAACCTACTTAAAAACCATAAGAGATAAGGAGTTTACCTTTAGAGAGATGGATGTTATTGCATGTATCGCATGCGGTAGATCCTCTACTCTTTCGTCTTTCTTATCAATTGCTCCTAAAACGGCAAGTGCACATATAAGTAAAATCTTGCAGAAAATTCAGGGCAATAGTCGCGAAGATATTATAAATTTTGTAGAAAATTCTCAGCAACGTTGTTCAATAAGAAAATACTATTCAATTTTACTTATCTATTTTTCCTTTGAAAATTTTCTTTATAAAAAGTTTTCTCTTTCTTCTTCTATATCTCTTCCTTTAAGTAGCAGAATAAATACTAGAAACTACGCTAAAGAATGGACTATTTTTGCCAGAGAAATAGAAAGGTATTTGCTTATTGCAGATGTCAGGATTTCTGTTTTCCAGAACAAAAACCAAGAAGCTCTCAAAGAGCACATAGAGTCGAACCCTGATAAGTTTATTCTTTTATCTTACTTTTCCCATGAAGAACAGCAACTGTGCGAATGCAATAATTATAGTACTTTAACAATTAAAAATATATCTTCGTATGTTTCTGATATTAACATAATTATATTGTATAAAGATAAAATTAATCTTAGGGAAGATCATATTGCAGTTGTAGATTTTAATGATTATAGCAACTTCTATGTCGCTATTTTTGAAATTTTAAAGATTTTGTCACCTGAAATTGATACGGCAAGTCTTAGTGCGGAATTTATGCAGCATATTCAGGCCTCAAGCGATATTTCAGAATTTAATGAAAGCAAAATTATAGTAGAAGCAAAGAAGCGGTACCATTCTACGCAGTTATTTTTAATAGGTGGAGTGGTTCTTTTAAGTCTTTTTCTTAGTTTTATTTTTTTCTTAAAAAAAGAACCCTCTATTCTTGTCCGTTCCCATTTAATCATCCCACAAGAAAATATTTTTCTTCAAAGATCTGACATTGTTCAGTTAATAGAAAAGATATTAAATAAAAAGCAAGATAAAGAAAGAATTTCTTCGATAGCTATAACAGGAATCGGGGGCACAGGAAAAACTGTTATTGCTCGTTATTACGCCAAGACACATCCAGCCTCTGTTACATGGGAGATTAATGCTGAAACAAAAGAGACTCTTATCAATTCTTTTAAAGAATTAGCCTATACATTTGCAAAAAATAAAGAATTAAAAGAGGAATTAACGTTTATTTTGCAAATCCAGGAAAGCGGTGAAAGGGAAAAGCAACTTTTGAGTTTTATAATGCGTCAATTAAAAAGTCATCCGAATTGGTTACTGATCTATGACAATATTGAAATTGAGGCCTTTTCCAATATAAAGATTTATTTTCCCAATGATCCAGAAATTTGGGGCACAGGTAAGGTAATCATTACAAGCAATGATAATAATATCCAGAATTCAAGTTTTATAAACTCGGAAAATATTATTCATTTGGGCGAATTAACTAAAAAGGAAGCCTTATCCCTTTTTTGCCGAGTTCTTTATGATACCAAACCGGACAAATTGCCTCAGGTAGTAAGGGAAGAGACAATGGGTTTTTTGGTTAATATACCTCCTTTTCCTTTAGATGTTGCTATTGCTGCTTACTATATTAAAAATAGCAATATTACTTTTAAGCAATATTTGGAAAGAGTTAACCAATACGGACAAAGTTTCCAACATACTCAAGAAAGCCTTTTAAAAGCAGTGGGAGAGTACACAAAGACTCGTTATGGAATTATAACTACATCATTAGAAAAGCTGATTGAAGAACATCCAGATTTTAAAGAACTGACATTTTTTATCTGTCTTTTAAATGAATATAATATACCAAGAAATTTGTTAGAGTTTTGTAAAGAAAGTTCTGTTGTTGATAGTTTAATCCGGGCTTTAAGAAGATACTCCTTTATTGTGTCTGACCCGTCAAAAAAAGACGATAAAAATATGGTGTTATCTTTGCATCGTAGTACTCGTATCTTGAGTTTAATGCGACTTGTATACCTATTAACTGAAAAAGAGAAAAAGGACTTTTTCTCTAAAATCACTCAGGTAATAAAGTTGTCCTATGGATCTTATTTAGAAGAAAATCGTCAGGAAAGTATAGCATTAATTCCTCATCTGGAAACCTTAATGAAGAATTTGCAAATAATAAATTTGCCAAAAGAAATGCAGGACAAAAGCAAATTAGAATTGTTAATAGTTTTAGGCGGAATTCATTATAAATGTACGCATAACATATTTCTAGCCGAGAAGTACTATACTCAAATTTTCGAAAATCCAGCATATAATCAATTACTCAGCAGCCCTTTATTGGCAGATATTTTTAGAAAATTAGGGATGATTCTAATAGAGTTAGGTGAACTTAATAAAGCGCTTTCTTATGCAAAAGAAAGTATTAAATTAAGTGAGAATATGCCCGTTCCCCAAAAAAAGGTTCTGATATCAAAAAACTTGATAAATATTGGCGATATTTATAGTAAAAAGGGTAATTTTCTGGCAGCTGAGCAAATACTAAGAACAGCATTAAATAAGCTTGGAAAAATTGACAATCACAACATAGAAGAGGTGGAGGCAGAAGCAGATATTTATTCTGAGTTATCTTCTCTTTACAGTAAACAATATCTACACAAATATAAGACGGAAGAAACTAAAAAATACGCTATTTATGTTCTCCAAATATGGACAGATTTTCAGTCATATCTTAGTTCTTCAAATAAAAAATATGATATCAAGACTTATAATAAAGTTTCTAAAAATCTTGCTCAGAATTTTATTAAAGCAGGTCAAGTCTATTGCAGGCTAGGGGAATATCAACAAGCAATAGAACAGGGGTTTAAGAAAGCGCAAAATATTATTACTTACGATTTGAAAAATTTTTCTCATGACTTATTAAAAGCCTATATGTTTCTAGGAATGGGTGAAGCTTTGTTAAGACTAGGGGAAATTCAAAAAGCTGAAGATAATCTAACCGAATCGATCTTGTTATTTGAAAAACTAATTGGAAAGCATAAAACTTTAAAAGCAAGAACTCTTAGGGCAGAAGCAAGAATTAGTAGAGGCAATCTAGATCAAGCTATTGAAGACTGCAATTATATTTTGCAAACAGAGAAAACAGTAAGTAACAGTCAAATTGATTTATTAAATTTAATTAATATCTATAATGCGTCGATTATTTATTATAAACAAAAAAATTTTAAAGAGAGCTTTGTTTATTTTGAGTCATTTTTCAAAGCTTCGGAATCCTTTTGTAAGGTATTTCTTGATGAAAAAAGTTTCAATAAGTTAAAGGCAGAAAATATTTTTAATTCTATAAAAAATAAAGAAGGTAATTTAAGTTCTATTGCAGAAAGATATTTACAACACAGTAAGAAAATCTTTATTGAGATATATGGTCCCTTTCACCCTTTTGTTGCTGATTATGTAGCAAAAAACTAGAGCATTACATTTAATAGGGCTTGGTGTATATTTTTAAGTATGTGATCAGGGGTTTTGAAATTATAGTCATAAGGACTGTAATTTTTCCCCCATCTATTATCAGTAAATTGCATTCCTTCGAAATATCTGCTTTCTTTGTATCTTGGTATAATATGTACATGAAGATGGTTAAAAATATTACCTAAAGATGCGACATTAAAAATATCAGGCTGAAAAAGGTTACTAAGTGCTTTCGTCACTACTTTTCCTAGTAAAAATAATTCACTTTTTTCTTCTTCCGTCATCAAAAAAAAATCAAGAGCATTATGGCGTTTCGCTAAGAGGTATATTCGTCCCAGATAACATTGGTTTTGATGTAAAAAAAGGACCCAATGGGTATATTCTTTTAAAAAAAATCGTTCGTATTCTAAACTTTTTCCCATACTATGAAATCTCCTTCTTTTACATTTAAACTTTCCGCTGAGTCTGGACATCTTACTTTTCCAAGTTCTGGAAGGCCATACAATGAACTGCCAGGGAAAAGAACCCATGTTCCATCCAGATGAGTCTTTAGTTGATGAGAGAAAATAGCTTCAATTTCTATTTTATTATTAATTAATATTCGCATACGTTGACCTTCGTCGATGTTATTCAGAGGTTCTCCCTTTATTTTGATCAGACCAAAATTATCACAATGAACGACTGTGCCATTTGGTATTTTGAAATCTGCTAATATTTCTTTGCTACGTTTGTTGCCTAGCGTATCAAGCGTCTTACCATTCAAGATTGAGGCGACTGTGGGAGCTTGGACATATTTCCCTCCAAAAGATCGAGGGTTTGTTTCTCGTTGCATTGAATTTTCATAAACTGATTTAAGTCCTATGTCCTCAATCAACCAATTAAAATAGCCAGAGTTATTTCCTACAAGAATAAGATTATTATTTGTTTCCACTATAATGCGGGAGGGGGAGTTGTCCATGCTGTTCATAACGACCAAAAAAATTGTTGAAGAAGGATATAATTCAGCAAATAGCCTTACAGCAAATGCAGCATTCACGGTTGAAAATTTTTTTATAGCGACAACGGGATCAATATGAATAGAATTTATTAATGAGGGAGAGACATGATTCCAAATAACTTGAGCTATTTCATTAAAAGCTAAATCATAACAGTCTGTGAAAATGACAACTTTTCTTTTTTTTAAATAGTGATCCATAAAAAATATTCCTATTTTTGCATTTTGCATAACATGAGTTTTCCGCTCAAAATAAACAGAATAAATCGCACAAATTGCAAGTTTAATGTTTCAGAAAAATGCCCTCTCTTATTTTATGGAATCGAATGTTAGTAATATTTAAAAAATTCGGTTTTTTATGAAAAATTCTTCTCCTCTTACACAAGAGCAGTCTAGGTTTCTTCAAGAGAATGGGTATCTAATTATCGAAGATGTTTTAGTTAAAAAAGAAATTCAGACACTGCTCCAAACTGCAAATACTATTATAAAAAATCATGAAAAAGACAAAGTAGATGACAAAAATACTCGAAAGAATCATGGAGTAGATTATTATAATATTCATAATCCTTTAGAGTACTCTGAGGTGTTTGATTTTCTTATCGATCACTTTATATCATTTGATATTATTCGATATTTAATGGGACCTTATATTCAGTTGAACGGCTGTCATATCTTTGTGCGTCGTCCAACAAGCAATAATTTAGGTAATATTGGAAAATTCCATACAGATTCTGGTCCTGCGTTACAGCGAATATTACCTTTACCTGGTAATTTACCCCTGCAGCTTAAAGTTCAGTTTTTCTTAACAGATGTGTTAACTGAGAATCAAAGTAATTTTTGGGCTGTTCCAGGTAGCCATTTAAGACAAGTAGGATATCATCATCCCTTTTGTTTTATTCCTCAATACAATGCTTATCTAGAGAGGGGAGATTTGCCACCCGACGCAATCCAAGTTAAACTAAAAGCCGGTGATATTCTTTTTCATCATTTAAATTTATGGCATGCCGTAGCTCCAAACTTTTCAAATCAAACTAGAATAAGTATTTCTTTGCGATATGCTCAAATGTGGTTCAAAGAATATTACTCTTATTACTCGTCTGCTATTATTGACAGAATGACTCCAAGACGTAGGCGTTTGTTGGGTGATTTTGGCGAATACAAAAGTGGGGATATTGCATATCGTCCGCCAATCGATCAAGTGCCTTTAATTTTAGGTGATAAAGCAGAGCTTTATGGCTGGTCTATGAAATGGCTTGAAGATAGATAGAAAATTAGAGTAACCCAATCACGTATTATTAGCGTCATTTGTCGTTAACTGAAATTTATATTATGATTCTTGAATAATGTAAGCATGTTCTGGCTTATAACTAAGCCTTTATCTAAATTGTGCTGTTTGCATGCAAATGACCTTTTTCCGGGAATTCCAAAATCCGAACCACTCGTCTCAATCATTTGTGCTAATGCAAATGTTTGGTCCCAGAATTTGTCAAGTGAGGTAAATTTAGAAATATCAAAAGCTATAAAAAAATCCCCTTTGTTTGGATGATGATCTGTAAACCTTGTTCCTTTTACATTGGCATTGATGTCTCCTCCAATCAAATGACCACATAAAACACTTATTAATAATGAAAGTAAGGTTCCTTTAATCGATCCATCCATACTATAAATTCCACCTTCTAGAAGAGATTGGGGATCTTTCGTGGGTTTATTATTTTTATCAATTCCGAAATATTTATCAAATTTATCATTTTTCTGTAAATATTCTAAGATTTTTCCTCGGCTAATCATAGCAGTGGAAAAATCTCCTGTTATATGAAAAGGATAAAAGGGAAGTGAAAAAGAAATGGGATTAGTTCCAAGTATTTTCTTCCCTGACTTACCTAAAACAACGCAAGGAGAGGACGTAGACATAGTGATTCCTATGCATCCTGAATGGCTTGCAAGCTCAGAGTAATAAGACAAAATACCAATATGACTTGAGTTAATATTGGCACAAACACCAACACCGTAATGCTTTGCTCGTTTTATAGCTTCTTTCATGCTTTGTCTTGCAAAAAAGTGACCTAAGCCATATTGTCCATCAATAATTTTAATAGCTTGAAAATCTTTAAGTACAAGATGTTGTGCTAATGGGTTAATTGTCTTCTTTTCAATGCCATTAATGATTTCAAATGTTCTTTCAATACCGTGATTTTTGTATCCACGTAAGTCGCCTTCTATCATAACAGCAGCTGTTACTGCAGCAATTCTTTTAGGTACATCAAAGTCCCTTAAAACTTTAAATACAGACTTTTTTATTAAGTTAAACTGTATGGCTCGCGAATTTTTCATAAAATCCAAGTATTATTTTGATTTTATTCGCATTTTAAAGGAATTACTTTAAGAGGCTGACATGGAAAATAGACGCAATTTTCTCCTATTGGGAGGGTAAAAAACTTACTATTAAATAGTGGGACTAGTTGCTTTTATTTTTGTTAGGGAATGAAAAAGATAGAAGAAGATTTATTTTCAGAGGCTATTAATGATTTTATAAGATTATCTAAAGGCAATATCTCTGATTTACATGATTTATTAATTAGAGGGGGGCTAGGAAAAAGTTTAAGGCAACCTAGGAAGGGATGGAGCGACATCGATTTATCTATTATCGTTGAAAAAATTAATTCTTCTGTTTTGAAAGAAGTCAGAGATATTTATCAGTTGTTGAAAAGAAAATATCCTATAAAAATTACCATAACGTTAGTTTCACGAAATGATTTTCTTTCAAAAAGGCATCACCACGGTATGAAGCCGATTTTCTATTCGCATTACGGTCTTGAGCAGTCTATTTCTCTCTTTAATAATGAAATTAAGTTTGGAGATAAGGTAGATGAACGTGAACTTAGATTAGATACAATTTCCAATGTCTGTTATCTAATTCATGACTTACGCAATCGTTATATGGAATTAGAGAATTCTACAGATGCGATTGCAACCTATGCTAAGCACCTGATGAGGAGATCGAATCACCTTATTAAAAATTGTATTTATATTAAAGCCGGAGTCTTATTAGAGGAAGATATTGATCAAGACTTATTGTATAGATGTTTTCCAAGTATTCCTTTTAAAAATATCCAGCTCATAGAAGGATACAAGGCATCGTGGGAGACAATAAAAAATGACAGAAAGGAACTTAAAAGAATTATAGATGTTTTACAAGAAATAAACGAAGAAATTTTTGAAAATACTCTAATAGATATAAATAATCTATAATTATAATGATGTAATTAAACCTGGAAGAAATTCTATAAAAATAGAGGAAACAAAATGAAAGAAAAGTTTCAAAAAATGTTTTTATATTATCCTTTTGTGGCATTAATACTCTTAATTCCTAATAAAATCTCTTGCGTAAAAGCTGAGATTTTAATTCCTTCTGAAACTCCTAGTGCTCTGATTGCTATAGAAGGTATGCCAGGTGCTGGCAAGACAAGTATAATCTTCGCTTTGCTTAATAAATCAAGTAACCAATGCCTTGTTTTACCCTCTCTTCACCCTGTTCCTGACAAACCTTTACCCAAATCTTCGGCAACAATCCTTTCTCAGAGATTTCATGACTGGTGGGTTTCTCGTATGAAATCAGTAGAAAAGTTATCGCCTTATACAAAGTGTGTGATATTCCATAGGGTATATTTTACAAATCTTGCCTATTCTTACGCGTACGATAATTTTCTTGAGAATAAAAAGTATCTGGCTGACGTGCATAATAAAGAACGGTATAAAAAAGCTAAGAATGGAAAGAAATTATACCTTTTGCAAAAAAAACTTTATGAAAGAGATCTTAAAGATAAAAAGCTAGACCTGATTATTGTAATGGATGTTTCTCCCGAGTTAGGTTTAAAGAGGCTCCATTCTTTAAGAAGTGATAGCAGTTGGCCATGGTCAGAAGAAATCTTTCTAGGCTTTTTAAAAGAATTTTATTCTAAAGAGCTTCCTATACTATTTAAGGGGAAAATTATTTATATCAATACTGATCCATTATCGCTTACTGAAACCCTTGAAAAGGTCGAAAAGATAATACATGAAGCGGCTTGTTTTGAAGATTCAAGTAAACAAAGCCATATAAACGATCCAAGAATAGAAAATTCTCTCATTGAATTTGCAGCTCAATATGATCTAGGAACTGTTCGATCCCCATTAATTAATGTTTTTGGATACCCAACTTTGTACTTTAGACAACATGCAGTTCAGATGGTTAATAATACTCCTCAATTCTTTTCTGTAGATAGATTAAACGCAATTGCAAATAACATAACTGTAAATTCTAATTCTAAATTTTATAAATAGAAAAAATTTTCTTATTTCAATTTCCACTTTATAATAATTTTGATATTTTCGGTTGGAAAGTCGGGAATATGATGATGAAAAAAGTTGTTATTTTATTTTGTTTGTTTTTTCAGTGTTTAGTGGTGCCTTGTCGATCAAGTTGTGTGCTTGAAGCTTCCCGCTTTGATCAAATTATAGGGATACTAAAAAAAACCAAACCGGGCACATTGGTTGTACTTGATGTGGATAACGTTAGCTTAAAGTACACTGATAAATTGTTACATCCCTGTGGTAGAGAGGCATACAGGAGGCATTACGCCAAGTTGCAAGAATCTTTATATGGCCAAACAATAAGCGTTGGTTCACGCTTAATTCCTCTTGCCGAATACTTGCAAAGCATAATGATTCAAAGTCTGAAAAGCGAATTGATCGATCCTCGTTTATTAGGAATCATAGAAGAACTCAGGGGCAATGGTTGCGATGTTATTGCTTTAACGGCAGGAAAAATTGGTCCTTTTGGGATATTTGAATCAATGGAAGATTGTCGTATAGAGCAATTGAATAAAATAGGTATCGACTTGAATATGGGTAATTTTCCTCAAGAGGCTGTAAAATTTGAAGAAAGTGTTGACGGGATAAATCCTGTTTTTAAACAGGGGGTAATGTTAACCGCCAAGAGTTCTAAGGCAAGATGTTTGGACCTTTTAGTGAAGTTTTTGGGGGCAAGATGGGGTAGTGTTCTTGTAATAGATGATAGAAAAAGCTGGGTTGATGAAATTTCGACTTATGAATTTACATGTGGATTTTCGGAAATAACAGCGGTTCATTATCAGGATGCGTGTTTTGAAGAGACCTTTACTGCAGAAAATGAAGCTGTGACAGAGAGACAATTTGAATATCTGAAGCGGCATCATAAATGGCCTTCGGCGGCTGATTTATTGTAAGGCTCTGTCGCAAATAATAGGGAAATTTGTTATAAGTTGTCGCGATATATTTCATGAGGTAGTTAAAGCGGATCGAATTTAAAGGATGTCACTTTCCAAAAGGTGGCTTTAATAGTATGGATCCTGCAGATGAAGATAGCCTAAAGGGTTAGTCAACATTTAACAAAAAGGCAGGACAATATGGATACCGTAACAACAGTAGGCATAGATATAGCAAAGAATGTTTTTCAGGTTCATGGTGTGGACAAAAAAGGTCGTTGCATTTTAAA
>Ga0214919_10006781_pt1 | contig 15629 bp, 18 predicted proteins | sample LL1503_MetaG_FD_177994 | JGI IMG/M metagenome (GOLD analysis project Ga0214919, IMG submission 177994) | Freshwater microbial communities from Lake Lanier, Atlanta, Georgia, United States - LL-1503 | ecosystem: Environmental > Aquatic > Freshwater > Lake | place: USA: Georgia | collected... | reverse complement strand
AGGATGTCCAATCCGGGGTGGCGTGTCTGGAGCCAGCCCGACAGCAGGTAGATCGTCAGCGGGAAGCCGTACATCTCGACGAAGAGCGCAACGATGAAAGCGGCGAACGCCCCGAAGGTGCGCCAGTCGCGCACCGTCTGGGGCTTGAAGAAGCTGAACGCGAACATGATGAAGATGGCCGAGTTCAGCAGCACCAGGCTCCACAGGCCATAGGCGGGTGTGCTTTCGTTCATGGTGCACCTCCGGCGTTGTCCCGAGGCGCCGGCGCGCGCGGATTGGCATGCCCGTGATGGCCGTGGTCCCGTGTAGGCCGGGCATCCATGCGGCCTCCCGGGTTGTCGACTGTCACTGGGTCGATGGCGGACTTGGCAGACGCTGCATCATCATTTCCATCATCATTTCCATCATCATTTCCATCATCATTTCCATCATCATCTGCATCATCTCCATGCGCCCCTCCATCATTTGGTGGCGCTTGGCCATCTCGGCGGGCATGCCCTTGCCGTCGCCCATGCCGCCGCCCATCGAGCCCATGGCGCCCATGCCGGCCATACCGCCCATGCCCTTCATCATCCCCATGCCGTCCTGCATGGACTTCATGTGATCGGCCATCAGGGCCTGGCGCTCGGCGGGCGTCTTCGCGTTCATCATCTTGTCGTGCATCTCGCGCATGGCCTTCGTGCGGTCCTGCATGGCAGGCATCGCCGCCGCCGCCGTCGCGTCGGGGTGATGGCCGGCGTGCTCGTCGGCCTTGGCTGGGTTGGACGCTCCGGGGCTCGCGCAGGCCGAGACAAAGGCAATGGCCGTGAGCGCTGCAAGGGACTTGAGGGAATTCATGTGGATCTCCTGGTGGGTGGGCGCGAGCGGCAGCTCGCAGTGAGAGCGGCTTGTTCCGTCCTGTGTGGCGGGGACCGCCAGCGGATCGGCACTGCGCAAGCCGCCGGCACGGGAGCGTGTCCCGCCGGCGCCCAGACGGTGCGGCGCAGCTGGCGGCGGTCGAAGTGAAAGGCGGACATCGGGTGAATATGAGCCATTGCAGAATACGACTCTGTTCGGCAGCGCACTTGAGCAGCGTCGATCGGCGCAGCCATCCACCCGAGGGACTCTACTGCCGCATCAGCGTGACGGAAAGCTTCGCCGGGTACCGCACGTCCTTGTCGACGTGGTAGTGGACGTTGAAGCTGAGGACCCGGTCGGCCTCGAAGGCCCACTTGACAGTCTGTCCCGCATCTAGCGAAGCGTAAATCTCAGCAAATTTCCGGGGACGATCGTCAGGATGCGCTCGAAGCGCCTTCCATCCTGCCACTGCAAGTCGATGACTTCTGCCCGCACGACGCCCGCGCCGAGCTACATCGCGACACCAGCCAAGATGCTGACCGGCGCGCGCGGCCGAAGTGCCCCCGCCATGGCGCGGCGCTTCACTTCGCAGCCTGGATGTCGGTCACCATGAAGCCCGTGTCGGACTTCTGGACGACGAAGCGGACCTTGTCCCCGACCTTGAGCTTGTCGAGCACGCTGGCGTCCTTCACCTGGAAGACCATGGTCATCGGGGGCATGTCCAGGCTCTTGATCTCGCCGTGCTTGATGGTGAGCTTCTTCGCTTCCTTGTTGACCTTGCGGATCTCGCCCTCGATCATGTCGGCGGCCGAGGCCGCTGCCGCGGGGTGATGGGCCGAGTGATCCTCGGCCTTCTGCTGTGCCAGGGCCGGCGTCGCGAGTGCGACGAGAAGGGCTGCGATGGTGATCGTCTTCATGGTGGGGTACTTTCGATACGGTGAGCGAATCGGAGGAGGTCGACGGGGCGACGGCCGAGCGTCACTTGGCGGATACGGTGATCTTGCCGACCATGCCCGCCTGGTAATGGCCAGCGATCAGGCAGGCGAAGTCGAAGTCACCCGGTCGGTTGAAGGTCCAGACGATCTCGGCCGTCTTGCTTGCCGGGACATGGGCCATATAGGGCTCGTCGTGCTCCATGTTAGGAAACTTCAGCATCAACGCGGCGTGCTCTTCGAGTTCCTTCTTCGTGCCGAGCACGAACTCGTGCAGTTGCTTGCCCTCGTTGCGGAAGACGAACTTCACGGTCTCGCCGCGCCGCACGGTGATGGCGTCCGGTGTGAATCGCATCGTATCGCTCATACCGACCTGGATCGTCCGCTTGACGGACTTGGCGTCCCCGGCAATGCCCCAGTCCTTTTGCTCCTTCTTCACCAGGCCGGCCTTCTTGTCGTGCGGCTTTTCGGTGTGCGCCAGGGCCAGCGACGAGGTGGCCAGCGCTGCGGCGAGCAGGAGTGTCTTGATCAGTTTCATCGGAGTCCTTTTCATTGGATCGGTTGATCGCTTGTCGTTGAATCAGTGGCTAGAGTGCCCGCCAGCAGGCTTGCGAACCTTGACTTCGGTCTCGGTGGCTGGCTTGGCCAGCGGCGGCATCGAGCCGGTGCCCTCGGCCTTGAAACGCGCCGGGTCTGGGAGTGAGCCGGTCCACTCGTAGGCCACTTCGCCGGGCGGATGCTGGTACCACCCCGGATCCTTGTAGTCGCCGGCCTTCTGGTCCTTTCGTACCTTCACAACGCTGAACATGCCGCCCATGCCGACAGCGCCGAAGGGCCCCGTGCCGGTCATCATCGCGGCGGTGTTGTCGGGCAGCGGCATCTCCATCTCGGTCATATCGTGCATGCCGCGCTCGCCCATCACCATGTAGTCGGGCACCAGTTGCGTGATCTGCCGCGCCACGCTGCGATGGTCGACGCCGATCATGGTCGGCACGTTGTGGCCCATCGCGTTCATCGTGTGGTGGCTCTTGTGGCAGTGGAAGGCCCAGTCGCCCTCCTCGTCGGCCAGGAACTCGAGCTGGCGCATCTGGCCGACCGCGATGTCGGTCGTCACCTCGGGCCAGCGCGAAGCTTTCGGTGTGGGCCCGCCGTCCGTGCCCGTCACGGTGAACTCATGGCCGTGCAGGTGGATCGGATGGTTGGTCATTGTCAGGTTGCCGATGCGCAGGCGAACCTTGTCGTTCTGGCGCACCACCAATGGATCGATGCCGGGAAAGATGCGGCTGTTCCAGCTCCACAGGTTGAAGTCGAGCATCGTCATGATCTTGGGCGTGTAGCTGCCGGGGTCGATGTCGTAGGCGTTGAGCAGGAAGACGAAGTCGCGGTCGACCTCGTCGATCAGTGGGTGCTTCTCCTTGGGGTGCGTGATCCAGAAGCCCATCATGCCCATCGCCATCTGCACCATCTCGTCAGCATGCGGGTGGTACATGAAAGTGCCAGGCCGGCGCGCGACGAACTCGTAGACGTAGGTCTTGCCCGGTGGAATGCCGGGCTGGTTCAGGCCGGTGACGCCATCCATGCCGTTGGGCAGGCGCTGGCCGTGCCAGTGCACGCTGGTCACCTCCGGCAGCTTGTTGGTGACAAAGATGCGCACCCGGTCCCCCTCGACGACCTCGATCGTCGGGCCCGGGCTCTGGCCGTTGTAGCCCCACAGATGGGCCTTGAAACCGGCGGTCATCTCGCGCACCACCGGCTCGGCCACCAGGTGGAACTCCTTGACGCCGTTGTGCATGCGCCAGGGCAGGGTCCAGCCGTTGAGCGTGACGACCGGGTTGTAGGGCCGGCCGGTGTTGGGCGCCAGGGGCGGCATGGTGTCGGGCTTGGTCTGGATGATGGGCTCGGGCAGCGCGGCCATCGCCATCTTGCTGACCGAGGCAGCCGTGACTGCAGCCGTGACGGCACCAGCGCCGCCGATGAAATTGCGTCGAGAAACCATGTGATCGTTCCTGGGTTCAGTGCGCAGCGTCAGCACCGGGGCCGGCCGCCGAAGCGGGGCCGGCGGACGGCATGAGGCTGGGCTTGCCGATAAGGGCCATGTCGAGGTCGGCCTGCGCGATCCAGAAGTCGCGTTTGGCCTCGATGGCGGCGTTAACGCTGGCGATCTGCAGGCGTGCGTCGGCGAGCAGTTCGAAGACGCCGATCAGCATGCCGTTGTAGCGCAGCAGGTTCTCCTCTGCGATCTGCTTTCGCAGCGGCACGATCTCGTACTGGTGGTGGTGCGCGATGTCGTAGGCCGAGCGCCACGCACCGTAGGCTTCGCGCACTTCGGAGCGGGCGTTGATGGCGGTCTCGGCCGCGCGGTGGAGCGCCTGCATGTAGACGCCTTCGGCGCGTGCCACCCGCGCACCGCCCCAATCGAACAGCGGCAGTTCGAACCCGATCTCCCAGCCGCGCTGGGTGGGCGCCTCGTTGGAGCCGTTGCGCAGCACGCCAAGTTCGAGCACGTTGATGAAGCGTGTCGTCTTCGTCAGGCCGAGGTTGCGCGCCGTCTGCTCGGCCGCGAGCTTGGCGCCCTGCACGTCCAGCCGCTGCGCCAGCGCGACGCGTTCGACGTCCGGTCGGTCGACCAGGTACTGCGGCAAGTCCGGCAAGCGATCCGGCAACTTGAACTGGGTCTGCGCACCCCACAGGCCGAGCAAGCGCGTCAGACGTTCGCGGGTAGCGCGCTGGGCCTGTTCGGCGCGTGCCAGGTTGAGTGCGGCATCGGCGTAAAAGCTCTGTTCGCGAGCACGCTGCAGCTTGTTGAAATTGCCGACCTGCTCCATGCGGCGTGCGAGTTCGGCGCTCGCCTGCGCGGCCTGCAACACCCGCCGCATGTAGCGCACGGTCTCCTCGGCAGCCAGCGCGGTGACCCAGGCCTTGCGCGTGTCAGCGGCCACGGACAGCATCGTCATCGTGACCAGCCGCTGGGTGGCTTCGAAGCGCCGGGCTTCCATGGCGCGGACCATCGGCATCGCGATTAGACGCGCCAGGTTGAAGTGAATGCCGCGCTCCAATTCGATCTCGTCGCCCCGCCTGAGACGGCTGAAGCTGAAGCCGGGGTTCGGCACGCGACCGGCCTGTACGACTTCCGCTTCCGTGATGCCCAGTTCCTGGAAGCTGGCCTGCAGCCCACGGTTGTTCAGCAGCGCGATCTGGACCGCGTCGTCGGCCGAAAGCGGCTTGGCCAGCAGTTCGCCCACCCGCTGGTCGATGCCTTCCTGGTCAGCCTCGCTGCGGGACCAGCGGACCACTTTGCCCAGCCGTTCCTTGGCGGCCTGCTCGACGGTGGAGAAGCCGCCGTCCGGGCTGAAGGAAGCGCAACCGGCGAGGGTGGCGACCGCGGCGAGCAGGAGCACCGGCCGCAAACGGGGCCGTCCCCCCGGCGAGGTCCATTTCGTGGGAGTGAGAGAGAAGGTCTTCATGGCATCTTGTGACCGCCGTGCCCTTGCGGCATGGGCATGGCCCCGGAGTCGGGTTTGGCGAGCGCGGGGGCAGGCGCCGACGGAGCTGGCTCGGGCTGCTGCGCCTCGCGCGCGTAGGCCCGCCAGCCGCCAATGCGCCGGACGGCGTCGTTCGCCTCGCGCCAATCGACCAATCCGCCGCTCTGGTCGTGAGGGGTCCTGCCGAGGGCGGATAGGTAGACCAGCGCGGGAACATGCGCTTGGGCGTCCATCGGGTCGGGCTGCGCTGCCTTGGGCACCGGTTGGGAATGCGCGGCCAGCGTGGTGGCGCTCAGCGCAATGGGCACGAGCCAGCGCGAAATGCGGTGGGGCATAAGGTTCTCCGGTCCGGTTGCGAATGTCCCGGCGCGCTGCCTAGGCAGGCGGGGGCGATGGCGGGTGGGGCGCCGCGTGCCGCTGCACGCCGGCCGCTTAGGCCAGCAGGGCGCGGGGCGGCCGGTCCGGCCCGGCGATCGCAAATTTTTCGACCCTCGGTACCAGAGGCACGAAGACTGCAGGCGTCGGCATGGCCTCGGGAACCTGCAGCGCAAGGTCCAACACAGCCGCCGACGAGCAGCACGGCCCGCAGTCGCCGCAGCGGGTCTTGGCCGCCTGGGCAGTCGGCGCCGGGTCCGCCTGCTGCGGGTGCAGCGGGTCGGCGTGTTGCGCGTCAGCCTGGCCGTCGTGGTGGTGGGCCTGCGCGTGCTGATGACCCGGGTCCCTGTCCCCGTGCAAGGAACCGCCTGCCGGATGGTGGGGCGCTGCCGACACCAGCTCCGATGCATGGTGATCGACCTTGCATCCGGCCATGACCACCGTGGCCAAGCCCTGCGCCGGCAGCGCAAGTACCAGCAGCCAGATCATGATCGTTCGAAGTACCCAGAACATGGAGCCACTGTACCGCAGGTGGCCGCTTGCTGTCGCCCACTGCGCTAGTCGGCACCCGAACCAACCAGAACGGCACCGATTCTTGGACGCTGCTGCCCGCCGAGGTACGCTACGTCCATCTCGACATCGCCGCGGAAGAGGTCAGACGCAACTACGAATCGAACCGCCTGGTCGGCGATGTCAGGATCGCGACAGGCGCGCCGGCGCACGCGAAGCGCTGGCTGCGGAAATCCGCGCCGCAGTGGACGGATGGCTCAGGTACACCTCGCCGGTCCGCACCGGGGATCGCTCACCAATCCGCCCTGAGCGCGTGATGCACGAACTCTATGCGCTGCTCACGCCACAGACTATCGTCGTCGCCGATGCGGGCTATTCGTCGGTATGGATCACCAATTGCCTGACGGTGCGGCGTGCGGGTCAGCGACTTCTGACGCCGCTCGGGCTGGCGGGCCTCGGCTGGGGCTTACCCTATGCCATCTGCGCGAAGCTCGCGGCGCCATCGTGCTCGGTCGTCTGCGTGGCCAGCGACGGCGGCTTCGCGCACACCTTGGCGGAGATCGAGACGATGAAGCGGCTTGATCTCCCGATCGTGGTCATCGTGCTCAACAATCATATCCTGGGCTACCAAAAGCACGCGAATTCGGTACTCTTGGGCGGCTGGACCGATACCTGCCATTTCGTCGCCGTCGACCATGCCGCGCTCGCGGGCGGCCAGCCGGTGGTCCGCGATGTCATCACGGATCCGAAAGCGTACCCGCCGATCACGGCGTTCCAGGGCAGGCTGCCGTCACCGTACAGAGCGGCTGCGCTACTTCTTGCCAGCCTTGTAGTCCTGGACCGCCTTCTTGACGTCGGTGTACTCCCCGTATGGTAGAAGGCAGGCCTTGTCCAGCGCCGTCAGCTGCTGCTCGGCCTTCGGCGGGTTGCCCATCGCCAGATACATCTCGCCGGAGTATTCGAGCGCCGCGCGATGCTTCGGATTAATGCGCCGCGCGTCGTAGAACTTCTCCGCCGCCGCGTAGCCGGACGGGCAGGACTTTTGCAAGTGTACCCATCCGGTTGCTCCAGTACGCGCTGGCGGTGTCGTTGACGCGGTCAGCTCGTCGATCGCGACCAGCCAGTTCTCGGTTGTGCTTCGCCGATGTGCCGGACGACGTGTCGGCGGCAAAGACGAGCCATGAAGCCAGTGCCAGAACGGGGATGATCAGCAACTGGTACGCGATGAGGTCATGATTTCGATACCTCCGCGGGATCTGAAAATGCGCGATGCGTGCCGGTAACCAGGCTAGGCAGCGATACGCCGCGCGCTCATTCCAGGATCCATCCACCGTCAACGACCAGCGTCTGCCCCGTGATGTAACCAGACGCCTGCGACGCGAGAAACACCGCCGCATTCGCGATGTCGTCAGGCTGCCCGTAACGCTGCAGTGGGATGTGCTGCAGCCCCGCCTGGTATTCGATCGGATCGGCGAAGACCTCCCGGTTGATCGCGGTGACCGTTCTACCCGGGGCGATGCCATTGACCCGGACCCCGAGCGGACCCCACTCGAGCGCGGCGGTCTTCGTGAACTGCGTGATGGCGAGTTTGGTCGCAGCGTAAACCGACCGATTGCGCGCGCCGGTGAACGCCATCTGCGAACTGATGTTGATGACGTTGCCGCTGCCGCGGCGTACCATGCCGGCGCCGACCAGGCGCGTCAGCGCGATCGGCCCGACGAGATTGACGTTGACCACTTCGCGCAACCGATCCCATTGCAGATCCAGCAGTGGTCCGCGAAGCGCGATACCGGCATTGTTGACCAAGATGTCGATGTCGCCCGCCATCGCGGACAGCGCTTCGATCGACGCGATGTCGGCTTGGTCGAACACCTGCGCCACGCAGGCGCTGCCGAGGTCAGCAGCGACGCCGGCCAGCGCGGTAGCATCACGGTCGGCGAGCACGACTTGCGCGCCCTGCGCGACGTACGCACGGGCGATCGCCGCGCCGATGCCGTTCGCCGCGCCGGTGACGAGAGCGCGCCTGCCGGAGAAATCGAAAAGGTGCTGGAAGGCGGTCATCGCGCTGAAGGCACAGACTCTCAGTTCACCGCCTGGATCTTCTTGTACAGATCGAGAAGCACGCCGTTCTGGAACGTCGCGGGCACATCTTTGACCTTCTCGCGGAACGCGGCCTTGTCCGGGATGACGACGTTGACGCCGGCAGCCTTGAACTCGGCTAGGATTTCTTGCTCGCTCTTGACCGCCGCGGCGTCGTTTATGGGCGCGGTGTCGCGGATTGCCTTGGTGATCAGCTCGCGTTGGTCGGGCGTCAGGCGCTTCCAGGTGTCGTCGCTCATCGCGATCACTACGTTGGCGACCGTGTGGTCGGTAAGCGAAAGGTTCTTGTTGACAAGGTGGATGCCGCCGCCCTTGGTGGTCGCGAGCGGGTTCTCCTGCGCATCCACGGCGCCCGTCTGCAGCGCGGTGAACAGTTCCTTGAAGTCGACCGGCGTCGGCGTGGCGCCGACCGCGCGCCAGCTCGCCTGGAAGATCGGAACCGGCACCACGCGGACCTTCATCCCGACCATGTCTGCCGGCGTCTTCACGGGCTTGTTCGACGTGAGCTGCCGCGTGCCGTAATACCAAGAATTGTCGATGACGTGGATTCCGCTCTTCTTCTGCAGCGCCGCGGCCATCTCGGTGCCCGCCGGTCCGCTCATCGCCTTGCGCATGTGATCGACGTCGCGGAACACGTACAGCACGCCCAGCACGCTGTACTCGGGAACCACGTTGCCGAACGTCGCGCCGATGATGCCCCCCATGTCGATGGTGCCGGTCTGCAGGCCCTCGATCATCTGCTGCTCGTTGCCGAGCTGCCCCGCCGGGTAGTCCTTTATCTGAATCTTGCCGCCTGAGCGCTCCGCGACGAGTTTGGCGAAGTGCTTGGTCGCAACATCGGTGGGCGTGCCTACCGGCGTGTTGTGGCCGATGCGTAGCACGAGCGGCTGCTGGGCAAGCACCGGGGCGGACGCGACGATCGTCGCCACGACGGCGGTGGCGAAAGCGCGGGTGACAAAGGCACTGCGATTCATGGTTTCTCCTGCGGGGCTGTTACTTCGGATAAAGGTGGTATGGAAGCCAGGTGACGATCTGCGGAAACAGGATTATCAGCAAGACGACGAAGATGAGGCTCGGGATGTAGGGCGCGGCGGCTGCGACAACCTTTTCTAGGCGCATGCCGGAGACCTGACTGCCGACGTAGAGGCAGAGGCCGACGGGGGGAGTGATGAGCCCGATGCCGAGCGTGAAGACGAGCAGCAGCCCCACCACCAGCGGGTCGACGCCCGCCGCGATCATGGCCGGACCCAGGATCGGCGAGAGCAGGATCAGCGCCGCCACCACCTCCATGAACGTGCCGACGATGAGCAGGAAAAACGCCACGGACATCATCATCAGCGTCACGTTGTGCACGGATCCGACGAGCGCGGTGCTCAGGGCCATCGCCACCTGCTCGCGCGAGATCACCCAGCCGAGCGGCGCGGCGAACGCGATGATCACGAGCACTGATCCCGAGAGAATCGCGGTGCTGAGGATCGCCTCGAAGAATTCGTCCCAAGTGAGTTCGCGATATATGAGACCGGCCAGGATCGCGGAATAGATCGCAGCGAGAATCGAGGCTTCGGTGGGCGTCGCGACGCCGGAGAACATCGCGCCGAGCAAGATCACCGGCGTCATCAGCGACCAGAACGCCTCGCGCAGCGCGCGCATGAACGGGATGCGCGCAGGCACCGTGGTCTTGGGCGCGCGCCGCCAGAACAGGAAGGCGAAGGTGATCATCATCATCACCCCGGCGATGAGGCCCGGAAACACGCCGCCGAGGAACAGCAGGCCGATCGGCACATTGACGATGCTGCCGAAGATAACCATGTTGATGCTCGGCGGGATGATCGGGCCGAGTGTCGACGACACGACGGTGACGCCAACGGACAGATCGTCCGGGTAGTTGTTCTCGCGCATCGCCTTCAGCTCGATCTTGCCGAGACTCGCGAGGTCGGCGATCGCCGACCCCGACATGCCCGCGAAGATCATGCCGGCTACCACGTTGGCGTGGCCCAGCGCGCCCGGGATGCGCCCCGTGGCAGCCAGCGCGAAATTGAAGATGCGTCGCGTGATGCCGCCGCGGTTCATCAACTCACCGGTCAACACGAAGAACGGCACCGCGATCAGCGACAGGCTGCTCATTTGCCCGATGAATTGCTGCGCGAGCGTCAGCAGGTTCGCGCCCGTATACAGGAAATAGGCGAGCGCCGACATCCCGATCGCGAACGCAACCGGCGTGCCGATCACCAGCGCGATGAGGAGGACGATGACCGAGACGATCATGCTGCCCCGCCTCGCCGCCTGTCCGCGACCCGCCGTTCGGCAATGAGGGCCTCGAAGAACGTGAACCGGTACTTGAACAGCTGGGACTGGATGAGCCGCAGGTACATGAGCGCGGCGAATGCCGCCGCGGCCGAGTACATCCACCACCAGGTAATCGGCAGCGTCGCCGCAGCGTAGGTGGTGCGGGCAGCCATCTGCCAGCCCTGCCAGCCCAGGACCCCTAGCAGCACGCCGATCGCCAGGAGTATGACAATATCGAGAGCCTTCTGAACCGCTTTCGGGAGTTTTTCGGCAACGGATTCGACGCGCACCAACCCGAACCGCTTCGCGGCGCCGACGGCGCCTAGCGCAGACGCCCAGACGAAGAGGAACTGCGACAGCTCCTCAGGCCAGCTCAGCGGCGCGTTGAAGAACGTGCGCATGCCCACCTGGGCGGCGATCGCAAAGCAGATCAGCACGAGCAGCACGACCGCGATCAACTCCTCAAGATTATCTGCGACGATCTTCGCGGTGCTGTGCCACATCGGTGGCAGCTGCGACGGCGCTCTGGCGGTCATCAGGCCAGCTCCGCGCCGATTAGTAGCCCCAGCATCCGCGCTGCGGCGCGCCCGAATGCGGTTTCCTCGGGAGTCCAGTCGCGCAGCTCCTGCAGGCTGTGGATCGATAGCACGGCGGCTAGGCTGTCCTCGCGAAACAGCGGCGTGACGATCTGGGCGCGCATGTCACCGTAGTGCTTGAGCATCTCGTGGAACAACGGCTCGGTCGACGCGTTGCGCGTGTCGTTCTGGACGACCTGTGCGCGCTCCTTGAGCAGCTTCTCGATCACCGGCTGCCCGCTCTGGATGATCGTGAAATCGCCGCGCAGGCTCCAGACGCCCTCGCCGCGCGATTCGTGGGTGACGGGAAATGCATAGGCCGCATTGACGTTCTGCCGCAGCGTGCAGCGGTGGACTGCCAGGCCCGTGCGCAGGCGATCGAGTATCGCCTGCAGCGCGGCATCGCGGAGATCATCCTTGGTGCTGGCGAGGCTCCGCCGCGCGATTTCGTCGAGCGCGGCCGATGCCGCCGCCTGCGCCCTGCGGACGGCGTCGACGTCCTTCGGCTCCCAATGCCGCGGCCCCTGCACGTGGTGCACGGAGATGAAGCCGGCGAAACCGGAAGGCGCGACGAGCGGCGCGAGGATCTGCGCGCGCGCGCCGTAGCGTTCGATTAATACGGGGCTGACCGCGGGATCCGCGCCTGCGAGGTCATCCTGGACGATGATCGCGCCGTCGCGCGCGAGCCGCTGATCTGCCGGCGCGTCGAACAGGCCCGCGTGCGGAGGATCATTGCGGATCTGCCGCGCGCCGTGCGTGACGGCTTCCGCCGCCGTATCGCTGCCGGGAACGGCAACGCGGAGCATCGCCCGGCTCGCGCCGGTGGCCAGCAGCAACTCTTCGACTATCGATTGAAATGGAGCCATCGCACACCGTCGTTTGGACCAAGAAGCAGTAATGCTAGGGAAGGTCTGCAAAAGTCATTCCCGCAACTCGCTCCCGCGTTAAGCAGTGATGAAACAAGTAAGCCTCGCCACCACCGGATTTGAACTGGCCACTAACGTCACGCGAAAGCGTGACTTGCAGGTCCAATTAGCGAATAAAGTATTTTGGTCATTAAATCGTCGATTGGAGATAGTGTTTACCCTAATAAGTGCTCCAATAAAGACATTATTTACCTATCTTGTCATTGATAATGCACTTGTACCCAGTCTGCCGATGATTTGCGAGGCGGTCCGCCGATAACAACCCCTGCTGGTGTTGAATGCCACCCAGAATTGACCCCCTGAAGGCAGTTTTTTCCATCCAAATTTGACCCCTGTTAGCTGAAATGCCCCCAAAGGGAAAGCTTTAACCCGTTCTCGGCTGAAATTTATGATTTCCTGAAGGAAAGGCACCGACAAGGCTGCGGCTGGCAGGGTTCAGGGAGCGCGCAGCAGACGGCGATACGACTCGGCGATGCGTTCCGGGTCGAGGCCTTCGGTGATGAACACGAGGCAGGTGCCGTCGGCAGGCACGGGGGACGGCGCAAGATGCACCGGCGGATGAAAGTAGCGCTTGACGCCGTGGACGCCGATCCAGACATCGCGCTCGGCGTCGAACAGAACGCCCTTGGTGCGCAGGATCCGGTCGCCGTGCAGGAATACGAGCCGCGTGAGCCAGACGGCGAAACGCGACCACGACGGGGGCGCCGCCGCACGAATCGCGATGCTGCGCACGTCGTGCAGGTGCGCGCGGTGCACGGGCGGCAGCGCCACGAGCCGTGGTGCGCGCGACGGATCCGCCGCCGCCAGCTCGGCGGCGATCAGCCAGCGCACGAAATCCTCGCCGGTTCCGGTGAGGATTTCAGCAATCGGGTTGAGCGACGCGACGTCGCGCAGCGCGGCGTCCGCCGTTTGGGCATCGGCGAGATCGCGCTTGGTGACCACGATGGCATCGGCTGCGGTGATCTGGGCGCGGGCCTCGGCGCGCGGGTTCGCCGCCTGGTCGTCGATGGCACCCACCATGCACACCACGGCGCCGGCCCGAAAGCGGCTGCGCAGCGTGATGTCCGCGCTCAACGTCTGCAGGACGGGCAGGGGCTCGGACAATCCCGACGTCTCTATCACGACGCGGCGCAGCGGCGATTCAGCGTCGCCGCGCCGCGCCACGAGCGGCAGCAGCGTGGCGGGCAGGTCGCCGCGAAGCGTGCAGCACACGCAGCCGCTCTTCATCACCAGCGTCTCCTGGGTGCGGCTTTGGATGTACGACGGGTCGAGGCCAGCGTCGCCGAACTCGTTGACGACCACCACCGTCTCCGGTCCGAACCCTGCCTGGAGCGCCCGATTGAGCAGCGTGGTCTTGCCGCTGCCGAGAAACCCGGTGAGGATGTGAACGGGGATCAGCGCGGAAGCCTTCATCGCGGCGAGGTCCGGCCGATCAGGAATGCGCGGAGCGACGCTTCACGGCCGGGCGAGCGCGAAACCCGGGGCCATCGTGGCAATCGGCGGAGCTCCACCCGGGCTACGAGTTCTACGCCTTCGGAGCGGGAAAGCGCGCGATCCAATGGTTGGCGATATCGATGCCGCGGGCGAACCAGACCTTGTCGTGCTTCTGCACGTGGTCGATGAAGCGCCGCAGGTGGCCGATGCGGCCGGGGCGGCCGACGAGCCGGTTGTGCAGGCCGATCTGCATCATCCGAGGTCGATGCGCGCCTTCTTCGTAAAGCGCGTCGAACGCATCGCGCAGGTACTCGAAAAACGGCGCGCCCCAGTCGAACCCCGGCGACGTCGAGAAGCGGTGGTCGTTCACGTCGGCGGTGTAGGGAACGACCAGCAGCGGCCGGCCCGACTCTTTGATCCAGTAGGGAATCTCGTCCGCATACGAGTCCTGCGTGTACACAAACCCGCCCTCCTCGGCGACAAGCCGGACGGTGTTTTCGCTGCGGCGGCCGATGAAGCTGCCGAGCGGGCGCTGGCCCGTCATGCGCACGTGGATGTCGACGGCCTTGCGGATGTATTCGCGCTCGACGTCCTCGGGAATGCCGTGATAGTCGATCCAGCGGTAGCCGTGGCTGGAAAGCTCCCAGCCCGCCTCCACCATCGCCGCAACGGCGTCGGGATTACGCTCGAGCGCCATCGCAACCGCGTTCACGGTGATCGGAATCTTACTTTCGGTGAACAGCCGGTGCAGCCGCCAGAAGCCCACCCGGCTGCCGAATTCGTACTGCGACTCGATGGGGAGGTAACGGGCGCCGGGTCTCGGCATGCCGAAGCCGAACTCGGAGAGCAGCGACTCGGAGGCCGGGTCGCCGTGGAGGATGTTGAGCTCGGCGCCCTCCTCGTGGTTGATCACGAACTGCACCACGATGCGCGCCCCGCCGGGCCACGCCGGGTCGGGCCAGTTGCGGCCGTAGCCGATCATGTCGCGCGGATAATCGTTGCTCATTGTTCCTTATATGGATGCCTCCCGGGTAGCAAGAAGAATTTGTGTTGTGTTGCGAAGAAGTCGGCTGCGTACTTGTATCCGGCCTTGGTTGCGTGGTCCGCCTGGTCTCCCAGACTCGCCCGCTGGCCCCAATGCATATCCACTGACAAGCACCTCATCTCCTAGAACGGACTTTTTATGTCCGAGCCACAATTGAGGTTTAACTCGCCCCGGTCTGACCTCTTTCACATAACTTCACTCTTTACTGCACCACTACCCTACAAAGACTGGACCATATCCTTTACTGGTTGGTTGATAAATATTGGCTTTCTGTGCTCAGGCCGCCTGCAATGGCGATGTCCCGAACTCAGTTGCAGGTTTGAGTCAGTGGACGTGATGATTATGCGGCTTTTTTGAGTTGTTGGGTTGCGGGCATCTGGCTGGCTGCGGAGAACGTCGCCGAGTGCTACCGAGAACTGACGCCGGTGCGGGTGGTCGGCGGCGTGGTCTATAGCGACAGCGCGAACGACTATTTCCTGATTAGCCACGGCATACCGACGCCAGAGTACTTCTGGAAGGTGATCCTGAGTGCCGACAAGGCTATCGCCTGGTACATCCCGAACCGAAGCGACCCGGCTTCGCTGGACAGCCATCCGGTGAGCATCACAGAGCTGGAAGTCAAACTCGGCGCCACAATGGTCGGCATCGACGCGCCGGAGTCGCTAAAAGCCAGCCGGGCGCCGACCACATGCGCGCCGCCAGCAGGTTGCTCTCTGGGTTGAAGGTATATATTTTTGGAATCGTGGTGTCCCGGTACGATTGGAAGAACTTACACTTTGCGAATTTAAAACCTAAAACTTAGGGCGTTAGAGCTTAAAGTTATATAATAATTTACAGCGCTGAAAATCAGCAAGAAACTGCGAATGGAGAAGACTACTTTCAATCCCATTGCCAAGGGTAACGGGGTAACAAGCGCGGAGGCGACTAAATGGAGGTCGTTGTGTACGCATATTGGAAGAACTTCCACCTAAAACAGTCGATGCCCAACGGGAGTCACCGCTGCTTAGGCGGACGGCCAGGAGCCTCGACTTCAACTTCTGAACCGGAGTGAACCATGGCCAGTGCCTACATCATCGTCCAGAGCAAGATCAGCGACCCCGAGCGCTTCAAGCAGTACGTGTCGTGCG
>Ga0214919_10006780_pt1 | contig 15631 bp, 9 predicted proteins | sample LL1503_MetaG_FD_177994 | JGI IMG/M metagenome (GOLD analysis project Ga0214919, IMG submission 177994) | Freshwater microbial communities from Lake Lanier, Atlanta, Georgia, United States - LL-1503 | ecosystem: Environmental > Aquatic > Freshwater > Lake | place: USA: Georgia | collected 2015-03-15 | reverse complement strand
TAACTATGACGTAAAGGTCGCGCCTGAAACTTTACTACCTCAGATAGTTTCCTCTATGGCAGGTAACTATGGTGGTCATGGTCCAATGAACGATATCCGTTATATTGGAGCCTACATTCAAAACTTTACGTACTATTCTACCTTAAGCAACTTTGATAGAATGGGATATGCTGCAGGTTCTGATAATGCCGCTTCATTTTGGCGTTCTCATTATTATGACATTGGTCAAAATAATAAAAAAATGATTCAGTGGGCCATCGAAAACAAACAATGGGATTACGCCGGTGTGGGTGATGCTGTTTTTGCTTGGAGTTGGTTAAACCTAACCACTTACCATGGTGAAGTCATTTTAAAAGAAGCATTCAATACGGATCAAATTACTTTTAAGTATGATACTCAAGAAGAAGTTTACACTGAAGTAAGAAGATTATGTTATGAAGCTTTGATGTATTTAAACAAAACAGGAGATAATGCGAGCCAAGCTAATTTAGCGAAAGGAGATGCTTACTTCTATAACGGAGATGCTGCTAAATGGAAAAAATTTGTATATGGTGTATTAGCTCGTTCTTATAATCAACTTTCTAATAAAGCAGATTACAAAGCGGATTCAGTTATTTACTATACTAACTTAGCAATGAAAGAAAGTTCCGATGATGCTTTAGTAAAATTTGCTGCAACTGCTGTAAGTGCTACTAATAATTTCTGGGGACCTTTTAGAGCGAACTTAGGGGGTGCAAGTACAGCAGGTCCTACTGCAATAAGACAAAGTGCATTTATCGCAAACTTAATGAGCGGTGCAAATACTGCTTTTCCTGGTGTTGCCGATCCAAGAGCTATTTATTTATTGCGTTTAAATACCAACGGTACATTTAAAGGGGTCGCTCCCAATGTGGGCCAAACGGTATTAGCTGCAAATGATCGTCCAGAAAATTTCTGGGGGGTAGCTCAAGTTTCTGCATCCAATGCAGCTCCTGCGAATGATTTAAACTGTCGTTTTGTTTTCCGTAATAATGCTCCCTTCCCTGTAATGACTGCTACCGAAATGGCATTCATGAGAGCAGAAGCTGCTTTCTTAAAAGGAGATAAAGCAACTGCTTTAACTGCTTATAAAGATGGTATCAGTAAGCACTTTGATATGTTGATGAACTATTATAACACGAACGTACCTACTGCGAATGTATTGACTACTGGAGTGAGAGATGCTTTCTTAGCAAATCCTTTAGTAGTGCCTACCACTTCTGCAAAATTAACTTTATCAATGATCATGTTGCAAAAGTATATTGCTATGTATGCATATGGTGCTTTTGAAACTTGGACCGATATGCGTCGTTACCATTATATTGATGTTGATAAAACAACGGGTAATCAAGTGTATACCGATTTCGTGGTACCTACTGGTGCTGGTTTATATGAAGACAACGCCGGTAAATTAGTATATAGAGTTCGTCCAAGATTTAATTCTGAATATGTATGGAACATCAATGAATTAGGTAGAATTGGAGCCACTCAATTAGATTATCACACTAAAGAACAGTGGTTCTCTCAAAAATAAAAAATTCCATTAAAAAATACATTATGAAAAAATCATTACAACATATACTTTTAGGAGCATTCATGCTTGTGATTGGATTAGTTGCTTGTAATAAGGACACCGTATATTTAGCGGAACCTGTTATTACGGGCACCAATTCCTTTGTGAAATTTGTTCACGAAGCACCCAATTTAGCAACTATTACAGGACAAATAGACAACATTACTGTCTCTAGAATGAACTGGTCTACATTGGCATACGATAAATTAACAGGCACGCCTATTGCTTATGATAAGACGTTCCCTACTACAACGAACGTTTATCTTTCAATGCCTTCTGGCCCACAAACTTTTAAATTTAGTTTAGCTGCTGTAAGTCAAAAGGATTCAGCTGAATTATTTTTAAAATCATTTCAAACAGATCCAGGTAAATATTATAGCGTTATCTTAACTGATTCTGTGAGAGCAGCAAGCGCAAGCAAAGCTATCATTTTACAAGACGATATATTGCCATTAGATGTATCTCAAATTGGTATGCGTTTTGTGCATGCTATTTGGAATGATACAGCAGCAAGTACAGTCGATATTTTTTCAGCAAGAAATAATAGAGTTATTTTTTCTGCAAAAGGGGCAGGATCTGCTTCTACTTTCTCAGCGTTTAACTACTTTACTACTTCTGATACATTAATCGTAAGAAGAGCGGGTACTACGAATGAATTAGCTCGTTATAATGGTTTCGCACCTACACCAGGTCGTAACTACACTTTTGTGTATAAAGGAAATGGTACGGTTACACTTTCTACTGGTAAGCCACGTTCTTTAATGTTATATGGCCACTAATTAGTAAGACTAACTTATAAAAAAATAACCTCGTCCATTCGACGAGGTTATTTTTTTGTCCTACATTTAAGGATAATATGATGCATATGAAAACGGCAAGAATGATAAGTCTATTGTTATTGTGGTGTGTTGCTTTTGAAGCAAGCGCACAAACTAATACTTTGCAATGGAATGATGTGTCCGATCAATTTGGTGTATTACCTAATAGTATCAAAGTGTTTGCTTCTGAAAAAATATTTAAGGATAGTAATTTTGTAGGTTATTATGTTTCCATTAATACGAAGGATAAAAAATTGGAAATGGGGGCAGATACTACTTTGTATCGTCGCTTTACACCACAACAATTTTATAATCGAATAGGACAACCTTATGTGGTGGTGAATAGTTCTTTTTTTGAATTCGTTCATAATACCAATGTCAATATTGTTGTAAAAGAAGGGTTGCCTGTATCTTATAATATTCATAGCATTCCTGCAAAGGGGAGAGATACCTTAACCTACACCCATGTATTAGGTTCTGCTTTGGGTATGGATAAAAAAGGGAAAATGGATATAGTATATACCTATACCGATTCTAACAGCAAGGAAGTGTTGTATCAACAAACAGTCATGAAACCTTTTAGAGATTCCAATTTAAAATTATCGGTCAATGATACTCGTTTAAAAGATTTGACTCCTTGGAAAGTAAAATGGGCCAATGGCGGTGGTCCAGTTTTAATGAGTGAAGGACAAATTAATATCACGAATGATGATGAACGTAAATTTGCGGGCAAAGCCATATTAGATTACCATCCACGTACAGCGATGGGGTATAAAAAAGATGGCACTTTAATTATCATGGCCATACAAGGGAGAATGAAAGGGATTGCTGCTGGAATCACACTTACCGAGTTGGCAAATTTATTTCAACAACTAGGTTGTTATGAAGCCATAAATTTAGATGGCGGCGGAAGCTCTTGTTTATTAGTTAATGGAAAAGAAACCATCAAGCCTTCAGACCCAACCGGCCAAAGGCCCGTCCCTGCTGTGTTTTATGTGAAATAATAAAAATAAATTTCAATCCAATTTATTTCTTTGCTTCAATAATTTTTAGTTCAGGTAATTTTTTAATGCGCATATTTTTAAAGCGAATCACATCTCCGTGACCTAAAAATCCAATATGTCCAGTAGTTCTGGCTAATCCCGGATGTTCTTTATGATCCATCGTGCCATTTTTGATGGCTTCTTTAATATCGCCTTCATTAATAACAGTTCCATTTAAAGTCACTTTAATTTTAGTGCCTGACAAAAAAATCTCTTCTTGATTCCACTCGCCTACAGGTTTTAAAAAGCCTCTCTTAGCTGGCATAATACCATACACAGATCCATGGTATTGATACTGGAATAAATTCTTATAAATGTCTGCTTCGTTATCTAATACTTGAATTTCCATTCCTAGATAAGCTGCATCTCCTTCTAATGGAGCGTGCAATCCAATTCCGTTATTTCCTCCAGGGGTCAATTGGAATTCAAATCGATATATAAAATTGTCATATTCTTCTTTGGTATATAAGTTGCCACTACCCTTTGCTTGTGGGTTTACTTCTATCGCACCGTCCTTTAATAAATATCCTGCTAGGTTTCCTTGCCATTGATCCATATTCGTTCCGTCAAATAAAGAAACAAAGCCATCTTTTTGTTCCGCTTCACTTAAAGATACTGGCGCCTCAGTTGGAAGCTCTCTCAAATAAATATTTCGGTAAGCTACATAAGTGCCATGGGCTTGAAGTTCAATTTGCTCTTTTGTAAAAATGGGAATTTTACGATCCCAATAATTTTCAAGTATGACATTATCGGTTACTAATATTCCATTTAAATATACGGTCACTTTTTCCCCCTTCATAATAATATGAAAAGTATTCCATTCGCCAATTTTATTATCAGCCACTAACAATGGTTTGCTTGGATATTTTGTATTATTATATAATCCTCCAGAACCCACTTGAGCTCCTACTTCACGACGACTCGTATCCCAAATTTGTACCTGTGGTGAGCCTCTTAAATAAATACCTGCATCTCCTTTTTCAGTGATTTTCCAATCCACGTACATTTCAATGTCGCCATATTTTTTTTCAGTGGCTAAATTATCGCCATGTCCTGTAAAAATGAGTAATCCATCTTTTACAATCCAGTCTTTTGCGATGCTTTCGTTTGCCTTTTGTTGTGCAACTTGTAATGAGCTATCACTCATTTTAGATCGTGCTATAGGGTTACTTACTAAGCCTTTCCATCCTGTTAAATCCTTGCCATTAAATATATTCACGAAACCATAATCGTAAGGCATTTTTAATAAGTGTGCTTTTAATTTATTGACTAGGATAGCACTGTCTTCTCCTTTAATAAAAAGTACAGCTTTTTCAAGCACTTCTCTCACTATAGGCCCTTTGATACTTTCATTATTGATAGCTAATCTAGTCACCATTAATGCAGCGTCTTTTTGTATCGCTTCATCTTGCAAAAATTTACCTATAAACATAAACGCACCTAATGAAGGAATACGTGATGCATTATTTAAAATTCTCTTTTTCTCCATATGATTTCCATTATTTTCAATGACTGCTTGCATTTGATCTTGCAATGCCAATAGTTTCATGGCATGATTCATTGACTTAGGAGCTTCTGCCACATTTTCTTTCCTCGGACTTAATTGACTCAATAAAGTATGCACTGTTGCTTCTGAGGATAATAAATTCATTTGTGACTTTAAAAAAGTAGCCGCATAGGGTGTATTTTTTTTCTTGGATTGTTGACTCATTATGGCCCACCATTTTTTATATAATACAATATTCAAAGTAGCCTTATGCGTATAAGCTGCTATTGCGTAAGTGGGTTTTAATTTTAAAGAATCATCTTGAAGTAGTACAAATACTTTTTTCCAATCCGATTTTTTCCAATTTTCCATGCTTTGTAATGTGCTCTGAATATCACTCACCTGCTGATAAGGAAAAGCGTCTAGTACCTGTTCGATATTTTGTTTTTGTGCAGTAGTCTGTAAAGTTATTGCTACACTAAAAGCTAATAAGTATAAATATTTTTTCATAATAATGGTATTCTTAATATAATTTTTTGAAAATGGTCAAATCTTATCCTCCATCATAATTGATTGACTTTAAATAGTCCAAGGTCCTCTCATAGGAGGGTTAATTAAATAATTGGCTTCTGTATCATTATGGATTTCCTGTGTATCTGGATTAAAATGTAGGGTACGTCCTAATTGTAAAGCAATCTTACCCAAATTAATGATGGTACAAGATCTAAATCCATTGGATTCGTTTAATGCAAATGGAGTTCTATATTTTACTGAATCTAAAAAATTAGTGACCTGTGGTATTGGATCTGGCATCATTGCTAATTTTTCTTTTAAATTAGGGATGTCCGATTTAAATCCATTGAACAATTTTCCATTAGGTCCTTCAATATAAGCAGCAGTGGGATCCTTCGCTTCTCCATCTAAAATTATTTGACAACCATCGGCATAGGTGTAAGTAATTTTACGGAAAGTACCACAAGCATCTGGATGTTGTTGTTCGGCATCTACTTCTACTTTTACTGGGCTGGTTTCATCTTTACCTAAAAAATATTGAATAGGATCTAAGTAATGTTGTCCCATATCACCTAAACCTCCTCCATCATAATCCCAATAACCTCTAAATGTTTGATGTACTCTATGTGCGTTATAAGGCTTGTAGGGCGCAGGTCCTAGCCATCTATCATAATCTAATTCGGCAGGAATAGGTTGTTCTTCTAACTTCGTTTTTCCTACCCAATAAAATTTCCAATCAAACCCAGTGGTTTTACTTACTGTTACTTTTAATGGCCAACCTAGTAATCCAGATTCCACTAATTTTTTAATAGGTCTTACAGTAGTGTTCATCCCATAAAAATTATCTTCAAATCGAAACCAAGTATTCAAGCGAAACATTCTTTTATATTCTTTGACTGCTTCTACTACTTTTTTTCCTTCTCCAATAGTTCTTGTCATAGGCTTTTCACACCAAATATCTTTTCCCGCTTTTGCTGCTTCTACTGCCATGATACCATGCCAATGCGGGGGTGTAGCGATATGTACGATATCTACTTCTGGTAGTGCAATCAATTCACGGTGATCATGAAAAGTTTTTACACCTCCACCTACTATTTTTTGGGCACTTGCCAAATGCGTAGCATCTACATCACATAAGGCAACGACTCTGGTACCAGCATAAGGAATATGACCACGTCCCATGCCACCTAAGCCTATTATGCCTTTGGTAAGTTGATCACTGGGTGCAATAAAACCTTTGCCTAATACATGTCTTGGTATAATTGAAAAACCCACTGCTAGCTTAGCTGTGTTTTGTAAAAAGGTTCTACGACTGTTATGAATACTTTTCATATACTTTGTGTTAATAATTTTTAATCAAATAGGTCGTTCTATTTTTTGTTTCTAATCGCCATTCCTTTTCTGACACCATTATGAACCCCATCCTCTATGGTTAAAGCGCCATTTACAATTACATATTTAAACCCTGTTGAATATTGATGTGGATTTTCATAGGTAGCCATATCATTGACTTCATTCTCATCAAATATGACGATGTCGGCTATATAATCTTCTTTAAGAAGTCCTCTATATTTTAAATTAAATTTATTAGCAGGAAGAGAAGTCATTCTTCTGATAGCTTCTTCTAGACCCATGATTTTTTCTTCTCTCACATATTTTCCTAAAACACGAGCGTTGGTTCCGTAAGCTCTTGGATGTGGTTTACCAGATCCTAACACGGCTATTCCTGCATCACTTGCAATCATGTTAAAAGGATATTTCATAATATTTTTTACATCCTCTTCGCTCATGCCATGATAGACCATTTGTGCACCCCCTTGTTCCATCATTTGTACAATGGTTTCTGCTTCCGCTTTTTGATTATGATTTCCACCTCTGAGTAAATTTATTTGCTCAATACTTTTACCATTATAGCTACTGTCGGCTTTATAATTTGCAACTACTGCATAACTAAAATGTTTTAAACCTCTTCTTTTGATAATTGAAATACTATGTTGTTTTACTTTGTCTCTAATAATACGATTACTTAATCTCGCTAATATGGAATCTTGACCATCCGCTAAAACCCAATCTGGTAATAAGACTCCTAGGTTGGTGCTACTTGCTGTATAAGGATATTGATCAATAGTGACATCAATTCCTTCTTTTCTGGCATTGATGATTAACGGCAATGTTTCTTTACTTCTTCCCCAATTATTTTGTCCACTTACTTTATAATGTGAAACTTCTACAGGAATATTTGCCTCACGACCAATTTGTATCGCTTCATTTACGGCGTCAACCACTTTATCTTCTTCATATCTAATATGTGATGAATACACTCCGCCATTTTGTGCCACCACTTTTGCTAATCGTACAATTTCTTCAGTAGGTGCATAGGCTCCAGGAATATAAATTAAACCAGTAGACATTCCTACAGCACCATCATTCATTGCATTCTGAGCAATTATTTCCATTTTTTTTAATTCTTCTTCAGTTGCATTTCTATTTGCCGTGCCCATGACTTGCTTGCGAATATTATTATGTCCTATTAAAGAAGCAACATTAATAGAAGTGCCAATAGAATCAATATTATTGAAATAAGAATTTAAATAATCTGCAGAACCTCCGCAATTACCTGTGATCACTGTCGTTACCCCATCATAAATAAAATTGGTTGCTAAAGGATTTCTTTTTTCTCCGCCTTCTATGTGTGCATGCACATCAATAAATCCTGGACTTACAATAAGGCCTTTCGCATTGATTTCTTTTTTCCCTTTCCAATTTTGTAATTGTCCTATTGCCATTATTTTTCCATTCGTTATAGCAATATTTTTATATTGCCATTGATTTCCAGTTCCATCGATCACTTTACCATTTCTTATTAATATATCTGCTTCTTGGGCATAGGAACTCGCCACATGTAAGTAGATGAATAATAGTAGCAATATTTTTTTCATAGCAATTTTCTTGATACTCAATTTACAAAATACTATCTAAAATTGGTCATTCTTGGCGGTCTATAAATGAATCCTTTATAATTTAAATTGTATTTTTTATGATATTTTTTTTAAATTGGTTATGATTTATTCTTGACTTAACCCAAAACGAACGATTTATGTCAAAAAACATTCAAACCAACAAACTATTTGTAGCCAGCTGTCTGGCTTTATTAGTGACTTCTCTATCTTTTGGTATTAGAGCCGGAGTGCTTAGCCAACAAGGTATTGAGTTTAACCTTTCGCCTGCTCAATTAGGTACTATTGCTTCGACTGCCTTTTTAGGCTTCCCGCTAGCTATGTTATTGGGGGGTACCATTGTAGATATCATTGGCATGAAACGCCTATTGGTATTAGCTTTTATATTTCACCTAGCAGGTATTGTTTTAACAATTTATGCAACTGGTTATTGGAGTTTATTTTTATCTACTTTATTAGTGGGTATTGCAAACGGAACAGTAGAAGCTTCTTGTAATCCTTTAGTGACCGCTTTGTATCCGAATGATAAAACAACAAAACTCAATCACTTTCATTTATGGTTCCCTGGCGGTATCGTGATTGGTACTTTAATTGTATTCTTATTTAATAAGATTGGATTAAGTACACAAATTCAAGTAGGCATGATGTTAATTCCTACCGTTTTATATGGGTACTCTTTTAGCAAATTGGATTTCCCTGTAACTGAACGCGTATCAAGTGGTGCGAGCTCTTCCGAGATGTATAAGTCCTTATTAAATCCATTATTTATTTTCATGATCATCTGTATGTTTGGTACTGCGATCACTGAATTATTTACGGGACAATGGATTGATGTATTATTAAAAAATGTGAGTGATAATGCGATATTATTATTGACCATCGAAACCGGCATTATGGTTATTGGGCGTGGCTTTGCGGGCCCTGTGGTACATAAATTTTCACCTCAAGGAGTGCTTTTAATTTCTGCGATTTTATCTGCATTAGGTTTATATATTTTAGGTCACACTGCAGGGAATATGTTGTTTGTAGGTGCTATTATTTTTGGATTAGGTGTTTGTTATTTCTGGCCTACCATGTTGGGTTTTGTATCTGAAAACTTACCTAAAACAGGTGCTGTTGGAATTAATTTAATGGGTGGTGCAGGGATGTTTGCCGTATCCATATATATGATTTTTATGAGCGATTTTTATGATAAGTTAGTGAACTCAAAAATTCCTGCAAATACTGCAGCGGATCAATTAGCGGCGGTTACTAATGAAGCAAAAAAATTAGCGGGCCCTGAAGTTATTAATGCGACTTTATTAATACCTGTGTTATTAATTGTTGCTTTTGCTGGATTAAATATGTATATGAAAAACAGAAAAGTGGCTGCTTCATAGGGAGGTTTTCGCGAAAAATTTAACCACTAAGGCGCGCCACTGGCGCGCCTTAGTGGTTCATAAAAGCCAAAATTGCCTCCGCAGTTTTAAGGGGTGCTTCTTCCATAGGAATATGTCCTACGTTAGGTAAAATGAGTAAACGACTATTTGCAATATCCTTTTTAAATAAATAAGCATTGTCTACGGCTATGACTTGATCTTGCTCGCCCCAAATAATTAAAGTGGGGACGGTAATAGTTTTAATGACTTCTACATTGACTTTATAAGGATGTGTAAATAAGGATAACATGGCCTTGCGATTGCCTTCTCTAAGTGTCATTTCATGATACCTGGTGACCACTTCCTCTGTAATCAAACTTTGGTCATAAAAAACAGTTTCCAGGCTTTTTCTTATCAAGGATTTAGGAGTAATATATAAAAGCAATTTATTTACTACCGGCATTTTTGCCAATGTAAAACCCAAGCTTCCTTTTTCGTTTTTAAGAGGATACCCGCCTGCATCTAATAAAATTAATTGACTTACTTTTTGTGGATGTACCACGGCGTATTGCCATGCAATACTACCTCCTAATGAATTACCCCCTAAAATGCATTTATTAATATGAAGTGCAGATAAAAAGGAATCTATAAAATTAGGATAGTAGGGAGCGATATAATTATTTTCAGGACTAGGACCCGTAAGACCAAAGGCGGGTAAGTCCATACTAATAATTCTTTTGTGCGGCATTTTTTTTAATAATAATGTCGTCAAGCTATCCCAAGTATGTAAGGAAGAAGAAGTACCATGTATAAATACTAGAGGATTATGATCGTTACTATCTCCTAATGAACGATAATGAACTTGCATACCCATTAATGGCATATATTTTGAACTTGCGTTGCCGTATTTTAATTGCATGGTCGCAATAGGTATATCTCTTTGAGCAAATACCGAAAACACGATAATCAATAACCCGAGAACTACTGCCATGGTATAGCCTAATTTGCGCGCTATTGTATTCCAACCTGAAGGAGGGGGTGTAGACAAATCCATATGCTTTAATTATGAAATTTAAGGTAAGAAATATATGTGGTTTAAAAGCGCAAAAACACTACGAAAACCGTACTAGTACTATAATCTACTAATTTAATATGTTAAGAAAAACACAAAGTTGGCACTCTGCGTAAATATTTTTAGAAGATAAAACTCTGATACTAAACTGTTTAATGATTTCTCATATTTTGACTATAATACCTTAACACGGTCTTGGCATTCTGCTGTTGTAAAAAAGGTTAGATTGTACTACGAAAATTGCTTATTTAATAACCAAACTAAACCAAAGATGAAAAAAATTTATCAGCAAATTCTTGATTTCCCTCAAATGGTGAACCAAAAAGTATTTAATGCTCAATTAAATACAGAAGTAACACAATTTGATTCTCAAAATGGCGTAAGATCTTGGACTAAAACAGTCTATCAACTTCTTTCCATCATTGTTTTAATTACGTTGGAAGTGGGCTTCATCAAAGGCGCTATGACTTATTTCGCAGCTCCTGATACCAGCGCATTAGGCAAATTAGGAAGCATCCTTACTACTTTAGTAATGGTGTATTCTGCATTTCCTATTGCACACATTATTCGTTCCAGAGGAGAAAGCCTAGGTGGAAGTCATCACGGAATGGTATCTTATTTATTCAAAGATTTTGTAACCACTAATATTAAATTAATTGGGGAGGTGACCGCAGTGGCTGGATTTGCAGCTGCAGCTTGTTTTAGCCTTTGCTTCTTATTTGATACCAATTTATATTGCGCAACAAGTGGTGATTCCTTTTCTGCAATTAGCGGTGTTGTCGCATTGCCTTTGCAAGCTTTCAATACTTTATTGGGTGCCTTAAAATTAGATTACTTATCGGGAGTGCTAACTAATTTTGTGGGCTGGAAATTAGGCGCGAGTCAATCATTTACAGGAGATATGCTTTGGAATATCAATGATTTATTATTGGTAGGTGCTGCTTTTGTGAATGTTGCATTTGGATTGGTTGTATTATATATCAATCTTGCTGTATATCATTTTGTATACACTATGGTAGCTAATTTCTTAGGTTGGTTACAAAACCCATCTTTACCTCTTTCTGTAAAACATAAAAATGTTTAAATAGTCGATTTTCAATTTTAAGTGGGGCTACTTTCCTTCATTGGGAAGTAGCCCTTTTTATTTAAATAATAAATATATTTTTAACGGCTACAAAATTTCATAAGACTGTAGTATATTCATTCACTGAAAAATAAGTGTATGAAAAAATATATTGTGATCTCTCTATGGATCTTGACACCCTTCACTTTGTTGATGGCACAGCAAACTCAAAAACCGCCTTTACATGGAAAAAATTGGATGGCCATTACTGGTAAGCCTCTAGCCGCTACAGCAGGTTCTATTGTATTTCAAAAAGGAGGCAATGCGGTAGATGCAGCTTGTGCAATGTTAGCAGCTACTTGTACCATGTGGGATGTATTAAGCTGGGGCGGAGAAACGCAAGCACTTATATATAATCCAAATACTAAAAAAGTAATCGCTATTAGTGCGATGGGTGTTGCTCCTACAGGTGCGACTCCTGAATTTTTTAAAAACAAAGGTTTAAACTATCCTCCCGAATATGGTCCTTTAGCAGCAACCACTCCTGGAACTCCAGGGGGCATTTGTTATATGTTGGCTACTTATGGTAAATTAAGTTTAAAGGAAGTTTTACAGCCCGCGATGGATTTAGCAGCAGGCTATCCTATTGAAGCGCAAACTGCTAATAGTATTGAACGCGCCAAACAAAGAATTAAAGAATGGCCTTATAGTAAAAAAGTTTTTTTGCCACATGCTGGACAAAAAAGAGAAGCTCCTGAAGCGGGAGAAATTTTTGTACAAAAAGATTTATTAAACACCTTAACTAAAATGGTGGACGCAGAACAAAATGCTTTGAAGAACGGAAAGTCACGTGCAGAAGCAATATGGGCAGCGTATGATCGTTTTTATACAGGCGATATAGCAGATGAATTTGTTCGTGGGGCACAAGAACAAGGTGGTTTAATTACAAAGCAAGATTTAGCAAATTGGAAACCAGTGGAAGAAGAAACCACCCATGTTAATTATAAAGGAATTGATGTTTACAAATTACAACCATGGACACAAGGTCCAGCGATGTTGCAAGCTTTAAATATTTTAGAAAATTTTGATTTAAAGTCCATGGGATATAATTCAACAAGATATATGCATACAGTATATCAAGCGATGAATTTAAGTTTTGCAGATCGTGATTTTTATTATGGTGATCCTCGTTTTGCAACCAATCAACCTATCAAAGGATTGTTGAGTAAAGAATATGCAAAGCAAAGAGCGGGTCAAATTAATGTTGTTTCAAACAATCCTTTGGCAGGTCCAGGTGATCCGTATCCTTTTGAAGGAAAGCAAAATCCATTTACAGCTTTATTAAAATCTAAAGGAATTTCATTTGCAAATGATACGGTGAAATCTAAAGGAAGTGCGATCCCGGCTCATGATGCACGCATTACTCAAAATATTTTACCTCCTACATTAGACCCTGAATACATGGATAGAATGTGGCGTGGTACGACTTCGGTAGAAGCGGCTGATAAGGAAGGTTGGGTCGTATCTATTACGCCTAGTGGTGGATGGGTGCCTGCTTGTATTGCGGGTAATACAGGTGTAGGGATGAGTCAACGTATGCAAAGTTTTGTATTAGATTCAGCTCAAAATCCATTTAATGTGGTAGCACCAGGAAAGAGACCTAGAGTGACTTTAACACCAAGTTTAGCCATGAAAGATGGAAAACCATTTTTAGCATTTGCAGTGCAAGGGGGAGATACACAGGATCAAAATTTATTACAATTTTTCTTGAACATCGTTGAATTTGGAATGACTGTGCAAGAAGCGACCGAGGCAGCTAATATTAATTCCAATCAATTGTGGTTATCCTTAGGAGGAACCAAATTAGAAGATCGTAAACCTAAGCCAGGCAGCATGATTGTAAATAGTAATGTGTCTGACTGGGTGCGCAAGGAATTAAGATCTATGGGGTACTCTTTAACTTTTGAAGACAGATCAAGTGGACCTATCAATGCGATATTATTTGATTGGAAACATGGTAGTCTTTGGGGGGGTAGTTCCAACCATGGAGAAGATTATGGAATTGCTTGGTAGTAATCTTTAATGGTCAATTTTAATTGGCCCTTTTAAGTATTTTAATACTACTTGCTCATGAAATATTTATTAATACTAACACAAGTCATTTTTTCTTTGACACTAAATGCCCAGGATTGGTTGGTAAAACCTTTTCGTCAAAAGGCACAAATCACGCTACAAGGTAAAAAAATTGAATTGAATAATGGGTTAGTAAAAAGGGTTTTCACAATCACTCCGAATGTTGCTTGTGTAGACTATACTAATTTATCTAATGGTCAACAATTACTAAGAAGCATTGAGCCAGAGGCTAAATTGATTTTAGATAATGTAGTTTATAAAGTAGGGGGTTTGAAGGGGCAAAAGGAAAAAGCTTATTTATTAAATGATTGGATAGGGAATTTTACGAATGAGGATTCTTCTTTCAGAATGGTGCATTATGAAATAGGACCTATCACTCCTTTTATACAATGGAAATGGAATAGTTGGGCGATGAATTATCAACAACCTACGGGTCAAAAAATAACTTTTGATTATAGTTCTTCATTACCTGCAGTCAAAGACATTAAAGTGCATGTAGTGTATGAATTATATGATGGACTCCCCTTAATTACAAAGTCATTATGGATTGAGAATAAGGGATCCAAGGAAATTAAAATTAATAGAATCGTTAATGAAGTATTAGGATTGGTAGAAGAAGAAAGTGCGGTAGTTGGAAAGCCAGAAGAAATGAAAAAACAACATGGCATTTATGTGGAAACAAATTATGCTTTTAATAATGCAATGCGTTATGATATCAGTGATCAAACTACCCATTGGAAAACGGATCCTGAATATACTTCTCAAGTAAATTATAATTATGAAACTCCTGTATTATTAGAAGTGTATCCCGAAAATGCACCTGGCATTGAGTTACAGCCGGGTGAAACCATTCACTCAGTGCGCACGCAGGAATTACTGATGGATAGTTATGATCGCCAAAGAAGAGGTTTAATGCTGCGTAAAATGTACAGAACCATTGCCCCCTGGACGACGCAAAATCCCATTTTTATGCATTTAGTAAGTAAAAATGATGCGGAAGTAATCAATGCAATAGATCAATGTGTTGCTACTGGATATGAAGCAGTGATTTTAAGTTTTGGGAGTCATTTAAATATGGAAGATAGTTCGGCTATCAATTTAAGTAAATGGAAAAAATTAGCCGATTATGCGCATCAACATAAGATACTATTAGGTGGCTATAGTTTATTTAGTAGTAGACGAATTAGTGATGAAGAGGATGTTGTAGATATCAAAACAGGAAAACCTGGTGGTGCTTTTTTTGGGAATGCTCCATGCTTTGGAAGTAAATGGGGAATAGCATATCGCGATAAGATAAAATTATTCTTTACCCAAACAGGTTTTGATATTTGGGAAAATGATGGACCTTATCCTGGAGATAAATGTGCTTCCATTTTACATCCTGGTCATAAAGGGTATGATGATTCTCAATGGAGGCAAATGGAAATTCAAAAAGGGTTATACCATTGGCTGAATGAAAAGGGAGTATACATTAATGCACCGGATTGGTATTTTTTAGATGGCACTCATAAAATTGCTGTTGGCTATAGAGAAGTCAATTTTTCATTATCACGTGCACAACAAAAAATATTGAATCGTCAAAATATACATGATGGCA
>Ga0214919_10006779_pt1 | contig 15632 bp, 12 predicted proteins | sample LL1503_MetaG_FD_177994 | JGI IMG/M metagenome (GOLD analysis project Ga0214919, IMG submission 177994) | Freshwater microbial communities from Lake Lanier, Atlanta, Georgia, United States - LL-1503 | ecosystem: Environmental > Aquatic > Freshwater > Lake | place: USA: Georgia | collected... | reverse complement strand
CGGTCGTAAAAAATGATCGTGGCCAGCAAGTCGGGGCCATCACCACTCGTCCTGCTAACGTATTCGGCGAAACTAAGTCGGTCATCACCGATGCCCAGGGCCGTAAGGTCGGCGAGGCCGTGGCTCAAAAGCCCAATGTTTTTGGTGAAGTGAAAACGGTCTACAAAGACGCTAATGGTAAAACCACGGGGCAGGCGGTTACGGCCAAGCCTAACGTCTTCGGCGAAGTTAAAACCAAGGTTGAGGGCAAGGTGCCCACCCAGGTTTTGGTCAAATAATCCAGTATTCTCGAGGTTGCCGTGGTTCTGATCTATCCCACCGCCAAGTTAGCCGCAAAATTAGGCGCTCAGCCGGCCTCTTTTGATTTTAAATCCAGCACTAAGCTGGGTGGCTGGTACGCTAGCAATTTTACGGTTGGGAATACCCAATTAATCCTAGGCGTCTGCGAGACCAGCCGGCTTGGGGTCGTCATTGCTGCCGCTCCTTACGCATCGTTTCCCGAAAGATTGGTTGCGGAGTTAGCTATCGTTTTGACGGCCTTAGGCGCTAGCCCTGCGGCGGTCGCGGGCGAGCTTCAATCCATGGGTACACTGCTCCTAGCCAAGCACCACAACCGTTCGGTACTGGGCACAATAAATGAGTACATATTTCAGATCGAAGCGTGGTTTTAGGGGGAAACATCCCCGTAATTAAGGGGGGGAAACGTCCCCGAAATAAAGAAGGGGGAACTGTCCCCGAATTGCTTCAGGTGATGCGCAGCGGACGGGGGAACCGTTCCCGATATCGGGCCAAGACTTTGGGGGATTTTGGGCGGGTGGGGGGAAGCGTCCCCGGAATGCTGGGCTTAATGGGGAAGCGTCCCCGAATTACCCTTTGCGATCTATTTCCTAAAGGGGGAACCATCCCCGATATTAAGGGGAAACGTCCCCGATATAGGATTTCATGAGGGGAATCATTCCCGATAATCGGGGTTTCCCTCCTACACTCACTTCACTCTGACTCCGAAGTTATTCAGGGGGTATGGTGGGAAACGTCCCCAGAATAGGTATCGATCGGGGGCCTTAAATTGCATGATTTATGCATTTAATTAACGATCACGGCTAGGTAAAAAGTCGTTCCAGGTAAAGATGCATAATACTAGCGTCTGATCGGCCTTGGTTTTGCTTTTTAGGAACTTTTCACGCGGTCGAAAGAGCCTCTGCCCACCTGGCTAAAGGGCATTGCATCTTTTGAGAATTTCTGGTTCGATGCGTTTGTCTAGCTTGTGCATTTCTTTGATCATTATCACCTTCTTGGGGGGATTCTTCCCCGAATTAGCTTTTATCGCAGCTTTCCGTGTGGGGAAACTTACCCGATTTTTTTTAAACTGAGGGGAAGTGTTCCCGATATTGAGGGGAAGCGTCCCTGATATGTTTTTAAGTCGAGGGGAAGCGTCCCCAAAATCGATTTTTGATTTACCGCTCAGGGGGAAGCGTCCCCGCTAAAGGGTCTTTTTCGAGGGGAAGGGTCCCCTTAATAGGCAACATATCTTTTTTTAAACAATTGCTTTAAATTGGGTTATGTATTAGTCGACGGACGCTATTCTTCTTCCTAACCCTCCTAACCTCAGAATAAGAAGCACCCGTTAGATCTGAGTAAAAATCGCGTTTTAAGAATTTTTGGTTCCCCTGCACCCCTCCCCGTCGGGCGGCTTCGCCCCCCGCGGCCCCCATACTCGGCTACGCCTCGCCCGCTACGCTCCTTGCCCGCTACGCGGGCAAAAAATGAGGCATTCGCCTCTGCAAATTTGGTTACGAGGGGAAGGATCCCCTCGAAACCTCTCAGGGGCTACGCCCCCGGCGGGATTACCCCGCCGGTTCCCCCTAAACTAAAAAAGACATAAGGGGAGGGGGGGTCCCCACGCGCTAGTGTTTGCTACGAGTGCCATGTTGCGTCGATGTACTATCGCTCCCGTTTTTTCTGTGTTTTATTTGACAGTTTTTTTATTATCAATTGAGTGTAAGTATGCCTAGACTTCTCGCACACCCTTTGGATGTCTCCCGCGCCACCAAATTGGTAGAGAATGGTCTGCCCTGGCATGAAGCCGAATTCCTAGGTTCGGAACTCGGTCTCACCCTCGCTGAATTCGCCAATTATTTGGGTATTTCTACCCCAACATTTTTTCGGCGCAAAAAGCAGAAGCGATTCCCCCTGTCCGAGTCAGACCACATCATGAGATTCGCACGAATTTGGTCGTTGGCGGTGGATGTCTTCGAGAACAGCGATGGCGCGCGGGCTTGGCTCAAGCAAGAAGCGCTCGGCCTAGGGGGGCGCGTCCCATTGGAACACGCCAAGAGCGAGGCAGGAGCTCGTGAGGTCGAAACCCTCCTACGCCGAATCGATTATGGTATCCCGGCATGAAGGCATGGCGGATCGAAAAGAACAAACGCCTAGCCACCGCTGCGAGCGGGGAAGGCGCGCGAATCGAGGGAGGACGCTGGAATTCGGTTGGGCTTCCCGTGGTCTACGCAAGTGAGCATCTTTCGTTAGCGGTCCTGGAAATTTTGGTTAATGCAGCGGCACCGGCAGCCCGCATGGTCGCACGCTCACGCTCCGCAATCGAGATTCCTGAAAGCGCGTTTGAGGTAATTTCATTACACCAATTGCCCGCAGATTTCGGTCCCAAGTCCGCCTATGCGTTCACGCAGGCGATCGGTGACGAGTGGTTGATCAGCAGGAGATCCCCGGCTCTCATCGTTCCGAGCGCGATCGTACCGATCGAACGGAATGTCCTGCTGAATCCCAGCCACCCTAATTTCGCCGCGTTACAATGGGCTCCATTTGAAGCGATTCTTTTAGATAGTCGGCTCTGGGCGATTTGATTTGTTGAGGATCAAAATTGTTATGTTCGAACTTCAGTGTCTTAGTAATTCCTCAGCTTTCTCCGGACTATTTCGTCTCGTAGTCCTTCAAGCGTTACGACCCTTGGAGCATAACCAGAGTTTTTTAACACTGAAAAATGTTGGTCATCCGTCACTATAAAATCCGCCTGCGCTGTAATCGCGCAGTCGACGAACTTGTTGTCGTCTGGATCGGCGGTGATGATACGAAACTGGAAGGCTGACTCTCTCCGATGGAAAGTTCCATGGAGCGCCTCCAAATGCTCGAAGAGCTCCGCTATTTGGTTCCAGCGATCCCGACCCGAAAGTCGCGTAATCACTTCCTCGTATTCGAGCAGGATCGCCGTGGAGACGGCGAGTTCTAGGTCCCCCATCAGGAGAGCTTTTTTGATGTCAGCAAAGTCACTCTGGCTGCCGAAAAGAGGAAGCAACGAGTTTGTGTCGAGACAGACCCTCATGCATAGGGATACTGCCGACGCACCGCGCTGACCGCCTCCGCAACCTTTTCAGGCGACAGCCGGCCTGCTGCACGATCCGCGGCGAAACCCAGATCAATCTGGTCCGCCAACTCAAAAAGTTTCAATTGCTGCAACACCCGGTTCAGAACTTCTAGACGCGACGGTTCCATTTGGTCGATCTCCTGATGAAATAAACGCCGTAGTTCTTCGGGATTGGCAGCTGCGGTTTGCATGCGATCGACCTTAACGCGTTCGCAATTGATGACAAGCTTCGGGGCGCAGGTTTTCTCAATCCCCGTTAGTGAAGCACCCGCCGCCGTGCGCGCCGGAAGGCGCGCGAGGCGGGGGCGTCGGACAACGGCCAAGCGATGAGTGCGAGATGATCGCGCTCATGCGAGGAGAGGCTGCACCTGACCCGATTCGAGGGGACGGGGGCGGGCGGCGAGCGTCGCGCCCCGTAAAATCCCTCAGTCCGCGCCGCAACGGCTTACTATCAGAATCGAACGCGAGGGTTAAACCGAACCTTGGCTCATTACCGACATCAGAGCTTTCGATAACGCTCAGCCTATCCGCACCATTATCCAATGGGCCGTCGACCAATTGCGGGTACCAGCCTCACTCGATTTTTAGCCAAACGGCGCCTGGTATCTGCCGGTATGGAAAAATATTCGTTTGTTCCCTGTGCCCCTTCTTAAAATAGCTCATCGGTAAGCACCGATAACTTTAATAAAAGCTGCTCTAGGATCCGAGATTTCTCCGTAGTAATTAGTTTTTATTTCTCCGTAAATTTTTTTGGAAATCTCGTCTCGATCGATCAGCGGAACCAATTTCGGGAAATAAAAATGCAGCAACGTAAGAGCAGCTGGGCAGCCAAACCCGGCGATAAGATACTGCGGATTAAGCGGCAGGATTGAAAACTCAATGATGCGTTTACGCACTCTTAGGAAATCTGACTCATTAAGAATTTTGAGATTTAAAGCAAAAGCCTCATCCTGCTCGCATCTGCGCAAACGTTCTTCGTAATTTAATAATTTTTCAGCGCACGAAATTGGAGGCTCTGTCAGCGCAGATTTTGAACCTAGGTAATTTTTTACATACAACAAATCGACAAAGCTTAACGCATACGCGTCAATTTTACCTGAAATGTAGTTCTGATAATGGGCATAGGCGTTTTTGGATCTTAGCCGTCGCCGAAGAATTTTATCTTTGAGATTCATAATGCACCACTAGTTTTTACGAAGCGGTGTTGAAGCCGATGAAGCGACGCGCACCGCCAGTTTTGCGTTCTGAATCCGTAGATAAAACCCGCACCCAGTCCTCTGCTGTGGCTAATGGGGAAAATTGATGTCGTTTAGCTGCTGCAGAAAAATCGCCCGGTGCCAGGTTTTTTAATTGGAGCAACTCCTCTAAATTTTTCTCACTAGCCGGCGGAACACCGCAAATTTTTAAGTGGGAGGCAAGCAATTCGGCTAGATGCTCGGTGCGCAAATAATCGAGTTTGGCTTTTAGATTAAATCGGCGTGTGGCAGCTTTATCCATCGCGTGAAACAGATTTGTCGTACAAATTAAAATACCAGTGTAGTTTTCCATCTGGACGAGAAACTCATTGACGCCAGTAACTTCGTGTTTGCGGGTCGCAGTACCCCGATCCGTTAAAAAGGAGTCCACTTCATCTAAAATTAAAACGGCTCGTGCTTCTTGAGCCTCACGAAAAGCCGCCGCAATCAGCTTTTCACTTTCACCTAAATATTTTGAAAGCAAATCGCTCGCTTTTTTTAAGTGCGCTGGCTGCCCAAGTTGTTGAGCTACCCATTGCGCATAAGCAGATTTGCCGGTTCCACTGAAACCGTAAAGGAGGATGGATGCTGAGCCACTACGCTTGATCCCTTCGACCAATTTAACTGCATCTATGTCCGAATTAATAAATTTAGGATCATAGACCTCCGTAATGTTTTGAGTGTTTGAAACACGACTGAACCCCTGCGCTTGGAGCGTTTGATTAATAATGGTTTCAAAAGCTTCAGGGCGATCTTCAGCAGGAATATGCGCCTCGATCGCGTTCACGACTGAGGCCGCTCGTGCTATTATACCCGGGGTAAGATTGTCGTTCATTGCGAAACGACGTATGGCACTTGTATTCAAACCAATAGGCAAATTACGTAACATGTCCTCTCGGTTCTTTGAAGAAGGGGCTGTTACTTCCAAACAAATCTCAAATCGGCGTAAAAAAGCTTTGTCGATAGCCTCAACTGCATTTGTTAACCATAATGTTATGACTTTGTTTGTTTCTAAGATTTTATTGGTCCATCCCTTTATCGATGGCTTACGTATCATAAAAGGCTGCGGTGCTGGCCAAATGTCCTCAGCTTCGTCCATAACTATCATACAGCGGCGATCCGCACACACTCCTTCTAACAAGCGAAGTGAACGCAGCCGCGAAATTCCATCGATTGGCTCGCCTTCATCGTCGCTGACAGCAACCTCGAACAGTTCGCAATTCAAGGACTGAGCTAAAGCACGTGTGAGCTCCGTTTTACCGACCCCAAAACCGCCGTATAACAAAATATTTGAGCCACGACGTCGCGTTTTAAGCGCCTCTTGGAGGTATTCAAACAACCACCCATGCAGTTTACCGAGATGCTTAAAATCTTCCCACTTAAGTGTCGCAGGAGGGGCTTGAATAATTCGGTCCCGGACCGCGTTCAAAATATCAAAGTCAACATCGCTTAGTACCGAAAAACGGAAGCTATCACTCGACCAATCAAACTTGTCGCACAAGTGCTGAGCCGAAGTTTTACAGCGCAAGAGCTGACTGCTCATCAAGCGTCCTTGGCGATGGAATGCCGCGCGTGCGGCCTCAAAAGGAATGTCTAAGACCGCGGCGAACAAAGATGCCAAATCGTGGTTATTTAGATTTCCTCCTAAGAACGAACTTAAGCGCCGGAAATTCTCATGCACGGAAAGCCCCACCACAAACGTTAGGCAGCGCAGTTCAAAATCCGAAAGGCCTAGAACTGCGCCGGTTGAAATCAAATTACGGCGCGGAACATTCGGAATCGATTCTAACCAAGGACGACCCTTGGTCTCTTGTTCTAATTCCGAAACTCGACGCTCGATCCGGCTTACGATAGCTCGAATTGATTTTACTGGGTCATCGTTTTTTCGCGGGCCTTTTACGCCAGTTAAAAACGCGAGTTCATAGCAGGTCTCAATGCCCGTAGGCAGCATTTCTGGTGAATTCGGGCGATTTTGATTTTGTCCGCGAGAGACTGGCTTCCGCACTTGCGATTTAGGGACCAGATAAAAAAGGGCGAGTTTCAGTAACCATACCTGCGCCAATGGTGCATCCATGAACGAAACGTCGGCCTCTGAATGCATGATTTTTGGTGTGTTAGTGGTATCATTTTCGATAGTCATGCCACTACTTTACCGCACCAACCCGGTAGATTGGCATCCGGTGCTCAAACTTTTTCACTTTTTTTGATTCGAATCCTTAAAATAAATTAGACCCGGATATGAAAAGTCCGGGTATATCTGAGATAATGTCGTTCTTATGAAAATCCTAAACACCGTCCGCGATATCCTCGAATCAGCTTTTCCTGGTCAGGTTATGGCACCGTCAAGCCGTGCAGATATCCCAAAAAAGAGCTACATGGTCTACGTTCTCGTCCGCAACGATCACGCGATCGTCACGGGACACGGTCAGTTCAATCGCGCGCAAGTTATCTTCGATGATAAGGACCACGTGACCAAAAATCACATCAAGGCAATCTACGTACGCCTTTACCACCTCTACGGCCAATCGACGGATCGTTACGAGCGCTACGTCATTGTGTTTCCCAGCAAGGCTGAAGCCGTCGCGGCCGAAAGCGCTATGCATAAAATCATTGGTGGAAATAAATTAGCCCTGCCCGTCGGCATTACCGAAGCCCTATTCCGCGGACTTAATCCCCAAGGTCGCCCCACGTTGTTTTTGAAAATCGCGCTCGCCTCTGCTTACGATGGGTTCACCGATTTACGAGGCTGGCAAAAATTAGGCCTAATTGAAGCCAGTGAATCCATCGCGATAGCCGAAAAGTTGGGTCTAGTTGATTTATCGACGCTGCCTGCAAATCAGGCGAAAAAAAATAAAAAATCCGCTAAATAAAACATTTAGTCCGGTGCACCCTGACATCAACCGCGCGACTTCGCGGTTGATGTTGCGTTTCTGATAAAACCGCAGGCTTCTCAATCTTAACGCTAACCAAAAATATGACACGTGACCTCACCGTGCTGAGCCTGCTTTCAATTCTGATTTTTTCGGGCTGTCAGAATACAGCCAATCAACCCTCTACAAAGTCAGAGTCCATTGGGTTAGTGCGATCGTCTGAGTGGCTATGGTCCGAACCAGTCCAGTTCCTGGAGTACCATGACCTCATGCAAATTTATCTCGAGGACGGTCGCAAATTACAGGTGGCCTTGGACCAACCAAGGTCCGACGGACTTAAATGGAGCGAAGTGAACCAATGGCAGCGGGGGCGACCGCTGCGGATCTCCTTCTCCCCGGCAAGCGGTCCTATTCTTATCGACGTAGAGTCTTTTAGCCGGCTTCCCATCATAGGCGGGTTCGATACTGCCCAATCTCCTCATCCGCTGGACCGCTTGCTGCGTCAAAACTTGGAGAATTCACGAGACACCATTTCTATCGAAGAAACCTATGCCATGAACACACAGCGTTGGGAGACGGAGATTGATCGAATTTACGACGTCGCGGCCGAGGATATCCGCGTGCGCGAATTGGTAAAAAAATCGCAAATCAGTTGGAAGTTATTCCGGGAAAATCAAATTAAGGCGGCCGCGGAGCTGCATAACCTACCTCCGGGCACGATGTGGCGCATTCGGCAGTCCGAATTTGCACATGATTTTACCCGCAGCCATGCCCTGCAACTTTTGGCCCTTCTCGAGCCTTTAGTTCTCGCCCAAGCCAAGCCCTTTGCGGAAGAGCTGCCATCAACTTCAGCGACCTCCACACCTAATAAATCGGACTATGACTGCCCTGATACGTTTCATGGGAAACCTGCCCAGGTCGATTTAGGGAGTTCCGCCGAAGCAAGAAATTTTCGAACAGAGCTAATTGCTGCATCTAAAAAGCCTGCCGATTTTGCCGGTTATTATGTAGCTGCCTCATGGGGCTGCGGCTCGCCATGCCAACAGTGGGCGCTCATTGATCTGCGCGACGGCAAAGTGTATTTTGCACCCTTCACGACTTCATTGGGAGGAAGCTACTCCATCAGCAGTCGTCTGTTCGTGGCCGATCCAAGCCAGGCCATAGCTGAGTTCCGCAAGAATGAGGCAACCCCGGGCGATTTTCCCCTTCAAACCTCATATTGGGAATGGCAAGAGCGCGAAAAGAAATTTTCCAAAATCGAATAACGAATTTCACAGCATTCTAACCCCTTCAGCCGACTAAATTGAATTCAATATCTGGCTCGGCTCTCTGCTGCTACCAACCTTAAAATCGCCAAAACATTTATGCATACATCGAATAGCACTAAGATCATCACCGCCGCCGCGTTTTCCACCTTATTAGCCCTAACGGTTTTTATTACCAACCAGACCACGACTCCGGATAACCCCATCGAACCTATCTTGGCCAAGAGCCAGGCTAGTCAGGCTAGCCTACCAATCCGGCAAGCTCTAAACCCGACCTCAATTCAGGCAAAACCCAGCGGCGGCCATACCAATCGTAACTCATCAACCTACGATCAATACTTACAATCGTTAACCTCCGACCAACTTAACAACGTCGCGGCCCTCTCAGCTGAAGGCATCGTAATTGGGGAATTTAGCCAAAGTAAGCCTGGTGAAGACCAACAAATCATCGTTCGGGCTCGATCTCTTTCGACCGTATCAGCTTTTGCCACGTTACAACCAGCCCCCACGGGAAAAAAATTAAACGAAATCGAATACGCCTACGGCATTGATAAAATTTTGAATAAAGGGGAGGGGCAAACAATCACTATCCTCATCCCTGCTGGTTCCGTTACCCTGGAGTCTGATTTAAAAGTATTTAGCGCTGCGATGAATATCCCAGACGCTCAGGTTGAGTTTATTTATCCCCAAGGAAAACCTACGACCACCGATGACTCTTGGGCACTGGAAGCTTCCTTAGACGCGCAATGGGCCCATGCCTTGGCACCCAAGGCGAAACTTCGAGTCGTTGTAACTAACAGCTCCTCGATCACGGCATTAATGCAAGGATTAGATGCGGCCATTGCTGCGGGATCAAAGATCGTTTCGATGAGTTGGGGTTCGGTCGAATGGTCCGGGCAGATGGGTGCTAACTACGATGAAACTTAATCGCCCAGGTGTTAGTTTAGTCGCTGCGACCGGAGACTCCGGGGCTGGATGTAATTGGCCCTCGTGCGCCCCTTACTTGCTCGCAGTCGGCGGGACCCAATTTGTAACTGATGCTAAAGGCGTCGTCACGGAGTCGGTTTGGGCCAACGGAACGGGCGGAACTTCAAAATACTACGCAAAACCTACGTATCAAAATAACGTACAAAAGACAGCCAACCGACAAGTGCCGGACTTAGCGTTTCACGCTGCCGGCTACTCGGTATATATCGGCAATTACAAAGGCGGCAAAGGCTGGCTTAATGTTAGTGGTACCTCTGCTAGTGCACCCTGCATCGCCGGATTGATTGCCCGTGGCTATGTCCAGCGGACACTCGCACTGCCTTCGTCACCTCACGCGATTCTGTATTCTAATCAAAGTCTCTTTTTCAAAGATATTACCTTGGGAACCCAAAAGAACGGTGCGGTTGATGCGGTGAAGGTGGGTTACGATACCGCGAGCGGATTAGGTAGTCCTCAATCCGTAAATTTTGTACGTGCATTATCAAATTAAGGTGAGAATAGCTCATGAAGTATTTTTTTATACAGATATAAAACATAAAAGATTATGCATATAATAAATTACGTTAAAAGTAAGAATATATATAGAGCAATTTTTTGTTTTATTTCACTTTTAAGTTATACGTTTGGGGCAGTTGTTACAGGTAAGGCTCCGATTGTTACGGGAATCGCATCTGGAATCATCACGCTCTCAAATCGTAACAATATTTACACTTCAGCTATCGATGGATCCGGCAACTATCAATTTCTGGACGTGGCCGCCGGTTTATACTCCTTGAAGTCGGAAATTACTGGTTTCAATCAGGTGAATACGGTCACCGTTGACGCTACGGTAGCTGCCAGTGTCTCAGTTCCAGACCTAGCGATCGAAAAATATACTTCAGGCGCTAATAATTACAGCTACACTTGGATCCAGGATCAAAGCTACGCGGGATTACCCAAAACGGATCTAACGCAAAATATCGTAAAGCCCGTTGCGGTAAATGTACTGGGTAAAGCCTACGAGATGGCTGACGTCAGCTACAGTCAGGAGCTTTTTGATAAATACGGAATCACTTTGAGCAATAGTTTGAGCACATGGACTCAAGAATATGCCTATCGACTTTATGTTGTGTTGGGACGAATCCCTCAAATTAGCGGTACGGACTTTAAGTTTAATAGTAGTTTAAATCCTACGATTTGGACGTTAACGACAGACGCTATCGCGGATGACATTGAAATTGGTTCCGGCGTAAACGCTGGGTTGATACGAATCTCGACAGCTGCTTTCACTTATGCCGCGCCCTTAGTAGTGGAAATTGAAGGAGTGCGAGGCCTTTATTTTTCTAAACGACTCCACCACGCGTTGGTAAATTTTGTAACGAAAGGCGGCACCGACCAAATCGCCGTTGCTAAAATCCTTTCTGATCGTTTTGGCCTAACTATAGACACAGATGCCAACCGCTTAAATTATTCTTTGTTTACCAGTGAAGCTTCAAGTCGCTTCCAAAATTGGTTTAAACATCCGGCTGAAATTGTGGATATCATCAACGATTTTGAGGAGCTGCCTGAAGGCATGCATAAAATTCCAGGATTTAAATGGCTGGTTCGTCGACTTGATGGAACGGTAAACCCTGTTTACCCTGACGCTCCTGCGATTGCTTGGACTAGTGGCTACATGGAGTTTATGGAATCAGCTTTTAAGAATTTTGATGTATCTTATATTTCGAAGTTAATTTTGCATGAGAAAGCGCACTATATTTATCAATTTATTCTGACCGCAGCCTGTAAAAAAGAATGGGCTAATTTAGGTGGTTGGCAATATTCACCTAACCCCAGCAATCCAAATTATGACGCTACGGGTGGTTGGCAGACAACTAAGACTACGGAGTTTGTTAGTGCCTATGCCCACGATAAAAATCCCAATGAAGATTTTGCGGAATCAATCGCGGCATTTGTTAAAAATCCGGACATCCTGAAAGCCCGATCTATTTCAAAATATAATTTTCTGCGCGATACGGTGATGCTGTCTAACTCTTATGTTTCTATTATCCGTCCCGATCTCACTTTTACGGTTCTTAATTTATACCCTTCGTATGATTATCCCGGTAAAATTAAACGTATCGCTACGACTGTAACAGGCGCAGCCGACGCGGACAAGACTTTGACCGTCGAAATTGAAATTACCCCATTTTCGAGTAATTCAAACTCAGCTAAAAATATTTTTGCCCGCATTATGAGTCCAGTTTCGGTGGCATATCCAGTTGCTACCTATTTTGATATGCAATTCGATGCCGCAAATAAAGAGGGCACCATTTTTAGGAGTACGCAGACTTTAAGTAAATATATTCGCTCAGGTTATTGGCAAATGCCAAACGTGCGGATCGTCGATAGCGTTGGGCTTGAGCGGTACGAATCATCGCTACTTTATGGTTTTAAGTGCTACATAAATAATCCATTAGAAGATATCACTGCGCCACAAGTTCTGCCTAAATCGGCATCGATAACTTTAAAGACCGGCACGGAGGCAGGACATCCGGTGCAAATTGCTACTGTTAAATTTACGGTTACGGAAAATACCGGTCTTAATTATCACTATGCCACCTTGGTTCCGGCTAATGCCTATGCTTTGGAAAAGTATGGTACGGGAGTTACTTTTGGAACAGGGGAGCGAACAATTGATTTTTACATTCGAGACTATGCGCCAACTGGGCGGTACACGCTTAATCAAATCAGTCTTAAAGATCTTGGGCTAAATTTAAATTACACTTACTTTAAAACAAGTAGCGGTAATTCTGACGGGACGACCGTAAATCTTGATGAAAATGCTCCCACCATTGATATTGTAACGCCTAATCCTGATTACACGGCTCCAGAACTTGATGTTAATCGTATTTCGGTTAAAGCGGTCCCGACCAATTCAGTTACGCCTGATGGCGAAACGTTGGTTACGATAGAGTATTATGCCCGCGACGATATTTCCGGTTATGGTAGCGGTGGAAATTTAAAACTACGCGATCCTCAGGGCATGGAGCATCGGTATCCAACTTATCACCGTAATTGGTACACCGATTATTTTGATGGAGATCCGCGCGCCTGGGAAAAGTACGTATTTCAGGTAATTTTGCCTAGAGGATCTGTTCCAGGAGTTTGGGGCCTTTCTCAGATGACGCTTGTCGACAAAGCCGGTCAGGCTAAAGGTTATGATTTTACCGAAACAGTTCGCTTCGATCCTAACAGCACGGCTGCCGCTGACCTGCAAATTACACAGGACCCCGTCGGAAAGACTTACAAAAATGGAGACACGGTAGCGCTTTCTGTCAGGGCTACTGGTGGGGACAAAGTGAGCTATGAGTGGTTCAAGGATGGGGTCTCTTTACTTTCGACTAAAAAGACCTCGCTCATCGTTGCCGACGGCCTTCCTCCGGATCTGGTGAATCCACCGCAATCGGCCGTTTACCACTCTGCGGGGACCTCGACTCTTCAAATTACCGCTGCTGGCATAGCTGAAGCAGGAAATTATTACTGCATTATTTCCAATGCGTCTGGTCGTGTCATCAGCAAGGCAGTCGATCTAGTCCTCGGTACGCTTAGTACTCCTGTAATCACGACTCAACCTGCCGCTCAATTAGTGGCCGCGGGCAAATCGGTGACTTTCACCACAGTCGCTAGTGGTTTGGATCTCACGTACCAATGGTATAAAGATGGCTCACCTATCACAGGTGAGACTACTTCAACCTACACAATCGCTTCTGCAATGAGGGGGCAGGTCGGTAATTATTCCGTAGTCATTTCAAACGGGGCGGGCAGTGTGACTTCGACGGTTGCATCTCTCGTCGTCCTTTCGCCTCGGCTTTCTAATTTGTCGGTTAGGACGTTTCTTGAGGCCAACCAAATCGTGATCGTGGGTCTTACGATGTCTGGCGGAGCCAAAAATGTTCTTTTGAGAGCTGCAGGACCCACACTTTCATTATTCAGCGTTCCAGGTGTCATGGCTGACCCGAAACTTGAACTCTACAGTGGCTTTACCAAAGTAAACTCCAACGACAACTGGGGTGGGGGTGCAGCGCTTTCTTCTACATTTCAATCGGTTGGTGCCTTTGCTTTCTCGTCCACCACCAGCCTAGATGCAGCTTTGGTAGCCTCAATTGACGGAGGCCGTACCGTACAGGTGTCAGGTCCTGCCGCAGGAACGGTGGTGGTAGAAGGGTATGACGCTGGTAGTGGCGATTCTCAGCGATTCACTAACTTATCGGTTCGTAGCAAAGCCGGTACGGGATCTAACATTCTTATTGTTGGGTTTACCCTCAATGGAAGTGGCACCCGGGATCTTTTAATTCGAGCCGTTGGTCCTAAGTTGGTCGATTTTGGTGTTTCGGGCATACTCGCTGATCCCAAATTAGAATTGTACAGTGGTAACGCGAAAATTGATCAAAATGATAACTGGTCGTCTGCATTAACGAGCGCCTATTCATCGGCTGGAGCATTCAATTTCAATTCGGGAAGTAAAGACGCTGCCCTTATCGCGACATTGCCTGCTGGTGGTTACACGGTGCAGGTTTCAGGTGCTGATGGTGGGGTGGGTGAGGTCATGGTCGAAATTTACGAGCTACCTTAACTTATAATAGATCTGGCCACGTTTTAAAACCGTTTAACATGCCATCGTACATTTATTGGTCAATTCTGGCATTTATAATTATTAGCATTTTACTGAACGGTTTTAACGAGGTCGCGCCTAAACCAAAAAAAAGACGAAGTCCTCGTAAAAAAGTTAAAATCGTTTCAGCGCTGCCTCCAAAAAAAAATCGGTTGCGTAAAAACTTGGTTAAATTTGACCACAGATTAATAAAGCAGAGTCATAACGTGACAAAAGAGGATAGGCCTAAGAGATTGAAAACATACGCCAATAATGTGATTTCTTTTAAACAGCTTTAATTAAACATTTAGGACCAGATTTCTTGTTGCCTATTAAATAATTTTGCGGGGTATAACATAATTAATTTATATTAATATGCGCAAAGTTAATATTGGAGAATCAATCCGTGGTCGCCTCTACCTTCAATCGATGCCTGGCCGCTATGAATCGTGGAGTAATTTTATTTTTTCGGCGACTGATTTGGGGGTAACTCATGTTTTGTGTCTCACTCCAGCGGATGAAATTAAGATGAAATCCCCTGATTACCATCAGGCCTTGAGAGAAGGGGAGCATCCTTTTAAAATATACCACTTTCCAATTAAGGATTATGGTATTCCTTCTGCGTCCGAGATTCCTGGCTTAATTAATATTTTAGGTGAAATTCTACGTTTGCTGACAGCTGAGCAAGTTGTGCTCATTCACTGCGCTGGTGGAATTGGCAGGACCGGTATGATTGCGGCTCTATTGCTCGTGCATCTAGGCTATACAGTAGAAGAAGCTATCCGTATAATAAAAAATGCGGGTTCCACCGCTGAAACGGATGAAAAAAAGATTTTCTATGCCGAGTTGCAGCTTTCAAGCAGGAGCGATAAAATAAAAAATCAAAAATTTATACCAAAAATAAAATGACTATACAAGAAGCTAACCAGAAAGTCCAAGAGTGGATCGACGCAGGTGATTTATACGCTACTTTAAATCTTGATGGGCTGATGAGCGCGGTGGGACTGACGCTGCCGGGGTACTTTGAAGGATCTCTCTACCTCGACGGCCTGACGAGCGCGGAGGGCCTGACGCTGCCTACGGAGGTCAGCTCTCTCTCCCTCGACGGTCTGACGAGCGCGGAGGGCCTGACGTTGCCGGATGTTATCGGCGGGTATCTCTCCCTCGACGGTCTGACGAGCGCGGAGGGCCTGAAGCTGCCGACCAGTGTGGGAGGAGGGCTCTTCCTCAAAGGCCTGACGAGCGCGGAGGGCCTGAAGCTGCCGACGAGTGTTGGAGGATGGC
>Ga0214919_10006778_pt1 | contig 15633 bp, 16 predicted proteins | sample LL1503_MetaG_FD_177994 | JGI IMG/M metagenome (GOLD analysis project Ga0214919, IMG submission 177994) | Freshwater microbial communities from Lake Lanier, Atlanta, Georgia, United States - LL-1503 | ecosystem: Environmental > Aquatic > Freshwater > Lake | place: USA: Georgia | collected... | reverse complement strand
CAAAAACCAAGAAAACCATTCCTATATACATTATAAGAATTGTCTTTATATTGTTCCAATAAATATTTTTAATCGGCGTTTGAAATGAGAAAAGGTGTATAATAGTATTGCTTTTATATTTATTTATTGATATATTATTTTTCCATACTAATGAATGATATAGACCCTCCCTACATTTTACGGGCGCTACGCTCCGTAAAATTCACAATTGTAATATTACAATGATAATAAATAAATTTATTTAATAAGATAAAAATATAAATATATAATAAGCATACATAAATGGTGAAAATTGTTTTGAACTCTCCACAATATAATTTTTCATGGTATGATTTTTTTAAGAATCATATTGAATTGAAAAAATATAAAATTCCAGAACTAAAACAGATTGCAAAAAATAACAGATTACCTGTTTCTGGTACTAAATCAAATTTAATGGTTCGTATTGAAAATTATTTTAATTTTTTGAAACATGTTACAAAAATACAAGCTTGGTCCAGACGATTTTTAGTAATTTTATCTTTTAAATTGAGAGGTCCTGCGTTTAAAAACCGTTCTATCTGTGTTAATAGTTCTGATTTTTATACTTTGGAAAATTTGACTGAAATTGAATTTGACGACTTTTTTAGTTATACGGATGAAAAGGGATTTGTATATGGATTCCAAATCGATTCATTAATTCAATTATTCAAAAAAACAGGAACTATTACGAATCCTTACAATCGCGACCAATTAGATTACACGGTTGTGAGAAATATTATTAAACTTTATAAAATAAATTCACACATATTTCAATCAAACAGACAAATAAAAACGATTACAAATCACAATCCATATATAAATGAAAATGTATTTATCAATATGCATTCATTACCTGAAATGGGTAATGGTTTTTCAAGAATGAGAACATTACAAAAAATATACGAAATGCGTCAAAAAAATATGAATGAACGCATTACAGAACTATTTATTGAAATTGATTTACTTGGAAATTATACACATTCTGAATGGTTCGCTGAATTGGATGATGAATCGTTGATTCAATTTATGCAGAAATTGTATGATATATGGAATTATCGTTCCAACATGTCATACAGTGTAAAAATGTTAATTTGCCCTTTTTTTAATCCATTTTTATTTAATGTTGATATAAATGAAGATTTTAATCAAAATATTAGACGAAACTGCGTAACAATTTTAGAGAACATTGTTTTTTCTGGAGGTGAAATAGAATATCGCAAAATTGGCACATTACATATATTAACAGCTCTAACAATGGTATCAGAACCTACAAGAAATGCATTACCTTGGTTGTATGATTCTGTTATATAATTTTTTGGAGAACTAATGAAATCTCCAAAATATCAAAAACTTTATAATAAATCATTTAGTAAAAAGTTTTTTTTGGGTTTTGTCTATTCGTTCTATCTTGATGGTTCGAGTAAAGAAAAGTTTAGGAATATATAAATACAACAAAGTACTTAAAAAGGTTGTGTATAATAATGTATAATAAGAAATGGTACGAATTTCTAAAGCTGACAAAACCTCCACCCCTGCTCCTGCCCCTGTTACTGAAGCACCTCTTGAAAACACCATTGTTTCCAAGACTGCTAAGCCTCGTGCCAAGAAGGCCGCCGTTGAAGCCGCCCCTGCTCCTGTTGTGGATGCTACCACAACCGTTGCAGTTACTGCTGATGCTGCTGACCTTGTTGAGACTTCAGTTTCAACCAAGCTTACTGAGTTCGGTGCCAAACTTCAACAAATGTCGAGTCTTTTCGCCTCTGTAAAGGGTGACTTCAAGAATCTCGAGAAGATTGTTGCTCGTGAGCTCAAAAACGCCCAAAAATCCAAGTCCAAGTCCAAGAAGGCTTCTGGTAACCGACAACCTTCTGGTTTCGTGAAACCCACTCGCATTAGTGATGAACTCGCGAAATTCCTCGGCAAGGACGCTGGTGTTGAGATGGCACGCACTGCTGTCAGCAAGGAAATCAACGCTTATATCCGTGAAAAAGGTCTTCAAGACGCCAGTAATGGTCGCAAAATCAACCCTGACGCCAGTCTTACCAAGCTACTCAACTTACAAAAAGAGGACGAACTCACCTACTTCAACCTACAACGATACATGAAGCATCACTTCATCAAGGCTGAACCTGCTGTTCCTGTTGTTGCTACTGCATAAATTATTATAATTTTATAAAAAAAATAAATCTTTAATTATAATGTAAATTCATATAAAAAATATTTTATATGAATTAAAATGAACCTGTTTCCATTTGATGTAATAAATCGTATTCTTGAATATGATGGCAGAATAAAATACCGTAATGGAAAATATATGAATAAAATCGCACAAGATGATTATAGATACAAAATTTTACAAACAATATCACACATAAAACCATTTCATAAAAATCACAAAGATTTCTGGTTAGTTATTATATCAACAAATAACAATTTTATTGAAATATATAAAAGTTTATCTTATTATTTAGAGGATAAACCATGTATTCATGAAATAAATTATGATAAAACAATGAGTTATAGTTGTTTTATAAGAAAAGGAATTTGTTATGCTTGGAAAATAACAAAAAAATCTATTACACCTTCGCGCATTGAAAATGCGCGTGGTAACAGTACTTTGCCACTGGAATCGGCAAAGGTGTAGTAAATAGTTATCCATCAATGATAAATTTTTCTGATTGTTTCATTAAAAATTGTCGAGGGGTTTTCATACTGTGATTACTTGTCAATTTCTCACTAATCACTGATGGAGACTTTTTCGATTTTATTTGTAGATTATTGCGGGTTTTATGTTTATTTACTAACATATCTATTAATTCATTTTGTTTTGTTTTGGAAATATTATTTAACGACAAAGGGCGTAATAATCCATTACGATGTGGAGATTTCAATTCCTTTACAGGCTCTGCGTGCAATGCTTGTAATACTATTTGAGTTTTGTTATACAATGCATTTAAATCAAGATTAGGTATATTGGGAACTAATGGCGTCGTAGTTATTTCGACTGGCAAAGTGTTGATATTCAATATTGGTGGGTTAGGATATTGTGAATCAAAAGAATTTCGCTCTTGTAACACCACTTTATTCGTGTTTATTACACTAATTTGTGTTAATACTTCACTTCTCTTAACTAAATTCAATGAAGACTGATTTTGTGACAATTCCTTCAAATTTTTCGAAGTTAATTTTGGATGCGGTTCATCGCGAAGCATTCGTTGAATATCAACACCGTTCTCTAACGACACATTTTCTCGTTCAATATTTTTCGAACTATTAACTTGTTTTATTCTTTCTGGTAATTTTGGTGGTTTCTCTTCACGAATTGCGAACCACCAGTAACAGCAACAACACGCAAATATACCCTCACAAATATTACCTATTATTGACATTTCTTCTGCATCACAGCACATAAAATCATATATCATAAGATATTACAAAAAAAAACAACAAATATATAATTATAATAAATACCAAAAGAAATATAAATATAATGATGTAGGATTATCATAATGGATAAGATTAAATACGAAGTTGTCGAGGATTCTCCTTTCAAATTTCAACCTGTTTCCAAATCCACGCCTTCCAATTCTAATAACATTCCCCCGACTGGTAATGGTTTATCCATGTCGAACGAACAAGCACTTTTTGAAGCTAAAGTCAAGGATTATATTGCCAAGAATAAACCCAAAATTCTTATTTTAACTCCTTGTTACGGCGGCGTTTGCTATACTAATTATGTTTCTTGTTTGATGAATACATTGAATGTATTTAAACAATTAGATGTGGATATTCATGTTGAATTTTGCAAAAATGATAGTTTGGTTCCACGCGCACGCAACAATCTTGTTGCCAAGGCCATGGCTGACCCTAAAATGACACATTGTATTTTCATCGATGGAGATATTTCTTGGGACCCTATGTCTATTTTCAAGCTTTTGATTGCTGACAAACACGTTGTCGGCGGTGTATATCCCTTGAAACATTATCACTGGGATAAATTGACGAAGGACCCTTTAAATCCTTATAAATCTAATATCGTTCAATCTTGGCTCGAACATAAGAATACAACGCAACTCAAAGATACTGTCAGTGATGAGGTTTTTATACAAAACAAATTATTAACCTACAATATCAATTACCTCGACAGTTATTTGAATATCAATGATAATCTTGCCAAGGTTAAACACACTGCTACTGGGTTCTTGATGATTCAACGCAGTGTATTTGAAAATATGTTCAAGGCTTTCCCTTCTACCAAATACATTGATGACGTTCATTTTTTACAGTCACACGAAAATGAGTTTGCCTATGCTCTTTTCGATTGTGGTGTCGAGGAAGGACACTATTATTCCGAAGACTGGCTTTTTTGTCATCGTTGGTCCAAGATGGGCGGAGACATCTACATTGATGTTTCAATTAATTTGAACCATACTGGTCCCGAAGACTTCAAAGGTTCTTATATTACAAGTATCATCTAAACCGCAAAAAAATACAAAAATACAAATATACATAATTTTATATGAATGTTTTCATTCATATAATCTAATTCCATCGCACATATTCTTCATTAAAACCGTTATAACCATACACACCAATAAACTGCATTATACGCATTGTAAATGCTAATGAACTACCTGAATGACCTTGATAATTTTTATCAATTTTATCCATTAAATTAATTATTTCGCTGTTTTCCGTCCACATAAATCCTAATACTGATGACGGATTGTAGTCATGTATAAATTTCCATTTTTCTTCTCGTGTTATCACTATATATGCTCTTAAGTACATTTCTTTAATCCATTCATCTCTTATAAAACTAAAATCTACTTCTACTGGGTAATTTTCTGGATTGAAAGGCGGTATCATTCTTGCATATTCTATCATTTCGTTTTCATATTGTTGTTTTTCGAGCATTTTTCTCAATTCTTCTTTTTTATTATCGATAATTGTTTTCAATACTGATTTGTTTGTTATTTCGCTTCGACACAGGGGACACGGAAAATCACTTTTAAATTCTTGAGAACGATTTAAACAGGTTATACAAAATGTATGATTGCAAGAAGTAGTAAATGGTTCTATGTTTTTATCCAAACAAATACCACATATCTCATATTCTGGTTCTTCCATATTTTGATTTTTAACTATTATTTTACAAAACAATTTCAATTTTTTGTATGATAGAAATATTGATGTATATTATATTGTCATGAAAAATATTTTATTAATTGGTTCCAGTATTATTTCTCAATTTACTAATTTTGCGGTTAAAAATTATTGCGTTATAAATAGAGGTATTTCTGGATTAATAACACCCAACCTACACAGGATTTATAATTACAATCAAACATACGAATATATGATTTTTTATTGTGGTAACAATGACCTTAAAAAAAACATTGATAAAAAACTTATAGTCAGTAATATAGCAAAATATGTGTATGAATTCAAACAAAATTTTACTCACACTACCATTCTCGTTTTATCTCTTTTAACCTCTCCCAAGAATCATCAATTGAAATTAATTGATGATGTTCTCTATATTAATCGAAAAATGAAAGAACTCGACAACATTCATTATATTGATATTAACGGTGTGTTATCCGACACAAAATTCTATTATGATGACATTCATTTCAATTCGCGCGGTTATGAAATTCTTAATCTTATTTTAGCGGATTTTATTACATTTCATTCCTCACCTCGGTTATGCAGCCAAAAATAATATTACAATATAATATTCCTCTTAATTGGGGATGGTTGGTTTATTTCCAAGAAAAGTGGTCTATAAAAAAAGTAGTTTATAAAAGTATTCTGAAATTTTTCATTTTGGACATTTTTAAAATGTCCATTTTCGATTTCCTTGTCGGACTTTTTCTTTTACTTTTTTGGAAAAGTGGATTGAGAGCATAATGCAGTAAAATGGAAAATTACTTTTTTTGTATGACTGCATAACTTTTTTAAAAAAATTAATATAATAAATAAAATATTTAGAGATTTATCTCAATAATATCTATATAAAATCGACTATGAATTATTTATGCGAATCTTGTGACTATCACACGAGTAAAAAAACTGACTATAAAAAACACTGTTTGACTGCGAAACATAAAAGTCTCATTTTATGCGACAAAGTCACACGAAAAATCACAATGAAATATTGTTGTGAATCTTGTAACTATCATACGAGCATTAAAAATGATTATAATAAACATTGTGCGACTGCAAAACATAAAAATCTCACTTTATGTGACAAAGTCTCACAAAACTCTCTTGCAATTATAACTACAGAAAATATACCAGAATTGACAAATAATCAATTAATATTAAATTTATTACAACAGAACAATGAACTGCAAAAACAAATCATTGAGCTTTCCAGAGAACCTAAAATAATAAATAATTACAATAATTCTGGTAATAATAATACAAATAATATTCAATTGAATATCAATCAATTTCTCAATGAGACCTGTAAGAATGCTATTAATTTTTCAGAATTTATTGAGAATATCCAATTAACAGATGATGATTTGGAGAACAATGTTAAAATGGGGTTTGTGGATGGTGTTACTAAGATAATTATGGATAATCTGAAACAATTGGCATTAATCGACCGTCCGATTCATTGCACGGATGTGAAACGGGAAACGATTTATGTGAAACAGGAAGACCAGTGGGACAAAGAAAATAGCCATAAGGTCATTCAAAAGGGGTTCCAAAATATTACCTGTAAAAATATGCAGCAATTGTGTCAGTGGCGTGAGGAGAACCCATCGTATGCGGATGATATAGATTCAGAATTAGGAGAAAAATCCATTATGATGCAACAGAATTCCATGGCGGGAACGAAACGAGACGATTATTACCCGAAAATCATTCGAAATATCGCGAAAGAAACCATATTAGATAAAAAGAAAATGATTGAATAAAACAATTAATTTCCAAGAAAAGTGGTCCTATAAAAAAGTAGTTTGGAAAAGTATTCTGAAATTTTTGATTTTGGACATTTAATAAATGTCCATTTTCGATTTCCTTGGCGGACTTTTTTTTTTTACTTTTTTAGAAAAGTGGATTGAGAGCATAATGCAGCAAAATGGAAAATAATATTTTTGGTATGACTGCATAACTTTTTTATATATTTTATGTAAAAAGTATTTAGAACTTATTTTGTTTTCATAATATAAGATAACAATGGAAGTTCAAAAAGTTCAAAAAGTTCAAAAAAAATTTTATTGTAGTTTTTGTGACTATACAAGCATTAGAAAAAGTCAATACGACAGACATTTATTGTCTGCAAAACATAACAAATTAGCAAATGATAATGATAATGTTCAAGAAAGTTCAAAAAAATATGAATGTGATTGTGGAAATATATATACAAATCGGCATAATTTATGTCGTCATAAGAAAACATGTAAAAAAAATAATACAGAACCGTCAGTGGTTTCACAAAATATAGCAAATATACCAGAAATGACAAATAATCAATTGATATTAAATTTATTACAACAGAACAATGAACTGCAAAAACAAATTATCGAAATGTTGAAAGAACCCAAAACTGTGAATAATACCAACAATAATAATACCAATAATATTCAATTTAATATTCACCAATTTCTCAACGAGAACTGTAAGAATGCGCCGAATTTTTCTGAATTCATTGACAATATTCAAGTAACCGACGACGATTTGGAGAACAATGTTACAATGGGATTTGTTAATGGTATGACCAAACTTATAGTAGATAACCTAAAACAAATGGACCTGAATGACCGTCCGATTCATTGCACGGATGTGAAACGCGAAACTATTTATGTGAAACAGGAGAACCAATGGGATAAAGAAAATAGCCATAAGGTCATTCAAAAGGGGTTCCAAAATATTACCTGTAAAAATATGCAGCAATTGTGTCAGTGGCGTGAGGAGAACCCATCGTATGCGGATGATATGGATTCAGAATTAGGTGAAAAATCAATTGCAATGCAACAGAATTCCTTGGCAGGACCCAAGCGTGACGACTATTATCCGAAAATCATTCGAAATATCGCGAAAGAAACCATATTAGATAAAAAGAAAATGATTGAAAATTGAAAAATAATTTCGTTTTTTGTCGTAAATAATCCTGTATCACAATAATATAATTTGTAAAATGGAAAATAATGATATAAAACAAATGGATGAAATACGAGAGATTTTGAGAAAAATAACATCGGTGAAACAATTGCGTAGCAGCATAGCGAGGTCAGAAACAGTTTCGAGAAAGACTTCACAAATGATACATGATTTTTATATAGATTCACCATTTGTCAAAAATCATTCCCATAATGTGTCTGATGAATTTTTAGATGTGCCAACCACGAATTTATCAAAATTACAAATAGAGAAAATAACTAAAAGAGTCGAAGAAGAACATAAAGAGCGGATGTTAAAAATTATATTAGAACGCAACAAAACAAAACCCAAAAAAAATAAATTAGATAATTTGCCAGTGACAACAAATTTTATACGCCATAAATGAGGGATTTTAGTCGAATATATATTATATGCGTAATATATATTATAAAAAATAATGCCAGAACCAATACCAAGAACAAAAAAAGAAAAAGCAGCAGAAGAAGCAGAATTGGAAAAAAAGAGAAAAGATTTTGATGTTATGGATGAAGAAATACAACAAACAATGAAAAAAAACAACAATGTAAACAACACCGTAGGTATTACTAATTTTTATTTAGATCCAGAAGGAAAAAAAGGAGGAAAAAGAAAAACAAAAAAGATGCGAAATCGAAGAAAAATGCAAAAGAAACACATTCGATACGGAATCAGCTCCGCTGATTCTTGCATTGAATCTCGTAAAAACAGCGTCACGAAGTGGCGCCGTTTTTCCTCCAAAAGAACGAATAAGAAATAAGAGTCTTTACTCGAGAATGGTAATAGGATTGATTTGTATGGTATAATCAAGAGATGTTTCAGTAACAGTATTATGTATATTTTGTAAAAAACGCGTGGCAATATTATATCCATTATCAAATGTTTGTTTCATTCTATCGTGGTCGCAGTCTAATGCATTTAGTAAAATATCAGTTTCAGGTCGTATAATAACCAGTTTATTACCAAACACTTTTTTCATTTTTTCCAATTCCAATTCACATAATCGATTGGAAGGAGTGCAAAGCAATTGCCAAATAAAAACAAAAATATTAGAGGGTTTAGGTGTGGGTAAAGATTTGCGTGTGCTACAGTCGATAAAATAATACAATCCATCAAAAGAATCAATATTATGTTTTTCAAATATATAATCCAATGGATACTGTTCTGTAATACCGCCATCGGTGTATAATGTGTTATTATATGCAATGGGTGGAATAGCAACAAATAATGCAGAAGAACAACGAATACCTTCTAATAATGTTTCACCAGAGAACCAAGTATTCGTGTGATTCAAAATATCATAGGCGACAACATGACATTTTTTCTGTGCGATATACATTTGTTCTTTTGATAAACTTTTTTTAATAAAATCAATAATTTTAATGGATTTGTATGCTCCCATTTTCAAAAAAACAAAAATACCCAGCATGAAATTCGATGTCATATTAATACCAAATATCTGGTGTGGTTGTATTACATCGGTTATACATGTAATATTGTCAAAGAATGTTTTGATAGTAGTGATAGAATCACAAGCAACAAATGGTGCTAAAATAGCACCAACCGATGTGCCAAAAACTTTATCAATTGTAAATTTATTGGAATTAAGAAATTTATGTAAAACGCCTAATTGAAAACAACCTCTAACGCCGCCACCGGGCAATATAACACGAATTTTTTGTTTTTCTTCAATAACAATATCTTGTGTTAGTTCCATTAGTCGAAGTGTGTGGTATATATAGTAATGTATTATATAATATAAAAAAAATATTATATAATACATTAAATGACAACACTCGATATAGCAAAAGAGATTCATAGTGTTTATTTACCAACGAATGGATTTCCAAAATGGGTTTTAAATGAAGAATTATGGTCGTCCTTCGAATTTGACAAAACAGTAGTGTATTATCATAAGGAAGATGACTTGGAAGAAGTAAAACAAATGGTAAAGGAACGAGAACCTTGTAATATTTCTATGAGACGAATTTATTTTGAAAATGAACTGGAGAAAAAATTTGGGTGGTGTCGTGGTGCTTATCAACAATCAACAGTAGAAAAACTGATGCCGAACATTGCCATTTATTGTTATGCTACGGTGTTGCGTCCGAGTGGTTATAAAAAGGTTCATGTGATAAATCTGGTAGGGTATGCATTTGATTGTATGGAACAGCCAGATTATCAGTATTTTAAGTATCAGTATTCTAAGACGAAAACGAACGACCATCTTATAGATAAATATTACGAAGTATGGCATAAAGCATTTGTGGCAGCCGTACATTTAAAACGAAGTGGAAAAATAAATAAGATAAAAATTTTTAATGTGGGTGGGGGTGCTTTCGCATCAGGGTTACATAAGGCAGATTATATAAAAGATGTGTTTGAACCAGCTTTTTTGACATACTTGGCATCATTTGAAGCAGCAGGAATTGAAGTATTGGGGTATAATAAGGCAAGACAACAATTTGACGGAGGGTTTATACCCGACACACTGGACACAGATGTGGATATGGAAAAAACATTGTATGTAAATGCTTGGGATCCGTGGTCTCTCATAGGTAATGGAAACGAACGAGACGAATCTCTGGATGGTTATTGGGGGCGGTGTTCGAATATGGCGGTGTTGGGGTGGTCGCTAACCAATAATGATATCAAATATTGCGCGGTATGAAGATTATATGAATACAAATCCATAATTATATAACCATTCTTTTAATTGTGGTAATTTTATTTTTGGTTTAGTAACAGATGTAAAATGTTGAGACTTTTCGTGGTCTGGTTTTGAAACACAAAACATTGGTAAAATTTCTCGTAATTGGTCGGTTTGTATGTTTTTAGAAGCCAACCAATCGTAAAATTGAATGGTTTTAGTTATAGATTCTTTATTATATTCGTCATAATATTTCATGGCTTTATATAGTGTAATTTTTTGATGTATATTGTAATCTGTTCCAGATAGAATCATAACCTCACGAAACTCGTTCATAGGCATTTGTAGTTCTCTTAAAATGCTGTTGATATTGTAAAATACGACGGTATGATTCATAAGGCTAAAATGCCGCATGACGCGTGTGCAACCATATACAAACAAGTCCATATCATCACTTAAACAAGCCCATGCTTTTTTAGTGATGACCATTTCAGCACAAAGTTGGTCTGCCTCGCCTTCGGCTTCAATGAAGGCGACACCATACAATTCCATAAGTGTTTTGACAGATTCAATGTCTTCGCGTTTGATACGAACAAATTGTTTTTTAAGTTTATCCATTTCAATAGCAATTTCTGTCTTTTCTTCTTGATTCGCAATGTCAATTTCCTGTTTCAATGTATTGTATTTAATTTCGGCTTCTTTTTTTTCTATTTTTCTTTTTGCTAATATTTCCATTTTCTCTCTGGGTGGTTTGCCGTCAAACACGAAGATAGGTGTAATTTTATAATGTAAAAGAATAGAAATCAATAAATACATGTTCTCAATAAGATTGGAATCCTCCATAAATTTATACAAATAAATACTGGTGTCAATTACAATGGTCTTGTCATTGAAAATACCAAGATGTTTTTTTATTATAGATTCTGAAGAGCATTTGTCCATGAGAAATTTGTTTAAATTTTTAATTCCCATATTTTATATTAATTTTGTATTGAATATAAAAAAGAGGTTTTTATATTCAATTTTTTACAAAAAAATGGTTATCCAAAAATGGTCATGCGCATGGAGTCTTGTGCGATAGAATTATTTTGTTGTTCAGACCAAGATTCCATATTATTCATTTCTTGTAAATATTCGGGTTTTTTACATAGATGTAAAACAAAATTACAAAAGTTCTCCAAATTCTTGGGTGTTTTTGTAAAATTTAAAAGGTTCTCAACATTATGTTTTTGACACCATTCAATAAATTCATTTGTAAAAAATAATAATAATGATTTTAAAACATAATAACAAAAGATATTGGTATGTTCGCGATAACTATTTGATGAATGTAGTAACAATATATCAGAATACTTTACGTGATGATGTTTGAGAACCTTGACACATTGAAATAATGAGAAGCAAATTTCTAAGTTCAACAGGTTCTCAATCTCATGAATTATTTTTTCCGCACTGGGTCGTTTGGTTAAGAACCCCAAGAACAAGACATTCATAATTTCAGCCCATGTTTCATTGTATGTTTCAAAAAGTTCAAAATCGGAATCAACACAGAATTGTTTGGCAAGTGATTGCTTAACAGTTGTAATGTTCATCATTGAAAAATCTAAACCAAGATTATGAAAAGTTTCATGAATGAGAACCTTAAACCATTCTTCTTGTCGAAATATGACCATGTTTGTAGTAGGATAACATAAATTTGTATAAGCAGTATTTGCGTGGAAAGGTGTGAAAGGTTCTCTGGATTCATTTTTCTTTTTGGTAAAATCTGATAAATATAAATATATATTCATTTCTTGAGAACATTCTTTGGTAGCATATTTATCAGCAATCGACAACCATAAATAAATAAGTTTTAAACTGTCTTGAAAGAAAGAGTTATCCACATTGGCGTGTGGAATACACATATGAATTTTAATAATTCTGTCATTTATTGAGAACCTATATGAATGACATGTTTTGGTTCTCCATTTCGTAATATTTTGTTTAATTTTAGATGGAATAGATGAAAAAATGTCAGTATTTAAATCAACATTGAAGGGAATAGTTTGATATTCACATGTTTTCCAATCTGTTATAGCCTGTGACAAAAAGGACAACAATTGTGTTACATTTTTTTTATTAGAAGAAGTAAATTTAAAATGAGATTTATTGGGATAAGACCGTATAAATTCATATAAATGTTTAGATACATGATTCAATTCCATATATGATAAAACAGATATATATTTATCATATAAATTTATTATAGACCAGATTTTTCCATCAATTCTTTACGAACACGCATCATGGATTCGTCCAATTCAACAGGAGAACGACGAATGAAATGGGTTAATTTGGCAGGATTCGTCAAAAACAACATTTCTCTAAAATCAATATTTTGTTGGAATTTGTTGCGTAAAGCGTTCATGCGTTCTTGAATGTTGCGTTCTCCGTAGAAATCGGGGTCAATGACGACTGTTTTCGGTCGATATTCCGAAGGGTTTTTACCACCAGCGAGTTTCGCCAAGGATACATCTTCTGAGAACTTACTATCCTTGTTATCCAATGAAAAAAGAACATAAAAATCAGGGAATCCCTTTTTAAATTTGGAAGCCTGATAATAATGTTCTACCGAAGCCCATTTATGTCCGTCCAATTCAAATGGTGCTTTTGACCATGAATCATCTAATTTACGGCGCCAATCTTTGATTTTGTGTAGTTTTTTAAACAATGGTGTTTTGTTATTTGGAATAGTTTCTCCCGAACCCTTCCCAGGTGAAACAACATCTTGTGATTTGGAATGATACATAAAAACAATGTCCTTGTCGTATAGTGCATCCATGAAATCATCTTGTTCGTCGTTAAGTGGTGAGCCTTCATCCGCAGATAACCCAATTTTAGCTTTAAGGTTTTTGAAATCTTGAATCAAATAAAAAATACCAGAATTGCGTTCCATACATTTATTAACAATGAGTGTTTTAATATCGTAAGGAATCTCACGATAGGTTAATATTGTTTTACCTTTGTAGAGAACTAATTTATAATGGTCGCCACTATAACTTGTCATAATATAATGGTTAGGTGTAAAAGTGCCCTGTTCTTGTAATTCTTTATTAGCTTCACCACAATTTAATACGCTGTCGTGAGAACCGTGATTAAATGCTTCTTCAGAAAATATGATAAATTTAAAATTCAATTTGTTCTCAAGAGTAGTAATCGCCCAAGTATCAGCCCAGTAACTTGAAGTACGAATATAATTTTTAAATTTATCCAATGAGTCAATTTCTTTCATATAACCGAATTCACTGCGTAACAGTTCTCGGTTCAAACGATTTTCATCCTGTAACAATTTTATTTCAGCTTTAGCGTGTTTGGCTTGTTCTAACAGATTTGAATGGTCTTTTTGAGTTAGTGGAATTAGAGGATTTAGAGGATTAATATCTTTAGCTGGGTTGTCTATTTTTGTTTTAGCATCTCGATAAATATCTGAAAATGTCTTTATTTTCTTATCATTTTCTACAATGGAATCTTCCATAGCAAGAAATAACTGTCGATAATCTTGAAAAATAGAGTCTGTTGCTTGTTCGGACAATAAATCACGAAGCTTATTCACAGTTGTATGATGTCCGATTTGCGCAAAAGCATCACAAATCACTGCAAAAAGACAATCGCCGCCACCTTGATTGTCTTGAATTTTATATTCATTGTTCTCTATAAATTTGTTGATCCAATTGGACTGTACTGTTTCTTGATATTCTTTTCGCAAATCAGAAGCATCTTGACTGCTTTCTTCAGTCAATAGAGCAGGTGTTTTCATATTTTGATCGATGGTAAATGTTTGTGTTTTATCCGTTACAGGTTTTTGTTCTTCGTCGGTGAGTGCCTTGTATTCTTGTTGTGGAATCTCAAATAGGTCTTTTTTGTCTTGTGATTCGTTATTTTTTTTGGAACTAAATTTTCCTGTTTCAGGATTATATTCTTCATCTGCTTCAACCACCGTGTCCTCTTCTTTTTCATCTTCATCATATGATTCGTATTTTTGTAAGAATTTTTCATTAATAAAATTAAAAAAAAGGGGCTCTGGAATTTTGTCAGGGTCAATGTCATCATTTTCATCTAATATATATGCATATTTTTGAGGTTCAATTTCGAGAACCCCAATTTTTGCTGCGGCTTCGTCATTGACGACTAAATAAATAGGGAAATAAACGACACCATTCTTTTTATTTTCTTCTCTTATTTTACCAAATACAATGTTATATTTTTTGGAAGATTTTGTTTTGTCGTGTCCTTTGAAAGATAATTCTATAGGATATACCAAAGATTCGAATTCATCGTCTTCAGGAAAAATATCAACATTTTCTTCATGAATAATTTTTGAATCGATTTTTGAAACAACCATCGTATATTATATACAATTAATTTATTTTTTTATGTGATAATTACCAAATATGATTATTATAAAAATCAATTAAAAATATAATATGATATAGTGTAATGGATAATTCGTGTTATTATATAAAAATAATTAAAAATACTGATTATATTGATAAAATGTGGTGTAATTATAATGATGTAAAAATCATTCAAGAATATCAAGAACCAGAACAAGAACCAGAACAAGAACCAGAACAAGAACCAGAACAAGAACAAGAACCAGAACAAGAACCAGAACAAGAACAAGAACCAGAACAAGAACCAGAATCAGAACCAGAATCAGAACCAGAATCAGAACCAGAATCAGAACCAGAAACAGAACCAGAATCAGAAACAGAATCAGAATCAGAATCAGAATCAGAATCAGAAATAATTACCGATACAGAAACAGA
>Ga0214919_10006777_pt1 | contig 15633 bp, 16 predicted proteins | sample LL1503_MetaG_FD_177994 | JGI IMG/M metagenome (GOLD analysis project Ga0214919, IMG submission 177994) | Freshwater microbial communities from Lake Lanier, Atlanta, Georgia, United States - LL-1503 | ecosystem: Environmental > Aquatic > Freshwater > Lake | place: USA: Georgia | collected... | reverse complement strand
CACTTCCCAAAACGGCTTTTGCCCTGGCTTGGGGTCGGGCTTGGGCGAGCCGTGGAAAAACACAGCCCGGATCCCGGAGGCGGCCAAACCATCGATGCCCGCATCGGTGTGCGCTGGGGTGGGGTTGTTGTGGCACCAATCGGCCAAGGTGGTGGTGCCGCAGTTGATTTGGTTCAGCGCGCCCACCAAGTTGGCAATATGGATGTCAGACGGTTGGAACAAAGTGGCCAATCCGGCGTGCATCTTTTTGAAATATTCGATCACCGTCCAGTTGGCCGCCACACCGCGCAAACCCGTTTGCCACGTGTGCATGTGGGCATTGACCAAACCCGGGATGACGATGGTGCCACTGGCATCGACCACTTGGGCATCGTCGGCTTGGATGTGCGGGGCAATGGCGGCGATGCGCTCGCCATCGATCAGCACATCACCCTGGGGCAAGTCGCCAATTTTTGGATCCATCGACACAATGGTGCCGCCGCGGATGAGTGTTTTGGTCATGTTCGGCTCTCCTGATGAAATTGCAGGGCGGATTACATCATGACCTGAGAATTTGGCTAAGATGCGCCGCTTTCATCAATCCTCATCACGCTGCGAGATATTCATGACACTTGAAATGCAACAACAACTGCGCATCCGCCAACTGGTGGAGAACTGGGCGGTGTACCGCGACGCTGGCCTGTGGGACCGTTTTCGCACCGTCTGGCACGACGATGGCGTGATGATGGCCACCTGGTTTCAAGGCCCATTCGAAGACTTCATCCGCGTCACCATTGAGGGTTGGAACAAGGGCGTGAGCATCCTGCACTTTTTGGGCGGCTCGGCGATTGATGTTCAAGGCACGCGGGCCATTGCCCAAACCAAAATGACCATTTCCCAACGCGGTCTGGTGGAAGGCTGTTTGTGTGACGTGGTGTGCACCGGGCGGTTTTACGATTTTTTTGAAGAGCGCGAAGGCCGCTGGGGCTTGGTGCACCGCCAGCCGATTTATGAAAAAGACCGCATCGACCCGCTGGACCCAGCGGCCAAACTCGAACTCGACCAAGCTGCGTTGGCCACCTTTCCCGAAGGCTATCGCCACCTGGCCTATATCCAAACCCGGATTGGCTACAACGTGAAAATGGACATGCCCATGCTCAAAGGCGAAGGCGTGCAAGACCTGTATCGCCGTGGTGCCAACTGGTTGGCCGGCAAACCCTTGGAGCGCTGAACCATGCTGAACCGCCGCCACACTTTGACCGCCTTGGCCACCAGTGCTTTCGGTGCTGCACCCTGGACCTTGGCGCAAGAGCCCTACCCCAACCGCGCCATCCGCGTCATCGTGCCCCAACCGCCTGGGGGCGGTTTCGATTTTGTCGCCCGCGTGCTGGCCGACAAATTGGCCTTGGTGTTCAAAAGTGGCGTGGTCGTTGAAAACCGCACGGGTTCCGGCACCTTGGTGGGCACCGAGTTGGCCGCCAAAGCAGCGCCAGATGGGTACACCTTGTTGATGGGCTCGGTGTCCAACCTGGTGCTCAATGCGGGTCTGTATAAAAACCTGAGCTATGACCCGCTGAAAGACTTTGAGCCGATTGGCTTGGCCGTGGCCTACAGCTACACCTTGATGGGTCGCAAAGACTTACCGTTCAATCACCTGGCGGAGATGGTGGCTTATGCCCGCGCCAACCCCGGCAAACTCACTTACGCTTCGGCCGGCAATGGCTCTGGCCAACACATATTGGCGGCCGCTTTGTGGCATTTGGCCGGGGTGCAACTGACCCACGTGCCCTACCGTGGCGCTCAACCGGCCTACACCGATTTGTTGGGCGCGCGGGTGGATGTGTTTTTCGACCTCTCTTCCACGGCCCGCCCCCATGTGGACGCGGGCAGCGTCAAGCCCTTGGCAGTGTCCGGCGCTGCGCGCTTGCCCATTCACCCGTCTGTGCCCACCTTGCGCGAAACCGGCGTGGCGCCCCTGGAGTTGGAATCCTGGTTTGGTTACTTCGCGCCGGCCAAAACCCCGGCCGCCGAACTCAACCGCTTGCGCACCGAGCTGCGCAAAGTCATCACCGCACCCGATGTGGTGGAGCGTTTTGAAAAAGCTGGCGGTCGGCCCATGGCGGTCATGGGTGACGATGCCAAAGCGCTGCAAAAGCGCGACATCGAGCGCTGGGTGCCTTTGATCAAGGCGGCGGGAATCCAACCGGAATGAAGTTGGGTCGGATGGCACCCAGTAAAACCCTAGCCTCCATTGGTATTGTGTTTGCTAGCATGGTGCAACTCATGAGCTGAGTTGGGGCCCGGTTTTTGATAAGGCCTTTCCCCTGGCGCTGCTGCCCGACGTGCACACAAAAATTTCAACCACAAAGGTGAATGGCATGAAACGTTTTCTATCTCACATGGGCCTGTTGGCCGCCCTTTTGGCTGCATGGATGGGCTTTGCATCTGCGGCCTTGGCCCAAGGCACGGGGAAAACCGAATTGCTCTGGCTGGGCCAAGCGGGTTTTCGGATCAAGACCCCTGGTGGCAAGATCATCGTCATCGACCCTTGGCTCAGCGGCGGCCCCAAGACACCCGCACCCTACAAAACCGACTTCTCAGCCCTGGGAAAAATTGACGTGTTGCTGGTCACCCATGGCCACGTCGATCACCTTGGCGACGCGCCAGCGCTGGCCAAGCTCAACAACACCGTTTTGTACGGCCCGGCCGACATGATCACGCCGTTGATCACCCTGGGCTTGATCCCCGCCAACTTGAGCCATCGGTTCAACAAAACCGGGCACGTCAAACCTGCTCCTGGAATCAAAGTCACGGCAGTGGCAGCGGAGCATTCCTCCCTCATCGTGCACACCAACCCGGCCACCGGCAAACTCGAATCTCACCCTGCAGGGGAAGCCGTGGGTTACATCATTGAAATGGAAAACGGTTTCAAGATATGGCACATGGGCGATACCGGCTTGTTTGGCGACATGAAGTTCATCAGTGAACGCTACAAACCCGATTTGGTGCTGATGCCCATTGGCGGCAACTTCACCATGGACCCCGAAGACGCAGCCTGGGGTGCGCGCAATTGGATCAACCCCAAAATGGTCATCCCCATCCATTACAACTCCAACCCTTTGGCCAAAGGCACTTTGGCCGAATTTCAAGAAGCCATGAAGGGCAGTCCCATCAAAGTGGTTCCCATGAGCGAAGGTCAGACCCTCGAGTTTTGATCCACACCCAAAAGATGGATCCATTTCCCTGAAAGACAATCATGAAGCATTGGCGCAATGGGTGCATGGCCTTGGGGCTGGTGTTGTGGTCCTGGAACCTGTGGGCGCAAGGCGCGTCCACCATTCGTTTGGTGGTGCCCTTTGCCACTGGCGGGCCCACCGATATTGCAGCGCGGGTGATTGCCCCATTGTTATCTGAGGCCTTGGGTAAAACCGTCATTGTGGACAACCGGGTAGGTGCCACAGGCGCGATCGGCGCTGAATTTGTGGCCCGATCCAACCCGGATGGGCAAACCATTTTGTTCGGTACCAGCAGCATCATGGCCGCCAACCCCGCGTTGGTGGCCAAATTGCCCTACGACCCGGTGAATGACTTTGCACCGGTCGGTCAAGTGGCCACGATTGAAAACATCCTGGTGGTGCACCCCTCGGTGCCGGCGGGCAATGTTCAAGAGTTCATTCGCTACGCCCGGGACAACCCCGGCAAATTGTTTTATGGCTCGTCTGGCATGGGCAGCACCTACCACCTGGGGGCCGAGTTGTTTGCCAACCAAGCCAAGGTGCAAATTTCGCACGTGCCTTACAAAGGGCAAGGCCCAGCCGCCCAAGATTTGTTGGCGGGTCACCTGCACTTGATGTTCGACGCCTTCAACTCGGCCTACCCCAATATCAAAGCTGGGCGCGTCAAGGCACTGGGGATTGCCAGCGCCAAACGCCACCCCGACTTGCCCGACCTGCCCACCATCTCTGAGCAAGGCCTCAATGGCTACGTGACCACCATTTGGTTGGCTTTGTTTGTACCCGTCAAAACACCCAAGCCGGTGATCGATAAATTGAACCAAGCGCTGATGGGCATCATGCAGCAAGCAGACGTCAAAGACAGATTCACCAAGCTGGGCATGCAAGCGGCCCCTTTGACACCCACCGAACTCGATCTCATGCTGCGCAAAGAGCTGGCCATGTGGACCCGCGTGGTCAAAGAAAACAACATCAAGCCCGAATAAACAAGCCTTCGCCAACAAAGCCAAGCCACTCCATTGCGCAGGCACGGCAAACAGGCTGGTTGGATAGAACAGCCATCGCGCTCAGGGCTGAACGGGTTGGGGCAATGGGATGTGGGTCGGGTCGGTGTTGCTTGCCCAGATGGTTTGTCAATCCCAATCGAGCAAAGCGGAAGCGACCAAGCGGTTGGTCACGCCCCGCACGCCTGCTACCTGGGATGCAATGTCTTGCGCTTGTTGCACCCATTCGCTTTTTTCCACGGCCCCCGCCAAAGTGATTTGTCCCATTTCATTGCTGACCTTGATGCCCACGCCTCGCAGCGTCACCACGCCTTCATAGGTTTCAATCATGTTACGAGGCTGTCCCAGCGCGGCTCGAAGCAGTTCTGCGATGTGTTGGCTCAATGCCAAGGGATTGGTGCTGATGGGCGGTTGAGAAGCACTTTTGGCGAGCGTGGGAGGAACTGGGTGTTGAGCCGTGGCAGTGCTGATCGGCTTGGGCATCGCTGTGGTGACGCCCGTTTGGACCATCATGTGATCAAAGGCCGCTTTCACCTGCGCCTCACTGAGGTGGACAAACCCACCCTTGGCAGCCATGGCTGAATTGGGTTTGCCCTGCAAAGCCACTTGATAAAGCGCATCCAAGCCCCTCTGTGCACGCATTTGCCAATCGCGCGCGTCCTGCAAACGCGGTGCCTGGCCCGCTCCACTGTCGTGACAAACGCTGCAGGTGTCGCGGTAAATTTGTGCGCCCTCTGTGGTTTGCGCTACGGCAAAAAAGCTTTGCCATGCCCACGCCACCACCCAGCCGATGCGCCAGAACATTGCACCCTGCCCCACCCTCAGGCCCCTGAATAAACCGGATCTGGCCGGGAGAAATACGACTCCAATAAGTGGTAAACCAATTGGTAGTTTTTGGATCGGGTGCTGGTGTGTGCAATGCCAGGCATGACGGTGAACTGCTTGTCGGGGTTGGGCAGTTTGTCAAAAAAAGCGGCCAAGTCAGCAAAGCTGGCGATGCCGTCGTACTGACCGCGCATGATCAAGGTGGGAACGGTGATTTTTTCTGGATCGCACAGGGGCAGGTTGGCCGACATATCGACATAGGTGCCGGTCGGCACCGAACTGTCCAAGGCCAACACCGCATCGGCAAACGCCTCCACCACGGTCATGTCACTGGTGCCAGGGTGGTCACGGGTGAAGATGCTGCGGATCATGGCCCGATCGATGGGCCGGCGGTTGCTGGCCAGATAGGCGGGCAAGCGCTTTCGCCGATCGGCCAGGGTGGGGCTGCCTTGACCGGTCCAGACAAAGGCGTCTAAGGCCAATCGTTTGACCCGCTGAGGATGGCGCTGGGCAAACAAAGCTGCGCGCAAGCCACCTGACGATGCACCGTACAACAACAGAGGCTCACCCCCATTGAGGCCCATGATGTATTCGCTCACCGCAGCCAAGTCGTCCGCGCCGCAAGCCACATTGGCGTTGACGGGCCGGGTCTTGTCGGACCGGCCATAGCCCTCGCAATCGAAACACCACGTGTCATAGCCCAGCCGAGCAAACCAATCCATCAATGACGATTGAGGCCGGTCGGGAATTTGCAAATCGAAAACAGGGGTGGATGCCATGGAAGAACCATGCACAAACACCACCGTCCCACGGTGCTGTTCTCTGCGCACTGAGGCGACCATGTCGGCGCGCTGCTTGCGCCATAGAAACAAGCGCACGGACACACCGTCCACGCGTTTGTGGGTCCAATGTTCACGGCCCACCACCTCAGCCAATACCGACTTGGTTTGGGCCTGCGCCACAACCCCGGAACTGGCCAAGCCCACGCCCAGGGACGCACCCCCGACTTGGGTCAAAAATCCACGCCGAGCTTTGTCGGTGATTCGCTCAACTTGGCTTTCTGTGTGAGGCGGGGTTGGCAGGGGGTGTGGGCTGTTATTCATTGGACAAATGCTTGGCGAAGTGATTTTTGGGGCACATGGGTTCTCCCACTGTGTGTGATGGGGTCTGTCTGACCCTGATCATTGAACAACTGGGTCCAGTCCATATCCAACAGGGTTAACCCTTGCGCACAGCCTCCAGGGCGACAAACCAAAACGGTCAGAATGGTCTTTTCAGCTTCACCCACATTCATGAAGTCACTTATCAAACATTTCATCCAAGGAGTTTGTCTGATGGTTTCTGCGGCATCCTTTCCGTCCCACGGCCAAACCGCACCCGTGCTGGCACCCACCGGAACCCTTCGTGCCTCGATCAATTTGGGCAACCCCTTGCTGGCCCACACAGACACCCAAACTGGTCAAGCAACGGGCTTATCGGTAGATTTGGCCCAAGCCCTGGCCAAACGGCTGGGCGTGCCCTTGGCTTTAAAGGTTTTCAATGCGGCTGGGAAGTCGGTTCAAGCCCTGAGCGAAGGCCATGCCGATATTGGTTTTTTTGCCCTGGATCCATTGCGTGGTGAAGGTGTCTTGTTCACCCAGGCCTATGTGCTCATTGAAGGCAGCTATTTGGTGCGCGCAGATTCACCTGTGACGCGCAACGACCAAGTGGATCAATCCGGTGTGCGCGTGATGGTGGGCAAGGGCAGTGCCTACGATTTATTTCTCAGCCGGGACCTTCAAAAAGCGGCCATCTTGCGTGCCCCCACTTCGCCAGAAGTAGTGGCTGAGTTTCTGTCACAAGGGGCTGAGGTTGCGGCCGGCGTGCGCCAGCAACTCGAGGCAGATGCCCAAAAGAACGCGGGTTTGCGTTTGCTGCCCGGTCGCTTCATGGTCATTGAGCAGGCCATGGCCGTGCCCAAAAGCCATGGCGCAGTGGCCGCCGCTCAACTTGATCAATTTGTGGCAGAAATGAAGCAAAGCGGGATGGTGGCGCAGTCCTTGCAAAAACACCGAGTGCAAGGCGCCAGCATCGCGCCTTGACACAGTCCACTGAGACGGCGTTAAACCGCTTGGGGCTGGGGCATACCAAAGCGTGTGTACAAAGGGTCGTCCAGCGCAGCGGCTGAGAAACCTTTGGCCCGCAGTTGACACGATGCACAAGCACCGCACGGCTGGCCCTGCGGGCCCGGGTCGTAGCAACTGCTGGTGAGCGCATAGTCCACACCCAAATCCACACCCGCTTGAATGATTTGCGCTTTGTTCATGGCCATCAAGGGCGCGTGAATCTTCAACCGTTGGCGGCCTTCTACGCCCGCCTTGGTGGCCAAATTGGCCATGTGCTCATAGGCTTGTATGTACTCAGGTCTGCAATCCGGGTAGCCTGAATAATCCAAGGCATTGACCCCCATGAAAATATCAAAGCTGCCCAAGGTTTCAGCCCAGGCCAATGCAAAGCTCAGAAACACCGTGTTGCGTGCGGGCACGTAAGTGATGGGGATGCCAGCCTGCTCCGGGTGGGCTTGCACGCCTTTGGGTACCGCCAAATCGGCCGTCAACGCCGAGCCGCCAAACGCCCGCAAATCCACATCGACCGTGATGTGATGGCGCAAGCCCAAGGTCTTTGCCACCGCCTGGGCCGCTTGCAACTCCACCACATGGCGCTGGCCATAACGAAAGCTCAGGGCATGCACCTCAAAGCCTTGCTGCTGGGCCATGGCGACCACGGTGGAAGAGTCCAAACCCCCGCTGAACAAGACTACGGCTTTGGGCAAAGGGCTGACAGACATGGGTGGCTTTCGGGAATAGGGCTGGTAATGGGTGTGTGAACTCGCCCTGTCAGGCCTGTTTGCACAAAGCCTAGTTTATGATGCCCAGCCCGATCAGGCGACCGCGTGTGGTCCCCACAGACTCCTGCTTTACCTGTAACCATTTTTCTGGAATCCCCATGAAATCCACCCGTCGAATTTTTTCGTTGTTGGCACTTTTTTGCGCCACCTCCGTGTGGTCCCAGGCCGACTTCCCCAGCAAGCCGATTCGCCTGTTGATCCCCTTCCCACCGGGCGGTGGCACCGATTTTGTGTCCCGCGTGGTGGGTACCAAATTGGCCGAACTGACCAAATGGTCGGTGGTCCTGGAGAACATGCCCGGCGCAGGCGGCAATTTGGCCATTGCCGCTGCCGCCAAAGCCGCCCCCGATGGCTACACCATCGTCATGGGACAAAGCGACAACATGATGCTGGGACCATGGCTGTACCCCAATGTGGGCTACGACACCGTGAAAAGCTTCACGCCCATCATCCAAGCCACTGTGGCCCCCCTGGCCATTGTCAGCAACGCACAACCGGTGGGCCAACAACACCGCATCAACAACTCAGCCGACATGGTGGCCAAGGGCAAAACCGGCAATGGTTTTACCTGGGCATCGGCGGGCAATGGCACGGTCGGGCATTTGTACACCGAGCAATTCAAGCAAGCCACGCAAACCAAGTTGCTGCATGTGCCTTACAAAGGCGCCGCGCCCGCTTTGAACGATGTGATTGGCGGTTCGGTCGATTTGGCCATTTTGTCGGTACCCTCTGTACTGCCCCTGGTCAACGGCGGCAAACTCAAACCGGTGGCGGTGACCACGGCCAAACGCTCGCCCATGCTGCCCGACACGCCCACACTGGATGAAGCCGGCATCAAAGGCATCGATGTGGGCATTTGGCTGGGCTTGTTTGCACCGGTGGGCACACCTGCGGCCATCGTGGCCCGCCTGAACACCGAGATCAACAAAGTTTTGGCATTGCCCGATGTGCGCGAAAAAATCGCCAACGGTGGCGCCACGGCCGTGGGTGGCACATCCGAGGAGTTTGGCCAATTTGTGCGCGCCGACTATGCCCGCTGGGGCAAGATTGCCAAAGAGTCCAACATCAAACTCGACTGAACCATGCAACTGGACGGCATTCGCGTGTTGGACCTGACGCGCATTTTGTCGGGCCCCTTTGCATCCATGTTTTTGGCCGACATGGGGGCCGAAGTGATCAAGGTCGAAGACCCCGCCATGGGCGACCCGGTGCGCCACCAAGGTGCGGCGGTGAATGGTTATTCCTTGTACTTTGCCAACTTCAACCGCAACAAAAGGTCGCTGACACTCGATCTGCGCCACCCCGAAGCGCCAGCGTTATTGCGCCAATTGGTCCAGCGTTGCGATGTGGTGCTCAACAACTTTCGCCCAGGGGTGATGGACGACATGGGTTTGTCTTGGGCGGCCCTGCAGCAAATCAAACCCGACATCATCAGCTGCCATGTGACCGGGTTTGGCTTGGACGGGCCCTATGCCCAGCGCCCCTCCTTTGACTTCATCGCCCAAGCCATGAGCGGCTTCATGAGCGTGAATGGTTTTGCCGACGGCCCGCCCATGCGGGCTGCGCCACCCATCTCAGACATGGTCGCTGGTTCTTATGCGGCCATGGGGGTGCTGGCCGCCTTGGTGCGCCGCGGGCGCACCGGTCAGGGCGAAGAAGTGACCACCTCCTTGACCGACAGCATGACCAGCATGCTGGCGTTTTTGGCCACCAATTACTTTGCCAACGGTCAATTGCCTGAGCGCACCGGCAACGACCATGCCTTGGCCTCGCCCTATGGTTTGTTTGAGGCCAGTGACGGGCAAATCGCCGTGGCCCCATCGAACGACAGTTTTTATGTCAAATTGCTGGCTGCTTTGGATTTGCAACACCTCAAAGACCGCCCTGAGTTTGCCAACAACAGCTTGCGTTTTGAACACCGCAGTGCCATCAATGGCGAGATCAATGCGCGCACGCGCTTGATGCCGGTGGCGCATTGGATCGATGTGATCAACCGCGCAGGCGTTCCTTGCGGTCGCGTTCTCAATGTGGCTGAAGTCTTTGCCGACCCGCAAACCCAGCACCAACAAATGCGTGTCACCATTGACCATCCCCAACACGGCGCTTTGGACGTGCTGGGCTTTCCGATCAAATTCACCCAAGCGCCTTGCACCATGCACCGCCCCCCACCCGCCCTGGGCGGCGACACCGATGCGATACTTGAAGAACTCGGCTTGGGGCCAGCGCAAATCGGCCATTTGCGCCAAGCCAAAGCCATTTGACCCACCACCAAGAGCCACACCCTATGACCGCACTCACCCCTGGAACACACATCATCGTCACCGAAGTGGGCACACGCGACGGCTTCCAAGCCGAGCCGATTTTCATTCCCACTCAGCGCAAAGTCGATGTCATCAACGGCTTGATTGACGCGGGTGTGCAAAGCTTTGAAACCACCTCCTTTGTCTCGCCCAGAGCGGTGCCGCAAATGGCCGATGCCTCCGAAGTGATGGCCCATGTGCAACGCAAGCCCGGTGTGCGCTTGACCGCTTTGGTGCCCAATGCGCGAGGCGCAGAGCGCGCTGCTGCCGCCAAAGTGGACATGATGGCTTGCTTTGTCTCGGCCTCGGAAACCCATTGCCAAGCGAACTTGAACAAGTCGCGTGCCGCTTCATTGGCCGATGTGCACGAGTTCACCCCCATTGCCCAGCAATTCCACATCCCTGTGCGCGGTGCAGTGGCCACGGCCTTTGGTTGCCCGTTTGAGGGCGAGGTCCCCACGCAGAGCGTGCTGGACGTGATTGCGTCCTACCACGCAGCTGGTATTCGCCATGTCTCCCTGGGCGACACCACCGGCATGGCCACACCACCCGTGGTGCGGCGCACCGTCAAGGCCATTCAACAGCAGTTCCCCGATGTGCTGATTGCCCTGCACTTTCACAACACCCGTGGCATTGGCTTGGCCAATGTCATGGCCGGCCTGGAACTGGGGGTGGTGGAATACGAGGCCTCCATCGGGGGCCTGGGCGGCTGCCCATTTGCGCCCGGTGCCACAGGCAACATTTGCACCGAAGACCTGGTTTACTTGTTGCACGAATGCGGCTTTCACACCGGCATTGACCTGGAAGCGCTGGCCGCCGTGGCGCGCAGTGTGCAAGACTGGATGGGCAAACCCTTGCCTGGCCAGTACATGAAATCAGGCGCCAGACTGAAGCAATCCGACCTGTCGTCGGTGCGCCGCGCCGTCGGCTGAGCCGGTCCCCGCCAACGCGGGGACCCTCGCCTGTGCTGGCACAGGCCCATTTCGCGGGTATTCACGCAGGGTAAATCATGTTTTACAAAATATGATTTGCATTTTGCAAAGCCACGCCCGCCCACCGATGAAGATTCGCGAGATCAAAACCCATGTGCTGTCCAAGCCCTTGGACAAGCCTTTTGCGTTTTCCATGGGCTGGGTGCACCAGCGCAGCGCCATGGTGGTCGAAATCATCACCGATGATGGCGTGACGGGCTGGGGCGAGTCCTTGTGCCATGGTTTGCAACCCCCGCAGATTGCCGCATCCATCGTGCAGCATGCGCTCAAACCGCTTTTGATTGGGCAAGACCCGTTTGATGTCGATGTGCTGTGGGAGCGCATGTACAACCAAACGCGGGCCTTTGGCCAAAAGGGCGCGGTGCCCAATGCCATCAGCGCGGTGGACATCGCCATTTGGGACTGTATGGGCCGGTCCACGGGGAAACCCATTCACAAACTGCTGGGCGGCGCCTACCGCACCCAGGTCCAACCTTATGCCACTGGGTTTTACCGCTACCGACAAGGCACAGACACAGAGGATGCAGTCTCTGAAGCACGCCGCCACCTGGCCGCCGGGTTCAAAGCCATGAAACTCAAAATAGGTTTTGGCCTGGAAGAGGACATCGCGTATGTGCACCGTGTGCGCGAAGCCATTGGCGCAGGTTATCAATTGATGGTCGATGCGAACCACGCCTACAACGTGGGGTCTGCGCGGCGCTTGCTCAAGGCCATTGAACCCGCGCACATCCATTGGTTTGAAGAGCCCATATCGCCAGAAGACATCGATGGCTATCGTGAACTGAAAAACAGCACCGATATTTACCTGGCCGCAGGGGAAAACGAGTTCACCAAAATTGGTTTTCGAGAGTGGGTGTCTCGCCGTGCAGTGGACATTTTGCAACCCGATTTGTGCGCTGCAGGGGGTTTTACCGAATGCCGAAAAATATCGGCTCTGGCACAGGCTTGGCACACCCCCATCATTCCCCATGTGTGGGGCTCGGGCATCGGTTTGGCGGCCTCTTTGCAATTCATCGCCACCTTACCCCCTGCCCCTTTGGGCTTGAGCCCCATTGAACCGCTGCTGGAATATGATCAATCCGATCATCCGTTCCGACAGGCCTTGATCTTTGACGCCCTGCGCATGGAAGATGGCATGGTCCACATCCCCAACGGGCCTGGGCTGGGCATCGAGGTCAACCGCGAAGTTTTGCGGCAATATGCCGTGCCACACTGAGACAGAAATTTACCCACCACCCGCAAGGAGACAAGCATGAAAAAGACCTGGATTTCATCCATCGCCCTGGCCGCCTTGGCCAGTTTGGGCAGCACCGTTGGTGCCCAAACTGTTTTAAAAATCGGCTACGCCGTTCCGACCAACTCACACTACGGGGCGGGTTCGACCGTGCTGTGCGACGAGATCGAAAAAGGCACCCAAGGGCGCTACAAATGCCAGCACTTCCCCAGCTCTGCACTGGGCGGTGAGCGCGAAATGATCGAGGCGGTTCAATTGGGCACCCTGGACATCGTCAACACCTCCACTGGCCCCGTGGGCAATTTTGTCCCTGAGGTCAAGATCGTCGACATCCCCTTTTTGTTCCGCGACTATGACCATGCGCGGCACGTTTTGGATGGCCCCATTGGTCAAGACATCTTGTCCAAGTTTCCATCCAAAGGCTTGGTGGCCTTGGCTTGGGCCGAGAACGGTTTTCGCCACATGACAAACAGCAAGCGCCCCATCGTCAAACCCGCAGATACAGCAGGCTTGAAGATGCGCACCATGGAAAACAAGGTGCACATGGACGGTTACCGCGCTTTTGGCATTGCCCCCACGCCCATGGCCTTCCCCGAGGTTTATGGTGCCCTGCAACAAGGCACCGTGGATGGCCAAGAAAACCCCATCCCTGTGATCTTGGCGGGCAAATTTGCACAGGTGCAAAAACACTTGTCGCTGACCGGCCATGTGTACTCGCCAGCGCTGTTCCTCACCTCACCCCGGGTGATGGGCAAACTCAGCGATGCCGATAAAAAGGTGTTTTACGCAGCAGCGGTCAAGGCCTCGGTGGCCCAGCGCAAGCGTGTCAATGACGACGAAAACACCGGCATCGCTCAATTGGAAAAAGACGGCATGAGCGTGGTGCGCAAAGTCGATGGGCAAGCTTTCCGTGACGCCTTGCGCGAGCCGTATGCCAGCTATGCCAAAGAGTTTGGCGCCGACAACATTCGCAAGATTCAAGACCACAAATAAATCCGCTGGGCATCTGCCAACCCCAGCGGTCATTTTTTGACCGCTGGGGTTGAGCCCCATACCACTGGACTGAGATCATGCAAACCTTCGAGACGCTTTTTTTGGCTTTCAACCGCTGGCTGTTGATCGCCATCTTGGGGGTGATGTCACTCATCATCTTCACCAATGTGGGCTTGCGCTATTTGACCAATGAATCCATCCAATGGGCGGAAGAAGTGGCTCGCCACTTGATGATTTGGCTGACCTTCATTGGCTGTGGACCTGTGCTGCGTTATGGCGGCCACATTGCGATTGAAAATTTGCAAGACGCATTGCCTGCTTCTTGGGCACGGGCATTGCGTTTGTTGATTGTGCTTTTGATGCTGGGTTTGTTTGGCTTTTTCATGTACTTTGGCTGGGATTACATGGACCGCACCCAGTACCAATTGACACCCGCCACCCAAATTTCTTTTGCCTTTATTTATGCCGCCTTGCCTTTGGGCATGGGCCTGTCCGTGGTGCATTGCCTGCTGATCATGCGCGACTACATCACGGACAGACAATTTGCCAGTGACGCCCACTTTGACGCCTCGGCCAGCGCATCGCTATGAGTGCCAGCCTGATCTTGCTGCTGTCGGTGTGTGTCTTCTTGGCCATGGGTGTGCCTGTGGCCTTCGCCCTGGGCCTGTCCACCGTCACGGCCCTGGCCTTGACCGGCAACTTCCCCCTGTTGGTGTTGCTCAAAGAAACCTTTACCGGTGTCGACAGCTTTCCCCTCATGGCCGTGCCGTTTTTCATTTTGGCGGCTGAGTTGATGAGCGGCGGTTCCCTCACCGAGGTGTTGCTCAAATTTGCGGGCCAGTTTGTGGGCCACAAGCGCGGCGGCTTGGGTTACACCAATGTGGTGTCGCTGACGTTTTTCTCGGGCATATCGGGCTCGGCCTTGGCCGATGCAGCAGGGCCAGGCTCCATGCTGATTCGCATGATGGACAAAGCCGGGTATGACCGGGCGTATGCGGCCGCACTCACCGCATCAACGGCCATTGTGGGGCCCATCATCCCACCATCGATCATCATGATCATTTACGCCTTGGCCGACGACCGGGTGTCTGTGGGGGCCTTGTTTGTGGCGGGGGTGATTCCAGGCATCTTGATTGCTGCGGCCATGTGCGTGGTCAATTGGCACATCTCGCGGCTGCGCAACTACCGCGGCGAAGGCGCATTGCCCCCTTGGCCTGAAATTTTAAAAACCAGTTGGAACGCCATGCCGGCCATCTTGTTGCCGGTGCTGATCTTGGGTGGGATGCGTGCCGGTTGGTACACCCCGACAGAGGCCTCGGTGGTGGCCGTTTTTTACGCCATCGTGTGCGGAAAATACATCTACAAAACATTGACCTGGGCCATGATCCCAGACATTTTGTGGCGCTCGGCCCTGCTGACCGCATCGGTGCTGATCATCATTGGCATGTCGGCCTCTTTTGCTTGGGTGCTGACGATAGAGGGTGTACCCCAGCAGATGGCCAATTGGATCAGCAGTTTGGACTTGAGCCCCTGGGGGTTTTTGATCGTCCTGAACGTGTTTTTGCTTTTGTTTGGCATCTTCATCGAACCCTTGCCGGGGGTGATGGTCTTGGTGCCCATCTTGGCCCCAGTCGCCGCCAAAATGGGCATTGACCCGATCCACTTTGCCATGATCGTGATTTACAACCTCACCTTGGGCATGATCACCCCGCCCGTGGGCGGCCTGCTGTTCGTCACCTCCAACGTCTCCAGGGTCCCCATGTCCGATCTGACCCGCGAGCTCAAACCTTTTTTGTGGGCCCACGGGGTGGTGTTGCTGGTGCTGACGTTTGTGCCGGCATTGAGCACTTGGGCACCGCATGCATTTGGGTTCAAGTGATTTTTTACCATTGCCCCACGCGAAGTGCATCTGCACTGCTCAGTGTTCGCTGGCCTTTTGCGACAAGGCCTAGATGACCGCTCGGCGCCAATGGGCCATACTTTGATCTTTATTCTGGCTCGAAGATCGGCACATTCTGCCCGGACGCACTGGCCGAGAACCCCAGTTTCACCCGCATGCCAATGTGGACTGCGTCCCAATCGGGCGCATGCAAATGGGTCAGCACAGTGACCCCTTCATCCAACTTCACATAAGCCATCAGATAAGGGGTTTCAACACCCCGGACCATGCGGGTAAAGGTATAAAT
>Ga0214919_10006774_pt1 | contig 15637 bp, 15 predicted proteins | sample LL1503_MetaG_FD_177994 | JGI IMG/M metagenome (GOLD analysis project Ga0214919, IMG submission 177994) | Freshwater microbial communities from Lake Lanier, Atlanta, Georgia, United States - LL-1503 | ecosystem: Environmental > Aquatic > Freshwater > Lake | place: USA: Georgia | collected... | reverse complement strand
GTTATACCACAAAACCCTGCACCGTGAGGTCCTGCAATAGCTTCAGCCCCATGAAAAAGACCAACTTGGTCAGCAATTGCAAGTGTTTCTAATCGTAGGGCGGTATAACGAAGTTGTTTAAGTTTATGCCTTATTTCATTCGTAAGAACAAGCCGCCGGCTTTTAGTTGAAGAGCGATCAATCCATATTCTTTTAGGCAAATATGGTGGCCGTACTTTTCCCAAGCAAGGGAGGAAGGCCTTCTGCAGAAAGCTAACTACCCAAGATGGGGTATCACCACTTGAAGCTTCGCAAGGAAGGGAGGGAATCCAAACTTCAGAAAATCTGACATGGGGCGTCTTATCTAGTGCTATTACACGATCTAGAGGGATGTTCAGAAGGGCCAAGGATTCTCGAACGAAAGCTTGGCTAAGAGTATTCACAACCCAGAAATCCGGACTCCACTTATCTCCATGCGCCCTTGCTGCTATTTCTAGGCGTGGCAGGGCATCGGTAAGCCAGTGGTAATAGGTGTCGGAACCAGTGCATGCTAATACCAAGGCGGAACCTTGATAGTCTTTGCAACGGGGGACTCGGAAGCGGCGATAGGCATAGTGCTCGGCTCCGGGACGACCCCAGTCAAGGGAAACATCTGAAAGCATCCGGTCGCCAGAAGTTAGAACTGCCACAGTGGGGCCAAGAACCCGGCCCCGCGGCACTCGGGCAAGGTAAGTGGGAGTTTGGGGTGCGACTGGAATATCAAAAGCCGGATGGGGCTTGCAACCGATGGGAATGGCCACTTTGTTGCGAAAAATCTTCCCCTCTGGATGGACAGGAATAAGTTCTGGAAGCTCATTTTTTGATTCCTCTGCCACCTGCACCATTTTCGCTGGGGGTAGTCTGGGGGGGCCAAACCGGGTGGAATCTCCGGGCCATCCCATGGCCCATCGTAGAAAAGGCCGTCTCAAATCCCTAAAGTTCATAAGTCGTTAAGGGAGCAAGTGTCCAGATGCTCAGGATAATGATTCTCCGAAGAAATCCGGTAAAATTCGTTATTTCCAAGAAAAGAACAGAAATAGGGAAGAGTGCTCCAACCGCCTACTAAACGCCTGCAGCGGCTCATGATAAAAAGATCCTCGCCCAACTCCCGTGGAATCCCTTCCAATGCCTCGTTTGGGAAAACGCCCTGCGCCACAACCTCGTCAGAACAAACCCAAGTGCGGATTTGGGGGCTCCAAATATTCCAGGCTTTAGAGGAGAGATTTTGGGCCATTGCTTGAGAAGAAAGATAGTATTTACCTTCGTTCCATTTCCGAAAATCTCCCTGCCGGATGTGAATAGCCAAGCTGTCTTTTCCGGCTCCCATGGCAGCCGCAAATTCACGGGAAAGCATCGGAGCGACTTGGGCGCGAACCCGAAAAAAAGACCTGATTTTTGTGGCATGCTTTTTGACCAGCGCTGGACAGCGGTAAGGGTAGCCCCAAAGGATAATCCATCTGGATTGACGGGTGAGGGCGGAAAACTCAGGGGAATCCAACCGGTAGACTGGTTTGTTCTCCATATCCAAAACCGTGAGCCATCGATTCTGGATCGGGGGTTTTCCTCGGCGACTGCGGATCCAGTTTTGAATCGGTTTCCGAAAGGCTCGGAACAGCCAGCGAAGGTCGATCGGGAAGAATCTTTTCGGATATCTCCCCAGAGGGTTCAGATGCAGACCTTCAAAATAGTGGGCGGCTGGGAGAATGCTAAGATTGAGCACCCGGCAACCATGCTCCTCCGCCGCCGCGATCACGTGGGAGAAAAGAATCAATCTGTTGCCCAGCCGGCCGGTCTGGTCAGCAAGAATTAGGGTGGCTGGCATTCTTCAGATTAACAGAAAGGGCCGCATTTTCTAAGCCAATCTTGCTTGATCAGAAAATACAAAAGTGAAAAAGCGTTGTCGAATCAACCCCAAAACGATGATCAAACACTTTCGCGACGGGCAAAAATATTGATCTGGGCATCCATTCCTTCAATCGTTTCGGCAAAAGCCCAAAAATCTCTCGGGGTGAAGTGGTTTTGAATCCAATAACGGAAGCCCTCCCTAGACAAACAACCAAGAATGGCATCCAGCTCCTGGAGATGATTCTGGAAGGAGTGGTATTCAATAAAAACAAACCGGGCATGACGCAGGTAGCGGGTGGCTGCCAGCACCGCCCCCTCCGCGCCTTCAATGTCTATTTTTAAAAAATCCACAGGATCGGCCAGAAGCTCATCAAGACAAATTCCCTTCACCTTGATGCTGGAGGCAGAAGTCTGCAGAGAATGCCCCAACCGGCCGGAGTCCCCTTGGTGTTGGTAAAAGTCATGCGTTCCCGGCCGGGCGGCCAATGCAAGATTCAGAAGGGATGTCTGCGAATTTTTATGGGGACACAGGTTGTTCTCAAGGACTTTAAAAATCTCCGGATCCGGCTCCAAGGCGGTGAGATGGCAGCCTGGGTAGGTTCGGAGAAAAAAAAGCGAGGCGAGGCCGACATTGGCGCCGCAATCCAGAATACGTGGAGGGTTGGGGGAATTGGGGAAACGGTAAATCTTTTGCTCAAAAATTTCGTGGTATCCCCAAAAAAAAGACAGTGAATCGATCACCTGGAATGGATGACCGGCTAGTTTCACTGAAAAAGGTTGGTGCCTTGGGCATTTCAGAATTCTTTTTAATTCCATCTTAGAAAGAAGCCTGTTCGACAATCGAGGCCATGGAAAAAAAATCATGAGAGGGATTGCTCCGGCCTTTGTCCGACCAAAAGCACCTGTGTCCACGAGGTCTCCCACCATCCGTAGCACCGACAGAGTAGATGAAACAGAGATGAGCCAAGGAGCTTGGACCACATTTGAAAACGGGGAGGCCATTTATGGATAAAGGGTTCGCAGGAAAGAACACGAAAGCCGGCATCCTGGGCAAGGTTGGCAATAGCCTGAGGGCTCCAGCTAAAGAGGTGATGATTGGGGTCATTTTGGCGAAATCGGATCCGGATGGTTTCGCAAGGAACCACCAAAATCAGCAAGCCTCCTGGGCGCAATTTTTCTCGGATTTGACACAAAGTGGGATAAGGGTTTAGCACATGTTCAAGCGCATTGTTGGAAATTACTCGGTCAAAAGATGTCGGAGAAACCTGGCCAAGGTCTGGAACCGTTGGGACCCCGAGGTTTTGAGCTGCACGTCGAGCCTCTGGGTTGATTTCAACACCAAGCTTTCTGCGGCCGGGCAGGTTAGCCAAGAGGGATCCAGCACCGCAGCCAAAATCAAGAACATCAAGTTCTGGAGAAAGCCATGGTTCGAACTTAATCCGGTTGGCCCAGCCTCCGAACTCCCCGATTGGGGTGTGCCAATCCAAGTATTTCCTGCTGTAACGATTTTCCTTTGCGGGGGATTGCTTCATGGTTGCGAGCAAAAGCCAGCAGTCCCTGGGGCTCCCTGTTTCAGCATAGTTCCAAGGAATCCTTTAGTGCCTAATCAAGATGCGGTGCATCCAGCTTGGCAGGCTTTGGCGTGCTTTTTCCTTCCAGGTTTTCTTTTTAGAAATCCAGCCGTAGTGGTGCCAAAAGGCGTCCGCGCGGCTTACGGCAAAACGGAGAAGGAGCTCCTTATGGGGGCCCTCCTCAGGTACCACAAAAATGATGTCGTCGATCACTTGCAGAAAGCGCGGGCTTGGCCAAGAGCGAAAATGTTCCCAAATCTCCCGTATGCCGGGCCACTCATCGGGTTTGTTAGGAGGAGGGGGAGCAGAGAGAAAAAGCCTGGCATCATCGATCAAAATCACATCCTTGGGTCTTTGCCGAAGGGCTGTGAGCTCCCCCAGAAGGGGGCATTGGCCGACCTCCCCTGCCGAGCCAGTCCCGCAGAAATGCGCATCCAGCCAAAAAAACAGTGGTTCATTCGGGAACTTTGCCACAATGGATGGCAGGGTTGCAGCGGAATCACCCCAATGGCAGGTGACGTTGGGCCGACCCGCGAGAAGAGCGGAAGACTCCTCGTAATTTGCACGGAATTTTTCGACGGTGTGAACTTGCGGAAAAACTTCCGAGGCCCAGCGTGTGGTCCCTCCCTTGAAGGTCCCGGTTTCAATAAAAGCCGCAAAAGGGCTTTGGGCATGCAGCCTCTCGGCCAATTCTCGGGGAGGACCTCCATGCACAATTCCCATAGAAATACACTATTCCATGGCGCGAATTAACAAAGGCAGAAATTCTGCCCCACAAGGCAAGGTTCCAGTGGTTCTTTTTATCCACAAAAGAACCTGGCACTTGAGGCGGGTCTTGAAAGGGATCTGCGGGTACCGGCCCATCCGGCTCTTTATTTTCGCCGACGGATGGGCGAAGGGAAATCAAAGCGAGAAAGTGGCATGTCAAAAAGCGCGCAGGTTGGTGGAGGACGAGATAAAATGGCCCTGTCGAACCTCGTTCCAATTCTCCTCAAAAAAAATGGGGTTAAAGCCCAGCGTGGAAAAGGGATTGCGATATGTGTTTTCCAAAGTACCGGAGGCAATCATTCTGGAGGACGACTGTGAGGCCGGCCCCGAATTTTTTGCCTTTTGTGAGAAAAATCTCCGTGAATACCGTCAGAACCCCCAGGTGCTGAGCATTTCGGGAAGCTGTTTTGTTGATAATAAGGTTCCCATTCTCGGCCGGGCATACCTTTCCCGTTACCCCCACTGCTGGGGATGGGCCACATGGAGAAGGGCCTGGAGGGAATACCAGGGAGGGATGCGAACTGGGACCCTGTTAAGCATCCTTCATCGCCAAGCGTTCCCAGCCCTCGAAAGAGCACATTGGTCTCGGGTAGCCACGGAGCTAGCTCAAGGGAGGATTTCTAGCTGGGCCTATTTTTGGATTTGGACGCATTGGAGGATTGGGGCGAGGGCCCTCACTCCAACCGTGAACCTAGTGAGGAACATCGGATTTGATTCGACTGCACGGCACACGCGGGAATTGGCAACTCCCCTTGCGGTCCGGAGCGGAAATCGCAAACAAGTTTTGAGGGGGAACGTTCTCTCTCTCAAACAAAGTGAAAATTTGGATCGATCTGTTTTCCGCAACCATTACCTGCGCATGTCGGGTCGGCGGGGGTGCTGGGAAAAAATCATCGACCGCTGGCGGCGACTTTTTGTGACCTTGAGGCAAGCGGACTGATGAGAATCCTGTTTGTCCAAGATCATCTGCAAACCGGCGGGGCTGCAAAATGTGCTTTGCGGATGCAAAGGATTTGTCGGGAATTGGGACATGAAACCCTTGCTCTGCATGGGGATGAGGCTTCTCTGCCGGGCATCCTTTCACGGTGCCTCCATGGGAAGCCGCGGGGATTCCTGCGGTTGTGGGAAACTTTTCAGGTGCGGGACAAGCAACACTCTCGACGCCGTGAAAGGGCGGAGAAGAAGCTTCTTCATCTGTTGAAGGACGAAAGTTTCGATTTTGTGTGGTTTCACAATTTCTCAGGCGCACGGAAGTGGGGGTGGACAGAGAGATGGATTGAAATGGCGCTGCAACGCTCAAAGGTGGTGATCACACTCCACGATATGGAGTATTTGGGGGTGGGGATGCCATATGTCTGGGATCGCCCTTTACATCCGTCTCGCTTCGCCGGCCTAGATCCCGGCACGGCAAAAGAGTGGAATCGAAACGGCAGACTACGAATTAATGCCTGTTCAAGGTGGTTGGGACAAATGTGCCATAAGCTTTACGATCTGCCTTGCGGACAACTGCCGGTTCCGCTCTGGGAGGAGGACTTTCATAAAACAGCAAGACGACCCGGGGCAGGTGCAGCAATCCGATATTTGCTGGCCGCCGAACTTTTGGATGATCCTAGAAAGAATATTCTTCCGACAATCCATCTTCTGCAGGAAAATCAAATTCTTGAGCGGACCAATAGTGTTTTGCTTTGTTTGGGGCGAAACTTTCCCGAGCGTTTGCGGGGCCCACGGGTAATTCCCCTGGGGCATGTGGAAAATCGGGCACGATATCGACAAATCTACGACAAAGTTGATTATTTGTTGCATCCGTCCCTTTTGGATAATTTTCCACTCTTGATCCAAGAAAGCTTGGCTCAAGGTTGTCCCGTGGTGGCCTTGGACCGTGGTGGAGTGAGTGAGATGGTCATTGAGGGACGAAGTGGTCACCTTCTAGCGGATATTAGTCCCGGATCTCTGGGAAAAATATTTTTGAATATTTCCCGAAAAAGTGAGGCTCAGTATGAGGAGTTATCCAGGAGCTGCTTGGCTCTTGCGACGGATCTGTTCCTGGCGGATGGGCTTGCTCCGCGTTACGAGGCTTTTCTTGGGGAGGTTCTGCATGCCTAAGGCTATTTTTTGCCTATATTCTCGGAGCGACAACGCCGCGGAACAAACCCTGCAGAATTGGCAAAGGGCTTATTCGCGCCAAGGATGGGAAACCACGGTTCTGAGTCACGAACATGGCTCGGGGTTTGCCCATGAAATCCTTCTCGGAAGGCCCCGATGGTGGCCGTGGTTGACTTGGCGTCTGCATGGGGTGCGTTGTGTAAGCGAGGAAGTCGCCAAGCAGCCTGACTTTTTTATCGCCTGGTTTGGATTTCCCCGGAAAATTCTTGAAAGAATTCGTAGTAGCCCGCGATTGAAAGAATATGGGGATCGTCAACGTGTTGTGTTCGGGTACTCGGGGAAAGGAGGGCCCGACTCCATTGGCATTTTTCCAAACGAGCGAAAGTTTTCAGGTAAATCCAGATGCGGGATGGCGCGACCCAAGTTAAGCGCAGGAGAAACTTATGATCTCCGATGTGGAGGGGAAAAAAATCCCTATCACTGGCTAATGCATGCTCTCGTGCCTCTCGCCATCTGCCGTCGTCCCGAAAACTTTCAGGTTCTTCTTAATTCGGATCCCAACCCCATGCAACTCGGCTCCCTTCGAATGATCGGCATCGGTAGTGAGCAAATTCTAACTCAACCGCCCAGACGGCAGGCCGTGGGACTGCCCCAAAGATCGGTGGACCTTGCGGATGCAATTAAGATTCTGAGAGAACAGTTCGGCCACAATCGGGGTGGGGGCCCTCAGGCTTCGCCCATTTACATTTCCAGAAAAGATGCCCGTTACCGGCGCCTTATGAATGAGCAAGCGATTTTCTCGCTGCCAGAAAAGATCCGGCCACGCCCCGTTGTCATGTCTGAAAAGACCTGGGAAGAACAGCTGTTGATCTTTCAAAGCACCCGGATGATATGCGGGGTGCACGGCGCTGCATTTGTTTTTATCGTGTTTTCTCCTCAAGGAAGCACACTTATCGAGATGTTTCCCGGAGGTTACGAAAGAAACCACTTTCGCCACTTGGCAGATCTCTGCGGGGTCCGCTGGGAACGGATCGATTGCGAAATTATTGGTCGCCAAGGCCGGAGGTGTCGCGAAGCGGACCTCAGACTGGGGTGTGCGGGTTTGCTGGAGTTGGAAGCCCGCTTGGAGTCTCTGGTGTAATGAATCTGCGCTCCAAGGTTAGCCTCAACTTCATTGACACCCCATCCCAGGTGGAAAAGTATTTTCTCGGCCTGCTCGAAAAAAAGTATGAGGTGATCCGGGATGATACCCCAGAGTTTCTGATCTTCACCCACATCGGGCAACGCCACCGCCTCTATAACTGCACGAAAATCTTTTACTCGCAGGAAGTCTATCCTCCGGACTGGGGAGAATGTGACTACACGATCCACTCCTGCTGGTTTCCTGGGGAGAGGGCTCTTCACCTGCCTATCTTTGCTTTTGGCAGAGGCCTAGCTCCGTTACTGGGTTTACGGGGTGGTGAGAACCCCTGGCACCGCCGGTTCTGCGTTTTTTTGGCTGGTTACGATGATTCCTCTGTCCGTAATCGTCGCGAATTTCTGGAGGCTCTGGGGAGGTACCGCAAGGTGGACTCCTTCGGCAAAGCGCTGAACAACACTGGGATCAAGGCGGAGGATGGTTATTACCCGAAAATCAACTTGCTGTCGGGTTACAAGTTTCATATTGCTTTCGAAAACAAGCAACGTCCTGGCTGGTGTACGGAGAAACTTTATGACGCTTTTGCAGCTGGAACGGTCCCCATTTATTGGGGAGATCCGCGAGTAGAGGACTATTTCAACCCTCAAGCCTTTATTAACGCAGAAAACTTTCGATGCTGGGAAACCCTCGTTGAGTATATTGCTTATTTGGACCAGAACGAAGATCTTTACACCAAATATCTTGCTGCCTCCCCATTTCCTGGGCGAGAGGCGCCGACAATTTTTCAGGAGGAGCGAATTCTGGCTTTTTTCGAAAAAATATTTTCCAGCCAAGAGAAGCCGGTAGCCCAGCGGCGTTGGTTTTTTCCTCTTACCAAGTGGCGCCTGGCCAAACGGAACAAGCTACCCGGGGAGTAAGGCGAATGATCGGAATCCAGTATGCCGGGGGGCTTGGCAACCAGATGTTCCAGCATGGCTTCGCAAGAATTCTGGAAAAAAAATACGGGGTTCCTCTGGGAAGTTGGCATGGCACTCCTCCCGCCCTTCGCCCGTTTCCCGCCACCAGCCTGGGCCTTTGCGAGGAGGACGTGCGGGAGCCCCTATCTGTTCTACCTGAACAAAACTCGGGGGTCCAAATTGATCCCCAGCGGGAAAAGGAATTGGACTTGGAATCGCTGGGATCCTTACTGCGGAAAGGGGACGTCCTGCTGCACGGCTATTTTCAAAAGTATCACTACTACAGTGGGCAAGTCGCTTTTTTCAGGACGCTATTTCAAATGGAGCCCGTGAGGATCGAGCAAATGCCAGGCAACGAGGATTTGGTGATTTATATGCAGTCGTACTTCAATGTCGGGGTGGATTTCTTTTTGCGGGAAATTCCAAATGTTCCTTTCAAAAAACTTTGGATCATGGTCAACGATTTGGAGCGGGGCTGGGAGATGGTGGGGCAAATTCGAAAAAGATTTGGTGGGTGCATCGTACACCATGCATGCCACCTGAAGGATTTCACTTTCCTGCGGCTGTCGCCCAGAATGATCTTGGCGCCAAGCACCTTTGCCTGGTGGGCGGCGTACCTTTCGGAGGCAACCGACGTTGTGTTTGCTCGCCCGTCCTCGGGTTATGGCTCTCGAAGCCACGGGGTGGCCAGCCTGGAAATCACCGATGAGGCGCGGTTTCGTTACGTGGATTATAGAGTCTGACGGACGGCTTGGAGCAGTTCCCAAGCGGGCCTACGAAAACAGACAAATTCGGCCACGGCAAGCTGTTCAACGCGCGCTTTTTCATGCTCGGCTTGATTAGATTCAAAAAAATGCATTTTTTCCAAGGCTGAGCGGAAATCGGGCGTCACGGTCTGCGGTATAAAAAGGGAGCGTTGGACAAATGTGGAGGGATCTCCCAAGGCCAAGCAACCAGCCATAATGGCCTCCACCTGGCCATTCCCAGTTAGCGGGCCCCCTTGAAGGCGAAGGTAGTATTTGGAAGCGCGCAACATAGCGGTGACTTCAGACACACTACCCTGGGGTTTTCGCACCGTGCCCAATGCAGCGAGCTGCTTGCGCTGTTCCTCATCCAGCATGGCGAAAGTCTGGTGTTCGACCATGACTCCCTCCCTCCTCGATTGGGCAGTCCAGACCTGATCCCAGGAATAGGAAGACTGAAAGGAGTAGGGACATTCGATTGCCGCTGAGCTTAACCCAGGGCGGACAGCGAATCGGCGATGGGTGTGGGTCAGGGAAAAGGAGTAACCCTCTGGGGGATTGCGCCGAGCCCGTTTGGCGGTGGCCGTCCCCGGATCGGCGGGAAAATAAATCCAGCTGATCTTTGGATGCGAACGGATGATCCGTAAGGGGACGGAAGCATCAATAGTGATCACGACATCAAAATCGCCCCATGGGACCTCGTCGACTGTAACGGCCATTGAATGGGGAGTTTTTCCGGCGAATGGATGGGATGAGGGCAAGGGTTCATTTGGAAAATTTCGTGCACGCTCCAGATCCACCTCCCGAGTGGCAGGATTGCTTCCCACACTTTCCTCCCAGCAGCGACATTCAGGGGCGGAATCCTCATGCACCATCCAGAACTTCGCTTGTAGATCCACCACTAGGCCTAAGGGGCCAGTGCGTCGAAGACTTGAGCCGGCCGTGGACGCAGGTGCTTGACCTGGGGGTAGGCAATAGAGATCCCCATAAAGAGATTGTTTAATGACGGCTACGCGTAATGGGGCCCATTCCCGGGCTATCTGCTTAATTTCAGGAATGGAGTCTAGAGATTGTGGAAGAAAACGGGTTTCAACAGCATTCAAAAGTGGGCGCGGAAACGCAGGAAGATAAAATCGCCAACCTGGAAAAAGGGTTTTCATGCCGGACGGGAAAAGTCAGTGACAAAGAGGTTAAATGTCAATTTAACGTTTTCTTAAAAAGAAAATCGCGAGGCCAAAATGGCAGCCGAAATTTCCAGCCTTCATTTGAGCGTCGGCAGCGACGGGATGTTGGAGGGAGCCTCGATCATCCACGAAATAAAAATCCTCTATGTCAAACGCTGTTTCCACAAGACCTCGAAGGTAAGCGTAGGAAAAAATACGATGGGCATCGAATTCGATTCGAGACGGACCAAGAGGAACAGAAAAGTAAAAAAGCCCGCCTGGGTCGACCAGCCCAGTTAGATTGCGAAAAGCAATCTCATGGCCCAAAGGGTCGATGGGATCCCCGTAACGACCTAGGCCGATGTGCTCGAGAGTGTGGAGACAGGATAGCGAGTCGGTGGTTCCAAGATTCTCCAGATTACGGCTGAGAATATTGCCTTGCCGGTAAATCATGTTGGGAACTTCAGAGGGCATTGGCCGGATGTCTACGATCTCGATTGGACGAAAAGTAGCCACATGGGCACAGAAACCGTCAACTCGCGATCCCACATCAAGGTGGCGCTTGGGATTCCGACGGTAGATTTCACGAGCCACCAGCAGGTCTTGGTGGAAATATTGGCCTTGGGCTTGCCCGGCGGGAGCCCATCGGTCGTGGAAAAAATAGGGTGTCACCTTGGTGACCGGGAAGGTGTCAGCCAGCCGGGCGGCTTGCGATCGGTATTTTTGGTAGTTTCTCCAAAATATTGGGAAACCGCGAAGGGTGTCGCCCAGCTGTTCTGGCTTCCAGCCAATCAAACGGTTAATATTCAAGGAATGAATATAAGACAGCTAAGGTCTGGTCGGCAAGGACTTGTCATTGATTCAAGCGCTGGCGCAACTTGGATTGAATGCTTTCATGAAAGTTTTCACCCCACTCAAGGTGTTGTTTGAATATTTCAAAGAATCTTTTTCGAAAGCTTCGCGGCTGGGCATACCGCCGGCTCCCAGTTTGTAGTCGGAATAAATATGTAAAAAAACTAGTTGGCTTCGAAAGACGATGGAACATGGAATTGGAGGGCTTTACCAAGGAAGGCTTTTTCAAAATCTTCCATGGGCGTTTTGGGCTAACCCGCAGCAGGGGACAATTGGTCGAATTGGTGGCCGGGGATGGGCTTGTGGGAAGTTTTGGGCTTTGGATGGGCACAGGTGCTAGCGGATGGAAGGTAATGGCTTGGGAGCATCGGCCTTACGTTTTTGATCAACTTCGGAAAAATCGTCCAGATACCGAGATCCATAAGGGAAGGCTCACGAATTGGGCGGGTAACTTCTCGAAAATTTCACCCACAGCGATCACTGTTCGGGGGGCAAGAGAAGCTTCCGGGGTTTGTCGTGGCATTCGAAACCAACTCATCCGGCCAGATTGGCTCGGCATTTGGAATCCAAGTCGTAGGCCGGTCTGGTGTCGTCGGCTGAGCAAGGTGGGTTACCAGCTAGAGCTTGTTTGGCAAAATATGGAATTTTACCGATTACGTTCCCAATGAAGGTTGCTTTCCACACTCGTTTGTTGACGGAACGGGGCTCGGAAGGGGCGATGCTGGATTATGCCCGCCTCAACCGGTCCATTCTGGGCAGCGAGTCCATCCTATGTCTCCCGGACAATCCCGACTTTGCCCGGAATCCTCTCCTGGAAAAATGGAACGAAGAGTTCGAGGTCATTCTTTATCGGGACAAAAACGACTTGGAAAGAAGGCTTAAAAAAGAGGAGGTGGAGGTCATGTACCTGACGAAACCCGGGCCATGGGACGGGTTCTTGGTGCCGGGGGTGAGGAACTGTGTCCATGCGCAGTTCCTTTGCGACGAGTATCACGGTGACGCGTATGCTTATCTATCCCGTTGGATGTCACAGGTCATGACGGGCCGTGAAGATTCGTATGTCCCGTTTTATGTTCCCAAGCTGGAATCCAAACAGAGTCTGAGAACAAAGTTGGGCATTCCTACCCCAGCGCGGGTATTTGGTAGGCATGGGGGGTTGGACACCTTCAATATTCCTTTTGTTAGGAAGGTGGTGACTCGGCATGCCCACCAAAACCCTGAGGATCACTTTGTATTTTTAAACACGGAGCCCATTCGGGGAACTGAAAAGCTTCGGAACGTTCATTACCTGGCTGCCACGGTCGACGCTGATGAAAAAGCGGCCTTTCTAGCCACATGCGATGCGATGCTTCACGCCCGCTGGCACGGGGAGACTTTTGGGTTAGCCGTGGGGGAGTTTGCTGTGCTGGGGAAGCCAGTGATTACATTTTCAGAATCAAGGGAGAGGGCCCATCTTGAGATGTTGGGAAATCAGTCTTTGCAATACTGCCATGCTGGTGAATTGATAAAGATCTTAAGGGATTTTCGGCCTCATAGGACCCAGGGGACGGAGTACGAAATATTTGCCGACCCGAAAGTTGTGATGGAATTATTTCAAAAAAAGTTTCTCAAAGGCTAAAATCCCAGGCGAGGGAGGGGGATGGAGCGTCTTGCTGCTTCTTTTTGGTCGGTCATGATCTCGTAAGAAAGGTTTGCAGGAGGCAGGCAACCCCCCCAAGCAAGTTTTCGCAGGCGGAAGAAAAGTTTCGCGATGCGCATCCGGAGCGTTTTTCGATTCACATCGGCGAGGGCGTTTTCGCCGTGGCCGCCGAGACGTTTGGCGATGTCGTCTTCGTGCCAGGTGAAGATGCCGATGGGGTCGCGAATGGAGACCAGCTTCACGCCTAGTTTCATTTGCCGGCGAAACCAGACATGATCGCCTATTACGCGGTACTCCGAGGGGTATTGGCAACGCTCCCAAATTCCTCGGTGGAACAGGAGGGAGCAGGTTTGGACAGGCATGTGCCAATCAGCATCAATAGGACGCGGGATGGTGATTTGGTTGAAGAGGTAGAGGAAGTTAAGGTGCTCATCGAGCATGATCGTGGGGCCGAAAACAGCATCGGCACCAGATTCTTTGAGTCTCTCGATCGCGTGATTTAGGCCAGCACGGTCGTACTGCTCGTCGGCGTTTAAGTGCCCGAGGATACGACCACGTGCCGCAGCCATGCCCTTGTTCAACGCGTCATACATGCCTTTGTCGGGGCCGCCGATCAGGCGAATATCATTTTGCTTTTGGAGAAGCTTCAAAGTCCCGTCCGTACTACCCCCATCCACAACGATATGTTCATAGTCCCTATCCTGGAGGACGTGCCTGACCGAGCGGAGACACAGATCGATCCAGCGGATCGAATTAAAACAAGGGGTGACGATGGAAATTTCCATCCGAGGTCAGGCGGAAGTGATGCCCTGCTGGGCAGCCATAGCAGCAAAAAGGCCTTTTTTAGCAAGAAGGGCAGAAAATGTTCCGCGTTCAACAATACGACCAGAATCGAGCACGATGATTTCGTCCATATTAACTAAAGTAGAAAGACGGTGTGCGATACAAAGAACAGTCCTGCCTTCTTCGAGTTGATCAATCGTCTTTTGAACTTCTGCTTCCGAGTCGGCATCGAGAGCAGCTGTGGCCTCATCGAGGATAAGGATGGGAGCATTTCGAAGGAACGCGCGGGCTAGACTGATCCTAGCTTTTTGCCCTCCAGAAACCATGGTTCCACGCTCGCCGACTCGGGTTTCGTATCCTTGGGGAAGGTTGAGAATAAAATCGTGTGCAAATGCTTTTCGTGCGGCTTCTTCAATTTCCGAGCGGCTCGCGCCCAACCGACCCAGTTCGATGTTTTCTGCGACTGAGGTATCAAAAAGAACCACATCTTGGCTGACTAGGGCAATTTGAGACCGGAGTTCGCGAGAGTGGATGGTGCAAAGGTCACGGTTGTCCCAAAGGATGTGACCCGATGTGGGCTGGTAGAAACGGGGAAGCAGATTGATCAGGCTGCTTTTGCCTGAGCCGCTGGCTCCTGCCAGGCCAAGTTTGAATCCTTTTGGAATCCGAAAGGTTATTTCCTGCAGGACATGGTCATGGCCGTAATTGAGATAAACTTTTTCGAAGACCAATTCTTTGGCCAGCGGACCAAGGGGAGAGGAAGGGGCTGGTTCACGAACGCTCGGGTTCAGGGCTAAGAACTTTTCGAGACGATCACAACTGACGGTGGCAGATACCAGATCAATATGCATCTGGGCAAGGCGTTTGACCGGATTGGGCAGCATAACTAGCCCAGTGAGAAAGCCGACAAAATCGGAGACCGACTGTTGGGTGGCAAAAACCACGATGATAAAGATGCCTAATCCCAAAGTGCTGATCACCTCAATGACCGGGTTGACCAGTTTACCGGCCTGAGTCTTCTTCACTTCCAAGTTGACCAGCTCGAGGCTTTCTTTTTTATAACGTTCCAGCTGAAAGTTCTCCAAGCCGTATGCCTTGATCAAACGTATGCCTGACAAGGCCTCGATTAGTCCGCTCCCTTGGCTAATGCCAACTGAAACGCTTTGTTTGGCCAAGCGTTTTAGCCGACTACCGACAAGGAGAATGGGAAGAATGACCAAAGGAAGAATCACCATAGCTGCTAGGGTGAGGCGGGCATCGATTATGATCATCCCTCCCAAGATGCTGATAAGTGTAAATGGTTCTTTGATGAGATCACTGAAGCCGTTGTTCATGGCATCAAAAATACGACGGGTATCACCCGAGATGTGGGTGGTGAGATCGCCGAGGGTGGATTTGTTAAAGTAGTCCAAGGAGAGGGAGTGAAGTTTTTCCAATACTCGGATTTGCATGTCTCGCACGACCCGGGTGCTGACCCAAGTCATGCAGTAGGCGCTTAGGTAGCTGGTGCCAGAGCGAAGAAGGATGAGTAGTGGAAGAAAAAGAACGGCGCCACCGATCTGCAGGGGGGTGATGGGCTGTCCAGCCCGTGGCAGCACCTTTTCCATCATTTCAGCGAACTCGCTGGAGAAACGCGAAGCCAGAGCTTGGGGATCGGGTTGTCCAACGGCCACCGTTGATGGACTCAGCCGTTCAAACAAGGTTTTTGTTGCAAGAACGAAAGCTCCGTTGGAAATTCCAAAAAAAAGAGCCAAACTCACCCCCGCAATGAAGCGTGAGCGGTAAGGCCAAAGAAAAGGGAGGCCGAAGGCCAAGACCCTGCGCAGTTGATTCACCTACTTATACTAAAGGAAAAAAGGGGCGGAGGTCGAACTCGGAAGACGATGGTTCTAGCCGACTTTTTTAAGATATTCTGCAAAAGACTTAGCATCTTTCGAGTTGCCAAAAAACCAAGCGAGGTAGATAAAATTCAGAGCGGCCCAGAGGCCAAGTAGAATAAGGTAGTGGTGGCCACAAGGGCCCATCATGGGGAGAAGGCGCCAGAGAGCAAAGGCGGCT
>Ga0214919_10006773_pt1 | contig 15638 bp, 9 predicted proteins | sample LL1503_MetaG_FD_177994 | JGI IMG/M metagenome (GOLD analysis project Ga0214919, IMG submission 177994) | Freshwater microbial communities from Lake Lanier, Atlanta, Georgia, United States - LL-1503 | ecosystem: Environmental > Aquatic > Freshwater > Lake | place: USA: Georgia | collected 2015-03-15 | reverse complement strand
GATCTCCAAGGCGGACTGGTCGATCAAACGATAGTCAAATGCCTTGAGACGAATACGGATTTTTTGCTTTTCCATCATGCTTCCTTAAAAGAGCGATCCGCGAGCGAGTACTCGCTCGCGGCATTTCTATTCACCACCCTGCTTTAGCAGAGCAGTTTAGTCCATGATTTTTGCGACGACGCCAGCACCAACGGTACGGCCACCCTCGCGAATCGCAAAGCGCAGACCTTCTTCCATCGCAATCGGGTTGATCAGCTTAACCGTGATCGACACGTTGTCGCCTGGCATAACCATCTCTTTGCCTTCTGGCAGTTCAATCGCGCCCGTCACATCCGTCGTACGGAAATAAAACTGGGGACGATAGTTGTTGAAGAATGGCGTATGACGGCCACCTTCATCTTTGGACAACACATAAATCTCGCCCGTGAAATGCTTGTGCGGCTTGATCGAACCTGGCTTAGCCAATACCTGGCCACGCTCAACGTCTTCACGCTTGGTACCACGCAGCAGTACACCGACGTTGTCGCCCGCTTGACCTTGGTCCAACAGCTTTCTAAACATCTCAACACCGGTACACGTAGTCTTCTGTGTGTCACGGATGCCAACGATCTCAATCTCTTCACCAACTTTGACGATGCCGCGCTCAACACGACCTGTCACAACAGTACCGCGACCTGAAATCGAGAACACGTCTTCAACCGGCATCAAGAACGCGCCATCAATGGCACGCTCAGGGGTAGGAATGTAGGTATCTAAGGCTTCAGCCAATTTCATGATGGCTTCTTCACCCAATGGACCCGTATCGCCTTCCAATGCCAGCTTGGCTGAACCTTGGATGATCGGCAGATCGTCGCCTGGGAAATCGTACTTGGATAGGAGTTCGCGAACTTCCATCTCGACCAACTCCAACAGCTCGGCGTCGTCAACCATGTCGCACTTGTTCAAGAATACGATGATGTAAGGAACGCCCACCTGACGTGCCAACAAAATGTGCTCGCGGGTCTGTGGCATTGGGCCGTCCGCAGCGGAGCAGACCAAAATCGCGCCGTCCATCTGCGCAGCACCGGTAATCATGTTCTTCACATAGTCAGCGTGGCCTGGGCAATCAACGTGTGCGTAATGACGGTTTTGCGTCTCGTACTCAACGTGGGCTGTATTAATCGTAATGCCGCGCGCTTTCTCTTCTGGCGCCGCATCAATCTGGTCGTAGGCTTTAGCCTCACCACCAAACTTCTTCGACAACACCGTCGCAATCGCCGCCGTCAGGGTCGTCTTGCCATGATCCACATGACCAATCGTGCCCACATTCACGTGCGGTTTGGTCCGCTCAAACTTGCCTTTTGCCATGATAATTTTCCTTCAAAAAGAACGATTTTCTTTGTTAATTACTGCACCCCAAGTAGAGCGCAGTGTCTTTATTACTTGGATTTCGAACTGATGATGGACTCAGTAACATTCTTAGGTGCTTCAGAATAGTGCTTGAATTCCATCGAATATGTAGCACGGCCTTGGGTTGCCGAACGTAGTGACGTTGAATAACCAAACATCTCTGACAACGGAACTTCAGCGCGAATGATCTTGCCGCCACCACCTGGAATTTCATCCATGCCCTGAACCATGCCACGACGTGAAGACAAATCACCCATGACAGTTCCTGCATAGTCTTCAGGTGTCTCAACTTCAACAGCCATCATTGGCTCTAGCAGCACTGGACTAGCTTTGCGGCATCCATCTTTAAAAGCCATCGAAGCTGCCATGCGGAAGGCGTTTTCGTTCGAGTCAACATCGTGATACGAACCAAAGAACAGAGTAACCTTCACATCAACCACTGGATAACCCGCCAAGACACCCGAAGTCAGTGTTTCAACAACACCTTTTTCAACCGCAGGAATATATTCGCGTGGAACCACACCACCTTTGATAGCATCAATGAATTCAAAACCTTTGCCCGGCTCTTGCGGCTCAAGCTTCAGTACAACGTGACCATACTGTCCACGACCGCCTGATTGTTTGACGAATTTACCTTCAATCTCTTCACAGATCTTACGGATCGTTTCGCGATAAGCCACCTGAGGCTTACCAACGGTAGCTTCAACGCTGAATTCACGACGCATACGATCAACGATAATCTCGAGGTGCAACTCGCCCATACCCGAAATAATGGTCTGACCCGATTCTTCATCAGTCTTCACACGGAATGATGGATCTTCTTGTGCCAAACGATTCAAGGCCAAGCCCATCTTCTCTTGGTCAGCTTTTGTCTTAGGCTCAACTGCCTGCGAAATCACTGGCTCAGGGAAAATCATGCGCTCAAGTGTAATCACTGCGCCTGGATCACAGAGCGTGTCTCCTGTGGTTGCTTCTTTCAAACCAACGGCTGCAGCGATATCACCCGCGCGAACTTCTTTGATTTCTTCACGTTGGTTCGCATGCATTTGCAGAATACGACCCAGACGTTCTTTTTTACCTTTAATGGCGTTGTAAATCGTGTCGCCTGAATTAACAGTACCCGAGTAAACGCGGAAGAAGATCAACTGACCAACAAATGGATCGGTCATGATCTTAAACGCGAGCGCAGAAAACTTTTCGCTGTCTTCGGCTTTACGTGACACCGGCTGTTCGTTGTCATCAATGCCGTTTACTGGCGGAATATCAGTAGGAGCTGGCAGATACTCAATGACAGCGTCCAACATCGCCTGCACACCTTTGTTTTTGAACGCAGTACCGCACATCATAGGCACGATTTCACCAGCGATAGTACGCTGACGAATCGCCACTTTGATGTCCTCTTCAGACAAGTCTCCCTCTTCGAGGTACTTGTTCATCAACTCTTCATTCGCTTCAGCAGCAGCTTCAACCATCTTTTCGCGCCATTCCTTGGAAACTTCCACAAGGTTAGCCGGAATTTCACGGTAGTCGAATTTCATTCCCTGAGAACCTTCATCCCAGAAAATGGCTTTCATTTTTACGAGATCAACTACGCCTTCGAACTGATCTTCTGCGCCGATAGGCACTTGAATAGGAATAGGGTTTGCCTTGAGGCGATTGCGCATCTGCTCATAAACTTTGAAGAAGTTGGCACCGGTACGGTCCATCTTATTCACAAAAGCCAAACGCGGAACTTTGTATTTGTTAGCCTGACGCCAAACAGTTTCAGATTGCGGCTGTACACCACCCACTGCGCAATAAACCATGCAAGCACCATCCAACACACGCATGGAACGCTCAACTTCAATCGTGAAGTCTACGTGGCCTGGAGTATCGATGATGTTGATGTGATGCTCTGGAAAATTATTCGCCATGCCTTTCCAAAAGCATGTTGTCGCAGCAGAGGTAATCGTGATGCCACGCTCTTGCTCTTGCTCCATCCAATCCATGGTGGCCGCGCCGTCATGAACTTCACCAATTTTATGGTTCACGCCGGTGTAGTAAAGAATACGTTCGGTCGTGGTGGTCTTACCTGCATCAATGTGAGCAGAGATACCGATATTGCGATAACGCTCAATGGGAGTCTTGCGGGCCATAAATAAATCCTAATATCTCTGAATAAAGAAACCGAGCACAACTGATATCAGTGCACCCGGCTTTCAGTCTGCAAAGAGCGCTGCACTTGGCTGCGCTCAATTGATCAAAAACGGAAATGCGAGAATGCTTTGTTAGCTTCTGCCATACGGTGGACTTCGTCACGCTTTTTCATCGCGCCGCCACGACCTTCAGCTGCTTCGAGCAACTCACCAGCGAGTCGTTGTGGCATCGATTTTTCGCTGCGCTTGTTAGCCGCTTCGCGCAACCAACGCATCGATAATGCCATGCGACGGACAGGGCGAACTTCGACTGGAACTTGATAGTTAGCACCACCAACGCGGCGTGATTTAACTTCAACCATAGGTTTGCAATTGCCAATGGCAGCAGCAAACACTTCGAGTGGATCCTTACCTGATTTGGTCTGAATATGCTCGAATGCACCATAGATGATGTTTTCGGCGACCGATTTTTTACCAGACAACATCAACACATTTACAAATTTAGCGACATCAACATTGCCAAATTTCGGATCAGGCAGAATTTCTCGTTTGGGGACTTCGCGACGACGTGGCATTACTTTTCCTTTCGCTCTTCTTCAGTTGGCTTTGGCTTGCGCCGCACGCCTCGAACGACCATAAAAATCGTTCACTTACTCGACCATTTCGGCCAATTCAAACTGCGGCTTTCACCGCAGACTCGTGTTCTACAGGTTAAAAATGACCTGCTAATTACTTCGCTGCAGCTTTGCCGCGTTTGGCACCGTACTTCGAGCGCGATTGCTTACGATCTTTAACGCCTTGAGTATCGAGTGCACCACGCACCATGTGGTAACGCACACCCGGCAGATCCTTTACACGACCACCGCGAAGCAACACAACACTGTGCTCTTGCAGATTGTGGCCTTCGCCACCGATGTAGGAAATGACCTCAAACCCATTCGTCAAACGCACCTTGGCGACTTTACGCAAAGCTGAGTTCGGTTTTTTTGGCGTTGTGGTGTACACGCGAGTGCAAACACCTCGCTTTTGCGGGCTGTTCTGAAGTGCAGGCGATTTGCTTTTCACGCGCAGCGTGGTGCGCGGTTTGCGAATCAGTTGGCTAATGGTTGGCATCGGTTTAAGTCAACAAAAATACGGCAATAACAAAACCCCGTTTGCAGCACGGGGACGAGATTCGCTGGATTACACCGTTAAACGGATCTCCAGCAGAGCAGGCAAAGGGAAAGCGATGCAGGGACTGCAAAACAGACCAAAGAACGCTTAAGCCCGAGCGAGCTTAAATTCGAGAACTCGCGAGTATAAACGTCGCGCGAAACCTAGTCAACATAAGGAAATGATTCAAACATACTATTAGCAGCTAATTATGGTCTGCTAACACCATTTGAATTGCAAAAATAAAAACAGCCCCAAATACTCGGGGCTGTTTTATTCTTTCGACAAGAGCTTAGCCTTCGTCGCCAGCGTCGCCCGAAGTTGTAGCTTCTGCTTCCTGCATCGCCCGAGCCGCTTCAGCCTGGAGCATTGCTGCACGCTCTTCCGCCTCCCAGCTCTCTTTGTCCTTGCGAGCACGGTGATAGGCTAGGCCTGTACCCGCTGGTATCAAGCGACCAACAATCACGTTCTCCTTCAATCCACGTAAACCATCGCGCTTGCCCATGATGGCTGCCTCGGTGAGGACGCGAGTGGTTTCCTGGAACGAGGCGGCCGAAATAAAGGAGTCAGTCGACAACGATGCCTTGGTAATGCCGAGCAGTACGTTCTCGTAAGTCGCTGGACGCTTGTTTTCAGCGATAGTGCGGTCATTCTCATCGAACAATTCTGAACGCTCAACTTGTTCGCCAGGAATGTACGCAGTTTCACCCGCATCAACTACCTGCACTCGACGCAACATTTGACGGACGATGACTTCGATGTGCTTGTCGTTAATCTTAACGCCCTGCAGACGGTAAACGTCCTGCACTTCGTCGACGATGTAACGCGCCAGCGCTTCAATACCCAGCAATCGCAAAATGTCTTGTGGATCAGCCGGACCGTCAACAATCATCTCACCCTTGTTGACTACCTGACCATCATGCACTAACACTTGCTTGTCTTTGGTGATCAAGAACTCGTGCTTTAAACCGTCCATGTCCGTAATCTCAAGACGCTGTTTACCCTTGGTTTCTTTACCAAACGCGACGGTACCCGTAACTTCTGCGAGCATACCGGCGTCTTTCGGTGAACGCGCCTCAAACAACTCAGCCACACGCGGCAAACCACCGGTAATGTCACGCGTTTTTTGTGATTCAGTTGGAATACGTGCAAGCACTTCACCCACTGAAACCTGCTGACCATCTTTGACCGTAATCAGCGCGCCTACCTGGAATCCAATCGTTACAGCGTGCTCAGTGCCAGCAATTTTGACTTCCTGGCCCTGTTCGTTGAGCAGCTTAACTTGTGGACGTAATGCACGAGCCGTTGTCGTACCGCGACGCTTGGCATCAATAACCACCAAGGTTGACAGACCCGTAACTTCATCAATTTGCTTAGCAACCGTTGAACCTTCTTCGACATTTTCAAACTTCACTGTACCTGCGTACTCAGTGATGATTGGTCGAGTCAGCGGATCCCACGTCGCGAGTGCTGTACCTGCTTTGATTGTCTGACCATCTTTAACAATCAGCGTCGCACCATAAGGTACTTTGTGACGCTCACGCTCACGACCATGATCATCAGCAATCAACACTTCGCCTGAACGAGAAATAACGATTTGATCGCCTTTGCCGTTAGTCACGTAACGCATGGTTGCAGTGAAGCGCACATTACCGTTGGATTTCGCTTCGACCGATGAAGCAACTGCTGCACGCGATGCTGCACCGCCAATGTGGAAGGTACGCATAGTAAGCTGTGTTCCTGGCTCGCCAATCGACTGAGCAGCGATCACACCCACTGCCTCACCCGAATTGACCATAGAACCACGACCCAAATCGCGTCCGTAACACATCGCACACAGACCATAGCGAGTGTCACACGTTAACGGCGTACGAACTTTGACTTCATCAATACTAAGACGCTCGATCTCTTCAACTGAATCTTCGTCGAGCAAAGTGCCCGCTTCATAGAGTGTCGCTTGGGTATCAGGATTGACGATATCGTTCGCTGCAACGCGACCAAGAATACGATCACGCAGCGCCTCAATGACTTCACCACCCTCAACCAAGGCCTTCATCACAGCACCATTAGCGGTGCCGCAATCATTTTCGATCACCACTAGATCCTGAGTCACGTCAACCAGTCGGCGTGTCAGATAACCCGAGTTCGCTGTTTTCAATGCCGTATCTGCCAGACCTTTACGCGCACCGTGGGTTGAAATGAAGTACTGCAAAACATTCAAACCTTCGCGGAAGTTCGCTGTAATTGGCGTTTCAATGATCGAGCCATCTGGCTTAGCCATCAAACCGCGCATACCGGCCAACTGACGAATCTGAGCAGCCGATCCACGCGCACCCGAGTCAGCCATCATGTAAATGGCATTAAACGATTCCTGCACGCCTTTAGTTCCGTCGCGCTTAACGACGTCTTCAACTTTAAGCTGCTCCATCATGGCCTTACCGACTTCATCACCGGCTTTACCCCAGATGTCGACCACTTTGTTGTAGCGCTCGCCAGCCGTTACCAAACCGGACGAATATTGCTGTTCGATCTGTTTAACTTCTTGCTCGGCAGCGGCAATCAGCGTTGCTTTTTGTGGTGGCACCAGCATGTCATCGACGCAAATAGAAATACCTGCGCGCGTTGCCAAACGGAAGCCCGATTGCATCAATTGATCGGCAAATACAGCCGTCGCACGCAATCCGCACTTACGGAAAGAAATATTGATCAGCTTAGAAATTTCTTTTTTCTTCAACGCACGATTGATGGCGGAGAAAGGCAGACCTTTAGGCAGTATCTCCGACAAAATCGCACGGCCGATCGTGGTCTCATAACGAGTAACTGTTCTAACGAACTCACCCGTGACCATATCTTTCGGATATTCAGCAATACGCACCGTGACGCGTGTAGACAATTCAACTTCTTTATTGTCATAAGCACGAATAACTTCGGAAACATCAGCGAGCATCATGCCCTCGCCCTTGCCGTTGATTTTCTCGCGGGTCGCGTAGTAGAGACCCAAAACGATATCCTGCGATGGAACGATAGAAGGTTCACCATTCGATGGGAACAAGATGTTATTTGAAGCGAGCATCAAAGTGCGCGCTTCCATCTGAGCCTCAATCGACAACGGTACGTGCACAGCCATCTGGTCACCGTCAAAGTCAGCGTTAAATGCCGCGCAAACGAGTGGGTGCAACTGGATAGCTTTACCTTCGATCAGAACCGGCTCGAATGCTTGAATACCTAAACGGTGCAAGGTAGGCGCACGGTTGAGCATCACTGGATGCTCACGAATCACGTCTTCCAAAATATCCCAAACCACAGGCTCTTGAATTTCGACTAGCTTCTTGGCAGCTTTGATCGTTGTTGCCAGACCCATTAACTCCAGTTTATTGAAGATGAATGGCTTGAACAATTCAAGCGCCATCAGTTTTGGCAAACCGCACTGATGCAGTTTTAACTGCGGACCCACCACGATCACTGAACGACCCGAGTAGTCAACACGCTTACCCAGCAAGTTTTGACGGAAACGACCGCCCTTGCCTTTAATCATTTCTGCTAGCGATTTCAACGGACGCTTGTTCGCACCAGTCATCGCTTTGCCGCGACGACCATTGTCGAGCAAGGAGTCGACCGCCTCTTGCAACATGCGCTTCTCGTTACGCGTAATGATTTCAGGCGCGCGCAACTCCATCAGACGCTTGAGACGATTATTACGATTAATAACGCGACGATACAAATCGTTTAAGTCGGAGGTCGCGAAACGACCACCATCCAGCGGCACCAGAGGACGTAATTCTGGCGGCAACACCGGTAGAACTTCCATGATCATCCAGTCAGGCTTGATACCTGAACGCTGGAAGGCCTCGAGTACTTTTAAGCGTTTAGCGTATTTTTTAATCTTGGCTTCAGATTTCGATTCGCGCAAATCTGTACGCAACTGCTCGGCCTCGCGATCGATATCGATCGTGCGTAGCAATTCGCGTATACCTTCCGCGCCCATGTGCGCGATGAAGTCGTCACCAAACTCTTCGTATTTAGCCGCGTAATCATCTTCCGACATGATCTGGCACTTCTTCAGCGGAGTCATGCCAGGATCGGTCACAACGTAGGCTTCGAAGTACAAAACGCGCTCGATGTCACGCAAGGTCATATCGAGAACCATGCCTAAACGGGAAGGCAAGGATTTCAAGAACCAGATGTGCGCTACCGGCGAAGCCAGCTCAATGTGACCCATACGTTCGCGTCGAACTTTAGCCAGCGTTACTTCAACGCCGCATTTTTCGCAAATGACGCCGCGATGCTTTAAGCGCTTGTACTTACCGCACAGGCACTCATAGTCTTTGATAGGGCCAAAGATTTTTGCGCAAAACAAACCGTCACGCTCTGGTTTGAAGGTGCGGTAGTTAATGGTCTCGGGCTTTTTAACTTCGCCGTAGGACCAAGAACGGATTTTTTCAGGAGACGCCAATCCAATTTTGATGGCGTCAAATTGTTCATTTTGCTGAACTTGCTTGAATAGATCGAGCAGTGCTTTCATGTATCACTCCACAGTGGCGTGAAAAAATAATCTTTATAACGCCCCCTCTTCACGAGAGGGGGCGACAGAACTTAGTCGCGGTCGAGATCGATGTCGATACCCAAAGAACGAATTTCTTTAACCAACACGTTAAAGGATTCAGGCATACCTGCATCAATCACGTGATCGCCTTTAACCAGATTTTCATAAACTTTGGTACGGCCGTTCACGTCATCTGATTTAACAGTCAACATTTCTTGCAAGACGTAGGAAGCACCATAAGCCTCCAGCGCCCACACCTCCATCTCTCCGAAACGCTGTCCACCAAATTGCGCCTTACCACCCAGAGGTTGCTGAGTCACCAGCGAGTAAGGACCGGTAGAACGAGCATGCATCTTGTCGTCCACCAGATGGTGCAATTTCAAGACGTGCATATAGCCGACCGTAACCGAGCGCTCAAAAGCTTCGCCAGTACGTCCGTCATACATCGTGACCTGATTCTTTGAAGCCGTCATACCCAATTTCTTGGCGATATCGTCAGGGTAGGCAAGATCCAACATGCGATGAATTTCAGTCTCATGAGCACCATCAAAAACTGGCGTAGCAAATGGCACGCCCTCTTTCAGGTTTTCACTCAACTCGAAAATCTCAGCATCAGAGAACTTGTCGAGATCTTCTGTGCGACCTGATTCGTTATAAATCTGCTTCAGGAAATTACGCACTTCAGCTGCTTTAGTTTGCGCCTTGAGCATTTCGCCGATGCGCAAACCCAGACCCTTGGCAGCCCAGCCCAAGTGAACCTCAAGCACCTGACCCACGTTCATACGCGAAGGAACGCCGAGGGGATTCAGAACGATATCCGCCGGTGTACCGTCAGCCATGTAAGGCATATCTTCCACAGGAACGATGCGCGAAACCACACCTTTGTTACCGTGACGACCCGCCATCTTGTCACCTGGCTGCAGGCGACGTTTAACCGCCAGATAGACCTTGACCATCTTCTGCACACCCGGAGGCAACTCATCACCCTGAGTGAGTTTCTTACGCTTCTCTTCAAAAGCGAGATCGAATTGATGACGCTTCTCAGCGATAGATTCTTTGATCGCCTCAAGTGCTGCAGCAGCATCGTCGTCAGCTGGACGTATATCAAACCAATGATATTTTTCTAAATCATCAAGGTATTCCTTGGTGATTTGTGCGCCTTTAACCAATTTCTTGGGGCCGCCATTAACCACTTTACCGATCAGCATTTTTTCCAAACGCTGGAACGCATCGCCTTCAACAATTCGTAACTGATCGTTGAGGTCTAAGCGATAACGTTTAAGTTCGTCATCAATGATTTGCTGAGCGCGTTTATCGCGTTGAATGCCTTCGCGAGTAAACACTTGAACATCAATTACCGTACCAATCATTCCCGAGGGAACGCGCAGCGAGGTATCCTTTACGTCCGATGCTTTTTCACCAAAAATCGCACGCAGCAATTTTTCTTCCGGTGTTAGTTGGGTTTCGCCCTTAGGAGTCACCTTGCCAACTAACACATCGCCCGCCTCAACTTCAGCGCCGATGTAAACAATACCGGATTCATCCAGACGCGCTAATTGATTTTCGGCGAGATTAGAAATATCGCGTGTGATTTCTTCAGGTCCGAGTTTTGTATCGCGAGCCACTACCGAAAGTTCTTCGATATGAATCGAGGTGTAGCGATCATCTGCAACAACCTTTTCCGAAATCAAAATCGAATCTTCGAAGTTATAGCCATTCCACGGCATGAAGGCGACCAACATGTTTTGACCCAAGGCGAGTTCACCAAGGTCAGTCGATGCTCCATCAGCAATCACATCGAGGCGCGCAACGCGGTCGCCCACTTTTGCGATAGGGCGCTGATTGATGTTGGTGTTCTGGTTCGAGCGCGTGTATTTGATCAGGTTGTAAATGTCGACACCAACTTCACCCGCTTGTGCTTCATCATCATTTACACGAATCACGATACGGCCAGCATCGACATAGTCGACCACACCACCACGCAAAGCCTGAACCGTAGTACCCGAGTCAACGGCCACTGTGCGCTCAACGCCGGTTCCAACAAAAGCTTTTTCTGGACGCAAGCAAGGAACCGCTTGACGTTGCATGTTCGCACCCATCAATGCACGGTTCGCATCATCGTGCTCGAGGAATGGAATCAGTGAAGCAGCAACTGAAACAATCTGACCAGGCGCCACGTCCATGTACTGAACACGCTCTGGCGAAACTAAAATTGTTTCACCGGCTTCACGTGCCGAAACTAGTTCATCCGACAGATTGCCTTTGGCATCGATCGTCGCGTTAGCCTGCGCAATAATGTAACGACCTTCTTCGATTGCCGACAAGTAGTCGATCTGTACACCGACCTTGCCATCGACAACTTTACGGTAAGGCGTTTCCAAAAAACCGTATTCGTTCAAGCGGGCGTACATAGCCAGCGAGTTAATCAGGCCAATGTTTGGACCTTCAGGAGTTTCAATAGGACATACACGACCGTAGTGGGTTGGGTGTACATCGCGAACCTCAAAACCAGCGCGCTCACGTGTCAAGCCGCCAGGTCCCAATGCAGAAACACGACGCTTGTGCGTGATCTCTGAAAGTGGATTGGTTTGGTCCATAAACTGAGAGAGCTGGGATGAACCAAAGAATTCGCGAATGGCAGCCGAAATAGGCTTGGAATTTATCAGATCGTGAGGCATGAGGTTATCCGCCTCTGCTTGACCAAGACGCTCCTTAACCGCACGCTCAACACGTACCAAGCCAGCACGGAATTGATTTTCAGCCAGCTCACCAACGCAACGCACACGACGATTACCTAAGTGATCAATATCATCCACTTCGCCACGGCCATTGCGCAACTCAACCAAGATCTTAATGACAGCCAAAATGTCTTCATTCGACAGTGTCATCAAACCAGTCAGTTCATCGCGACTCACACGACGATTGAATTTCATACGACCTACAGCCGATAGATCGTAACGGTCTTCGCTATAGAACAAGCCATTGAAAAGCGCTTCAACAGATTCTTCTGTTGGTGGTTCGCCTGGGCGCATCATGCGATAAATTGCGATACGGGCCGCCATTTGTTCAGTGGTGTCATCAGCACGCAATGTTTGCGAGATGTAGCCACCCTGATCCAGGTCGTTGGTGTACAGCGTTTGAATATCTTTGATGTTCGCATCACGCAAGCGACCCAGCAATTCTTCGGTCAACTCGTCATTAGCGCTGGAAATAACTTCACCCGTTTCTGGATCAACGACGTTAGTCGCCAGAACTCGGCCAATCAAATAATCTTCAGGAACGGATATGTGTTTGATGCCAGCGGCTTCAACATCGCGCACATGCTTGGCATTGATACGCTTGTCTTTAGGGACAATAACCTTACCGGCTTTGTCCGAAATATCAAAACGCGCCACTTCGCCACGCAAACGCTCGGCGACAAATTCCATCTCCGCACCCTCTGAGCGCAAAGCGAAATTATCGAAGACAAAGAAATTCGCCAGAATTTGTTCCGACGTCATTCCGATTGCTTTGAGCAAAATGGTTACCGGCATCTTGCGACGGCGGTCGACACGGAAATACAAAATGTCTTTAGGATCAAACTCGAAATCCAACCATGAACCACGGTAAGGAATAATACGAGCCGAAAACAACAGCTTGCCGGAGGAGTGAGTCTTACCACGATCATGTTCAAAGAACACACCTGGCGAGCGATGCAGCTGCGACACAATCACTCGCTCGGTGCCATTGATCACGAAAGAGCCATTAACCGTCATGAGCGGTAACTCGCCCATGTAGACCTCTTGCTCTTTCATTTCTTTGACCACAGGCTTAGTCGGCGATTCTTTGTCGAGAATCACCAAGCGAACCTTCGCACGAAGCGGCGAAGCATAGGTCAAACCACGCTGCTGACATTCCTTCACATCGAAGGGAGGGTCACCAAGTATGTAAGACAAAAATTCGAGACGAGCGAACCCGTTGTGTGAAACGATAGGGAAGATCGAGTTGAACGCTGATTGCAAACCCTCGCTCTTACGGGTACTGGGAACAGTATCCGCTTGCAAGAAATCGGTATACGATTCGAGCTGTGTAGCGAGAAGGTAAGGAACATCGTGAACGTTAGCGCGTTTTGCAAATGATTTGCGAATGCGCTTCTTCTCAGTAAATGAGTAGTGCATGAACACTCCGTGAGTGACAGGAAGGATAGAGAATTCAGGATTCAGTAATGAGTGCAACCATCACCGATAAACCCTCAAGTCTTTGCCCTTTTGTTGCGATCAATGCCGACGACAAATAGAATTTCTATTCTCGTCCCAGTTTCAAAACTCAAACAACGCCAAAAGAGCCAACACGGAACCCCGCCTCGCAACGAGGTCCCGCTGATTGACTCTGGCGCAACAAGCGCTGAAAACTAGAATTACTTGAGTTCTGCCTTGGCGCCAGCCTCTTCCAGTTTCTTCTTCGCTGCTTCTGCATCAGCCTTAGCAACACCTTCTTTTACAGGCTTCGGTGCGCCATCGACCAGATCTTTCGCTTCTTTCAAGCCCAGACCTGTAATTTCACGAACGGCTTTAATGACGCCAACTTTGTTAGCGCCAACTTCCGACAGAATCACGGTGAACTCAGTCTGCTCTTCAGCTGCGGCTGCACCAGCGCCGCCACCTGCAGGGCCAGCGACTGCCATTGCAGCTGCAGACACGCCAAATTTTTCTTCGAATGCTTTAACCAGGTCATTCAAATCCATTACGGACATGTGACCAACGGCTTCCAAAATGTCGTCTTTAGTAATTGCCATTTAAAACTCCTAAATTTTCGGTAAATGCTTGAGTGGTCCAAGGTAGGTCGTTGCTGCTCGCCATAAATGGGGCTTAGGCAGCTTCGGCTTCCTTCTTCGCCGCCAGAGCAGCCAGTGCGCGTGCAAATCCAGAAACAGGGGCCTGCATGATGCCCAACAACTGGGAGATCAAGACTTCCTTGCTCGGGATACTTGCTAACGCAGTGACGCCAGCTTTGTTTAACGGACTACCTGCGAAATTGCCTGCTTTAATGACCAACTTGTCGTTGCCTTTAGCAAAGTCATTGATGACTTTAGCTGCAGCAACTGCATCGTCCGAGATCGCATAGATCAACGGACCGGTCATTTCAGAGGCAAGAGCGGAAAACTGTGTTCCTTCCACAGCACGACGAGCGAGTGTGTTTTTCAACACGCGCAAGTAAACGCCGCTGGAACGCGCTTTCGCACGCAGATCCGTCAATGGACCAACCTCAATGCCACGATATTCGGCCAACACCACTGTCTGAGCCGATGAAATTCGGGCAGAGACTTCGGCTACAACGGCCTTTTTGTCATTTAGATTGAGACTCACGTTCAACCTCCAAAAGTGATGATTAGCTAGTGCACAGCCGGGTGGCTGCCTGCCTCACATCGTTTCGAACACGGCGTCCGAAGTCAGGAGTTCTGCGACCATGCGATAACTTGCATGGGGCCGAGAGACTGCAAAACTTGTCCGGGCTCGCCATCTGCGTTGGGCGCCTTGGGATGACTCCCTCAACTTATTAACCATAGTGCGAGATGTTCTTGCGCCTTCAGGCCCAACGGTCTTTGATTGCCTGCAGTGACATTTCATTCACCACAGCCCAAAGATCTGCCTCGCATCCTTGCGGACACGAGGACTTAATTTTTTACATCAAGCCGACAACGTCGCCTGATCAATACGCACACCGCCACCCATCGTCGAGGACAGCGACACCTTGCGCAGATAGACACCTTTGCTGGTGGGTGGTTTAGCTTTATTGAGCGCATCCAACAAGGCCAACAAATTGGTCTTGAGGTCTGCATCAGCAAACGATTTGCGACCAATAGTCGCGTGCACGATACCGGCCTTGTCAGTACGGTATTGGACTTGACCTGCTTTTGCGTTCTTGACCGCAGTCGCCACATCAGGAGTGACCGTACCAACCTTAGGGTTAGGCATCAAACCACGGGGGCCGAGCACCTGACCCAACGTACCAACGATACGCATTGTGTCTGGTGAAGCGATGACCACATCAAAAGGCATATTGCCTGCTTTAATTGATTCAGCCAGATCTTCCATGCCGACGATGTCAGCACCAGCGGCTTTAGCCTGCTCTGCTTTTTCGCCTGTCGCAAATACCGCAACACGCACGGTTTTACCTGTACCTGCAGGCATAACCACTGCACCACGAACGACTTGATCAGATTTCTTTGCATCAACGCCCAATTGAATAGCGACATCAATGGATTCGTTAAATTTAGCCGTCGCCAATTCCTTAACCAACGCAACCGCGTTGTCGAATGGATAGGTTTTGGTGCGATCGACTTTGGCCTTGATGGCCTTTGCACGCTTAGATAAGTTAGCCATTACAGACCCTCCACCGTGATGCCCATCGAACGAGCAGAACCCGCGATGGTACGCACA
>Ga0214919_10006771_pt1 | contig 15643 bp, 14 predicted proteins | sample LL1503_MetaG_FD_177994 | JGI IMG/M metagenome (GOLD analysis project Ga0214919, IMG submission 177994) | Freshwater microbial communities from Lake Lanier, Atlanta, Georgia, United States - LL-1503 | ecosystem: Environmental > Aquatic > Freshwater > Lake | place: USA: Georgia | collected... | reverse complement strand
CGCTAGCCCTCAAAAATTGTCGTCCACTGATCTTTCGACATTGGCTTCAAAACGAAATTATGTTGTTGAACTTGGGCAAGTGATTCGTGGGCAGGCTGCGAATATTGATGACCTGGATAAATGATTGTTGTACTAGGAAGACTGTTGAGAGTTTGCAAACTCTCGTACATCATTTCTGGATCGCTGCCGGGCAAATCGGTGCGGCCACATCCGTCAAGAAAAAGGGTGTCTCCAGAAATCAGACAACCATTGACCAAGAAACACTGTGAACCAGGAGTGTGGCCTGGAGTATGAACCAATGTGATGTCAATATTGCCAACCTTGACGATGTCGCCAGCGTCGTGGGCGACGAGGTCAGTTTCTGACACACCCGTGGTTCGAAGAACCCACGGCGCTTCTTCTTTGTTGACGTGAATACCGACTGAACCGTGTTCAAGGAGGCGGGTAATCCCTTCGATGCGATAGTTCATCATCGAACCCCCAATGTGATCGGGATGATAATGAGTTGCCAAGGCACCAGTGATTTTCATTCCATCATTATTGGCGAAGTTAACCAAATCATCGACGGCGTAAGCCGGATCAATCACCATGCATTCGCCGGTTGAACGATCACCGATGAGGTAGACGAAGTTGACCATTTGCTGGGCAAGCGGATCTCCGACAGCGAAATCTCGGCCTGAGAGCAATTGTTTGAAATACACCTGATTATCTGCCATGTCAGTCACGTTTCTAGGGTAGACGGTCACATGTACCTCATGTTTGATGAGGTTGCTTTGTTCGCGCCATGATGCCGTCTCCTAACATGGCTGTATGAACTCGAAAACCTCGGCGAATCACCAAAATCAAGGTGTTCTTGATTCGTTGATCGAAGGGCACAGGATCCCCTTCGGAGGAACTCGTTGGACAGCAGTATCGGCTGAGCTCGCCCACGAATTCCGGGCAGGAGACCGACTTGTCGTGGTTCAGGAAAATGGCGATCTTCTGCACATCCCGAGTTCGGTTGCCGAGATCGCAAATGCAGCAGTCACCAATGCTCGGCTGGCATTTGCCGAATTGGCAATGATTGATTCGATTCGGATCACTCAATTTTTCGGTTCGTTCGCCGCAAACCTGCAAAACAACGACATCTTCAACAAGATAAAGATCGCTAATGACATCGACGTGGAAAGTGCTCATCAACGAGGTCGTTCGACAACCCGTCTGCAAATAAGCGAGAAGATGCGCCTGGACATGATCGCAGCGCTCAACATGTGGCGTGATCTACCAGATACGTCAACAGTCACCACAGAAACTGTGCAACACGAATCTTGGTCGGTGGAAGCACACCAAGCTCCGCTTGGAGTTGTTGGATTTGTTTTTGAGGGTCGACCAAATGTTTTTGCCGATGCCACTGGTGTACTTCGATCGGGCAACACCGTCGTTTTTCGCATCGGAAGCGACGCTCTAAATACTGCGCGGGCGATCATGGATTTTGCCTTGAAACCGGCATTAGCGGAAAACCAGCTGCCTCTTGGGTGCGTGCAACTTGTCGACTCTCCCGAAAGATCAGCCGGATACGCCTTATTTTCACACGACGGTCTCTCGCTAGCGGTTGCTCGCGGAAGCGGAGAGGCCGTCGCTCAACTTGGGGCAGTGGCACGTCAATCGGGAATACCCGTCAGTCTTCATGGCACTGGTGGTGCGTGGAGCATTGTTGGGCAGACTGCCGATGCTCTTGACCTCGCTCAAGTCATTTGCCATTCATTAGATCGCAAAGTGTGCAACACCTTAAATGTCTGTTGTGTACCACTCGACCGCCACGATCTTCTTTTGGCGGTATTGAATGGGGCAGTATTAGCGGCCAAAGGTCGTGAGGCAAAACTTATCGTTCACGCAGTTGGAGCGTTCACTTCTCAAGTCCTCCGAGAACTGTATTCATCATCATTTTTGTTCGACCTTATCGAACATGACGACGATGAGGTTTTAGCGACAGAATGGGAATGGGACAATCATCCCGAATTCTCTCTCCGATTGGTTTCAGATCTTGATGAAGCAATTGAACTTTTCAATTCTTTCAGTCCGCATTTCGTACTATCGATGATCAGCTCCGAACACGAAGAGATTGAACATGCTTTTCGTTCGACCGAATCGCCGTTTTTTGGCAATGGCTTTACTCGATGGGTCGACGGGCAATACGCACTCAACCGACCCGAACTTGGCCTATCGAATTGGCAATCTGGTCGTCTCTTTGCTCGTGGCGGTATTTTGTCGGGCGATGGTGTATTTACTACTCGCTATGTGATGAAACAGTCCGACCCGCAACAGCACCGATAATCAGGGCTGAAATATTGTTCAACCACCGGAGATTTTGTCGATGACTGCGTTTATCAATCGTGCAGGTCGACCGGTTCTTTCTTCTCTCCAGTCAGCCAACATCGCTAATTTCGTCAACGAGTTCACTGCGACAAATCGTAAGGGCTCAATTTCCCATTTCTTTGATGAGTGATTCACCGAAGGGAGGCGAGTGATATCTGTTGATTTCTTGCAAACCAGATCGGCCAAAGTTCGACCAGCCAAGTTTGATGTTGCGACTCCATCGCCGACATAGCCCCCAGCTGATCCAAGACCGGTTGCTGGGTCATACGAAATATTGAACGTCCAATCGCGTGGAGCTGCCAACGGCCCACCCCAATGGTGAGTGAATTCAGTTCGTTCCAAAACGGGAAATAGATCAACCAAAGTGGTGCGAAGTCTTTGTGCGACACCTTGATTGAAATCAAAGTCGGTGGAGATCTTTGATCCGAAGTGATAGGGAGCTCCACGTCCGCCAAAAGCCAGTCGATGATCGGCTGTCCTTTGCCCATAAATAATCATGTTGCGTCCATCATTAAACGACGGACGACTTTCGAGACCAATCTCAGACCAAACATCTGCAGAGAGTGGTTCAGTCGCCACCATCATTGAGTACAACGGAATCACTGAACGCTTGGCCTGCGAAAAATTCACGCTAAAGGCCTCGGTCGTTCGCAAAACAGTCGAGGCTTTGAAGGTACGTCGCAGCGTTTCTACTTGACCAGATGTATACGCCAGAACATCGGTGTTCTCAAAGATTTTGGTTCCTTGCGCCCGCACAGCACTGGCTAAACCAACACACAATTTCTTTGGATGTAGCACTGCGCTCTGCGTATCTAATAGTCCACCTAAGGTCTGACTAGTTGCAATGATGTCGAGTGCTTCATTCCGATCTAATAACTCATAAAAGTTCTCACCAAAGCCAAATTCGCGGAGATGTTTTACCCGACTCTTTGCCCGATCACATTGATTCTCGGTACGGAGAACTTCGATCGAACCGCCGTGCACGAAATCGCAATCGATTCCCAAAGAAGTAGTTCTGTCTCGAATCTCTTTCAATGTTGCAAACATCGCATATTGCATGGCGATCGCTTGAGTGCGTCCGTGTTGCTTCGCAATTGAATCTAAGGACATCGGCATGATCGTTGAACACCAACCACCATTACGTCCACTCGCGCCATAACCGATGGTGTTCTTTTCAAATAGAGCGATTTTTAGGGAGGGGTCGTTGAGATGAAGGTAAAACGCCGTCCACAGACCCGTATAGCCAGCACCAATGATCGCAACATCGAAATCCGCTTGATCGTGATCCGGCCGATCTTGCTCCGGAACCACAATGCCAACTTGGTCGATCTCATTCCATAGACACTTCTCCGGGATGAACGACGGTGTCATGAGCTAAACCAGAATGTGATTATCAATAAGCCGGACGCCATCAAGTATGACTGCAACAACAATGACGCTTCCGTGAACTGCGACCGAGATTTCTTTCATAGAGGCGGAATCAACGATCTTGACATAGTCAATTTCTGCTTTTGTTGAGGCGATCGCCGTTTCGACTGTTTGTATCAATTGCGTGGTGTCCCTAATTCCGATCGCGAATTGCTCTTGAGCAGCATCAAGACCTTGCGAAATAGTCGCTGCCTCAATTCGAGCCGAATCGGACAGCCGAACATTGCGACTCGACATTGCCAATCCATCAGATTCGCGAACTGTAGGAGCCATGATGAGTTCGATAGGCATATCTAGATCGGCAACCATCCGTTTTATGACCGCGAACTGTTGAAAATCCTTCTGACCGAAAATCGCGACATCAGGTCGACCCGCAGAAAGCAGCTTGGCAACTACGGTTGCGACTCCAGAAAAATGTCCAGGTCGTGAAGAACCCTCTAACACATCGGTGATTCCGGCAACGTGGACACTCGTCGAGAACTGTGAACCGTACATAGTCTCGACGTTGGGTGCGTAAAGAAATTCGACACCATGATGTTCAAGCAGTTGAATATCGCTTTCAAATTGAAGCGGGTATTTTTCAAAATCAGTTGCATTATTGAACTGCAACGGATTAACAAAGATCGTCGCCACGACAACATCGGCGTGTTCATGCGCAATATCAAAGAGCGACGTATGACCTTGATGTAATGCTCCCATTGTGGGAACCATGGCCACCGATTGACCATGAACTCGACAGGCGTCAACAGTTTGACTGAGTTCATGAGGAGTACGGAGAATTTGCACAGGATTTAGTGGAACGAGTGATCTTCATCTGGGAAGGTTCCACCTTGAACATCAGCGATGAAAGCTCTCGTTGCATCAATGGTCGGGGTGCGCAACTCGGCGTAATGCTTAGCGAAGCGATACTTCGAATCACACAAACCTAAAACGTCGTGGAGAACCAATACTTGACCATCACAATGAATTCCTGCTCCAATACCAATGGTAGGAATGCTCACCTTTTGGGTGATCTCTTGAGCGAGTTCCATGGGGACGCCCTCAATAACAATTGCGCATGCTCCTGATTGTTCGACCGCATGAGCATCTTCAAGAATTCGTTCCCGGCCACCAGCCTCAAAACCTTCGGTTCGACCCTGCACTCTGAAGCCACCCATGCGATGAACACTTTGCGGTGTCAAGCCGATATGTCCCATGACCGGAATATCCACGCGCGTGATTGCTGCAATAGTTTCAGCCATGTGCACCCCGCCCTCAAGCTTGATGCACTGAGCGCCGTTCTTCATCAGCACAATGGACGACTCAACACCTTGTTCGGGGCTGATTTGATACGAACCAAACGGCAAGTCACCAACCACAAGTGCCTTAGTGTTCGCGCGAGCCACACAGCGAACGTGATATGCCATCTCATCAAGATCGACCGGAATCGTATTGCTGGTTCCTTGAACGACCATGCCAACTGAATCGCCGACCAAGATCATGTCGATGCCGGCTTGATCAACCAGGCGAGCAAAAGTGACGTCGTACGCCGTAATCATCGTCATGCGCCGACCTTCGGCCTTCCACGCAGCGAGATCAGGAACCTGTACTTTCTTACGATCGTTGGGCAGCGATGGCATCACAGAACCTCGTGGGGTCGATACGGGGGAACAGGTCACAACTTAAACAGCAGAGCGAAACCTAGCGACACTGGTACCTAGTTAGACGTTTCGAGAGCTGATTTTTTGTGATTTAGGGCATGCCCATCATTGGCTCACAAATGCCGAAGGACAGAGGTCGCGATAGCTCACCATTCCACCTGCGGATGTGGCGTGCAAAATGGCTTCAGTACAGGCTTGGGCGAACATATCGGCACCTGCCGCCAGAACTTTGTTCAGTACAGCTGGACGGCCCACCGGGTCGCTAAAGACTGGCTCTCTTTCGGCCAGAACCAATTCACCTTGACCAACGGATAGTCCAAATATCGTGTCGCCATCGTTCATGAGATGCGCAGGCCGCACCGCTCGAGCTAAGCCATCATGGGCGACGGCGGCGAACTTAGTGCATTCAGACTTCGACAACCGGAGGTTGGTGGCGACCGCACCAATCGTGGTGTTCAGCGATGCGGCAGTTGATGTCACGGGCGTTTCGAGAGATGTCAAATATTCTCGGAGTGCTTTTCGATCACTGACATTCGGACGCCGTAATCGAGTTGACGATTCATTCCATGGAAGACACGTCCCTGGATTGATCACTGATCCAATTGAGTTCACGACGGCGATTGCCGACACCACGTGCCCACTATCGATCTGAGTGCTAGCCATCGCGAGACCACCTTTGAGTCCACCCGAACGAGCGCCTACTCCAGCACCCACGCAACCAACAGCAGTCGTTCGCGTCTTAGCTGATTGAGACGCGCGATAACCGAAAGTTGAATCAGGACGGTTGATGAACTTTCCACCGCGTCCAAGATCAAAGATCACGGCCCCAGGAACGATCGGGACCACCCACGCCTCGTCTCTGCCAACAGGGAATCCACAACCGGCTTCTTCGAGATACTCCATCACACCGTGAGCACTTGCTAATCCATAGGCGCTGCCCCCGCTTAAAACAATGGCGTGCACTTTCTGAATCAAATTCTCTGGTCGTAAAAGATCGGTCTCTCGAGTACCAGGTCCGCCACCTCGTACATCAACTCCGGCAATGGCCCCCGTAGGTGTCAAGATCACCGTCGTTCCAGTCAACCAACCTCGAGATGTTCGAGCGAAATGTCCGACCTTGACCGAACCTACGTCGGTAAATGAATCATTAAGCGCTGGCGCACGTGTCGGCGAATTGTCTGATCGATCCATCAGCCCATGCTGACAGATTGATCACTGCCAACAAGCACTTACCGATAATCTCAAGACGTGAAAGACGAACCGGCTTACGCACCAGTTGCGATGACCAAAAGCCGGGCCTGGCGAAATCGTTTCTTTGCTCGGGCAGTTCACTACCTCTGGGAAATGGCCATTGAGGCAGGAGCCATCGGTGCGACAACGCGACGGGGCCAGAAGTTCGGATCTTTCGGACAACAAAGTGTGATCTGCTTCCCGACAAACACCATTTTCAACGAACAGTTCATACACATCGGTCGCAACACCATGATTGGTCCGCAGTGCACCTTGTCTGCTGGAATGGTGCCGGGTCAACAATGTATTGCCGAACGCATTGTCACGATTGGCGATCGTTGTCTGATCGGCAAGGGGAGTGGCATCGTCGGCCATTTCTCAATTGAAATTGGTGATGACGTGTGGACTGGCCACAATGTCTACATCACCGACCAAAACCACGGCTATCAAGATGTGACGTTGCCGATCTCCGTGCAAACGATGCCCGAAAAGCCAGTTCGTATCGGTAACGGCTCGTGGCTCGGCTACGGCAGTGTGATTCTTCCTGGCGCCGACATCGGCGAACATGTTGTGATCGGAGCAAACAGTGTTGTGACTGGTTCGATTCCGTCATTCAGTGTCGCGGTCGGTTCACCAGCACGAGTTATTCGACAATATATTGACGGCACATGGCAGGACGTTAAGAACTAAACGGCTAAGTCCATCGGAGCTGAACAAGATTTCATTCGGTTTGCAAGAGCAAAATCGTTGATGTAATCCGATACCGGCGAACCATTGAGCATCGACTCGGCGAACGGAGCATTCTCGCCGCCCCGCAATACGGCTGTGTATTCAATGCGTTCATTAATCCAACCTTGAAAAATCTCTTTCCATGTATTCATCAAGTCGACATCTTTCGGACCTGATGGTGCCTGCTCAGTGACATCATCAAGCATTGTTTGAACGATCGCTGTTGCTTTGTCGATGATGTCCGCCCGTTCGCTCAAGGCATCGCCATTAACCGTGTCAATTCGCCTGAGATCAGCCAATTTGTCTCGCTGAATATTCGCCTCGTTGCAGATTTCGTTCGCCCGAATCGTCCAAGCTTCATCATCGACTTTGGCGACGCTTTGTTTGGTGGGCGGAAAGAACAGCGCCCAAACCCAAAAAACAGCAATGCCCAGACAAATTGTCGCTAAGAATATCTGTAATGGTCGACGTGAACGGGGAGACTTCTCGCTGCCTTCACTCATGATTTTGGTGCTGGTCGATACGAAGTTGCCAACTGCAATGCAGCACCGCCAATTCCGAGGACGGCCGTCACAAGTAAGGCGCCCCAGCCAGAAATCGTAAAATCAATCGCATTGTCAATTGACCATTCACCTGGCCCCATAGCACCGACGGCAAGCGCTCCTAACGCAATCGTTGCGCAGTACTCCCAACCCTGATTCGGGAGGAAAACAAAAAATCCGACTTTCAAGTGAGACGTGTAAATAGCTACCACCATCACACCAATCACCCCAGCAGCAGCAAGAGGAGTGAGCAAACCTAAAGCAAGCAACACGCCAGCGCCGATCTCAGTCGCCGCTGCCATTCTGGCTTGCCACTTGGGCCACTTCATACCAATACTTCCGAACCAAGAAGCAGTGCCTGAAAGACCACCCTGACCAAACACCTTGTTGTACCCGTGGTAAGCGAGAAACAGACCAAGAACTAGACGTAAAACGAGCAGACCAAAATTGATCTGATCTAATCCGAACTGATTTTGAAGACTAAGCATCAGATCAGATTACTGCTAGGAATATTGGGTGCACGATCATTCGTCAACTTCGGGAAGGTTTCAACGCACAATCAAGTTACTTCGCGCACTCATTTCGTACCATCCGGCACTTTTCTCCATTTCAATGGGCGGCGCCGCACTTTTCGCAGTTTGTACCGTCGCTTCGTCTTGGTTGCTTCGCTGGATCATTGATGAAGTCATTGTTCGACGTTTTGACTCGCAACATTTCTCGCTGTTGCGCACTCTGGCTGCAGTAGGACTGCTTCTCAGCTTGTCGCTGATTCGCGCCGGCGGGGTGATCATTCGACGCTCATTCGCTGGTAGAGCCCAATGGAGAACTGCTCAGAGTTTGACCGACGAAGTGGTTGATGTCCTGGTGCAACAACCACCTCAATGGCACCGACAACAGTCAACCGGAGATTTGCTGACGCGCGCTGGAGTCGACGTTGATGCCAGCGTCGCAGTCATGGCTCCGCTGCCTTATGCAAGCAGCGTCATTTTAATGATGGTGATCGCCGGCTATGGCCTGATTTCCAATGACGCCATTCTCGGTATAGCAGCGACGGCAATTTTTCCATTGTTGATTGGCCTCAATGTGTTGTATCAACGTCGAGTTGATAAATGGTTTGATATCGCGCAAGGAGAATTGGGATCACTATCGGCTGCAGTTCACGAAAGTTTCGAAGGTGTCACGGTTGTGAAAGCCTTTGGTGCAGAAAATCGTGAGACTGAAAGGCTTGCCGTCATCGCATCACGAGTTCAAGATGCTCGAGTCGAAGCGATTCGGTTGAGATCTCTTTTCGAGGCAGCCCTTGACTTCGTTCCCAATCTCACCAACATCTGTTTGGTCATCGGCGGTGCCTTCCGGGTTCGCAGTGGCGACCTGTCGGTGGGTGAGTTGGCGAGCTTCATTTACATGTTCACGCTTTTGGTTTTCCCTTTACGTTTGATCGGATACGCACTCTCCGAAATGCCGCGTTCACAAGCTGGGTTTGATCGAATTCAAACGCTGCGTCTGAGCCCAATGATGAGCGATCCGCGATTGAAGTATGCGCGAGAAGGAACTGCGCTAGAGGTGAGATCTGTCTCTGTCGGTCATGACCCAGAGCACGTGTTACTGAATGATTTTTCGGCGACTTTTCAACCAGGAACGTTTACCGCTCTCGTTGGTTATACCGGCTGTGGCAAGTCGACGTTCCTTCAATCGCTCGCTGGAATAATTCCTTTTATCTGCGGCGAAATTTCCTCCCCAGGAAACAATGTCAGTCTTGTCTTTCAGGAGCCCTTTCTCTTTGGGACATCGGTTCGAGACAACGTTTGCATGGGTGAGCCATTTGGAGACGAGGAAATGTTCTGGTCGTTGGCGGTCGCCGAAGCAGATTTCGTACACCAACTTCCGCAAGGTCTCGACACGATTATCGGGGAGCGAGGCGTCGGGCTATCAGGTGGACAGCGTCAAAGGATTGCTTTAGCCCGAGCGATCATTCGACGTCCGCAAGTTCTTCTCCTCGATGACACAACAAGCGCACTAGATCCAAATACCGAAATGAAGGTTCTGAATAATATTGAGAATGAATTGTCTGATGCAGTTGTGATTGCTGTTGCATCTCGACCATCGCTCATTGCTATGGCCGACTACGTGATGTTTTTTCATCAAGAAACAATCATCGGACCAAGTCAGCATTTGGAACTGCTCGTACAAAGCGGCCCCTATCGGGCGCTCATGCAGGCCTACGAACGTCCGACCGAACAGGCATCTGCTCAGAGCAAGGACCTGTTGTGATCGAATCACAAAATAACGGAGCCATCGCGACCCTCAATCGAGGGGTGCGGGCTGTCCCAAGTTTGCGTCAAGGGATTGGTTTCACAGTCTTTTTGGCGTTAGTTGGCGCAAGTGGACGAGTCGTCGTTCCAGTTGTCATCCAACAAGCGATTGATCACGGCTTACACCGCTCATCAAAATCATCCTCAACAACCGCGATTTCTCAGACCGTCGACGTTCGTCTTGTCATTCAGCTCTGTGTTGGCGCCGCCATATATTTGTTGGTCGCTGCGCTTGCTCAACGAACTGCCGTTTCTCGTTTGGGCCAACGTAGCGAGGCTGCGCTTTTCGAATTGAGAGTCCAGCTTTTCCAACATATTCATCTTCTGAGTCTTGAAGATCATAATGATGAACAGCGTGGCTCGTTGGTGTCACGAGTGACTTCAGATGTTGAGACACTTTCTCAATTCTTTTCTTGGGGAGGTCTGGCGTATTTGCTCGACAGCGCATTAATGGTGATTGTCGCTGCGGTCATGCTTGCTTACGACTGGGTCTTAGCCCTCATCGTGATCGCGATCTCAACACCATTGGTGTATGTACTTCGTCGAGTTCAATCGAAGTTGATAGCCGCATACGACGCCACTCGATCGGCGAACTCATTCGTTCTAGGTTCAACCGCCGAGTTAGTCACCGGCGCCGAAACATTACATGCTTACTCGGCCGGTTCAATTTTCGGCCAAAGGGTGAAGAAGTCAGCCAAAGCACGAGGCGATGCCCAGACTAAAGCAACAATGATCGGGGCATTGCTATTTCCTTCCGGTGAAATATTTGGTGCGATAGCGGTTTCTATGGTTGTGTTTGTCGGCCTATGGCGAGGTCCCAGTTCTGGCCTGACTGCAGGGGCACTGGTCGGCTTTATCTTTTTGACCTATCGATTTTTAGAACCAATCGCCGAACTCACCGAAGTTTTAGATCAAACCCAAACTGCTATTTCAGGAATGCGACGAATACTTGGAATCTTGGCGATTCCTGTCGGTCCAGAGGCACCGAAGTACCCCATCAAAGTAGGTGACGGCCCGTACGACATTGATATTGAAAATCTGTCTTTTTCGTATCGTCCTCGCGATGGCGAATCTGAGATTGACAATCGAGCAGTCCTGCAAGGTATTCAATGCTCCATTGCATTTGGCACTCAAGTTGCTGTTGTTGGCGAGACTGGCTCGGGAAAGACAACCCTCGGTCGACTCCTTTCTCGATTCTCTGATCCGACTGTGGGGCAGATTTCAATCGGCGGGATTCAACTGAATCGAATCCAGAATGATGAACTGAGAAAACTCTTGGTTGTTGTGCCTCAAGAACCCTTCCTTTTTTCTGACACTGTTGCGGCCAATCTTCGTTTTGCATTTCCGCAGGCGACGGACAAACAACTCGTTGATGCGTTCAGCAATGTCGACCTGCAGGATTGGTTCGAGACTCTCCCTCTCGGTCTCGACACGCTCGTTGGGCAACGCGGTTCTCAATTATCAGCAGGCGAGCGTCAATTGATAGCTCTCGTCAGAGCTTCGCTGATTAATCCCGCAATTTTGATTCTTGATGAAGCAACGTCATCTGTTGACGCGTCAACCGAAGTACGACTCACACGAGCCCTTGACAAGCTTTCTCGAGGACGAACCACTATCTCTATTGCCCACCGACTCTCCACTGCCGCTCGGGCGGATCGAGTATTGGTTCTTGATTCGGGACTTCTTGTGCAAGATGGTTCTCACGATCAGTTGGTCTCAACTCCCGGCCTGTACAGCGAGATGTATAAATCTTGGGAGATGTCTCACAACTCGGCCGATTGACCTGTGGGGAAATGCCACAATAGGAAATATGGAAATTGTTCTGGTCCGTCATGGGCAACCTGAATGGGTCAAAGATGATCTCAACGTCGACAACCCACCTTTAACCGATCTTGGTTTCGCCCAAGCTGAATGCGTCGCCCATGCTTTACAGGGTGAGCATTTTGATGAGATTTGGGTGTCTCCACTCGTACGGGCTCAACAGACTGCTCAGCCGCTTCTCGCACAGCGCAACATTGAGGTTGGTCCGCTCGTCACCCAAAATTGGCTAGAAGAGATTCGTAATCCGCTTTGGCATGGAACCCCGCGCGAAAAGGCTGACGCGGCCTACCGTGAAGAACGTGGTCGTGTCGCGGAAAAGCGTTGGGACGGATTAACCGATGGCGAACCAGTTCGAGATTTTGTTCAACGCATTCACGTGGGAGCAGATGCTTTCTTGAAGGCTCGTGGAGTGTCGGCTAGTCCCCAAGACTTGCCGGTTTGGCATATTGACGAACCACAACGGAAGATTTTGTGTGTCGCCCATGCGGGTACGAACAGCGTTTTCATCGGGCATATCTTGGGACTTGACCCAACACCTTGGGAATGGGAACGATTCGTCATTGCGCATGCTTCGATCAGTCGAATCGAATCGTTTCAAATTGGTGATGGTCACTTTTTCGGCTTAACCAAACTAAGCGATGTTGAGCATATGCCAAACGATCAAAGGACCTTCTAATGACACAACGCGAACTCGACCCCAACCTTCTGAAGATGTATTCCTTTTTGGTTTTTTCAAAACTAGAAGGAGCAGTCACCTCAGGAATGATTCATCTCGGTGATCGGCTCGGTTTGTATCAAAGCCTGTCGTCGTTCTCACATGCCGTGACATCTGATGAATTAGCCGCATCACTTCAACTTCATCCGCGCTGGGTCCAAGAATGGATACATAACCAAGCAGCCGCGCGACTCATTGAAGTTGAGATCGACGAACAAGGGACCGAACGGTACTCAATGACACCCGAAGCGGTTGTTGTTTTATCTGATGAATTACATCCCGCTTTTGGAATGGGTATGTTTCACCGCCTGCCTCAAACCATGCAGAGCCTCACCGTATTGCCAGAGAGTTTTAAGACGGGTATAGGACTCGACTACGACAGTCATGGTCCCGAGGGTGCAGTCGGTATTGAACGAAGTTTCGAACCCTGGAGTCGTTCATATCTTCTACCCGTCGTTCTTCCCGCACTTGACGGCGCAGTTCATCGTTTAGAAGCAGGCGCGAAAGTAGCCGACATCGGTTGTGGGGCAGGAGGAGCTGCAATTCGAATGGCCCAGGCTTTTCCGAGAGCATCGGTGACGGGATATGACATTTCGCGCTACGCCCTCGACCGAGCACTTGAGAAGAAAACTATTGACGCCACCAGCAACGTACATTTCGTCGATCCCAGGGTCACTCCATTGCCCGCGGACGAGTCACTTGACATCGTGACGGCCTTTGACTGCATTCACGACATGACTCATCCACAAGATGTCATGGAGGCAATTCGTCGTTCACTGAAACCAGATGGAATTTGGCTCCTCGTCGACATCAAAGCCCTCGATACGTTCGGTGAAAACATGGCTAAAAATCCAATGGCGTCATTGATGTACGGCATCAGTGTGATGAGTTGTATGTCGTCAGCAATGTCAGCAGTTGGTGGTGCCGGGCTCGGGACATTGGGTCTTCCCGAATCAAAGGCGCGCAGCATGGCGGCCGCGGCTGGTTTCACGCGTTTTCGCAAACTTGACATCGAGCATTCGCTCAATGCGTTTTACGAGGTTCGTCCGTAATAAACCATAAGAGAATTACTTTCCTAAGGGGGAATCATGAGTAGCGATATCACCATTGAAGAAGTGAAGATTGCCAGCTCTTCGCTCAGCATATGGGCACACATTGCAACTGTTGGCGCCGATCAAGAACCCGACGTCGTTCCAGTGCATCCTTGTTGGGATGGAGAAACGCTGTGGATCATGGTGGGATTGACATCAACCAAGACCCGAAATGTCGCAGTGAACCCTCGGGTCGCTCTTCATTGGCAGGTCACTGAAAATGGTGATGGGGTAGAAGTATGGGGAACTGCTCGAGTGCTCAGTGACATCGAGACAAAACGTCGTTTGTGGAACGGTGTCTTCGACTACGACCTCAACGGATTCGCTCCGGGCGGACCCGACAACAGCCCTGATACAGCCTTTATGGAAGTCACTGTTGAACGTGCACTCGTCATGAAGATGTATGGCATGGGTGGCATGCAGCGCTACTCGCGAGCATAGAGAAGAGCCATCGTGACCCGTCTGAGCAAACTTTCTCGAAGCTTGGTTGGCAAAACTGCCATCGTGACTGGCGCAGCAAGCGGTATGGGCCGAGCCACTGCCTTCCTTCTTGCTGACGAGGGGGCAAGCGTCGCCGTCGTCGATCTTGATCAGGCCAAGGTCGATGCAGTCGTTCAGGCCATACGAAATGAGTACGGCGCTCAACGAGCAATCGGCTTTGCCGTTGATGTGCGTCATACCGAACAACTTCAATCAGTTGTTGACAAAACTGTTTCTGCTTTTGGTTCTCTCGACATTGTGATCAATAACGCCGGTATTTCTTTGTCGTCACCGGCCAATTCTTCAAACGATGATTTCCTGAGCGCTTGGGATACAACTTTGGCAATCAACTTGTCGGCATATGTTCACCTCGTTCGTGCCGCTCTGCCACATTTGAAACTTTCGTCATCTGGTCGAATTGTCAATGTCGCGTCAACTGAATCGATTGTTGCGACTCCGACACTGTCCGCGTATTCAGCATCAAAGTCCGGCGTCACTGGGCTCACGCGAAGTTTGGCGGTTGAACTCGGTAAAGATGGAATCACTGTCAATTCCGTCTGTCCTGGGCCAATCAACACAGGAATGACCGAAGCGATTCCAAGCGATATGAAAGGCAAATACGCCCAACGTCACGTGTCACTGCGCCGGTACGGAGAACCAGAAGAAGTTGCGCACATGACTGTCAGTTTGTGTATGCCAGCGATGAGTTTCGTGACTGGGGCATCAATCGTCGTTGATGGCGGCATGACCATTCGCCATACCTGAGTTGTATGCGTGTTATTAACGCGCTGGGTCAATAATTCCGGTGAGACCAGTTGGTTCGTGAGGACCAATAATCAATTGTTCAAGAATGCCAATTCCTTGATAGATCATTCCTTGAGCATCAGTCATCGTTGCCCGACACAAAGCCTGGATATGGAGGTTTCGCGGGTCACAGGGTTTTTCGACGGGCAGAGCCCAACGTTCTGAACCAACGGCCAATTCGCCCTTCCAATGACCGTGACCCCACTCGGGATTTCCATAGCCGATTCCGAGCATATGAAATTCGTACAAAGGTTCTAAGACAATTGAATGAGTCGCTGAAGGCTCATCGACCAAGTTGATTGAGAAATCTTGAGCCCAACGCGTACCTGTACGCCATCGAGTGGAATAGTCAACTCGGGACATTTCTTGTGCTGGCTGATCGCCATCAGGAATGATGAAGCCAGTCTCATGCCATCTTTTACCCGACGCGTATTCGTTGACATCAAAGTGAGTTGCAAAGTTTTCAAAATTGATTGGCGCCCATAGCCAATAGAAC
>Ga0214919_10006770_pt1 | contig 15646 bp, 12 predicted proteins | sample LL1503_MetaG_FD_177994 | JGI IMG/M metagenome (GOLD analysis project Ga0214919, IMG submission 177994) | Freshwater microbial communities from Lake Lanier, Atlanta, Georgia, United States - LL-1503 | ecosystem: Environmental > Aquatic > Freshwater > Lake | place: USA: Georgia | collected... | reverse complement strand
GGATAACTCATAATTCCTCTAAATAAATAACACTCACTACATTCGTGTTATTTATCTCCTCAAATGTAAAGAATTTATGTTAACAGGTTCTAAGGTTTTGCTCTATTCAATTTTGTGAAATATTCCACTTTGCCAAGCCACAAAACGCACAAAGCAATGCCAAGTATGGCGTAAATGAAGTGTTTTTGCGAATTATAAGGTATGAAAATGGCGTGAAACGCAAGATAAAAAGCATTAATTCCATCACGAATTTTTGTTATATCGTGCGAATGTGCCGAATGCGTTTTATAAACTTCAAGAAGTAGTTGTTCTTTTTCCATGTTATAAATGCCTTTTAATTGCCTGTATTATAGAGTTTGACTGCCAAGCTACAACTTCTGTTGCTGCGGACTGTGCTCTATCTGACGAACGCTCAGCACTCCAAAGTAAAACGGTAATAATTGGCTTATTGTATTTTTGTGCAATATCAATTTCAGCATCAATCCACCTGCTATGGCTTGCATAAACGCCAGCAATCAGAATGATAACACTACTATTTTTCATATGATTATCGATTTTGAGTCGCAAGTCTGCATCCGTGCCATTTGTGTGAACGGGATCGTTTATTGGAATTGAGTAGCCTTCCCACTTGAAGGTTGGATCAGAGTTTAAAAAATCAACAATTTTCTGGTAGTGATTGTCGTGTTTCCAAGAGTGGGAAATGAATGTGTTGCAAATTGTCATTTTGTGTTAAAAACATAATGTTTTGTTTGGCAATTGTCAAGAGGTTTCGTCAAGAATTTTCCTTGATATTTAGGAATTCGTTGATTGTGTGTGTTTATAAATTATATCATTTATGCAAAAAATTCAAAGAGCCCTCGTCTCCGTTTCAGAAAAATCCGGCATTGTTGAACTTTGTTCGTTCTTAACCAAAAATGGCGTTGAAATTATTTCAACCGGTGGAACTTATTCACTTTTGCTTGAAAACAAAATTCCTGCAATTGAAATTTCGCAGCATACAAACTTCCCTGAAATGATGGATGGAAGATTGAAAACCCTTCACCCCAAAGTTCACGGAGGGCTTTTAAACCGTGAGCAAGACGCAAGCCTTATGCTTGAACACGGAATTCAATCAATTGATTTAGTAATTGTGAACCTTTATCCATTTGAAGAGACTCTTGCAAAAACAACTGACTACGATTCGATAATTGAAAAAATTGATATTGGCGGTCCTTCAATGGTTCGCTCGGCAGCGAAGAATCATTTATATAAAACAATCATTACCGATACAAGCGATTACGAAGTGCTAATTTCACACCTTTTGGAAAATGGCTTGGGAACGACTGTTGAATTTCGTCAAAAAATGGCAGGAAAAGCCTTTGCGTTAACGGCTTATTACGATTCCATTATCGCCAATTATTTCGCATCGCAATTTGAAGTTGGAAGTGAATTTAAGACTATTGGATTTAAAGACGGCAAGGATTTGAGATACGGCGAAAATCCTCACCAAAAAGCAAAAGTTTATTTAAGTGGGGGAAATTTAGGCGGATTTTTGAACTTCAAACAGCTTGGTGGAAAGGAAATGAGTTACAACAACATTAAGGATTCCGAAGCTTCCTACAACATCTCCTCTTTTTTCAAAGAACCAACATGTGCCATAATTAAACACGCAACGCCGTGTGGAATTGCTTGTGCAAGTTCAATTGAAGAAGCATATAAAAATGCTCTTGAATCGGATTCAACTTCGGCGTTTGGTGGAATTGTCGCCGTGAATCGTGATATTAACGAAGAATTAGCTGGTGGAATTTCCAAGCATTTTTTTGAAGTAATAATCGCACCAAAGTTCAGTGAAAAAGCACTTGAAATCCTCACAAAAAAGAAAAATTTACGACTTTTAGAACTTCCGTTCGAAGTTTCAAAAACTGCTCAACAAAGTATAGTTTCCGGCGGATTGCTTGAGCAAGAAAGGGATTTTGTTGAAATTGATGAGAGTTCTTTTGAGGTAAAATCCGGAACAATGTTTAATGTTCAAGATGCGATTTTTGGGTTCACAGCCGTTAGGTTTTTGAAATCCAACGCAATTTTGATAACGAATGGGAAATCTTTCGTTTCATTTGGAGCAGGGCAAACCTCCCGCATTGATTCAATGAAAATTGCCCTTCAAAAAATGGTTGAAAAAAATGTTGATATTTCGCAGTGCATTCTTTCAAGCGATGCCTTCTTCCCATTCAAAGATAACATTGAACTTGCCCATTCGTTTGGAATTAAGAACATTATTGCACCATCTGGTTCAATTAAGGACGACGAAGTTATTGAGGAAGCAAAAAAATTGGGAATTAACCTGATTTTTGCGAAAACTCGCCACTTTATGCACTAATTTCTTGCTTTCTAATGCAAAGGATTCAAATTAAATTAATGTGCCCGTAGCTCAGCTGGATAGAGCGGCAGCCTCCTAAGTTGCAGGTCGAAGGTTCGAACCCTTTCGGGCACACCATTCTCCCACAACTTGTTGCAGGTCTGCGGTTGACTTCGTCGCACTGCGTGTGCGAACCCATTTCTTAGCACACCATTCTTCCACACAACTATCGACGAATCATTTGCAAAAACGCCTTTCTGGTAGACTGATTATGTTTATATACCGACATTCTTGAGATTTTCAATCTTAGCATAATTATTTTTGTACGCACTCGCTTTTTTTTCGCGAGTAGCTTCGGCTTGATCTGGGTATTTAATAGCTTCAATACCTTTTTCGAGATTTGCAATTTGCAAGGCATTTGTTGTAATTTCACTTTTGTGCAAAATACTGGTAAGTTGCTTTTCTTTTATTTCATATGTTTCTTGAGCGTATATTTGATGTCCTACTTCTTCGCTCTCCTTTTGCAACGGTAATATTTTTTTATTATTTGCTATGATAAATAATTCCACTATGGGTAATATACATTTAATGTTACGATAACTCTGTCTAGTCATGCCGTGTAGTTGGGAGAATCCGAAGGCAAATGGATTTGGATTAGTGCTGTAGTCCTCCTTAAATTCCTTATCATTTACATCATTATCACATGCATCTTCGATTGCATTCTTAACAAGTGTAGCATCGAATTTAATGCGATATATTTCCATATCGATATTATTCTTTTTTGTTTTCAACTTCTTTATCTTCGCGCTATCTGCTTCCTTCACATTTCCGTTCATTTGTATGATATTAATCATAATTAACATTACCACAAAAAAGCAACTAAAGCAAGGAGATTCTTTAATTCACCCAACTTTCTTTGCAACGGAAGCAAAAATCTCAGGAGCAATACGATACCTTTCCGCAATAAATTCCTGCGATGAATACATTTCCAAAAGTGCTTTATATATGCCATCAACAGGCTTTCCTTCGTTAATATTTGTTAAAAGAATTTGAGCTTCCTGATTCGATATCGCGCGAATCATTTGTAAAATTGCAACAAGCTCTTCTTCGGAAAAATCAAATTTTGCAACATTTTGTTCACAATATAATTCTTTTAATGCCGGAATATTATCAATTTTGTTTGCGTGTTCCAAATGTACTTCTTTTTTATGAGAAATTTGATAGAAGACTGAATTTGCAAGAACGCTGTGTTTTTTTACGGTATTTCTTGCAAGGCTTTGGTCTAAAGATTCTATCACCCCTGCAATAAAAACATATCCTGTTAAAATTCCAAGTAAAACACCAATAATTTGCCTTAGATGAATTGGAAATTCAGGAAGGAAGAACTTTTCTTCAAACTTGTTTAAAAAATAAACTAACAGTTTGTAAAAAAATGTTACAAGAACAAAATTCATCAGTGCAATTGTTAAAACTCCCGCAAGAATTCTGCTTGTTATGGCGGAGGATATAAGTTCGTGAATTAGCGGAAAAATTTTATAGAAAATTAGCACGCTGCACAAGGAAGGAAGCAAGAACGATTTACGAATTCCAAGGGCCTCCTTATACCCCTGATGACCAAGTGCAATAATACTTAAAACGCCAATAGCATCAATTAGGATTATCATTTTAATACAACATTAACAACCTTTCCTTTAATAAAAATCACATCTGCAACTTGCTCTGAAGAAAACAGTTCTGCAATTTTGGAATCTTCTTTTGCAAGTTCAACTGCTTGTTCCTGTCTTGGTTCGTTTGAAATTTCAAGGACTTTCCTCATTTTTCCATTAACTTGAATCGTCAATTTGAAAGACTGCCTTTCTTGAACAACTTTCACCTTTGGAAATTGTACGGTTGTGATTTCGTTTGCAAAAATTTCTTCGTAAAGCTTTGTTGCAATATGCGGGCAAACCGGCAAAAGCATTTGAAGAAAAATGCCAAAATCTTCTTTTGAACCTTGCACAAGCGGGAACGCAGTATAAAGATTTGCAATAACTTTATTCAAAAACAGGTTTTCCATATTGCTAATATATTCCGCAAGAATTTTGTTCACAGCTGGGTTGTTTTCATATTTTTCCTGTTTTTTCACCTCCATCCCCGCACGCCAAATTTTCTGTAAGAATTTGTTCACGGAAACGACTCCGGCATCACTCCAATCAAAATCTTTATCGATTGGGCTATCTGAAATAATAAAAAACCGCGCAGTATCCGCCCCATATTTTTCGATAATTTCAACAGGCGAAACAATATTTTTCTTGGATTTACTCATTTTAATAGATTTCCCAACTTCAACTCCATCAAGTGGCTTGCCTTCAAAAATTGCTTCCTGCGGGGAAAGCCATTTGCCGTCTTTTTTAAATGTTTTATGACACACCATTCCTTGAGTTACCAATTGGCGAAAGGGTTCTGTTGGGGTTTGTGCAAATTGCTTCACGCATTTGAACAATTTTTCCTCACCGCCTTCAATGATTGGAATATTTGCGATAAATTCAAAACCGCATTTAGCTAAAACCTTTTGCGATGCAACATTTTTCAAGCCAGTTGTTGCAAAAATTTGTTGCGATGGGAATTTTTCATTTGCCCACTGCATCAATGCCGATGCAACCTCCGTTCCAACACCACTGCCCCAATGTTTTTTTGCAAAGCGATAGCCAATCTCCAAATCATTTTCTTTTGCGAATGGCTGGTCTTTTAAATCTTGTGCGGTGTAGTATCCAAAGCCTGCATAGCCCGCAAGTTCACCTGTTGATTTTTCAAAAACGCCGAATTTCGTCACGCCTTTTTCACGCCAATCTTGAATATATTTTGCAAAACGAGTTTCCAAATATCCATCAACTTCGTGGTAATCTTCGTTGAAAACCTCCTTGTCTTTTCCAAAACTTAGGAATTCTTCCCTGTCGCTTTCCGTAAATGGGCGAATATTGAAACGGGGTGTTTCTAAAATTGTGGTTGCAAAAAATTTCAAAACTGCGGTATATATTGTGCTAATCTTACCATCTTCTCTTTTAATATTTAACAATTCAGCTTCATTTTTGGAAATCCACTTGAATTCCGTTGCTTTGCCTTTCTCAAGATGAAAATTATCCCAGTTTTTAACAGAAATGACAAAAACTTTGTGATTATGCGTTTTGCCGTTTATATCCAAACCATCTTCAAAAACCTTATAATTCACCGACGCAAGTTCAAGATTTAATTCTTCTTTCAGCTCTCGTCTTATACAATCAACCTCCGATTCACCCCCCTCCAGCAATCCACCCGGAATTTCCCAAACATTTGGATATGATTTTCTAAATTCCGAGCGTTTTTGCACGAAAATCTCTCCATTTTTATTTTCAATAACGAAGGAGACAAGTCTTGGATTTTCAATAACATCATCGTTATCATAAACCCCATGTCCGCATTTTCGCAGTGCCATTACAAAAAAGCGGGAATACAGCAAATGCAAAATTGCGTGTTCAACCCCACCAATGTAAAGATCAACTGGTTGAGTTACATCAAACGGAACTTCGCTTTTTGGCGAGCAGAACCTCAAAAAATACCAAGAAGATTCAAAGAAGGTATCAAAAGTATCAGTTTCACGGGTTGCATCACCTCCACATTTCGGACATTTGCAATGCTTCCAAGTTGGATGCTCCGCAAGTGGATTTTTACCTTGTTCAAGTGTAATATCTTCCGGCAACTGAACGGGCAAATCTGCTTTTGGAACGGGAACAACACCACATTTTTCGCAATATATTATTGGAATAGGACACCCCCAGTATCGTTGCCTTGAAATTCCCCAATCACGCAGGCGATATGTCGTTTTTCGTTTTCCAAAGTTGTTTTGCTCCATGTAATCCAAAATTTTTGCAAAACCTTCAGAGACGGAAAGACCATTTAGAAAATCGGAATTTACCATTGTTCCGGTTTTTGTTGTGTGGGGAAGGTAGGCGTTGTTAAGACGATGTCTATTATCATCATAAGTTGTATTGAATCGAAAAATATTATTATAATCATTTAACACCTCTTCTTGTAGCATGTTTATAGCCAATACATTGTTAAACATCACACCTTGATTGGTTACTCCCACCACTCTGTTAATATCCAATCCATACTTCACAGCAAACTCAAAGTCCCGCTCATCGTGTGCCGGGCACCCAAAAACCGCACCAGTTCCGTATTCCATCAAAACAAAATTGGCAATGTAGACCGGCAACAATGCAGGATTTGAAAGTTCAAACAAAAAGCGGTTTTCTTTGGTTTCATCAATTTTTTTGTGAGTGAAGAATTTTTCGCACACTGCAACGGAAGATGCGTTATTCATTTCAACCGAAGCATAAAGTTTTGGTGTGTTGAATTCAAAAAATGCCTTGTTGATGTAATGCTGAATTATTACTTTTCCAAAGCCTTTTTTGTGGAAATCTGAATGTAAAACGAAACCAAATTCAATACCATCATAATTTTTGTGTGAACCATCAATTAACCCACCAAAGCCAATAACTTTACCGTTAAGGGTGATGGCATCAAAGCCGTATCCCATATTTGTGTAATCGCCTTGTGAAAGTTCAATGTAATATTTTGCATTGCTTCTTTTTTTACCAAGGTAAGAATCTGCTGTTTGCAAAATTTCTTCAATTTCCGCCTCGTCTTCGTTTGTAAGCGGACGAAATTCAAGATCTTTCAAATCCATATTTTTCCTTTTAATAACAGGATTCCTTACATAAATTCCAGTTGCAATGCCTTTTTTTTCTTGGGTGTCCAAATCTTTTTGCGTTGAAACATTACATTCACGCACAAAATTGGATATTTCCTCGCTTTTTAGGGTTGAAACAAGCGGATGCCTTGCTGAAATTGCAACGAATGATGCACCAAAAAGGGTTTCAGGACGAGTTGTAAAGACTGTGATTTTATTTTGATTTTCAATTTCCCACAAACCACACTCAACACCGGAATGATGAACAACATTTCTAACCTTGTGAAAGCCCGCTTTTGCAAGAACTTTTTGGCTTGCAACATTTTTATGTGCCGTTAAAGCATTGAATTTGTGAAATCCTGATTTTTCAAGAGAGTATCTAGCAATTTTTGGAATAACGATTGAGGCAATTCCTTGTTTTTGGAATCGTTTTTTTACCATAAATCCCATTTCCGGTATTTGGCTGTGGTTATCGGCATGTAAATCTTGTGTAATCCAGCATATTCCAACAAATGTTCCATCTGTTTTGAAAATTAGCCAAAAATTAAGCCAATTTTTAATGTTTTCATAAGTGTAAATGCCCAAACCTGTATCAAATTTATCCAAATACTGTTCATCGCCATATTGGTGAGGTCTAACTACAAACCCTTCACATTCAAGTTTTGCATTTGAAATCATTTCAAAATCAACTTCAGCACCAATAGATTTCCCAATCCAGTTTTCTTGCATAGTCTTAACCTTTTCCGGCCAATTTGGAAGGGTTTCAAGTCCATCAAGCAAATTCTGCGAAAAATCTGAAACTCTCAAAAACCATTGGTTAAGTTCCTTTTGTTCAATCAATGCCCCAGAACGCCAACCCCTGCCGTCAATAACTTGCTCATTTGCAAGGACGGTGTTATCAATAGGATCCCAGTTTACAAACGATTTTTTTCTATAAGCAATTCCATTTGCAAGGAAATCCAAAAACATTGATTGACTATGCTTGTAGTAATTCGGAAGGCAGGTTGTAATTTCCGCTTCCCAGTTGAAATCAAAACCAAGTGCTTTGAATTGAGATTTCATGTTGGCAATGTTGGCAAGCGTCCATTTCTTAGGATGAAGACCAAATTCCATAGCAGCATTTTCCGCAGGAAGACCAAAAGCATCCCAGCCAATTGGGTGAAGAACATTCACACCATTTTGTTTGTTAAAGCGGGTAATAACATCGCCAATTGTATAATTTCTAACATGCCCCATATGAAGATTCCCCGAAGGATACGGAAACATTTCCAAGATATACTTTTGAAATTTACCCGTTAAAGCAGGTTTATTTTCCCATTTTTCCTGTGCGAATTTTTCAACTTCAAAATGATTATAATTTTGGTTATAACTTGAATTATTTTGCATATATACTTCCGGCAATTTATTGTTGTGATTAATGAAAACAATAAAATTATTTTTTCAATGAAATTATGAAGTAAGTTCTGCGGATTCTTCTTCAATAACAACATTTACATCTACGACATTCTTCAAAAACAAAAGAATTGTTTTGTCGCTAACTTCCCATTCAAGAACAATTGGCAAAATTTTTGCAATATTTTCCTTAATATTCGTTTTTTTTGTATTTGCCATTTCAAGAATAATCATTCCGCCTTCTTTCAAGGAATTCTCTTTCAAGCCTTCAATCGTTCTTAAAACTTGCGATTGTGCCGCAATGTATGGAGGATCAACAAATATGATATCAAACTGTTCCTTAATTTTGCACCTTGGGAAAAATCCAATTCTAGCAAGGTAACTAATTTTATGTTTTTCCGCATTTTTGTGAATTTGTGCAATGTTGGTTGGGTCGGAATCAACAAATGAAACAAGAGCAGCCCCCCGCGATGCAAATTCAAAACCAATTGAACCCGTTCCGCAGAAGCAATCAAGCACTTTTGCCCCTTGAATTTCCGTTTGAATAATTGAGTTTTGCGAAAGCAAATTAAACAAAACATTTTTTGTATAACTTGTGGTTGGACGCATCTGTTCGTTATTGATTTGTGTTGATGTTAAATCAAGCGTTCTGCCTTTTAAATTTCCGGAAATAATTCGCATATTGTTTTTATAAATGATAAGAAAATCTAATTAAAAAGCAAGGTTTTTATGAAATACCAACGCTTCACTAACCCCACTTCTGTTTGGTCCTTCGCCTTTAAAATGAAGAACTTCAAACCCTTCCATAATTTCAAACGCATTTGCAAGGTTTGGTCGCTCGGAATTATCAAGAATAATAATCCTGGCCCCCCGCTTTTTTGCTTCTTCAAGGCACTCAATTCTGTTATATGAATCAATCACAATTGCGTCAAATGTAATTTTCTCATCAACATTTTTGATATACCTTGCAATTTCGTGTGATTTTGGGCAAAATTCAATTGAAATATTTCGCTGAAGATTGTGAATTATTGCAAGTTCTTGCACTTTTTGAATCCATTCTGTATTGCATTCAACGCCAAAAACTTTGCAATTATTTTGCGCGTAAAATATTGTTGAAAACCCCATTCCAAATTCAAAAATGTTCATTGAAGGCTTGATGTACGATTCAAGAAATGTAATTAGGGGATAGTTATACCACGGCAAAATTTGTAATTTTGAATTTACTTGCATAATTATTTTTTTCGTTTTTTATTACACTATGATTTTATGGTAAAATGAACAGAATAGAAAACACAACGAAAAAGTTATCTCACAATAACGAAAAAGCACTTATCGGATACTTCATGGCAGGTGAATTTTCACGTGCACAGACTCTGAAAATTATACATGAAGGTGTTGCATCCGGGCTTGATATCATTGAACTTGGCTTCCCATTTTCCGACCCAACCGCCGACGGAGGAACAATTCAAATTTCTGCGCAGAAATCTCTTAAAAACGGAACGAAGCTTGAAGATGTATTCACACTTGTTGAAGAATTTCGAAAAAACGATTCCCAAACACCAATAATTCTTATGGGATACTTCAACATAATATTTCAATACGGGGAAGCAGAATTTTTAAAAAAATGTTCACAAATTGGCGTTGATGGAATTATTTGCGTTGATTTACCAATTGAAGAATCTTCACGCTTTGAAACAATTGCGAATGAATTGAACATTTGTGTAATTCAAATTGTCTCATTTTTAACAACGAAAGAACGCTTTTTGCAAATTCAAGCCCGTGCAAGGGGTTTTATTTACCTTGTTTCAACACTTGGTGTTACAGGGCAAACTCTTCCAATGGTTGAAAGAATTGGGAATTATATTCAAGAAAACAAGCCAACGCTTCCAATTTTTGTCGGCTTTGGAGTTTCATCTCCCGAAATTGCCGCATCAGTTTCAAAGCACGCAAATGGAGTAATTGTTGGCTCTTATTTCATAGAATCTGCCCGTAAAGACGAAACGCTTTCAACCTTAAAAAGCGAAATTTCAAAAATCAAAACTGCAATCAACTTATCATGAACACAGTTGTAATTATTATTGAAAACGATGTTTTTCAAGGAGGAACTTCAGAAGGTTTTTACCTTGGAAGATCCGGTGATTTCACCATAATAAACCACTTTGTTGAAATTGGGTGGAATGTTAATTTAACAACACCTTCGTTTTTAAGTGAAAATAAGTTCTTTGGCATTAAAGAAATTCAATATTCAACGCATAATGTTCACATAAAAGCGATATTTCAAGAATATCAAAATATCATCCACAACCTTCCACCTTCGTTTGGCAAAAATGAAGAACTTCTTGGCAAAATTGTTGCAACATCAATCGAAATAACGGAAATTTCGTTACTAATTTCACGCGTAATGCCACAATCATTAACGGACAAATTCCTTTCAGATTTTGAAAATTTAGCAAAAATTTCAAAAAATACACCGCAAAATATGCAAAATATCTGCCTTTACAAGGACAAGGTTATTCCGTATCTTTTGCAAAATAATGCAAAAAACATTGAAACAATTTACGAAAATTACTCTTCGAAAGTCTCACAATTTCAAAAGCAACTTTTGAAAGATTACGCCCAAATTGCAATAAATACTTCAATTGTGAGGCTTGAAAACACAACAAACATTGAAGAAGAATTAGAAAAAATTCCACTTCCAATTTGTATTAAACCTTTTAATTTATTTGGTGGCATTGGCGTTGCTGTGTTTGAAAATTACGAAGATTCCCTTACTCATTTTGAAAACATCAACCGCGAATTTGAAAAATACCAAATAACAGAAAAGCTTATTTTAATTCAGGAAGCAGTAAAGAACCCCGAATTTGGAGACATTCGCGTAATGTTTTCCAAAGGGAAATTTTTTGGTGCATTTAAAAGATACGAACCAATCAATAAAATTCACAACACAATTAACGGCGCAAGAATTATTCCCATTTGCGACGAAAACCTCAATTTTTCAGATACATTCCCACAAAATCTTCACGCTCCATTCACACAAGCAACTTTTGCATTGAAAGAATTGTTCATGGAATCAGATTTCTTAAAAAATGAATTTATTTGCGGATGCGATCTTCTTCTTGATGGCAACTTCTTCAAGTTAACCGAAACAAATATTGCCTGCCCAACCGGTTTTGCATTTTTAGAAGCAAGTTTAATTTATATAAAACGCGGCAAAGAATTAGCGATATCCGAATTTGAAAACTATTTTGCAGAAAATCCAACATTAATAAACCGCGTAATTTCACCACTTGCTTTACAAAGTTTATGATATTTCGCCAATTTTTTGTTTTTATTGTTTTACTCGCAACATCGCATACATCATTTTCACAGGATATCACACGCATTCACGGGTATGTCACGCAGGCGGAATCGGGGTATACGCAGGCGGAAGAAAATGATGAGCCAGCAAAAAGATCTGCACGAATTTATAAAATCATCAACAAAAATCCACAAGGTGTTCAGCTTGAAGAGGCAAGTCAAAATAATGATGTTGATGAACAACAGTACAATCCAATCATTCAGGGCGCTCTTAATCAGTTCTATCAAAATTCAAAAGAACGACAAACTCCCGTAATTTTCACAGAACGCACACTGTCACAATCGCGATTAATTCAAGAAGAACAAGAAAAACATTTGTCGCACTATATTTCATTCAACATTGGAAGACCTTTAAGTGCCACAATGAACAGTGAACAAAGCGGTGCAATGCAAATTGTAAAAGGACAAGGCGAAATTTACCAAGGAATTGGAGGTTTTTACCTTGGAAAGGTTCTTGAAACACTTCCATTTGTGCGTTTTGAATATGGAGTACAGTATGAAGTTCTTGCATTTACAGAGCAGATAAAAACACAGTATAGCACCATTTACAACCACAACGCAACTGCAACAATTCGCACATTTCTTGATATCCCAATTTTCCCAAACCTTGCAATTTCAATTGGTGGCGAAGGTGGAATTGGTCTGTTTCAGAATTTTTACAACCAAATAACAATTCGAACATTTGGTGCTTCGTACGCAGCACTTGGTGGCTTCACATTTGCACTTTCGAATAATAAATCTCTTTATATACTTGGGCGTTACGGTGTCATTCCAACAGTTTCGCTGAACTATTCAGGCGGTGTGACAAAAAACGCATCATTTAATTCACTTGGGCTAATTGCCGGAATACAATTTTTTATTTAAGAAAATTATAGCCCAATATATTGCAAAACATCAAGCGGAATTTGAATTTTTGATGAATCGTCAATCACAAACTTAATTCCTTCAGCTTTAGCCCTCCTAAACAATTCAACAACTTCAAGCCATTTTTTACCATCAACCTCTTTTTTCACTTCATCAACGATGTTTTCAAAAACCAAAAGGGAGGATTGTGCGTGAATGCTTTCGTTTTCATTAAAAAGAATTTCTTGTACTTTTTCACAGATAAACGGGCAAAATGGAGAATATAGTGTAATTATTCCCTTCAAAATTGTGCAAACGGTTGCAATTGCTGAATTTTTACCATGCTCAATTTGGGAAATTTCTTGCTCGCTAAGCGTTTTTTCCTTGTAAATAAATGCTTTTGTGCCGTAATATCGAATTTTTATGAACTCAAGGTAGTTATCGCAGAAAATGTTCCAGAAAAAGTCATCGGCTGTTTTTCGTGCATGGAAATAATCCATTTTCCCCATAAACTTCTTATATTCCGCAACGGCTTTTTTCATTTCAGAAATTGCCCAGAAATCGACATCATCGGTGATTTTTGAAACATCAACTTGCGATGGAATTTCATTTTGCATTGCAAATTTTAAGCAATTCCAAAGCTTCGTTGTGAATTTTTTACCAAGATCAAGGCGGTCTTCACTATACGCCGAATCTGTTCCAAGTGGAGTATTTGAACACCAAAAGCGAACGGTATCTGCTCCGTGTTTTTGAATGAGGGAAAATGGGTCGGTAACATTGCCTTTCGATTTACTCATTTTGGTTTTATCACTTGCCAAACACCAGCCCGAAAGTGCAACCTGTTTCCAAGGCAAATGTTGTTGTTTTGCAAGAATTTCTGATGCAATTGTGAACTTTTTGCCATCAATTTCGGCGATCTTCTCATCACAATTTTCATGATTGCCAATCTCACACGCATGCAAAACGGATTTTAAAAGGGTGTAGAATGTCCAAGTTCGAATGATTTCATGTGCTTGCGGGCGAAGTGTTAGCGGTAAATTTTCACTTTTGAGTGAATTTTTCGCAATTTGTGGAGTAAGCGACGATGTGAACCAAGTATCAAAGACATATTGGAATGAAAATTTTGTTTCAACTCCATTATAATTTGCTAAATATCCGCCATCAATTTTGCGAATATTTGTTACTTCCGACGAATTTTCAATACCATTTGGGAAAATAATTTCGCGTTTTTCACCGTTGATTTCATAAATATAATATGGAATTTCAATTCCAAAAAAGCGATTTCTTGAAATACACCAATCTTGATTTAACCCCTCAATCCATTTTTCAAGGCGAACTTGCATGTGCGATGGCGTGAATTCAAGTTCTTTTGTTGCACGAAGAAGGAAATTTTTGAACGGCAAGGTTTTGATGTAAATCTGCTTTTGCTCAATGATTTCCACGGGTTTTCCTGAACGCTCCCCGCATTTTACAGCGTGGGAGATTTTCTTTGAATTTAGAATTAAACCAAGTTTTGCCATTTCTTCAACAATTTTTGTGCGAGCATTAGCCACCCTTAAAAACCTTCCATTTTCTGGATTTTTGTAAAATTCGTGTGCAATTTCCCCGTTTTCAAGCATCAAAGGTTTTGGAGTCAGCTTATGCTTTCGAATCCATTCAACATCCGTCCAATCGCCATAAGAACAACACATAACGACTCCCGTTCCTTTGTCAATTTTTACGGTTTCATCGGCTAAAAATGGAACTTCTTCGCCAAAAAATGGCAATTTCACGGTTGTAATTCCGGTGAAGCGGGTGTCATCAGGGTGATGCAAAACCGCAACGCAAGCTAGGATTAGCTCTGGGCGAGTCGTCATTACTTCAACAATTTTACCAGTTTTTGAGCAATAAAATGGAATGAAATATTGTGTGGAATCAAGTTCTTTGTCTTCTAAATCTGCTTGTGCAAGGGCGGTTTTGTCTTCAACATCCCAATAAACAGGTGCGTTTTTAAGGTAAATCAACCCTTTTGAGTACAAATCCGCAAAAGATTCCAAAACAATTGCCTCCGTTTTTTTCGAAACAGTTTGGTATTTCAGCGACCAATCGTAAGAAATTCCAATTGAGCGGAAAAGCTCTTGAAACCTTCCTTCAACCTCTTCCACAACCTTAAAACACTCTTCTTCAAATTCTTCCTTTGTGCAATTAATTCCAACCTTTTTGCCAGTTTGTTTTTCAACAAGGCGTTCGGTTGGAAGACCGTTGTCATCAAAACCAATTGGGTAGAAAACGCTTTTGCCGGCGATGCGGTTATAACGAGCAAGAATATCACACTGAACATACGAAAAAACATGCCCCATATGAAGATATCCCGAAACTGTGGGGGGTGGGGTATCAACCGAAAATTCGTTTTCTGATTTTTGATGCTGATAAACAGCCATCAAATCCCATTTTTTGTGAATTTGTGATTCGTTTTGAATTTCAAAAAATTTTGTAAGTTCTGCTGTTTTGTCTTTCATTTTCTAGTATGATAATTCTTCATTGAAGGAAAATCATACTAGTCAAAAAGTCAATTAAAATGCGAAAGAAAGTCCAAATCTTGCAACTGTATTCAATTTAACTTGGTTGTCTTGTTTTGAAGATATATCCTTTGGCATTGTCACATCAAGAAATACCCTTACTTGTTGACTTCCAAGGCTTAACTTCGCACCAGGTGCAAATTGTGTGAATGAATTTGATGTTCCATTGAATGTAAGCGAGCCTTTTCCAATTCCAACATATGGTTCAAATTTGAAAATATCTCCACCAAGTTGGTAACCAAATCGCAAGTCAACAGTTTTCATTGAAGCTTCGGTTGTTTGCAGTGAATATCCGGAAGAGCAATACCAACCGATACATGAATATGAGTTAATATATTCTTCAGTCTTACCCGAAACACTTGTTCCGATAAGTTCACCAAAAAAACGGTTTTTTGTGTAAGATATTCCCGCGGAAATACCACTCATATACAAAGCATTGTCTGATGAATAATA
>Ga0214919_10006769_pt1 | contig 15647 bp, 15 predicted proteins | sample LL1503_MetaG_FD_177994 | JGI IMG/M metagenome (GOLD analysis project Ga0214919, IMG submission 177994) | Freshwater microbial communities from Lake Lanier, Atlanta, Georgia, United States - LL-1503 | ecosystem: Environmental > Aquatic > Freshwater > Lake | place: USA: Georgia | collected... | reverse complement strand
GGAATAACAATAGCAATAAGACCATTTTTAGTCGTAAGAACAACATACGGTTATATTTAGATAATACTAGCCCAACATTAAAACTTGACCTAACAATGAACGGCGCGCTAGTAAACAATTTGCCTCCGACGATGACGATGAATATTACCAACAACTTCCCTCTTCAAAAGTGGGTATGTGTGTGTGTGAGCGTAGACAATCAATTCGTAGACGCATACTTGGATGGCAAGTTAGTAAAGTCGCAGCGATTTTACACATCCACTACTAGCAATACAACCCCCCCAGTAACTACTGTAACAATTCCTCAAACTCCCCCCGATGCAACTGCAAGTCCAATTTATTTAGGAAATAGTGAAGGTGGCCAAACATTTGCACCATTTGATGCATTCATCGCCGAGTTTAAGCGTTGGAGCGCACCAATTGACCCACAAAGCGCGTTGGATACGTATTTAGCGGGCAATGGGACGAATGGAGTGTCTCGTGCATTCTCGTCATATGGTATAGACGTGTCGGTTTTAAAGAATAAGGTGGAACAGACGAGGTTCTCGTTTTAGGTAAAAATGAATAGACCATAATTTAATTGAAATGTCTGACAAATAATCCCAATCTATATTATAATATAAAATATAATATGAATTTTCAACCAAATGTACCATCAACAGGTGTAAATTATGGGCAGGCCGTTGCAGAACGGTTTGGTAGCACAGTTGACAACGCAAGTAATGCTTTATCTGGCACATTTAATGAGTTTTCTAGCCAAGCGACCGCGGCTGCGGGGGCTACTACCGATTTTTTAACGGCAAATACGATTATTGCCAAATTTGCATTTATACTGCTTGTATTGGTGGTGTTTTTAATATTGTTTAATTTAGGAGTATCAATCGTTGGTTATTTTAGCGAACCATCGCCCGACCCGTATATTATAAACGGGATGATTGACGGTAACTTTTCAAAGGTTGTCCCCCAGGACCCAAAACAAACGAATGCGATACCGATATATAGATCAAATGATCAATCCAAGGGCATGGAGTTTACGTGGTCATCCTGGTTATATTTAAGTGATTTGGGCAAAGATGCGGGTAAATACCAACACGTATTTAGCAAAGGCGACGGCAATATTGATAGCAACACGAATTTGTCCACTGTAAATAATGGTCCAGGATTGTACATTAGTCCTATGGATAATAAACTGCACATCATAATGAATACTGTCTCCTCAACCGATCCAAATACGACAATAGACATTGATAATATCCCCATTCAGAAGTGGTTCCACGTCGCCTTGCGCTTGCAAAACACGGTATTGGATGTCTACATTAACGGCGTTGTAGTAAACCGTTTATTATTAAACAATACGCCCAAACAAAATTATGGCAATGTGTACGTCTGCCAGAATGGCGGGTTCTCGGGCAAATTGTCTAATTTAAGATATTATAGTCGGGCACTCAACGTATTTGAAATTAATAACATTGTTTCGTCTGGACCGAATATGAAAGTGGCGAGTGATATGAAACCAATTGGCGGATTTGATTATCTATCAAGTCAATGGTACTCATCTAGATACTAGGTGTAGTAAAATATAGTAGGAATGTATATTATATTTTACAAATGGCAAATATCAATATGAATTTAGATTTGATATGTAATTTGAGAAAACGACAACAATTGTTTGCAATGCCGTCGTTTCGGGCAAACCCCATATCGCCTTATCCAGAATATACGCAACAACAATTAGATATGCGCCGAAAAGCGGAGATCTTGCAATATGCAGGCAATCGGATGAATACGAAAACCAATAGTTTAACACAAACTGGTCGTTATGCACAAGTTATTTCAGGCAAATATCAGTCGCGCTCATATACAACAGTATATACGGAAACAGCAAGTTATGTACGTGATCCGATACGCGATTTAAACCAAGTAATAATAACGCGTACTCCGGTGTATTCTAATCCTGATCCCACTTGCCCATTAGACAATATGATCCCTAGACCCACATCTTCATCTGATGTGCCTGGACCAATTATCAATTTGTATAATGATACGAGTATACCGCTGTACAATTATGCAGGTTCGGCAGATAAAAGTTATGCAATAACCGACGTAATTGAAACCGATAAATTTAAGACAAAGTACACAGATAAAAATACATATGCATACTATACGATAACTTCTACTTCCATCGGCGCAAATGTAATACAGACAGAACCAACTGATATTACCGTATCTACATTATATATAACAAATATTATTGACGCACCTCAATATGTATATGAATTATACGTGCCAATAGGAATTCACTTTGAAGGAAAGTATAAAACAACTAACACATTAGCAGCAGCATTCAATGTAATTAGTTTAAGTATACCGCCAAGCGGCTTCAACCCCCAAGTTGTATTTGTTACAAACCCAGTGTCTACAAACAGACAAATATCCTTCCGTAACAATCAAACATTTGATATGTCATTTAATGTAACAAATAAATCAGCGGATTTTTCAGGCACAATATACATTGGTATGTTAAAAATAACAAATATTGATTTATATACCGAGGTGGGATACATATACGATATTAATATACTTACTGATATCACACTTGCTGCTAATAGTACGGCCGAAAAGGATAATTTTATTTCCAGATATGAATTTAAGTATGGATTATATTACAACATTTCAGATGCAAGTAAAAATACAATAAACTGTACAATCGCTCAAAATGCGAGCGCCGAACCATTAATTCCTATTCAATTATTAGAATCATCTTCTCCTACGTAATCGCCGATTTCTACGTCTCTGCACATTGGGCATCGCGAACATTGGACCGAACAGCTTGAACATATAAAATGACCACATTCTGGAACGGTTAACTTGTCAGCGGCGATGCATTCATAACATACAGGGCAATCTTCTTGTTTGTTGGCATTTTCATATAAATTATTTATGATTGTTTTTAGCGAGGTGAATTTGTTGCCAACATTTTTCCATTTATTATTGTATTCCGCGCGAACGCGAGATAAGTCGCGGTTGGCGTTTGCAATCCGACGTCTAAAATATTTATTTTCACGCATCAATAGCGCGGCTTGTGCTTGTTGGTCGTTATAACGTTTTTCTAATTCGCGCAGTTTTATTTCAAGGTTTATTTCAGAAGGTTCTGGTGGGAATGGCGAATATTTTTTTAAATATCTTACCTCGATGCCTGCAATAATGGCGTCATCTGTGTGCGTAATATGTGTTGTTTCGGTGTAAGATAATTTTATTAAATTGTATTGCGTTTCGGAATTGTCAGGGCATTGTTCATAAAATGCAAAATTTTCAAAATAGTTGTTAAAATCGTTTGCAAATTCGGAAGCTGTTGGCAAATCTTGTTCGCTGTATATTGCCCCAGGACCAGATTCAGTCCCGTTAATTGTATGATATGTGTCCACATCATATAATTTAATCAGTCTAGGCATAACAATCTCATAAGAGTGCATTGAAACAGATTTATTTTTTGTAAGCGAATTAATGTTGTATTGTACAGCATATGCATTCGTCATATAACTATCAATTGCCTGTCGGCAGCGTTCATCTCTGGACTTTGGCATTGTGATAATGTCTTATGTATTGTGGTATTATTGGTGTAATTGTTGCATTTATTTAACTCCTAAAAAAGGTTTCAATTTTATGCGCACTATTGCATATTATGGGTAAGATTGGGATTTAGACATTGATGTTGGCTGGGGAATATCTGCCCCGACATACATTGCGTATCCTTGTCAATCTCTACACATCCTCTCTTACCTTGGTAGTCGCCAGCCAAACACCATTGCGACTTTCCAGAAACAATGGACGATTGAATATTGCTGTTTGCGTTATCCGCATCAGGTAGACCGCCTTTAATGTTAGACAGGTTCAATGCATTATCAAATTGTTTCTTTGAATTTTGGTCTATTGCGCCTGCACTGCCATCTTTTAAGATATTTCCAACAGAATGAATCGTACCAGTAGCAATGTCAATGCCAGTTTTTGCAGTAACTGATACAACATCAGCAGTAGTATTGAGAACTGAGCCAGCGGTGTATCCAAACAAAGATAGAATTTGTACAATGAGCGGCTTGAATATATTCACAATCGATTGGAAGAAATTGCCAAGCATTTGAAAGATGTTGCCAAATACATACAATACGTTTATTCCTAAAAGAGAGAATATTAGCAAAAATGCCAATATTGCAATGAGAACGTTTTTATTAACGGTAATTCCACTCGTGCCAATATCTAATTTAGGAGAAGCGGGGGCAGATGGTGTATCCATTTTATAATATATACTATAATCAAACATTTTATTGCGTGTTCGTTTGCATTTGACGAAAAATTTATTAGTTTATAATAAAATGGGTCTTTTTAGTTTCGTTGAGACATTCTTCTTTGTAAGTTTAGGCATTACGTTTATTTTAATCTTATTGTTGGTGTACCATTTTAGGCAGCGATTTATATCACTAGAACAGAAATGTGATACAATGTTTGAACTGATTAACAATATTGTAACTGAATTAAACAGCGAGCGGCGGTCTGCCCACGGATTTGGTATAACCTCTCCACCCGTTCTGTTTTATCCTGAACCTGACGGTCAGACCGCGCTGGGCGGTAAAGCCGAGAAGCCCGAACCATTCACCTATATGGATGATAGCGATGAGGACAGTGATGAGGAAGGCGATGATGATGAAGACAGCGATGACGAGTATAGCGATGATGATGAAGACAGTGACAGCGATGAAGATGAGGAGCACGCACATATTCACATTTCGCCAATGGAAGAGACAGATAACAATTCAGTGAAGGTTATATTGCTAGACCAAGTAGAAGAACTAACTGAACTGCCCGACGATGGGATGGAGAGCTCCGATAGTGATGATAACGATAAACCTGTTGATTTAGTGGTATCTGATCCGATCGTAGTAGAAAAATTAGACGTACAACATTTAGAACAAGTGCCAGTAGAGTCCAACGCAGAAAAGGCGGCGAATGAAGTATACAATAAGATGTCTTTGCAAACATTAAAGACGTTGGCGATTACAAAGGGATTAAGCAGCGACCCTAGCAAAATGAAAAAGGCGGAATTGATTAAGTTGTTAGAAACTGGCGGTCAGTAAAAACATTACGGATTAACGGATTATAATATATCCAAAATATATATTATAATGTTTTCATCTTCATCTGAATACACAAATCTAGACAATGCATATGCGAAACCCAGCTTTGAGTTTTCGCGCACAATGTATCCAGTACATACGAATATTCAATTTCCGAATATACCCAAGACCGTTCCTGCTAATTGGCAGTCAGAGGACGCAAACAATGCGGATCTGGTAGCAAAGACTGGAATCACTACAAACTGGCAGTATCGCAAATATTTAACAGAGAATGCAAAGGACATTATGGAGTATAACTACCGCGAAAGCAATAACGAGAACGGCCACGCAGTTAGACACGCGGGGTTGCCAGTTATTCAATGCAATAAGGTGCAAGATATGACAAATGCTCCTCGTATGCAGACAAGCGCGATAGATGTGACCCATCGATATGGTACACAAGCGAGCGACTTAAAGAATGCATATTTAACCAGACAACACACACAGATGATGCAAATCGCTCCTGTAATTACCCGCAAATAATAGTTTGTAGGTCAAACGACATAAACCACGCAGTTTATATTGTTTATTGTTTCAGAAATGAAGGTAATTAGTTTTGATGTTGGAATTAAGAATATGGCATATTGTGTTTTTGATTGCACACAAGGACAACTTAATATTACTGGATGGGAAGTGCTGAATTTAATGGCAAAACAAGAAACCGAACATATGTGTAGTTTTATGAATAAACCCAAATCCAAGAAGACTCAACCAACCGAATGTACCAAAAAGGCGAAATACGTGAAACACGATAAATATTATTGTGACAAACACGCAAAAGAATGTTCTCAATATATTGTCCCGACCAAACAAATGCAGCCCGCATCAATCAAGAAACTGAAAGTAGACGATTTAATCAAATTCGGAAATAAACATCTCATATTTATCTCGGTTCCAAACTATGACAAGTTGTTGAAAAAGGATTTGCTGGAACTTGTCACTGCATATTTTGCGAAACATTGTTATGAACCCGTTATAGTTAAAAAATCCAAGACGGCATCGCAAACTGACCTGATAGAGATTGGACGCAATATGAAAATATGTTTGGGAGAAGCAGCGAACATTGCCGACGTTACTAATGTTGTTATTGAGAACCAGATATCGCCGATTGCAAATCGGATGAAAACCATACAAGGAATGTTGGCGCAGTATTTCATTATGACGAATGAGAATGCAAAGATAGATTTTATATCCTCGGCAAACAAATTGAAACAGTTTGTGAATCGGCGGACGCTAACGGACGATGACGTTACCGAGAATACGTTAGAGCCTGCTGCGCCGTCCACAACGAAAGGCATTAATCCCGACTACAAAGCCCATAAGAAAGATGGAGTGCATTACTGTTTAGAAATTATAAATGCAAACAATAATATGGAATTATGGAGAACCGCCCTAGACACAAAGAAAAAGGATGATTTAGCGGATGCATTCTTACAAGGCATTTGGTATTTACGAAACAATAATTATATTATAATTGCGGATGATTTAAAAATAAAACTTGTATAAATATCATAATACAATGGAAGTAATCGATTTAGGTGCTTTGGACGATTTGGACCCTATTTCTTTGGATATTGGTGGATCTAGCCCTGGATTTAATAGTTCTAAATTTGGGTCTGGCATTGAACTTTTAATGAATGATAAAAAAATCTCATCCAACCATTCTAACTTAAATTTAGGAGAACTTGATACCCTAGAAAACGAATTGAATGAACTTTCTGGGCAAAGCAAACCGACTGCGCCAGGCAACACTAGAACTCTCACTGGAATGGCGGCAAACTTATTCGGATTTGGTAGCAAGGAAGAACCGCCATCAAATAAACAGCAACAAGAAGATGAACCATCTAGTTCAAATATTGGCCAAGCTACTCGCAATAGCATGGGGAATGCAAAGACGTGGGACGGTTTCTCCAAGATTAATGAAATTCCGCTGAATGCAGAGAAGGCGACCACGTTGAGTGAACGTGAGGTGCGACGAAAGAAGCGGGTGATGATTAAAAAGTTAGAAGACTGGTACGAGAAGGGGCTTATTAAACACACCTCCAATTTTACTCTCGATTCGGCATTTGACGAGATTGAGGACGAATACGAAACCGCATTGGAGGACAAGCGCAAGAAGGACAGTATAAAGTTGCAGGGATGGTGGTTTATGACATTTATCAATTCCATGGAGTATGCGAACACTGCATTTAATCCATTTGATCTGAATTTGGATGGTTGGGGAGAACAGGTGAATGAAGACATTGACAGTTACGAGGAGATTTTCTCTGAATTGCACGACAAGTACAAGGGCGGTAAGCTGGCTCCCGAGATATCTCTATTGCTTCGTGTGGGTTTTAGTGCGGCAGTACTGAATTTCTCAAACAAGGCCTTGTCTAGTGCTACGCCCGCATTCAACGACGTGATTAAACAAAGTCCTGAACTAATGAAGATGTTCACCAATGCCACCGTCAGCAGTATGAGTCAGTCATCGCCTGGATTTGCAATGGCGAATAACTTTATGCAAGACAACTCCAAACCGCGTGGACCCCCACCGCCCGCACCCGTAAACACACAAAGTATGGCACCTCCTCCCCGTCCAGGCATGACATATACAAACGAGCCACCAAGCAATCGCCCAGATATTAATGCCAGTCGTGGAGCCATGTTCCGCGAACAGGGTGTAGAAATGACGAATGAGTTCAACGTGAACGGACCTGACCGTAGCATTCGCACACCACAGCCGTCTGCTCCTCGCCCTGAAATGCGAGGTCCTCAGTCAAGTGACATTGATAACATCTTGGCAGGTCTAAAAACCCGCAGCGTGAATATTCACGAGCAACCTGCACAGCAGGCGTCATTTGAGGACGACTCGGTAATTTCAATTGCATCATTGAAAGATATGCAGAATTCGAATATGCCAAAGCGGTCTAATCGCAGAAAGAACCGCTCGGATAAAAATACCATTTCATTAGATATTTAATACGGCATTCTAGCAATGTTTGAAATGATAACAACTACGTTTACAATAAAAAACGGCACAAAGCCATTTTTTATTTTTGCAGATAATAATCAGCGGCTACGTGTCTGGTGGTCAAGTATAGTAGCAGCAGCAATTATGTGGTCAAGTGTAGCAGGAGTAGCAGTTTGAGTATAGTTTTGAGGTTTCGGGCGATTTAGTTTGCTTCTATTCCTAAGATGGTATCGCTCGACATTTGGCTTATCCGAATTAGCCAGTTGAAGAAGAGCGGTTGCTGCTGCCTTGCGACGATTGGTAACCAGACACGGCATTTTTGATTAGATGCAGTTGTATTTCAATGAAAACCGTATTCAATTTTTTCATTGAAAAATGCTTATTTTTTCTCATTTTTATGACATGTCTGACACTTAAATGTAAATTTTGTATATTTATGTTCTTCTAAAAATGCTATTATAATTTCTTTCATAATAATTGGTTTTGATGTATCACTCCAAATTCTTTCTAATGCTTTTTTAATCAATAATGGTCTTTCTTCACCTATTCCGTGACACCTTTCTGTTGATGGATTATTGCATTCGCCGCAAGGAAATTGGTTAATATACGAGTTAGTAAATGTATTTCTTATTAGATTTGTAAATACATTTGAAGCATAATCCTTTATAAAATCTGCGTGAGAAGTGTCAATTATTTTTGAATTCCATTTATTGCTTTTTTTAATATCATTTATTCGTTTATCAATATATTTACTGTGAATATTTAGTTCTGTCATTATAAATTATATCATAATTGATATAATTTATAAATATATCAATTTTGTAAATTATGGGAATTTTAAATGAGAAATGGTATACAATCAAACCATATTAAATGCCCAGTTCCAAAATTAATGGGTAGTGGTCCGAGTTATATGTTCCACAAAATTCTTCATATTTGTGATAATAATATGCGCTCTTTATTTTTGTTTGCAATCCAGAAGTTACCAACATATGATCAATTGTCGAGAATTCGTCGGGGGTGGATTTGCAGTCTCCATTCTTGTCCCACCAATCAGAATAGCGGTCTGATTTGGATATAGTTGACGCAACATTGTATAACTGGTATATATTTGTATTTTTTCCACGCACAATGTCAAGAACTTGTGAGATGGGTGCATTATTGTTGGCGTCTAGCGGGTCTTCGTCAAAATCATTAAAATCGCCCATTACTATGACTTCATACCCCTTCTGTATATACGGAACAATGATATTCTGAATAACAGTCGCCTGTGCTTCTCTTTCAGCACATCGGGTCGTATCCGTAGGATATGCAAGCAAATGCAGACCAATATATAGAACCTTCATATTAGACCAATGGAATTCAGTAATGTAGTGTTTCGTCACCCCCGATGTTCCAGGCGAACCGTTATATCCACACTTTGAACCAGGAACTGGATAACTGACGCGTTCTTCGGATCGGTACAGACTGATTGACGGGTTTATCTTGGTCAACATTCCGACATTTTGTCCGGTAGATGTATCAGAACCGAGTATTAAATAGGGGTTATATTCCGCCGTGGTCTGGTGTATGACTTCATTTAATTCATCGCAGCCCTCCACCTCACATAGGTTGATTATGTCTGGCTGTACGTCGTTTATTACATTTGCCACATAAGTCAAATGGGTTTGTGCGGCGGTTTCATTCTTCCAAGTGCAGTTCTCACCCGGACAATCGGCATTTTTATAATAATCAGTAAATAACCACTCCACGTTGTATTGCATTATGCGGAGCGTATTTTTATCGGTTCGCCTGTCAGTATTCGGGCTAGTAACAGTTGGACATACTGTGTCAGCTTGTACGCAGAATGGGTCAAATAATGCGAAAATGGCGGTTACTGCGAGAATAATCTGAGAACCAAACATTGTCTATATTGATATATAGACTGGCTAAAAGAATTATGTCTAACTTTTTTATTACAATCTATTTAACTGTCTCTGCCCATTTACACAATGCCTCATATGCACTCTGTGCAATTTCCTCGTCAGTTTTTCCATCCATACAATTTGCAACGTTGTCTGCCCCTATCATATACAAAACCACGGTCGGAGCACCGACACCATCTGTGGCATCCAGCATATCCGTAAATGAGTTGCCATATTTGCCATCGCCATACCATTTCAAAATATTGTTGCCCGACGGGGCGGTCGGCCACCATCGGTGACTAAATCGTAGAATAACTTTATCGCAAATCGCCATTTTCATCCGATTTAACGCATCCAAATGTTCATTTGGCAATGGAGGGTGAATCGCAAGAACCTTGCTCGTGTTATCGGCTGCCTCTTGTAGAAGTGAAATGGGTATGGTGCAAATGCAATAATCTGCAACGATTACTTCATCCGCTGCCGTTGTTAATTTTACGGACGACGTCCAGTCAATGTCCTTGATCGGAGTATTATATCGGACTTCAATTCCATCGGCCATTCCTGACCACAATGCTGAAAACCCTTCCTTGATATAATGGTCGCCCTCGCCCACATAGGACGGTTCTTCTAGACCGTATTTGGACGACAATGTGTTCAATGGAATGCCCGTATCCGCCATAATTTCGGCAATAGTTAAATCAATGATTTTTAACATTCTCGGATTATCTTGGTACATTGGGCGTATTAAATCGTCAATAATTTGCATTACGGAGCTATCCGAATCTACGGTTTCGTGATATCGTTGTGCGGCAGTTTCAATATGCAATACCATTGCGTTTATTTCATCAACGGATACGGGACCATCTGCGCAAGATGCATATGGATACATAAAATCGGTTGGAATGAGAGTTAGACCTAGACGCAGCGCTTCTTTTACCAGAGGATTGGATTTATATTGTTGTAGCCAAGTTCCGCCAGCGTCAATATGAATGCCGTCGCCCATAGAAACAGTGGTTGCTCTTCCACCAAGTCGGTCAAGTGCCTCAACTATGATTACTTTATGGGAACCTGCATTTGAACCGCTATTAAATGACTTATGAATGGTTTCTGCTGCACTAATTCCAGCAGCGCCAGCGCCGACGACCACGACTAATATTGGTTTATCGGGCGTATCGTTGGATTGTATGGAGTCTAAACACCATTTCGCCGCACGTTTGCCAGATACATATGCGCCATGCACTTGTGATGGAAAGTCGGGCACAGTCGCTTCACCCGCAAGAATAAACGAGTTTGATATCGGTTTGCCCAATTGTTCTCTGTCGCTAGGTTTACCACCTACCATAAGTTGTGACCAAGCGCCTTGTGTGTATGGGTTATTTGACCATCTGGCAACGTGAAATGCCGTGGGCGGGGATTGTGTCATATTGGTCGGAATGGTCGTTTTTGTTTGTTTAATAATTGGAGAGACTAAAAATGGGCAATATAACCGACTAAAATAATAGTCTAACAAAATTAAAAACTTTTTTCGATTACGTCTGAATGCAACCATAATAGAAAATGAGTGAATTTTAATCGTAACATATGGATTAAAATGCACTTTGCAGTTTTATTTTCGGTGGGTTCTTTTGGCGCCGCGTTTCGTGGTTCGCTTACCTTTTCGTGACCGTTTGCTGCTAGCGCGACGAGTTTTTTTGGCGCCACCAACAACTACGCGAAATCGTTCTGGTTTGTATTCTTTATTAATACGACAATCACGGAAGATTTGCGAATAGTTGGTAACATTGGACACGTCCCATCTGCTAATATCTTGATTGAATTCTCCTGCACCATCAAACATATTATGCATGTCGGTAACATTGTTGACAAGCCAATTCCCAATATCTTGATTGAATTCCCGCGCATTACGAAACATATTACTCATGTTAGTAACATTGGACACGTCCCACTTACTAATGTCATCGTTGAAATCGACTGGTTCGTCTTCAGAAATATATTCGCCATCGGTGGTATCATATGATGCTTCGGGGTGCTCTTCATAGAAGAGCTGACTCATGTCAGTCACGCTAGACACGTCCCATAGACTGATATGACCACATTGTTTTTCAGCTTCAGCGCGATTACTGCACCAGAGATTAACCGCAGGTCTAATGTCTGTGTCGGTTCTTATGTGTTTTTTACCTGGCAATAAAGGTGCAAATATTATAGCATTGAAATCTGGCTGGATGAAATTATAGCGCCTTTTACCTTCATTCATCTTGGCATTTCTGATACGATATAACCATCGTTGCTGGTCTATCAGTTCTTCTGACAGTTTGTTTGGCGGGGTTTGTTCCACTTGCGCCATTATATATATTATATATTATATATTGATATCACGGATATACTAAATATATTGTCAAGCAACGTTGGGACAATTTGTCCAAAAAATTGAAAACTTTTTTCTATTACATCTGAATGCATCCATAATAGAAAATGAGTGAATTTAAATTGCCAGATATCCCCGCCGATTATTTGACTGGACAGCCGTTTGTCGGTGCGATAAACCCCAGTTTGTTCCAACTAAATGATTACATTACACGCAAGTTCAAGCACGATTTCGTCGGAGTAAATACGATTGCCCTTAAAGAATATATGACGACTACCCAGTCGTCTTGGTCAATGGGAAAATATTATTTGTTTGGGCAATTGCATACGGACGTAAACGCTCCGATAACGGGCGAGCTATTGCAAGCGGCGATTGATTTAAATGCCAGACGCCACATTGACTATGGTGTTCCGTGTAACGCATTAGAAGCCCACAGCATTGCGTACAGCGAAAGTGTATTCCGCAACTTGTTATACTTGCTACAAAAATATTACCAACATCCATATGAGTTAATGGAAATGTATAAACCGGGTGGAGACTTTATGACTAACCTAGCGAAAGAATGGTGTTCTTAGTTATGCAACCACGATTTGCCCTATTATAAAAATTTACGATGCAATATTTATAATGTAATTTATGTATTTTTTCTTACCAATTGGTCAAGCTAATAAATTCTGCGCCGATTACAAGATTCATTCTACTTACCAAATCGCCAACATTTTCACTTTTTGGTCATCACAATCAAGTGCCGTTTACTTGCTGGACTTCTTATATCTTTTTTTCGTTTTTCCACCAAGAAATTTAGCTATATGTAGTCCCAGCTCCGTTGGAAGCTGAACCCGCGTTCTGGGGACATCGGGGTCAATTCGGGCGATATTGGGGTTTAGCTCGTATTTGTACCCGACGCCACGTGGTGCATCGGGTCCGAATTGGGCGCCTTCAATAAGCCGAGCGTTAGGGCCAGCCTGCGCAACTGATGCAAGTGCTGTACGTCTAGCAACTACGTCGGCAATAGCAACAATATTAACAGCATGCCCTAAAAATTGTTGATTTGGTCCTCTTTTTATTTGTGCAGTCGGATTATGACTATTCCACCATTTAATTGTCTCCTTCGAAATTTCAACGGTTGTTAAATTATCACATTGAGCAAATGAGTCATCGTGAATATTAGTTATTTTAGAATGGTCCGCAAAAGTTACTCTTTCCAATGTACGACACTGAATAAACGCATTATTTCCAATCGTTGTAACTGATGCTGGTATTGCAATCGTAGTTAAACGATCGCAAGCTTCGAATACACCGCTGCCGATAGTGGTTAGTTGAGAGTTTTCAGCGAACGTTACTGTATCCAATGCATTACAGTCTATGAACGCTCTAGGTCCAATCGTTGTAACTGATGCTGGTATTGCAATCGTAGTTAAACGGTAACATAAACTGAATGCCGCGTCGCCAATAGCGGTTAGTTGGGAGTTTTCGGCGAACGTTACAGTTTCCAACGCTTCGTCGCGCATAAACGCATTATTTCCAATCGTTGTAACTGATGCTGGTATTGCAATCGTAGTTAAACGGTCACAGCTACGGAATGCGTCGTCGCCGATAGCGGTTAGTTGGGAGTTTTCGGCAAAGGTTACTGTGTCCAATGCACCACACTTATAGAACGCATATGATCCAATTGACGTTACAGATTCTGGTATTGAAATCGTCTTTAAATTGATACGACCCGACTCAAGAGCGTTTTTTCCAATAGCTGTCCAGCCTTCGCCTATATGTATGTCTAAAACATCTAGCAATCGGGTAGCTAAATACGTGCGGGTAAGTGTGCTATCCCCATCTTTATATGAAATAACCAGAGGTTTTTTGCCGCCCGCACTAAACCCAGCTCCGCCCACTCGTTTATTGCGTCTAGTATTGCCCCGACGTTTCGCGACACGTTTTTTCGTTTTTCCACCAAGAAATTTATCTATATATAGTCCCAGCTCCATTGGAAGCTGAACCCGTTTTCTGGGGACTGTGGGGGTAGTGCGGGGGACAAGGGGGTCTAGCTCGTATTTTAACCCGACACCACGTGGTGCATCGGGCCCGAATTGGGCGCCTTCAATAAGCCGAGCGTTAGTGCCAGCCTGTGCCACGGACGCAATCGCACTACGTCTAGTAACTACGTCGGCAATGGCAACAATATTAACAGCATGCCCTAAAAATTGTTGATTTGGTCCTCTTTTTATTTGTGCAGTCGGATTATGACTATTCCACCAGTTAATTGTCTCCTTCGAAATTTCAACGGTTGTTAAATTATTACAGTAAGCAAATGAGTCATCGTGAATATTAGTTATTTTAGAATGGTCCGCAAAAGTTACTCTTTCCAATGTATTACAGTTATAGAACGCATTATTTCCAATCGTTGTAACTGATGCTGGTATTGCAATCGTAGTTAAACGGCCACAGAAATAGAATGCGTCGTCACCGATAGTGTTTAGTTGGGAGTTTTCGGCGAACGTTACAGTTTCCAATGTATTACAGTTATAGAACGCATTATTTCCAATCGTTGTAACTGATGCTGGTATTGCAATCGTAGTTAAACGGACACAGAAACTGAATGCACTAGAATCGATAGCGGTTAATTGAGAGTTTTCAGCGAACGTTACAGTTTCCAACGCTTCGTCGCGCATAAACGCATTATTTCCAATCGTTTTAACTGATGCTGGTATTGCAATCGTAGTTAAACGGACACAGAAACTGAATGCCTCGTCACCAATAACGGTTAGTTGAGAGTTTTCAGCGAACGTTACAGTTTCCAATGCATTACAGTTATAGAACGCTCGTGATCCAATTGACGATACAAATGTTGACGTTACAAATGCTGGTATTGCAATCGTAGTTAAACGGACACAGAAACTGAATGCCGCGTGGCCAATAGTGTTTAGTTGAGAGTTTTCGGCGAACGTTACTCTTTCCAACGCGTAGTTGCACATAAACGCTTGATGTGCAATCCTTGTAACTGATGCTGGTATTGCAATCGTAGTTAAACGGACACAGAAACTGAATGCCTCGTAACCAATATAGGTTAGTTGAGAGTTTTCGGCGAAAGTTACAGTTTCCAACGCTTCGTCGCTCATAAACGCTTCATTTCCAATTGACGTTACAGATGCTGGTATTGCAATCGTAGTTAAACGGACACAGAACCTGAATGCGTCGTCACCAATAGCGGTTAGTTGAGAGTTTTCTGCGAACGTTACAGTTTCCAATGCATTACAGTTATA
>Ga0214919_10006766_pt1 | contig 15653 bp, 15 predicted proteins | sample LL1503_MetaG_FD_177994 | JGI IMG/M metagenome (GOLD analysis project Ga0214919, IMG submission 177994) | Freshwater microbial communities from Lake Lanier, Atlanta, Georgia, United States - LL-1503 | ecosystem: Environmental > Aquatic > Freshwater > Lake | place: USA: Georgia | collected... | reverse complement strand
CCGGGCTGAATCATGGCTACGTGTTTCGTTACTTCGGAACGCGACTTGATCTTTTAGAAGCCGTCACTGTCGAATTGGCTCAACGCTCTCGTACCCAAGTAGACGCAGCGGCGGAGAAACGTAGGAAAACACCATCAAAAATTGTGACAATGGACATGCAACTCATTGCCGCTGGCCAGGAACTCACACAACTACGTATGCGGGTTGTGATGTATTTGATTTCTTGCGGTGTTGACGCAAAAAAGTTTGCACATGAATCAAAACAGAGTATTTTGCTCTTTGCAGATTATTGTGAAACGCTCGGAATGTCCCGTCGCATGGCCGAGGCAACTGCAGTTCGATCAAGCGCATTGATTTTCACGAACAACTTCATGGCAGAAGCTTTTGGGCTCACTAAGCAAGATGTTCAAGATGGATTGAAACTCAGTTTCAATGAGATAGCCAGAGCAAAAAAAACTCAAAAAGAACTTGGCTGGGACGAATAGCCCTAACGTCCAGCAGTATTCGGATATGAAATACGTTGACCGGTGTTGCGCGAAATCAATGCCGGATTCTCGGCAAGTAATCCTCGTTTGCGTAATTCGGGCATGACGCCCTCACCGACCCAGTAGGCCTCTTCGATATGTGGGTGGCCTGACAGGATGAACTCATCAATACCGAGCGAGTGATATTCCTCAATGCGATCGGCCACTTCTGAGTGATTACCAACAAGTGCAGTGGCGGCTCCGCTGCGTACAAGCCCATACCCAGCCCAGAGGTTGGGTGCAATAACCAGGTTTTCTTTCGAGCCTTTATGTAGTGAGGCCATACGTTGCTGACCAACAGATGTTGTACGCGCAAATTGATCCTGCGACACAGCCATTCGATTGTCGTCAACAAGATCAAGAAATCTTTGTGTTTCTTTCCAGGCATCATCGGCATGATCTCGAGTGATGGTGTGTAGACGAATTCCAAAAGTAAGCGTTCGTCCTTGATCGGCAGCTAACTGTCGCATGCGTGCAATACGCGGAGCAATCATCGATGGTGGTTCGCCCCACATCAAGTACACATCAACATGCTTCGCCGCGATTTCTTCAGCTGCTGTTGACGCTCCGCCGAAATACAACTTTGGTTGCGGGTCGGGGGCTTGACTCACAGTTGCACCGGCAACGTTGAAATGATCACCTTCAAAATCAAAAGGTTGGCCCGACAGTGCACCACGCAAAATCGTCATGAACTCGTCGGTACGCGCGTAGCGCTGATCATGATCGAGCCAATCACCAAAACGTTGTTGTTCGTCATCGTCTCCGCCCGTCACAACATTGAGAAGTAAGCGACCATCAGAGATTCGTTGAAATGTTGCGGCCTTTTGTGCAGCGAGTGTTGGCGTTAAAGCATTGGGTCGAAATGCAACTAAGAATTTGAGTCGTTCGGTTTCACGAATGAGGGCCGCCGTCATCAACCAAGCGTCTTCACAAGGAGTTCCAGTCGGTGTGAGTACTCCGTCAAACCCAAGTCGGTCGGCGGCCTGTGCGACTTGAGCGATGTATTCAAGCGTGGGCGGACGAAAGTGGCCATCAGGGCCAAAAGGCGTCACTGTTCGACTATCGCCAGAAGTAGGAAGAAACCAATGCAGTTTGAGACTCATGACATTCCGTTCGTGAACCGACTATTGAATATGGCGCTCGAGCCATTCATCGATGTCACGATTTGCTTGGCGTGACACTGCAGTGAAATCACCAAAGGTGTCAAAGGCGTGGGGAGCGCCTGGATATACGTGTAATTCGGTTTTGACGCCAGCGTGACGCAGACGAACGGCGTAATCGATGTCTTCATCTGAGAATCCATCAAGTGCACCGACCGCAATCAAAGTGGAGGGAAGTCCCACAAGATTAGTTGCACGTGAAGCGGCTGCGTATGGTTCAACTTCTTCGGTCCCTTTTTTGGAACCGAGATATGCCGTCCAGCCGAATGTGTTTGCTGAACGTGACCAAATGGGATCAGACCATGTGCTTGAAACAGTGACTTGACGATCATCAATCATTGGATAAATCAAGAGTTGAAACGCCACTGAGTATTCGCCACGTTCGCGGGCAAGTAGTGCAAGTCCTGCAGCAAGTCCGGCACCGGCACTTGCTCCGCCAATGCCGAGGCGATTCGTGTCAACGCCAAGTTCAGTTGCTTGCGACACCACCCAAGCCAAACCTGCGTAGCAGTCTTCGAGTGGAGTTGGGTACGGATGCTCTGGTGCTAACCGATAATCGACCGAGACTCCAACGATGCCGTATGTGTTGCACCAGCTGTCGAAACGTGCATCATCCATTTTGCTATCACCGATAACAAGGCCACCGCCATGCATCCAGTACACGCAGGGTCGACTACCGGTGATGTTCTTGGGTCGATGAACCCGAACAGTTGCCCCCTCGCGGCCAGGAATCGGATAATCAGTTCGCTCAACTGAGTCAGACAATGGTGGCGGGGGAGTCGCCCCAAACATGGCTCGAATCTCAACGACCGATTCGTTGGTGAGTGAACCGAGAGCTGCACCAATGTCAACTGGAGATGCCGCCAAGAGTGCAGAGATCTCGGGATCGAGGAGCGGGCGAATATCAAGTGGTTGGGCCATGGTTGATATTGCCACATCGATCAATCAGGAGTTCACACGAGCAAGGTGGGACACCACCCAACTTTTGCCCGTCAAATTTGACGGCTCAGTGCCGATTGCGGGTGACCGTTTTTGGGGTTGGGTCAACTAACCTGTCCCTCGGTCGTTTGAGTGTTTGGTATGGATTTCATACTGAGTTCTCAAACGTCCCTGCGCCTTTAGCTCAGTCGGTAGAGCATCGGACTTTTAATCCGTTGGTCGAGGGTTCGAGCCCCTCAGGGCGCACCAATTTGTCAGGTCAGATCGAGGTAAGGGTTGTACGCAACTTCCCACAGATGACCGTCGGGGTCGGAGAAATATCCGGAATAACCGCCCCAAAATACGTCCTGCGGTTGCTTGACGAGTTTGGCCCCAGCAGCGAGAGCCTCGGTCATCACCCGATCGACACCCTCTTTGTCGGGTTCGTTGTGAGCCAGGGTGACCCCGCGAAAGTCTGTGGTCGCATCGCCAAAGTCGACGACGCCAGCATCTTTGGCTAACTCAGACCTCGGGAATAACTCGAGCCAGGTGCCTTCCATGTCAAAGAAAACCACACCCTGAGCAGGGTCAAAATTATGGGTCTTGAGTCCGAGTTCTTCATAGAAAAGGCGTGACCTTTCGAGGTCGCTGACTCCGAGGCAGATGATGCTGATTTTGGACTTCATTTGAGTCACGGTAGCCAAGGTGGTGGAGCATTGTTGGGAGTGCGAGACTAGAAACATGAGCGAGTTTCAAAACATCGTTGTCACGCGTGGTAGTGCGATTGCCACTCTCACGCTGAATCGTCCCGACAAACGCAATTCGCTATCGCTTGAAACCATGCTGGAGATCACTCGTGCTCTGCAAGAAATCGGGATCAGCGATGCCGATGGAGTCATCATCGCAGCGAATGGCCCCGTCTTTTCCGCTGGTCACAACTTTGCCGATATGGCTGGGGCCGACAGCGACGAGACTCGACATATTTTTGAAATCTGCACCGACATGATGGACACGTTGCAAGCAATCCCTCAACCTGTCATTGCAAAAGTGCACGCACTTGCCACCGCTGCAGGTTGTCAACTAGTTGCGACATGTGATTTAGCAATTGCTGCTGATTCGGCGTCCTTTGCAATTCCTGGAGGCAAAGGCGGCTTGTTCTGTCACACGCCATTGGTGGCAGTAGCCCGCAACATCAGTCGAAAGCGAGCGTTAGAAATGGCGATGACCGGAGATGCCATAGATGCAAAAACTGCAGCCGATTGGGGTCTCATCAATCGCGCGGTACCAGATGATCAACTTGATGCTGCTGTTCTTGACTTGATCACTCGTGCGACACGCGGATCAGTTTTGTCGAAGGCGATCGGCAAGCAAACGTTTTACGATCAAATCAATATGGCTCAAGATCAGGCCTACGACTATGCGATTGACGTCATGGCCGATGCAGCGGCCGCGCCAGATGCCCAAGAGGGAATTGATGCTTTTTTGAATAAGCGTTCTGCAGTGTTTACACAACGACCGAATCGAGACTGAGATGACTACGACTACTTTCCTCGTACCAGGAATGACATGTGGGCATTGCACAGGCGCAGTGACTGATGAATTATCGAAGATCAATGGAGTAACAAAGGTTGATGTTGATCTCGAAAGCAAAAAGGTGAAAATCGAATCCGATGTTGCGGTTGACTGGCAAATCATTGTTGACGCCATTGACGAAGCAGGATTTGAAGCCGTTGTCAGTTAACGAGCCTGTTGTCCTAGCGGTTACTGGCATGACGTGTGCTGCGTGTGCAGCGCGCATTGAAAAGAAACTTAACAAGATTGATGGTGTGAGTGCAACTGTCAACTACGCAACTTCAAAGGCGACAGTTTCAGGCGTTGGTACAGCAACCGAAGTTGCCACTTTTATCAAGACAATAGAAGACCTCGGTTACGGCGCGGTCGCTCCAAAAATCGAAGATGGCGAATCAACGGCAGAGATTGCGACCGAGGCACATCTCATCGACATTCGCCTTCGACTCATTGTGAGTGCGATTTGTGCATTGCCCGTGATGTTGATGTCAATGATTCAACCGTTGCAATTTGACGGTTGGCAGTGGGTCTCATTAGTTCTAGCGTTACCGGTTGCGTTGTGGGGAGCGGCACCGTTTCATCGATCGGCGTGGCGTAACGCGCGACATGGTGCGACAACAATGGACACTCTGGTTTCACTTGGTGTCGTTGCGGCGATGTCGTGGAGTCTGTGGGCGTTGATATTTGGTAATGCCGGTGACATTGGCATGAAGATGAACATGAGTTTGTTCCCTCGCTCAGCAACGAGCGTGATGACAGACCATTCATCAATGGGGTCTGGGTCACACGATGAGATTTATCTGGAAGTGGCTACAACACTTGTTGCATTTTTGTTAGCTGGGCGATATTTCGAAGTTCGCTCGCGCCGACGAGCAGGTGCGGCACTGCGATCGTTACTGAATCTTGGTTCAAAAGAAGCAACACTGTGGCGTGATGGTGTTGAAACGCTCATTCCTATTGGTGCACTGGGAGTTAGCGAAATTTTTGTGGTGCGACCAGGCGAAACAATCGCAACTGATGGGGTAGTGATTGATGGCCAAAGCGCAGTCGATCGCAGCATGGTGACTGGCGAGAGTATCCCTATCGAAATCTCAGTAGGCGACGCGGTCACTGGCGGAACTCTCAATTCCAATGGTCGTCTACTCATACGTGCCACGCGCATCGGTCGCGACACGGTTCTGTCGCAGATGGCGCGACTTGTTGAAAAAGCTCAAGATGGAAAGGCGCCGATTCAACGACTTGCCGATCGCGTGAGTGCTGTTTTTGTTCCTATTGTGATCAGTTTGTCTTTGGTCACTTTGGTTACTTGGCTCATAATTACTCGTGACACACAGCGATCGTTCCAGGCGGCCGTCTCAGTGTTAATCATCGCCTGCCCATGTGCATTGGGGCTAGCGACACCCGTTGCACTCTTGGTCGGAACAAGCCGGGCGGCTCGTGAAGGCATCATCATTAAGGGTGCACATGTTCTTGAGGCAACTCGTGGAATTGACACGATTGTGTTTGATAAGACGGGCACTCTCACCACCGGATTCATGACCCTTCAACGTGTTGACGAAATTGAGCCCGAGTATTTATCTGCTGTGATGGCAGTGGAGTCGCAGAGTGAACATCCCATTGCGCGGGCAGTCGTGAATGGTTTACGTGATCGTGGTGTTGTGGCTTCTGCGCTGATTGAAGAGTTTGTCAACATCCCTGGTGTAGGAGTGTCTGCGTTAGTAAACGGTCAGCGCATCACTGTTGGACGATCAACAAATCAGCATGATTCAGTTGTGACAGTTGTTGAAGCAAGTGTTGATGGGCGAGTTGTCGCTCGCTTTGATGTGAGTGATCAAATCAAGCCAACGGCTGCAGCGATCGTTGCCGAACTACGTGCGCTGGGTGTACGGCCCATGATTGTCTCTGGTGACTCGATTGGTCCAGTGCAACAAGTTGCCAAACAAGTTGGCATTGATATTCACGAAACGAGAAGTGGTGTATTGCCTGCTGACAAGTTGCGTATAGTCACCGAATTGCGAGCGAGCGGGGCAAGCGTGGCCATGGTTGGTGATGGAGTGAACGATGCAGCAGCCCTAGTCGCGGCTGATCTCGGAATTGCAATGGGCACCGGAACAGATGCAGCGATGGAAGCCGGAGACTTAACGATCGTAAGTGGTGACTTGGCTGTTGTGCCCAAAGCCCTCGCATTAAGTCGGCGAACGCTTAGAGTTATTCGGGCCAATTTGTTTTGGGCATTCGCTTACAACGTCGCTGCTTTACCACTGGCAGTTGCTGGACTCATGAACCCCGTACTTGCCGGATTAGCAATGGCGCTGTCAAGTGCTTTTGTAGTTGCAAATAGTTTGCGACTTCGCCGCTAATTATTTGTCGCGCGGGCGAAGTGATACTTCTGACTCGCTGAATGTGCGGGCCGAACAATCGGCCATCTGCACGGGCGGAACAGTTTCGGTGACGATCAATGTCGCGATGGCACGGAACGCATCGGCCGCCAGGCCAACACCAGCAAGTGAAACTGGTTCACCGATATCTCCACCTTCAGCCACCGACGACTCAATCGGAATCTGTCCCAAAAGCGGTGCGCCAATTTCATCGGCAAGTGCTTGACCACCACCAGTTCCGAATAATGGATACGAGGTTCCGTGGTCGCAAACAAACGCGCTCATGTTTTCGATCACGCCGGCGATTCGTAAATACGAACGACGGGCCATATCGGCAGCGCGGATGGCAACTTTTTGTGCACTCACTGCTGGAGTCGTCACGATGATCATGTCGGTACGAGGCAACATGCGCGACAGACCCATTTGCACATCACCAGTTCCGGGCGGCATGTCGATGAGCAAGTAGTCAAGTTCGCCCCACGCAACATCGTTGAGAAATTGTTCAACTGCCTTAGTGAGCATGAGTCCGCGCCACATCAAAGCAGTACTTTCGTTTTCGACTAGGAAGCCAGTCGAAACCACTTTGAGAAGACCCTTGCCGACAACGCGTTTGTTGGGCTGAATCTTGGGACGATCAGAGACGGGGTCGTGTTCGGCCTCAAGACGCTGATCAAGCCCGAGCATGCGCGGCACCGAGAAACCCCAGATGTCGGCATCAAGGACTCCCACCGTGAATCCTTTGGCCGCAATTGATGCTGCCAAGTTGACAGTGACCGAGCTTTTGCCCACGCCACCTTTGCCCGAGGCAATTGCCAGGATTCGGGTAGTCGCCGGAATGGCTGTTTCTTTCGCGTTTTCTTTGGCGTTCCAGCGAGCCTTAGCCATGGTGGCCGAGCGCTCTTCGGCGTTCATCTCGCCCCACTCGATCTTGACGTGCGAGACGCCTGGGTGGGTCGCGACCCGAGACTCAATATCTTTCTTGATTTGGCCCCGCAATGGGCACCCGCCGATGGTTAGTTTGACGGCTACGACGACCTCACCACGATCGGATACCTCGGCGCAATAGGCCATACCGAGTTCAACAATGTCGCTGCCGAGTTCGGGGTCGATAACGGCCCGGAGCAGATTCGTGACCTCTTCAATGGAGGGAGGGACCGGCATGGTCGACATGGGTTCATGGTATCGGGATGACAAGTGCTGAGATCGCAGGTATTGTGTGACTACCGGTGAGTGACCATCGGTCGGGGAGACCCGCAGTACCCATTTCAGGAGAACCATCGTGATTACTCTTACCGACACCGCAGCAGTCAAAGTTAAAGAACTTCTTCAGGCCGAAGGTGCCGATGACATGGCGTTGCGCGTTGCTGTTCGTCCCGGTGGATGCAGTGGCTTCTCATACGAAATGTTTTTCGACAGCGACATCGCTGAAGATGATCAACAGGCCACTTATGGCGAATCAGTCAAAGTGGTTGTCGACCCAGCATCAGCTCAGTTGTTGCTCGGCGCGACTCTTGATTACAAAGATGGTTTGAACCAAGCTGGTTTCAACATCATCAACCCCAACGCAACCCGCTCATGCGGTTGCGGCCAGTCATTTAGCTGATTAGCGAACTTTACGCGAGCACTTGACGAACTTCGTCAGGGTGCCAAACGCCTTCGAAGCGATGAGTAATCACGCCTGACGTGTTGGTCACCCACAGCACGGGCTCAAAAGTTAGGTTCAAAGCGTCAATGACTGGAGCAGTCGTCGTGGCTGTTTCATCGGTGTACACATCAGCGTGAACAAAAATGACGTCGCTGAAATCTTTTGCTATAGCTACTAGGCCATCAAGAACTGGCGCGCATACTCCGGTTTGGCAATGTGCTGGAGTACCAACGATGAAAACAATTCGCTTGCCAGTGGCCAATGCATCGGCGAGTGTGAGTTCGTGAAACGGACACGGCTCTGGAACGCGTGTGCAATATGGTTCGACGCCGCGGTGGTCGCTGACGGTAGGAGTATCGAGTTCAGGTAACGAATCTCCAGTATGGACTACCTCGAGATTTTTAGGATCACGAATTTGGAAAGCAGCGCCATCTGCAGGTCCGCCTTCAACAATGAGCGAGTACATCGCGATGTCTTGAACTTCGGTATTGAAAACCCAAAACGGAGCCGTACCTTCGCCCAGCCACAGACGTTCGGCGGCAAGGCCTTCTTCAACAACCGTGTTGTCGAGATAATTCAGAACTTTGGCATTGAGAGTTGCTGGACCTTTCATTAATAATCCGGCGTTGTCGGCGAGCGAAACGGGAAGGCGCACGCTGCCTGGGCCAAGTTGATCGGGAACCCAACGTTGCACGATCGCCATGTCTTTTGAAATTGGACCATCTAAAGGATTGCCAGAAGTTGAACCACCACACGCGCTGACAAGACGAGATAGTCCGATTGCTGAAACACCAACGGTGCCAACTTTCAGCAAATTGCGGCGATTGCCAGTCCAAACATTTAAAGCCATGGTTAGACCGTACTTGTTGCAATGTTGGTGATGGACATCAAGTAAATGTGACAATGGAGTATGGCCAAAGTTTCCTTCACACTCAACGGGACTACGGTTTCGGTTGATTCGCAAGGAACCTTGTTAACTGCATTACGCGATCATCTGCGAATTCCCTCAGTAAAAGATGGTTGCGCTCCTCAAGGCCAGTGTGGGTGCTGCACGGTGTGGGTTGATGGCGACCCACGAGTTTCATGTGTCACGCCAGTACAAAGGGTTGATGGGCGAGTAGTCACGACGGTTGAAGGCCTTGATGCTGATGTGCGTGAGGCGTGGGGTGAAGCCATGTGTGCCACGGGCGGAAGTCAATGTGGCTTTTGTACGCCAGGAATCATCATGCGTCTAGAAGCCGGCAAAGACCTATTGGCTCATATGTGTCGTTGTACTGGGTGGCAAACAATTAATGAGGCGGTGCAGGTACGGCGCGGCGAAGTCGTTTTGCCGCAATCAGATACGCGTGATCTAGTTGCCGCACAAAAACGGGCCGCACTCGAAGGGCGGGCGGCACAAGATGTGGGGCCACATGTGGCACTAGGTGCTGGTGGATTTGCCGACGACATTGCACCTGCCAACTCACTCGTTGCGGTTCCATCTGTTGCGGGCGAATGGTTTGTTGGTGAAACAACTGCCGATGCGCGACGGGCCGCCGCAACTGTGCAAGGTCGAAAGTCAAGTGTTGCACTGACGTTCCCTGTTGATTTTCCATCGGGCTTTTCCTCTTCTTCGTTCGCACATACTTTGCAAACAACATGGGTTGAGCCCGCATATCTTGAGCCCGATGCAGTGTGGTGCGAACCTGGTGGCGAGCCAGTGGGACCATTGTTAAATGGCGGAGCCTTCGGAGGCAAGTCCATGACGAGTGAGCTCGCGTGTGAGCTTCAAGAAGCTGCCCAACGTTTAGCGAATGAACATCGACGTCCTGTGCGAGTCGTGCTGTCGCGAGAAGATGTTGTGCGTCGATCACCCAAGCGCCCACCTATGGCGTTGGCTGTTTGTCCAGACGGAAGCGGCGAAGTTTGGGTTGCGCGCACTTTGGGTCTTGTCGACATCATCAATCGTTACGCGCCCGATTGGCAAGTGCATGAAGTTGATGTTGCTGGACCAGCGACATCCGTTGAGGTTCGTGCTGCGGGTTGGGCCGAAATCGCAGTGATGAAATCATCAGTGTCTCCAGGAACCGAATGGGGTGATTATGTGGTTTCGCCCGAAGGAGCACAGGCCTGGGCACATGTTGACGATTCTGGAATTCATGTACGCGTGAAGTGTGGACAGGTTCTAGACGCAGTCGTACTTCGCTCATTTTGCATTGGTGCCGCGCATATGGGTCTCGGGTGGGTACGCAGTGAGGGTATTGCCGTCAACGAGAGTGGGGAACCTGTTGATTTAACGATTCGTTCGTTTGGTGTGATTCGTGCAGTGGATACTCCACTCATTGACATTGAAATTGTTGAGGACGATGGTCCATCAATCAATGGAAGTGAAGCAGTGTTTGCTGCGGTTGCTGCTGCTGCATGGCGTGCCGCTGAATTTCCGTCAACGTGGCCGTGTCAGCGTTGACTTAACCCCAACTCGTGGTTGCCACTTACGGGGAGAAGAACTCAGTTGGCGGTGAGTCAACTGGCGATTTTGACAACTAACATTCGTGACATGGCAAAGACTTCTGCTCCCAAACCCCTTGGTCCGTATACCCCTGTCGTTCGCGCTGGCGACTGGGTGATTGTGTCCGGTCAACTCGGCATCAAAGATGGCGTCTTGGTTCCTGGCGGAGTCGCCGGCCAAACCACACAGGCCGTAAAGAATCTCAAGGAGCGTTTGAAGGAAGCCGGCGTCAGCATTCACGACATCGCCAAGACCTTGTGTTTTTTGACCGACATGGACACCTTTGCCACCTTCAACGAGGCCTACGTCGCCGGCTTTGATGGCGCCCGTCCGGCCCGCTCGACCATCGGCGTTGCTGCACTTCCATTTGGTGGAGCGGTTGAAATCGAAGCCTGGGCTTATAAGCCACTCGCTCCGGCCAAGAAAGTTGTCGCCAAGAAGGCGCCAGCCAAAAAAGTCGCCGCCAAGAAAGCCCCCGCTCAGAGGGTGCCAGCCAAAAAGACAGTGGCTAAAAAAGTCACGGCAAAGAAGTCGGCGCCGCGCCGCGCCAAGAAGTAGGTTTTGACCATGCCTGGTGCAGTGATTCTCATGCTCGTCCTTCTCGGATTTCCCGTCATCTTCGGTTTGTCGATGGCAGGTGTCGCAGCGTTGTTTGGTCATGTGCTGTGGAAGGATGGCGAAATTCGTAACGAGGGCAGCGAGCTGCTCGATCTCAACACCTGACTCTGTTGACCACGTCCGTTGTCGGCACAGGCTGACTCATGGTTGGGATGCATACACCTGACGCCGAAATGGCTCGGCTCGCTAGCAAAGCGCTTTTATATTCGATTGATCGCATTCGTATTGACCCACCACCGTTAGGTGCACCACGTCCCTACGAAGAATTGCTTGAAGCAGTTGGGCAGACAATCACCAAAGACGGAATTACTGGTGCTGAAGCCCTGCGACTATTCACAGAGGTCCTCGCTCCGTCGTCAATTTCGGTGGACCATCCGAAATTCTTATCGTTTGTTCCCGGTGCACCGACCGAAGCGTCAATCATTTTCGACATGGTTGTTTCAGCAGCGAGTATCTATGCGGGTTCATGGCTCGAAGGTGCGGGCGCTGTCTTCGCAGAAAATCAAGCCTTGCGATGGATTGCCGATCTTGCCGATTTCCCTGCGTCCGCTGGTGGTGTCTTTGTGAGTGGCGGAACGGCTGGCAACATGTCAGCTTTGCTTGCTGGTCGCCACTGGTGGCGTTCGCGCAATGAAGGCCGCCATGATCACACGCGTGGACTCATCATGGCATCTAAGGGTGCGCATTCGTCAGTTGCTCAAGCGGCGCGCGCAATGGATGCCGATGTGTTGTTGGTACCGGCCGATGAGCGTGGTCGTCTGGTTGGTTCAGCACTTCGCGAAACAGTTGATGCAATGTCACAAGCCGATCGTGATCGCCTATTTGCCATCGTTGCAACGTGTGGAACAACCAACCTTGGTGTGATTGATGAGTTGTCAGTCGTCGCTGACGTGGCTCACGAACTCAATGTGTGGTTTCACGTTGATGGTGCTTACGGTGCCGCTGGTTTGTGTGCTCCAAGTGTGCGAGATAAATACATCGGTATTGAACGGGCCGACAGTTTTATCGTTGATCCGCACAAATGGTTGTTTGGTCCATATGACAGTTGTGCATTGATTTACCGCAATGTTCATGACGGACCTCGCGCCCATACACAGCATGCTGAGTATTTAGATGTATTGCATAGTGAAGTCGATGAAAGCCAGCCGTGGTTAGAAATGAATCCAGCCGATATGGCTCACCATCTCAGCCGTCGGGCAAGGGGACTACCGCTGTGGTTTAGTTTGGCTACGTATGGAACCGATGCATACGCCGATGCTGTTGAACGCACTCTTAAGGTGACGAAACAAGGTGCCGAAGAAATTCGTTCACGCCCGTACCTTGAATTATTGCTTGAACCTGATTTGAGTATTTTGGTTTTCCGCCGTCTTGGTTGGACTCCCGAGGATTATCAACGTTGGAGTGACCAGCAGTTGTACTCTGGTGAATCTTTCATCGTCCCGAGTTCGTGGAATGGCGAAACAGTTCTGCGTTTTTGCATTGTGAATCCACGGACGCGACGACAGCATCTCATCGAAATTCTTGATTCATTGGCCACGGAGGAATCGTGAGTAATTCAGAGAACTTGGCAGATCTTTTAATTGAAAATGCTTTAGTCGTTGCGACAGTTGATGACGATCGACGCGAACTTAAAGGTGGATGGGTTGCGATTACCAATGGATTGGTGAGCGGAGTCGGATCATCGTTAGATCCAAAGCCAGGAGCGCGCGAAAAGCTTGATGCGACTGATTGTCTCGTAACGCCAGGTTTGGTGAACACTCACCATCACATGTACCAGAACTTGACGCGTGCGTATCCTCCAATGGCCGACAAGCCATTATTCGGCTGGTTGCAATCGCTCTATCCGTTGTGGCGAGCCATTGATGAAGAGGCGGTGTACGTCAGCGCGTATGTAGGGCTTGCTGAGTTGGCGTTATCGGGTTGCACAACGAGCACCGATCATTTGTATCTACATCCACACGGAGCTGGCGATTTATTGACTGCCGAGATTCGTGCAGCGCAAGAACTTGGTATGCGTTTTCACCCGACACGTGGATCAATGTCGCTGTCACAAAAAGATGGCGGCTTGCCACCTGATGACGTCGTTTCCAATGATGACGAGATTCTGTCTGCGAGCCAATTAGCTGTTGAACGGCATCACGATCGCTCATTTGGGGCAATGGTGCGCATTGCCCTAGCCCCGTGCTCTCCATTCAGCGTGACCGAAGAGTTGATGGTGCGTTCGGCTGAACTCGCTGAAAAACTCGATGTACGCCTACATACTCACTTCGCTGAAAATGCTGAAGACGACGATTTTTCAATTGCCACTTTTGGTTGTCGACCAATGGAATATCTCGAACGCACGGGTTGGTGTTCAGATCGCACGTGGGTTGCGCACTGTGTGATGCCCAATCATGATGAGGTTCATCGTTTAGGTGCCGCAGGTATCGGCGTTGCACATTGTCCGAGTAGCAATATGATTTTGGCATCAGGTATTTCACCAGTCGTTGATCTACGCGCCGCCGGCGTGAAAGTTGGGCTAGGTGTTGATGGTTCATCTTCGGCCGACTCGGCATCAATGTGGCTTGAAGCGCGCCAAGCGATGTTGCTGGCGAAATTGCGTAACGGTGCGAGTGCCGGGACTGCACGGATGTCACTTGAAATTGCCACTCGGGGTGGCGCGGGTTGTTTGGGACGTGAAGGCGAAATTGGTGAGATCAGCATTGGCTCAGTTGGTGACGTTGCCGTGTGGTCGCTTACTGGACCATCTTTTGCTGGAGCGATCGCCGATCCGGTTGAAGCATGGTTGCGTTGCGGGCCAGCATCAGCCAAGCACACGGTTGTTCATGGTCGAGTCGTCGTGCGCGACGGACAGATAACTCATCCAGCACTTGATGAGATGTTGAAGTCGCATCATTCAATTAGTTCGCGTATTCAACAGTTGTCCTGAAGTAGCGACGTATGAATCAGCCAGCCGCCGTTTTATGGGACATGGATGGAACCATTGTTGACACCGAGCCGTATTGGTTTGCTGCCGAATTTGAGATTGTCGAAATGCATGGCGGTCAATGGTCGCAGGAGCATGCACGTGCATTAGTCGGGTCTGATCTTTTGGATTCTGGTGCGTACATGCGCAAGCACGGCGGGGTTGATCGTGAGCCCGCAGAAATAGTTGAGATGTTGCTTGATCGAGTTGTGGCTCAGTTGCGCGTTGAAGTTCCGTGGCGTCCTGGAGCTCGTGAATTGTTGGCGGCGGTTAACGAGGCAGGTATTCCCACTGCGTTGGTCACGATGTCTTGGAAACGTTTTGCCGATCAAGTGGTTGAGTGTTTGCCGTCGGGCAGCTTTCGAGTGTCGGTCACGGGCGATGAAGTAACGCGTGGCAAGCCGCACCCCGAACCGTATTTGTTGGCGGCCGAACGTTTAGGTGTTGACCCACGTGATTGCGTTGCGATCGAAGATTCACCAACGGGTGTGCGATCTGCGTTGGCTGCGGGTTGCCGCGTTTTGGGTATCCCGCATGTCGTCGGAATTCCGAGTGATGTAGATCAAGGTTCTGGCCAGCTTGTCATTGCCGCAAGTCTTATGGGCAAAACATTGAACGATCTGGTCTGGTGAAGTTGCAGAAAACCTCAGTTATTGGCGACCAGATCGCCTAGATATTCAGAGGCAGCGAGGCCAGAGAGGACTGCCCCTTCAACTTTTGGTCCAGCAAATGCATCGCCGGCGAATACCAAAGTTCCGGCGGCAAAGTACGGATCGGGCCAGAGCTTGCGTGGTGTCGCAAAGCGCCACTTCTTATATTCACTTGCAACAATTTTCGCGTTGCCGAGATATTTCTGGGCTGCGTGCGTGATGAGGGCCAATCCATCTTCGAGCGAATCGTCCCAATGAGCCGAACTCCACGCTGGATTGGCATGAAAAGTGATCGCTGGGATATCTGAAATCCCTTTTGCTTGATTGTCGCCGATCCACGAAAACACATCATCGGGATTTTGTAGGCCACCAGGTTCTGGTACTGCAGAAGGACCATCAAGAACAGCAAGTAATCCAATGGTGCGGTCGTAATCGGTGAGCAATAAATCTTGTGGAAGTTCGACACCAGTTGTAACGGTGAGCGAATACGACTGCGGAAGCGGGCAAGTCATAACGACGGCATCGCAATCAATACGTGAATTGTCGTCGATGACAACAGTCCATTTTGTGGGATCAGCATCACACGGTTTCACGGCAAAAACCAAAGTTGAAGTTCGTACATCTAAACCTTGAGCAATATTTTTGGTGAGCGCGGCCATTCCGCTATTCACGACATAGCGGGGATGTCCATCATCAGCAACAAATCCTCGACACCATTCGCGAACTACTCCGTTAGTG
>Ga0214919_10006765_pt1 | contig 15653 bp, 11 predicted proteins | sample LL1503_MetaG_FD_177994 | JGI IMG/M metagenome (GOLD analysis project Ga0214919, IMG submission 177994) | Freshwater microbial communities from Lake Lanier, Atlanta, Georgia, United States - LL-1503 | ecosystem: Environmental > Aquatic > Freshwater > Lake | place: USA: Georgia | collected... | reverse complement strand
TTACTTTTTTAAAGCATAAATTCACACGAGGTTGAATTCTAAAACCTAATTTAAAATCGACACGCATTACTTTATCATCCACCAATTCGCGAATAGAATATTCCATTCCATAAGGAGAATCGGTTCTGTCAATATGCAAGAACCAATAAATATCGGCGCGTTTGGGCTTTCTATTTAAAATAGAATCAATAATGCGATGTTCAATTTCACGATGATTATTTGCTTTGGTTAAATACACTAAGTGGGTCGCATATTTGGGCACATCTTTATCCGCACTCAATTCAGAAAGTGGCTCTAGATAATCTTTTAATTTTACAAAATCTAAATACCGATTGGTAATTTTTCTAGCGCGATGCCAAATCATCATTACAAAAATCATACTAAGGGAAAATACAAAAGTGATGACTGCTTCCTTAATCTTAACCACATTCGCTATGAAAAAGGAGATTTCAACCACAGTAAAAATAAAAATGATAACAGCTACAATAGCTTGACTCCACCTTTTTACATTTAACATATAAAAATTCATTAAGATGGTAGTCATGATCATAGTAATAATAATGGAAAATCCATAAGCAGCTTCCATGTGCTCACTTTTTCTAAAATAAAGTAGCATGGTCACACAACCCACCCACAAAATAAAATTTAAACTAGGAATATATATTTGCCCTTTTTGGATGGTTGGAAATTTTACAGTTACCCTTGGCCAGAAGTTTAAGCTAATGGCTTCATTGATCAAAGTAAAAGAGCCGCTAATTAAAGCCTGGCTGGCAATAATTGCAGCAAGTGTTGCAATACCAATGCCAACTACTAAAAACCAATGCGGCATTAATTCATAAAAAGGATTCAAGCCTTCCATGGGTTCCCCAATATGTTGTAACAACCAGGCACCCTGTCCCATATAGTTAAACACCAAGGCAGTTTTTACAAACATCCAACTAACTTGTATGTTCTTACGACCACAATGCCCTAAATCGCTGTACAAAGCTTCCGCTCCGGTAGTACATAAGAAGACAGCCCCTAAAATCCAGAAGCCTTTAGGGTAATTGACTAATAGATCTAGACCATAATAAGGGTTAAGTGCTTTCAAAATACTTACATTAGCCATCACTTGAAAAAGTCCTAATAAAAATATCATGGAGAACCAAATAAGCATAATAGGACCAAAAGCAAATCCAACAATCTTTGTTCCAAATCTTTGAAAAAAGAATAATAATGAAATGATTGCCATTACAATGCCCACTGTTAAATTATTGCCAGGTACAATAATTTTTTCCAATCCCTCCACACCACCTAATCCTTCCACAGCAGAAGCTACAGAAATGGGAGGTGTTATCATGCCATCTGCTAATAACATCGCAGCACCAATGATAGCAGGGATATAAACCCATTTTACATATCTACGTATTAAAGCAAAAAGAGAGAAAATTCCACCTTCACCTCTATTGTCTGCACGGAGTGTTAAAAAAACATATTTAAAAGTAGTTTGTAAAGTCAAGGTCCAAAATACACAGGAGATGGCACCATAGACTAATTGCTCTGTAATTATTTTATGATTAATAATTGACTTAAATACATACAATGGAGAAGTGCCGATATCGCCATATATGATTCCAAGAGTAACGATTAAACCTGCGACAGAAAGTTTTTGTGCATGTTGCCCGCCAGATGTATGTGCCATGGATCAAAGTAAATTGAGAACAAAGTTTATAAAAATAAAACTTAGAAACAGCCAATTAGGGTAAGTATTTTAAAAAAATCTTCATTTAGAAAACTAAGGCTTGTAAGTACCCCATTTTTCTTCCACCGCTTTAAAACGGAAATCAAAAATTCCTTGCAATTGCTTTTTAACCAAAATAACCTGGGCTAGATCTCCCAGAAAACCCAAAGGAATTTTATAATGTACAATATCCTCCATTTTGACACCCCCCTTTACTTCTGTAAAATGATGTTGGTGGTGCCACATCGTATAAGGACCAAAGCGCTGCTCGTCCACAAAATAGGCGCCCTCCTTCACATGGGTAATTTCTGTCATCCAATAAAGTGGAATGCCCAAGAGGGGTTTCACAGTGTATTCTATAATTTGACCAGGGTACATTTTAGCACCATGGTGCTTGCTTATAATGTTAAAGCCCATTTTTTCAGGGGTGATTTTGGCCAAGTTGGCTGGGCTACTAAAAAAGTCCCAGGCTTCTTGCAAAGAAATAGGAATAAATTGCTCGGTATGGAGGCTATATACTTTTGACATACTAATAGAACAAGTAAGTCTTGTTTTTGTTGTAATAAATCAGCCTAAAGCCATTAATTTTATCCTATGATAACTAAGGCCGCCCAATTAAAGGCATTTGAAACCATTTACGAGCAGTTGAATGCCCAACAAAAACTAGCCGTAGATACGATTGATGGTCCCGTAATGGTCATTGCAGGACCCGGTACAGGCAAGACCCAAATACTGGGCGCCCGCATTGGTAAAATACTTTTAGAAACCGATACCGCTGCTGAAAACATATTATGCTTAACCTATACGGATGCAGGTGCCATTGCCATGCGCAAAAGATTAGTGGGTTTTATTGGAGCTAGCGCTTACAAAGTGAATATTGCTACTTTCCATTCTTTTTGCAATGATATCATTCAAGATAATTTATACTTATTTGAAAAGCCCAGCTTAGATCCGATTTCTGAATTAGAAAAAATTGAGTTGTTAAAAAAACTCATCGACCAATTTGATAAAAACAATCCTTTAAAAAGATACCGAGGCGATGTATACTATGAAATGAATAACCTGAGCAGGTTATTTAGTGCCATGAAAAAAGAAGGTTGGACCAGTACTTATTTAGTGGAACAAATTAACCGCTACATCACAGAGATTCCTACAAGAGATGAATTTGTATACAGGAGAAAGTATAAGCAGTTTGAAGCAGGTGCCTTGAAACAAGGACTAGTAGACGCTGCCATGGAAAAAATGGAAAAATTAAAAGCAGCCGTAATTGCTTTTGATGCCTACCAAGCACTGATGAAATCTCATAGCAGGTATGATTTTGAGGATATGATTAATTGGGTGATTACCGCTTTTAAAGAAAATAAAAACTTACTAGCGCAGTACCAGGAAAAATATTTATACCTATTAGTAGATGAATACCAAGATACCAGTGGAACACAAAATGAACTCGTACAATTATTAGTGAACTATTGGGAGCAACCTAATTTATTTGTGGTGGGCGATGACGATCAAAGTATTTTCAGGTTCCAAGGTGCCAATGTGGAGAATATGTTGCACTATCAAAAGCAGTACCATCAAGACATTACCACCATTGTACTTGAAAACAATTATAGGTCTTCGCAACCCATTTTAAATGCTTCTACTTTATTAATTAATAATAACCAAGAAAGACTTATTAATAAAATGGAGGGGCTGTCCAAAAATTTAATCGCTTCTTTACCAGAAAATAAAAATATTGAAATCCTTCCTTCTATATATGCTTACAACGATCCTCAAGAAGAAATGATAGGCATCGCAGAAAAAATTAATCAACTCATACAAACAGGTACGGCTCCAAAAGATATAGCGGTATTGTATAAAGAAAATAAATACGGAGAAGAGATTGCGCATTTTTTACAACAAAAAAACATTCCTTTATTTAGTAAAAGAACGGCTAATTTATTTGATCAGGTACTCATTCAGCAAATTATAAGAATATTAGATTATCTAGCCTGCGAATGGGACCAGCCCAACGAAGGCGCTAATATATTATTTGAAATTTTACATTTCTCTTGGTGGAAAATTTCTCCTATTACGATTGCTACACTCACCGTAGAAGCGAATCAATTAAAATATGGCCATCCAGAAAATACTTTTAGAAAAGTATTAATTGATAAAACCAAGGAGGTGCAAACGGCTTTATTTAGTGAAGGAGGCATGAGTGAGGTAGCCAAGGCCATGCAGGTATTAGAGGAGTTAATGAGTCAGGTGGCCAATGTGACCTTAGTGAATTTGGTAGAGCAGATTTTACAAAAAACAGGTATTATTCAAAATGTTTTAACAGGTCCTAATAAAAGCCATGAACTAAACTTGGTAAGTAGCTTTTTCGATTTTATCAAAGAAGAAACCCATCGTCATCCAACGCTACATTTAAATAGTTTGGTTGATATGCTAAAACTAATGCGTAGAGAAGATATTCGTTTACCCCTTCCTATTACAACGGGCAGTGAAGCAGGCGTGAATTTATTGACCACCCATGGCAGTAAGGGTTTAGAATTTCAATATGTATTTTTAGCAGGCACCAATGCCCAGTATTGGGAAAAGAAAAGAAGAACGGCCAGCGCGGGTTATACCCTACCTGATACTGTTTTAAGTAGTTTAGAACACGCCGATGATAAAGAAGAATTAAGAAGATTATTTTATGTAGCCATTACAAGAGCCAAACAATTTTTAACCATTTCTTATAGTCAATATAAAGCTGATGGTAAGGAAGCGGAACCTAGTCAATTTATTATTGAAGTATTGGAAGGCAAAGAAGCGAGCATTCAGAAAATAGAATTACCGCAGGATATTAAAACATCTTATAAGCTACTTCGTTTGCAAACAGCCCCCATGCCAGAAATTCAACAACTAGAAGACGATTTTATCAATCCTAAGCTTGAAAAGTTTTCGATGAATGTAACGGCCTTGAATAATTATTTAAAATGTCCTTTACATTTTTACTACAATAGTTTAATAAGGGTACCTGCTGGAAAATCGGAGGCCACTACATTTGGTTCGGCCATTCACGATGCTTTGAATAAGTTATTTAAAAAAATGCAAGAAGCCGGCAATAATAGTTTTCCCGATACACAAACGCTCATTCAAGATTTTAACTATTACATGAATAGGCATCGGGAAGCCTTTACACAACAAGAGTTCAAGGATAAAACAGAATTGGGCGAAACCGTGCTTATCAAATATTATGATAGGTATATAGGCGAATGGAATAAAGTAGTGTCTACAGAATTTCGCATCAATAATATAGTGGTGAAAGAGATTCCTTTAAAAGGCACCATTGATAAAATTGAATTTAATGGGAAGCAAGTGGTAGTGGTAGATTACAAAACAGGCAATATAGAAAACGCAAGAGAAAAATTAAAAGGGCCCAATGAAAAAAATCCTTTAGGAGGAGACTATTGGAGACAGGCCGTATTTTATAAAATACTTTTGAACCATCATCCTAAAAATTGGGAAGTGACTACCGCCGAATTTGATTTCATAGAGCCCAATAAGAAAAAAGAATTTGAAAAAATTGTAGTGCCTATTACAGATGCCGATATCACCACTGTAGGTCAACAAGTACAATTGGTTTGGGGCAAAATACAAGCCAAAGATTTTTATACTGGCTGTGGCAAGGAAGATTGCCATTGGTGTAATTTTGTTAAAACAAACGAATTAGCAGTGGCCCTTCATGAAATAAAAGCGGCCGCTGAATCAGACGAAGAATAAATCAATTAAGTTTGCATCCTATGAGGAAGTTTTCAATACTGAAATTATTGGTCTTGGCTGGATGGGCGCTATCAAGCATCTTGCAATTAGAAGGCTGCGCCAATATTGTACCCCCAGGTGGTGGACCTAGAGACAGCTTGCCCCCTTATTTAGTGGCTGCTAAACCTCATGATTCTTCTTTAAACATTCAACCTAAAGAAATTCTGATCGCCTTTAATGAATTCATTGTCAGTAGCTCGATACAAGAAAACTTAGTCGTCTCTCCTTCTTTAAAAATGGTTCCATTGGTGGATGCAAAATTGAATATGCTTAAAGTACGCATCATGGACACCTTATTACCCAATACTACTTATAGCTTAGAATTTGGCAATTCCATTAAAGACGTCAATGAAGCCAATATTGCTAAAAACTTTACCTATGTTTTTAGTACAGGCGACCATTTAGACACAGGCACGCTGAATGGCACTGTAACGCTTGCAGAAACTGGTAAAATTGATACCACCTTAATTGTTGTTTTACAACCAACAGAAAAAGATTCCGCTATTTTTAAAGAGAAGCCACTTTATTATACAAGAATTGATGGCAAAGGAAAATTTGCCTTTCATTTTTTACCCTCCAAGACTTACCAGGTATTTGTCTTACCCAATGATTACACCAAAAAATACGACGATAGTACCAAACTATTTGCCTTTGCCAACGAACCCATTTCTATTCAGCCCCATATAGACTCCATTCATTTGCATGTATTTCAGGATGCTAAAAAATTGGAAAAGAAAAGAGCCACCAGCGGCAACAAGACGGCTACTAAAATGGGGGCCATCTTAAAATACGCAAGAAATTTAGAAGGCAATGAGCAAGATTTATTAAAAACTTTAAACTTGAGTTTTGAAACTCCTGTACATTTCAATGATAGCTTCCCTATTTTACTTTGTGACACTTTAAACAATCAACTAGAGGGCTACCAAATTTACATAGACAGTACCCGTCCAGAAACAGTGGTCATTGATTATCCTTGGTCTGCTCAAACCAAATTTCATTTAATCCTTCCCAAGGCCAGTATCAAAGATTCTTTAAACAATACTTTAATCAAAACAGACACCCTTGCATTTGTCAGTAAATCTGAAGCAGCTTATGGCGCTTGCATTATTAGAATCAATGGCTTTAATGAAAAATTAAATCAAGTATTGTTATTGACCCAGGATGATAAAATAAAATTTAGTTACCCCCTCACTAAAAATATCCTCAACATTCAAAAATTACCTCCAGGTGATTACCGTTTAAAATTATTGAATGATATCAACCAAAATGGGGTATGGGATACGGGTAGTTATTATGGTAAGGCAAAGAAACAACCAGAAACTGTTCAATTGCTCATCACCCCATTAAGTATAAAAGCGAATTGGGAGAATGAATTAATATTAATAATTAATAAGTAGTTTTACATTTTAACTTATGCAATTACCCTCTACCTTATTGGAAAATGCAGTGGCAGAATTTGCCAAGCTACCTGGCATTGGAAAAAAAACGGCCTTAAGATTGGTTTTACATTTGTTAAAAGAAGAGCAGGAAGTCACCCATCATTTTAGCGAAGTGCTCAATAAAATGCGAAAGGAAATTCAATTTTGTCAAAGATGTTACAATATCAGCGATGGTAGCATTTGTTCCATCTGTGCCAATTCAGGAAGAAAAAAAGATACCATTTGTGTGGTCGAGAATATACGTGATGTAATTGCCATTGAGAATACACAACAGTTTAATGGTACCTATCATGTATTAGGAGGAATCATCTCTCCTTTGGATGGCATAGGACCAGAGCAATTGACCATTGAACCCTTAATTGAAAGAGTGACTAAGGACAAAGTGAGTGAATTAATCTTTGCTTTGAATCCCAATATTCAAGGCGATACGACCATTTATTACATTCAAAAAAAGCTCACCCGTTCCAATTGCCTCATTACCACTATTGCTAGAGGTATCGCTTTTGGAGGCGAATTGGAATATGCCGATGAAATGACCCTGGGTAAGAGTATCTCCAACCGCCAACCTATTCACCAGTATATAAAATAGGCCAATTCACTAGAAATTTATAATTTTGATGTTCAAACATTAAATATGAAAACTATATTCCTTCTATTATTCGCCATTATAGTAAGTAACCCTAGCTGGACACAAAAAAATTACAGTACGACTAATGCAGAAGTTCATTTTATAGCAGTGGACGATAACGATATTGATGCAGTGAATAAAAATGCGGTGAGTCGTCTACAAGCCAATGGTGATATGAGTTTCATCATGCTCATCAAAGATTTTAAATTTGAAATGGAAGGCATGCAAAAACATTTCAATGAAGAATATATAGAAAGTGATCAATTTCCTCGCGCCTTTTTTAATGGTAAAATCAGTAATTTTTCTACTGTTAATTTTGCCAAGGATGGAAAGTACCCTATCACGGTTACAGGTACTATGCAAGTACATGGGGTAAATAAAGCCATGCAAACAAGCGGCATACTTGAAATTAAAAACGGTATACCCACAGCCACCGCCCAATTTACAGTCACCTTAAAAGACTTTGGCATTGGAGGCATTTTAATTAAAATGGTCGCCGACAAAATCAATGTCAATATTAAAGCCACCTTCCTTTAAGGAAGCTTAATAGTATAAATAGAGCTTAATTTGGCTACAATACAATAGTGTATTAACTTTGCACCGCATTGCAGGCGGATTTGTTTATTGTTCAACCTGCCTTCCGAAAGGAAAAAAAAGAACTAATAAACGATACTATTGACACCCCCCACTTTTTTAATAGTATTATTATTTGCTCTATTTTCTTTTGGATACATGCATAAAAATTTATTTATGTCAATTCAAGAGACGCTCAAAAAAAGAATATTGGTGATTGATGGTGCCATGGGCACTATGATTCAGCGCCATAAATTAACGGAAGCCGATTACCGCGGTACCCGTTTTGCCGATTGGCCTTCCGATCTTAAAGGCAATAACGACTTATTATGCATTACCCAGCCCGCCATTGTTACGGGGATTCATTTACAATATTTAGAAGCAGGTGCCGACATTATTGAAACCAATACTTTCAGTAGTACTTTTATTGCCATGGCCGATTATGATATGCAAGCATTGGCTTATGAATTAAATGTAGCTGCTGCTAAATGTGCACAAGAAGCCATTAAGCAATACAAATCAAAACATCCTAACGCCACAGAAAAATATATTGCAGGTGCTATTGGACCCTTAAATAAAACATTAAGCTTATCGCCCGATGTAAATAATCCTGGTTTTCGCGCCGTTAGTTTTGATGAAGTAGTAACAGCTTATACGGAACAAATACGCGGACTGGTGGACGGAGGCGTAGATGTCATTTTAATTGAAACTATTTTTGATACCTTAAATGCGAAGGCTGCCATATTTGCAGTGAAAGAATATTTTAGAAAAGAAGGTAAGCCTGAATTACCCATGATGATCAGTGGAACCATCACCGATGCATCAGGTAGAACCTTAAGTGGTCAAACCTTATCGGCCTTCTATACTTCTATTGAACATGCCAAACCTTTAAGTGTAGGATTAAACTGTGCTTTAGGGGCACAAGAAATGAGAAGTCATATTGAAGAGCTTTCTCAAATAGCTATTTGTTATACATCGGCCTATCCCAATGCTGGCTTACCTAATGCCATGGGTGAATATGATGAAGAGCCCCATCAAACTGCAGCGTTTATTGAAGAGTGGGCTAAAAATAAATTTGTAAATATTGTAGGTGGCTGTTGCGGCACTACCCCAGACCATATCAAACATATAGCTGATAATGTAAAAAATATAACACCCCGTTCACTTCCTATTCTAGACCCAACTATTTAAATTATGAGTGAAGAGATAATACATATTAAACCCTATTTAAGATTATCCGGACTAGAACCTTTAATTATTCGTCCTGAAACTAATTTTGTAAACGTAGGGGAAAGAACCAATGTAACGGGATCTAAAAAATTTGCCAGATTAATTCGCGAGAATCAATATGAAGAAGCCTTGTCTGTTGCAAGACAACAAGTAGAAAGTGGTGCACAAATTATTGACGTGAATATGGATGACGCTTTATTAGAAGGTGTAAAAGCAATGACTACTTTTTTAAACTTAGTACAAAGCGAGCCCGATATTGCCAAGATACCTATCATGATTGATAGTTCTAAATTTGAAATTATTGAAGCGGGTTTAAAATGTGTGCAAGGAAAATGTATAGTGAATTCTATTTCCATGAAGGAAGGAGAAGCCAAATTTATTGAGCAAGCACATATCTGTAAAGCATTTGGAGCAGCAGTGATTGTGATGGCTTTTGATGAAGTAGGTCAAGCAGATACCAAGGATAGAAAAATTGAAATTTGCTCACGTGCTTATAAAATATTGGTAGAACAAGTTGGATTCGATCCTCAAGATATTATTTTCGATCCCAATATTTTTGCAGTAGCCACAGGTATTGAAGAGCATAATAATTATGCAGTAGACTTTATCGAAGCTACCCATGTAATTAAACAAAGAATGCCACTGGCTAAAGTAAGTGGTGGTGTTTCCAACGTTTCTTTTTCTTTTAGAGGCAACGATGCAGTGCGTGAAGCCATTCATGCTGTGTTCTTATTTCACGCCGTTAAAGCGGGTATGGATATGGGCATTGTGAATGCAGGTCAATTAGAAGTCTATGATGAAATTGAGCCTACATTAAGAAACTTATGTGAAGATGTAATACTTAATAGAAATAACGACAACAACGAAGCGACTGAAGCCTTGATACAATACGCCGATACGGTAAAAGCAAAAGGCAAGGTAGAAGTAAAAAGTGCCGCTTGGAGAGAAGGCACCGTAGAAGAAAGATTAGCGCATTCTTTAATTAATGGTATTACCGATTTTATTGATGCAGATACCGAAGAAGCTAGATTACAATACAGCGAACCTTTAGAAGTGATTGAAGGACCACTCATGGCAGGCATGAACCAAGTGGGTGATTTATTTGGTGCAGGAAAAATGTTTTTACCGCAAGTGGTAAAAAGTGCAAGGGTGATGAAAAAAAGTGTTGCCGTTTTAACCCCTTTTATTGAAGCGGAGAAAGAAAGAAAAAAATTAGCCTCTATCAATCCTAATGGCGCGAGCAAGGGGCCTGCCAAAATATTACTAGCCACCGTGAAAGGTGATGTGCATGATATTGGAAAAAATATTGTGGGTGTGGTACTCGGCTGTAATGGGTATGAAATTATTGATTTAGGAGTGATGGTCGCTGCCGATAAAATTTTAACAGAAGCACAAAAGCAAGAGGTAGATATTATTGGACTGAGTGGTCTTATTACGCCTTCATTAGATGAGATGGTCTATATCGCTAAAGAGATGAAACGTAGAGGAATGACTATTCCACTTATGATTGGTGGTGCCACTACCTCTCGTATGCATACGGCCGTAAAAATTGCACCTGAATATGGAGATGGGGTGATACATGTATTAGACGCATCAAGAAGTGTTACGGTGGCAGGTTCTTTACTGAACAAAGATCAAAAAGCACCTTTCTTATTAGAATTAGAAAAAGCCTATGCAGGACTGAAATCCGATTTTGACAATAAAAAAACAACAAAGCAATCACTAAGCTATGCAGATGCCTTGCAAAACAAAGCAATCATAGATTGGGAAAATTTTAAAGTGAAAGCACCTAGTTTTACAGGCAATAAAGCCATAGAGATAACCGACTTATCGGTACTGGTAGAATATATTGATTGGAAACCCTTTTTCATTGCCTGGGAATTGCATGGAAATTTCCCTGCTATTTTAACAGATACGGTTGTAGGTGAAGTGGCTACAAAATTATATGCCGATGCACAAAAACTATTAAAGCAAATTGTTGAAGAGAAATGGCTAACTGCTAAAGGTGCTGTGGGCTTCTGGCCAGCTAGTTCTAATAACGATGATGTACTTGTTGAAAATGGTAAAGAAAAACTAGCCTTACATTTTTTAAGACAGCAAGCTAAAAAAACAGTGGGTCAACCCAATTATTCTTTAGCCGATTTTATTTGCCCTGCTACTGAAAATAAAAAAGATTTTATTGGTGCCTTTGCAGTCACTATTCATGGTATTGAAAAACATATCAAGCATTTTGAAGAAAACTTAGATGATTATAATAAAATTATATTGCAAGCCTTGGCCGATAGATTAGCAGAAGCTTTTGCAGAATATTTACATGCTAAAACTAGAAAAGAATATTGGGGTTATGCTGCGGATGAAACTTTAACCAATGAATCTTTAATTAGTGAGCAGTATGTGGGCATACGTCCAGCACCTGGTTATCCTGCTTGTCCTGACCATACAGAAAAGTATACTTTGTTTAATTTATTAGATGCTGAAAAAAATACAGGTATTAGCTTAACTGAAAGTTTAGCCATGTACCCAGCCTCTAGTGTTTGTGGTTGGTATTTTGCGAATCCAAAGAGTCAATATTTTGGATTAGGTAAAATTAATCAGGACCAAGTAGTAGATTATACCAAAAGAAAAGATAAACCTTTAGAGTATATCACTAGATGGTTACAGCCAGTGATTGACTAAGCTTATACTTTTCCCTTATATTTTTTCAAATAACCACCATAAACGTTTGCGTGGTTTCACTTTGTAGTTCTTGTTGACATACTTACTTATATGATCCATGGCCTCGTCCACGCTATCGGTGAATAACATAAATTTTTTATCAGTTTCTGCAATAGTGCCTTCTGCAATCATATGCTCCATCCAATGATGAAAAGGTGCATAATATTCTTTGCCCATCACTACAATAGGAAAATCATTAATGACCTTGGTTTGCGCTAAGGTTAAGGTTTCAAAAAATTCATCTTGGGTACCAAAGCCTCCTGGCATAATAATAAAAGCATAGGAATATTTTACCAACAACACTTTTCTAATAAAAAAATAGCTAAACGTTATGGATGTTTGGGTATAGGGATTCGGCGCTTGTTCAAAAGGTAGTTTGATATTACAGCCAATCGAAGTTCCGCCGTTTTCAAAGGCTCCTCTATTGGCAGCTTCCATAATACCTGGTCCCCCGCCGGTCATGGTAGTGAAGCCTAGGCCTGCAATTCGCTTCCCTATTTCTCTAGCCATTTTATAGTACATATGATTTTCATCAAATCTTGCCGAACCAAATACAGTTATACTTGGACCCACAAAATGCAAGGTTCTAAACCCTTTGATAAATTGTACAAATATCTGCAGTGCAAATAAGAATTCATTGACCCTAGGTTTGGGGCCTTCTAAATCATATTGCTTGGTGGCAGGTATGATTCTTTGTTTAAATTTGGAAGGCATCAGCAAAAAATTGATGAATGAAATTCAATTCTTTGAAGTTAGAATAAATTATTAAGTCGAGTACATTAAATTAGTTAAATTTGAAGGGTCTATTAATAAGTACTATGAAGCCCATTTTTGTTTTTTTTAGTGTTGTCTTATTTCAGTTTTTTGGGTTTATAAGTTATGGCCAAAACAAGGTTGTGTTGGAACAAATTCAAACCTATTCCACCATTAACCCAGCGGCCAGTTATTGGCATCTCCCAGCAGATATTCAACCCATTCTAGAAGCATTTGATTCAGGCTTATTTGCTTCTTTGCAAATACAAAGAGAAACTAGTATTGCTCCTATAATTAAAGAATTAAATAAACAAAATCAATTGGGGAAAATAGTAGTGGATTGGACAAGAAGCAGGGAATACCCTTTTCATGCTTATTTAGAATTGTATGAATTGAACCCTGCACTTATTTATAGAAACAAATGGATCAACTTGCCCCAAGCTAAGCAAGACAGTATTCATTCCATTTGGTACATTGCATGTAATATCTACAATCAAAAGCAAGAAAAAATATTTGGCAAGACCATGCTCATAGGCATTTTACCCATTCATTCCTTAGGTATGGGTTATGAAATTTCAACTACTGGAAGTTTACCTAGCAATGTTTACCAAGGCATCACCAAGGCTATTGGCTATATCTCTCCAAAAATGGACAATATGGAATACATGGAGGCTAAAATGCCTTCGGCTTTCGCGACCGATAATTATTGGATGCCGCTGATACACAACCGTCCTAGAGTTTTATTTGATACTGCGAAACAATTTATGTCCTACATCAACAATGGCTTATCCCATTTATTGAGAACACCCGAGGCAGTCTTAAAAAAAATAAATTTAAAAGACCGATCTCCCAATAATCCATTCAAAGACATAAGTGAGCTGATTCGAAAATCCAGGGCTGGCATCAATTACAAAGAATATTACCAAGTGGTTCAACCCCTTAGAGATGTGCATGACAATATAGATTATACCCTTGAAGCTTACATAGAGTTCAACAATGAAATTGTCAACGATGACAATGCAAAAAAATATGGCATTGAATTTTTACAAGACAGCATCCATAAAATATACCAAGACAAAAATGAAATCGGAGGCTTTGTAGTCAAAGAAAATGTGTTAGAACTAAATAAATATTATTACCCCGATAAAGTATACAATGGCTATGATTCCACTAAGGCATTTGCCTTAGGTACTTTTTATGCCAAACAATTGATTATGCAAGCCAGAGCGATTGAAGGGAAGGTACTGGGACATAATTTTTCAATAAAAATAAACCTTGAAACCAATTTAAAAACCATCAGCTTAGACAATAAAATAATCATGGTCGTGTATGGTGATAAGAAACCAAGTCAAATGGTATTGGTTGAAAATAATATTTCTGCTCACCTGACCAATTTACTGCTGCTGATAGCCTACAGTGAAATTTTTCAAAGTCCTAGTTAATAAAAAAATATGCGCATCGTAAGTTATAATGTAAATGGGATAAGGGCAGCCATCAAAAAAGGATTGATCGAATGGCTAAGCGAATATCCTGTGGATGTTTTTTGTGTACAAGAAACCAAGGCTACACAAGACGATATAGACTTTTCTTTATTTACTTCCTTAGGCTACCATGTCTGCTGGTTTTCGGCCCAAAAAAAAGGCTACAGCGGGGTAGCCATTTTTAGTAAAATAAAGCCCGACCTAGTAGTAAAGGGAAATGGATTTGAGCTCAGCGATTTTGAGGGCAGGGTGATTAGAGTGGATATAGGGGATCTCACCCTTGTCAATGCCTATTTCCCCTCAGGAAGCAGTGGCGATGAAAGACAGACCTATAAATACCAATGGTTGAAAGAGTTTGAAAGCTATATAAAAAAGCTTCAAAAGAAACGTCCCAAAATTATTCTTGCAGGAGATTACAATATCGCACACCAAGAAATAGATATTCATGATCCCAAAGGCAATAAAAAATCTTCTGGATTTTTACCAGAAGAAAGAGCATGGATGGATTCATTTTTAGCAAATGGATGGATAGATAGTTATAGAAAAATAAATCCAACTACTACGGGTGGCTATTCTTGGTGGACCCAAAGATTCCCCAGTGTGAGACTGCAAAACAAAGGATGGCGTATTGATTATTTATGCACCACAGAAGCCTTGGCAAGTTCCATCAAAGCCGCTACCATCCTACCGATGGTAAAACACAGCGACCACTGTCCTATCGTTATAGAAATTAAATAAATTTAAAATTTTGGTAGATGAAAGTATATAATATTAGTTTTCAGATTGACCCTGCTTTGGAATTTAAATGGTTGGAATGGATGAAGAATAATTTTATTCCTAAGGTCATCGCATGTCAAAGTTTTAGCGATCATAAATTATATCAAATTGAAGTGCAAGCCGATCAATCGCCCACTTATACTTTACAACTTTATTGTGACAACATCGAGCTATGGCAGTCGTACCAACAATTACACGCTTCCACCCATTTAAAGGAAGTACAAGTCACCTGGGGTGAAAAATGCTACTATTTTTGCACCGAAATGCAAATTGTGAATTGAATGTGGATAGATTAAATAGCCGAAACTCAAGGCAGGCTTATATTTCAGCCGATTATCAATGAAACTCAATGCCAGCATAGGTTTCATATGTTTTTCATTGAATACATTAAACTAACGAATTGCGTGATTTTGCACGAAATCCTTACTATTTAAGGGTTTCAAGCGATATATAAAAATGCATTTTGAAAAAAAATATTTTTTCAATTGATAAAACCTAATAAATTTGTTACATCGTTTTAAACTTATAAAAAACACATCTATGAACAA
>Ga0214919_10006764_pt1 | contig 15654 bp, 14 predicted proteins | sample LL1503_MetaG_FD_177994 | JGI IMG/M metagenome (GOLD analysis project Ga0214919, IMG submission 177994) | Freshwater microbial communities from Lake Lanier, Atlanta, Georgia, United States - LL-1503 | ecosystem: Environmental > Aquatic > Freshwater > Lake | place: USA: Georgia | collected... | reverse complement strand
AAACGTGGGCCAGACCGGAAACTGCAGCTTGAGCAGCAAAATGAATGCTGCGTAACTCAGAATGGCCAGGATGATGGCGAGGATGGTCACTTCTTTGAAGTTGAACTCCTCGCCTGCATGGCTGGCTATAAACGTGAGTGCAAAGATGCCGACGATCAGCCCCATGGGCGGCAGGCCGATACTGGGCAATCCACCCAACGCGGCGCCAAAAACAAGGTTGGCCGCGATGATGAAGACCAGCGGCCTCCAGGCAAAGCTACCGATCCTTTCACCGTCAAGGGTTTCCACCACCAAGGCCTTAAAGGTGATGACCGCCCCCAGCACCGCCAGCAACACGCCCAATACCAAGGGGAAGTAGCCCGGGCCCATGCGTGCTCCGTTGCCGATGGTGTAGCCACTGGCACCCCATGCAAAGGCAATGCCGACTGCCATAAACATCAGCCCAGAAAAAAAATCCTTCTGACTTTTTATATTCATAAATGTTCTCCTCATTCCTTTTAGTGGCGCTGATTTTGCACCGAAAAAAATCAACGCCCCGATTCATTCAATTGGGGCGTCGCCCCGAGCACCTCTTCGAGCACGGTAAATCCCTCAGCCACGCGCAGCGCACCCGATAAACGCAAGGGCTGCATACCGTCGGCTACGGCCTGGCGGCGCAAGGCGTCAATGTTGGGTTGGGCGGTCACCAGGGCCCTGAGCGGCTCAGAAACCACCAGCAGCTCATACAGGCCCATGCGCCCCTTAAAGCCGGTCATGCGGCATTCCACACAACCCACGGCTTTGAAGGGCCGGTAGTCCCCGTTCAGCACCCAAGGCTTCACAGCCTGGGCGAGTTGCTCCAGCGGGGCCTGTGGGTCCGGGGCACGACATGTCGGACACAAAGTCCGCACCAGACGTTGAGCCAGCACACCGAGCAGCGTCGCGCTGATCAAATACGGCGCAATACCCAACTCGATCAGGCGCGTGATAGCAGACGGTGCGTCATTGGTGTGCAGCGTGGAAAACACCAAGTGGCCGGTGAGCGCCGCCTGTACCGCCATCTCCGCAGTCTCCAGGTCGCGAATTTCGCCCACCATGATGACGTCCGGGTCTTGGCGCATGAGTGCGCGAACGCCCTGGGCAAAGCTAAAGTCCAACTGCGGCTGCACCTGGGTTTGGTTAAAGGCGGGTTCGACCATTTCGATCGGGTCCTCTACCGTGCTGATATTGATTGCCTCCGAGGCAACCCGCTTTAAGGTCGAATACAAGGTGGTCGTCTTGCCTGAGCCGGTGGGGCCAGTGACCAAAATGATGCCATGCGGTTTTTTGAGCAAAGCCTCCCAGCGCTGCGCGTCGTGCGCGGAAAAACCCAATGCGTCGAGGTCTTTGGCGGTGTTTTCTGGATCAAAAATGCGCATCACCATTTTTTCACCAAACACCGTGGGCAGCGTGGACAAGCGCATCTCGATCTCGTTACCCCGGGCATCGCGGGTCTTGATCCGGCCGTCTTGTGGGCGGCGGCGTTCGATGACGTCCATGCGGGCCAATATCTTGATGCGTGCGGTCATGGCCAGCAAAACCGCCGGGGGCAGTTGGTAGACCGGATGCAACACGCCGTCGATCCGAAAACGGATCACGCATTGGTCGCGCCGGGGCTCCAAATGGATGTCGCTGGCGCGCATATCGAAGGCGTACTGCCACAACCAGTCCACCACCATCACCACGCTTTGGTCATTGGCGTCTAGCTGCTTGTTGCTGCGGCCCAGCTCCACCAGTTGCTCGAAGCTGACGCGGTTTTGGTTGCCATTTTTCAAGGCGTTTCGCACCGAATGGGCCAGCGCATAAAACTCTGCTGTGTAGCGTGCAATGTCCTGCGGATTACACAGCACCAATCGCACCCGGCGGCGGGTCTGGCGCTCCACCTCGGGCAGCCATTCGGTGGAAAATGGTTCTGCGCTTGCCACCACGATTTCGCTGGCTGTCATGGCCACCGGTAACACCTTGTGGCGCTGGGCGTAGTCCGCCGTGAAAGCGTCCGACACCTTGCTCACATCCACCTTGAGCGGATCAATGCGCAGGTACTGCACACCGGCTAGCGGCGCCAGCCAGGCGAGCAAGGCCTCCGCGTCCAATACTTTTTGATCTGCCGCGCGGCGCATGCCCAGGCTGGCCAGACGCAAAACCGGGTGCTGCGCACTTTCGCCCAAGGCGCAACGGGCGCGGGTGCGCTCGGCCTCTTCGGCCGAAATGGTGCCGTCGCTCTGCAGCCATGCCAACAGGTGCTGCCAATCGAGCGCGCCCCTGAAACCAGTTGGGCGGGCCGCCGCTAGGGCGGGGCGGGAACTCATGGAACGATGGGTTTGAAGCCGCGCACCCATTTGGTGGCGGGCAAGCCCCAGTGCGATTCGATGTAGGTGGCACGTTCGGTAAGTGTTGCGCGGCTGGGGCGACTGGGCGTGCGCTGGGCCAGAACCACGGTATTGCCCTCGCGGGTGGCTTTAAAGGCCCAGATCGCGTCGCGGCCAAAAGCAGTGGCAATTTTGTCCACGCTTTTGTCAAAGCTGGAACTGCGGCCAAACAGGTTGACGGTCATGCAGCCCTCGTCGGTGAGCGTATTGCGGCAATCGGCATAAAAACTCGGCGTATCGAGCACTGGGGCGGCGGCTTCTTCGTCGTACAAATCAACCTGCAACGCATCCACCGCGCACAGCCAGCGCGGCTTTTGGATCTCTTGTGCCGCGTCGGCCAGCACCACCTGCATGCGCGCGTTGTCGGCCGGTAGCTTGAACCAGCCCCGGCAGGCGTGCAGCACCTGCGGGTTGAGCTCTATAGCCGTAGTCTGCATCCGAATCTCTTTGTGGCAAAACTTGGTCAGCGATCCAGCGCCCAAGCCCAGTTGCAGCGCTTGGCGCTTGGGTGCCGTGGACGGGTCTATCAACAGCAGCCAAGCCATCATGCGCTCGATGTACTCGTGCACCAGCACATACGGGGCATCCAGCAGCATGGAACCCTGGATCCACTCACTTCCCAAATGCAGATGGCGCACCGGCCCCTCTTCGGAAAAATTCACTTCGGGCATTAAATCAGTCATCATTTGTTTAATCATAGTAGCTCACATCAGCGCCGCTAGTTTGGGTAGCGCGGTTTGGGCATTGCGCCAGACGGCAGCCTGGAGTTGGAGCACCTCCATGCCCCGCAGTTGGGACAGCACATGGGCGATGCGGGGAATTTCTGCTGGCGTATTGCGGCCTTGGGGCGCACCGTCCTGGCGCGCCTGGGCGGTGGTGTAGAGCCAGTGCGGTGGAATATCGGGTGCGTCGGTCTCCAACACAAGCGCCTCCAGCGGCAGGATTTGCGCCAGACGGCGCAGCTGCAAAGAGCGCTCAAAGGTGAGCGCACCCCCAAAGCCCAGCTTGAAACCCAGGTCGATAAACGCCTGGGCCTGCACCAGGCTGCCGTTAAAGGCATGGGCAATGCCCGTCCAGCCGGTTTTGGGACGAATTTGGCGCAGAAACTTGAGCAATCGGTCGGCACTGCGGCGAACGTGCACCACCACGGGCAATCCTGCGTCGGCGGCCAGTTGCAGTTGCGCGCGGTAAAAAAACTCTTGTTTCTCGCGAAGGGACGGCGTGCACAGGGCGGGTACAAAAAAATCCAGGCCAATTTCACCTACTGCCACCAGGCCCGGGTCGTCGCGGTGCTTTCGCAGTAGCACCGCCAGCGCCTGCAAATCGGCCTCGCTGGCCTGGGGCACATACAAGGGATGAATACCCAGGCAATAGCTGTCGCCCCAGCGCTGGGCCAGCGCGCGCACCTTGTCCCAGTTGCCGGTCTCCACCGAGGGAATCACGCAATGCCCCACACCGGCCTCGCGCGCTGCGCGGCGCAGCCCATCGGCCTCTTGGTCGCTGCCAAACTCGGGCGCATCAAGATGGCAATGGGTGTCAATCCAGACCATGTTCAGGAGAGCGCCTGGGCGCGCGACGCGTACCTGCGAACGCTTTCACGCATCAGTCTGCCGCCAAGGCTTGCAACTTCCCCTGGTCCAGGCGCAACTGGCGGCTGCAGCGCCGTGCCAGAGCGGCATCGTGCGTGACCAGCACAAAGGCGGTGCCGTTTTCGCGGGCCAGGTCGAGCATCAGGTCAAACACGCCGTCGGCGGTGCGACGGTCCAAGTTGCCGGTGGGTTCGTCGGCCAGCACGCAGTCGGGCCGCGTGACCAGTGCGCGGGCAATGGCCACACGCTGGCGCTCGCCACCCGAGAGTTCGGCCGGTCGGTGGTGCAGGCGCTGGGCCAAACCTACGCGTTCCAAAATGGCGCTGGCCTGCGCCGTAGCTTGCGCGGGCGCCGCGCGCCGGATCGTCAGCGGCATGGCCACGTTTTCCAGCGCACTGAATTCAGGCAAGAGGTGGTGGAACTGGTAGACAAAGCCCAGGTGCCGGTTGCGCAGGCGGCCTTGGGCTGCCGCGTCCAGATCGGCCAGGGCCTGGCCACACAGGCGCACGCTGCCACCGCTGGGCGCGTCCAGGCCGCCGAGCAGGTGCAGCAAGGTACTTTTGCCTGAGCCCGAGGTGCCCACGATGGCCAGGGTTTCGCCCCGGCACACTTCGAGGTCAATGCCTTGGAGCACGGTCACGTCCAGCCGCCCCTCAGAAAAGCGCTTGCGCAGGCCCTGGCATTGCAGGATGACGTTTGGCCTATTCATAGCGCAGCGCCTCGGCCGGGTTAACCTGCGAGGCGCGCCAGCTAGGGTATAGCGTGGCTACAAAGGCCATGGCCAGGCTGATCAGCGCCACGGGAACTATGTCGGCGCGCTGCGGGTCGCTGGGCATGCGGCTGATCAGATAAATGTCTTGCGGCAAAAACGTGGCGCCCAGCAGGTGCTCGAGCGCGGGCACGATGACGTCAATATTGAAGGCCACGCCCAGGCCCAGTAGCAACCCCGCACCCGTGCCAATCACCCCCACCATCGCCCCTTGCACCATGAAGATGCCCATGATGCTGGCCGGGCTGGCCCCCAACGTGCGCAATATCGCAATATCGGCGCGCTTGTCGGTGACCGTCATCACCAGCGTGCTTACCAGGTTGAACGCCGCCACCGCCACGATGAGCGTGAGGATGATGAACATCATGCGTTTTTCCACCTGCACGGCGGCAAACCAGCTGCGGTTTTGCCGCGTCCAATCGCGCACCAAGAACCCGCTGCCCAGCGTGTCGCTGAGGTCCTGCGCCACTTCGCGCGCTTGGTGCAGGTCGCGCAGCTTCAGGCGCACGCCGGTGGGGCCTTCCAGTCGAAATATCTTGGCTGCGTCTTGCCAGTGCACCAGCGCCAGCGTGGAGTCGTATTCAAAGTGCCCGGAATCAAAAGTACCCAGCACCGTCATTTGCTTCAGGCGCGGCACCACGCCCGCTGGGGTGACCTGCCCACTGGGCGCCACCAAGGTGACCACGTCGCCCATGCGCACGCCCATGGACCTCGCCAGCTCGCCCCCGAGCACCACACCAAAACCACCAGCCTGCAGTTGCTGCAACACCGCTTGCTGCCCCGGCGTGGCCAGGTCGGTGACCTCGGGCTCCAACGCCGGGTCAATGCCTCGAACCAGTACGCCCTTCATGTCCTCGCCGCGCGCCAGCAAAGCCTGGGCGGCGATAAACGGCGCCGCGCCCACCACCTGGGGGTTCGCGCGCGCCTGGGTCAGGGTTTGGATCACGTCGGGCAGCGCCACGCCACCCAGAGCGTAAATCTCAATGTGCGAGACCACGCTGAGCATGCGGTCACGCACCTCTTTTTGAAAGCCGTTCATCACACTCAGCACAATGATCAGCGCGGCCACCCCCAGCGCAATGCCCAGCATGGACACACCCGAAATGAACGAGATAAACCCGTTTCGCCGCGTGGAGCGGCCCGCGCGCGTGTAGCGCCAGCCGATGCGCAGTTCAAAGGGCAGCTTGTGCAGCATGGCTGCCTTGGTTAATCGGGCAGCACCGCGCCCACGGCTGCGCCGGCGGCCTTAACGCCGGTTTTCACCACCGTCACCCCGGTGCTCACCGCAGCATCCGCCACGGCTAGTACGGTGCAGCCAGCACAACCTAACACCACGGCCATCATAAAAAACCATTTCATTTCGAATCCTTGCTTTGTTTGGCCCGATTGTCGCAGGGGCGCCCGACGGACGGGCACCGGACCGTTTCGCTGCTGCCGTGCGGGACAATCGCCCCATGCACCTTGTTATTTCCTCAGCAGCTCCCAGCGGCCCCCAATGCCAAGCGGCGCTTGAGCGACTGAAACTGCCATATTTGCAATCCCTGTTGCGTAAGCTAGCGCCGGGCGGCGCGCTGCTCGGTCAGGAAAGCGACCTATCCCCCCTCCCTGAACGCGTACTGTCCAACAACGCCTGCGCCGATGGACTGATCCCCTGGGCCGCACTGCGCGCTTGCGCACTGCCCGGGTTCGAAACCAACGCCGCCTACGGCCTGGTCAGTCCCTGCCACCTGACCGTGCATGCGGACCACATCGCGATGCAAGACCCGGCCACATTGGACCTGAAACATGCCGAGTCTCATGAACTGATGCAGGCGATGCAGCCCTATTTTCTGGAAGATGGCCTGACGCTGCACTGGCTAGAAAACGGTACATGGCTGGTGCAAGGTGAAGCGCTGCGCGCGCTACCCACGGCCTCGCTGGAGCGGGTGCGCGGCCAGCCAGTGGACCGCTGGATGCCGCGCCAGGACGCCGCTAAGCTGGTGCGCCGTCTGCAAAACGAAATGCAAATGCTGCTCTATACCCACCCCCTCAACGACGTCCGCGTGGCCCGTGGCGCACCCATGGTGAACTCGTTTTGGCTCAGCGGCACGGGCGACCTCCCATCCCATCCAGCGCCCATGCTGAAAGCGACCGTGCTGGACGCGCTCACGGCCCCAGCCCTGCGCGACGACGCTTCGGCTTGGACGCATGCCTGGCAAGCCCTTGACGCAGGTCCGCTGGCCGAGATGGTGACGGTGCTTAAAAATAGCCTGCCGCCTGAAGCCGCCCCCATCGCCCTTACCCTGTGCAGCAGTAACCGCGCCCAAACCTGGCGTCAACAGCCTCGCAAGCTCTGGGGTCGGCTCAGCGCTGTTTTTGACGCTGCTCGCCCGGCAACCATTTTGAAGACCCTATGAACATCACCCCCCGCGACATCCCCCCACGCAGCGTTTGGGCGCTCGAACAAGCCGGAGTCCATCCGCTGCTGGCCCAGCTCTACGCCGCGCGCGGCGTCAGCCACCCCGACGAGTTGGACAACGCCCTGACCAAGCTGCTGCTGCCCGGCGGCTTGAAAGGCATCACAGAAGCCGCCGCCTTGCTGGCAAACGCCATTGCCACGAATGAGCGCCTGTGCATCGTGGCCGATTACGACTGCGACGGCGCCACCGCCTGCGCCGTGGCGGTGCGCGGTCTGCGCCTGCTGGGCGCCCAATACGTCAAATACCTGGTGCCCGACCGCGTCGTTGACGGCTATGGCCTGACCGCGCCCATTGCCCAGCGCGTGTTTGACCAAGGTGCCGACGTACTGATCACCGTGGACAACGGCATTGCCAGCATGGAAGGCGTGGCCCACGCCAAGGCGCTAGGCCTTCAGGTGCTGGTGACCGACCACCACCTGCCCGCTGCCGCCCTGCCCGAGGCCAACGTCATAGTCAACCCCAATCAGCCCGGCTGCACTTTTGACAGCAAGGCCATGGCCGGCGTGGGCGTGATGTTTTACGTGCTGCTGGCGCTGCGCAGCGAGCTGCGCGCGCGCGGCGTGTTTGACGCCGCCACACAACCCAAACTCGACGCCCTTTTGCCGCTCGTTGCGCTGGGCACCGTGGCCGACGTGGTGCGCCTGGATGCCAACAACCGCCGCCTGGTCGCCCAAGGCCTCAAGCGCGTGCGCGCACAGGCCATGCCCGCCGGTTTGGCCGCGCTATTTGTCGCCTCGGGCCGTCAGGCAGCCACCGCCACGACGTTTGACTTTGGCTTTGCCCTGGGGCCGCGCATCAACGCCGCCGGGCGCTTATCGGACATGACGCTGGGCATTGAATGCCTGCTGACCGACGACCCGGCGCGGGCCGATGAGCTGGCGCGTACGCTGGACGGCATCAACCGCGAGCGCCGAGTCATTGAAGGCGATATGCGTGACCAGGCCATGCAAGTCGCCGAATCGCTGTTTGACGAGGGCGACGAGCCGCCTCCAGCCATTTGCGTGTTTGACCCTGACTTCCACGAAGGCGTGGTCGGCATCGTGGCCTCGCGCATCAAGGACAAGCTGCACCGCCCCACTTTTGTGTTTGCCGCCAGCCAGGCGCCGGGTAAGGAGCACGAACTCAAGGGCTCGGGCCGCTCAATTGCCGGCTTTCACCTGCGCGACGCGCTCGACCTGGTGGCCAAGCGCTACCCCGGTGTGCTGCTGCGCTTTGGTGGCCACGCCATGGCGGCGGGTTGCACGATCGCCGAGGAGCATTTGGACACCTTCGAGCAAGCCTTAAACGAAGTCGCCCACGAGTGGCTGGACGCCGCCACCTTGCAACGCCGCCTGGCCACCGACGGCCCGCTATTGCCCGCCTACCGCCGCGTTGACCTGGTCGACACCTTGCACGAGGCGGTCTGGGGCCAGGGCTTTGCCGCACCTACTTTCAGCGAAGAGGTAGAAGTGATTTCGCAGCGCCTGGTGGGTGAAAAACACCTCTCGCTCAAACTCAAACACCAAGGCGAACCGGTAGACGCCATTTGGTTCGGCCACACCGAGCCCCTGCCCACAAAAGTGACCATGGCATTCAGGCTAGACGCGGATGAGTGGAACGGGGTGCGACGGGTGAAGTTTTTCGTGGAGGGGGTGCAGGACTGACGCTTGCTCCCAGCGCAAAGCAGCGGCTACTTCCACCGCACCGGCTCAATCTCCACCGTATTGCGATCGTCGCTGAGCGTTAAGGCGCCCTCTTGCACCGTGGCTTGCAACTGCATGCTGCGCTGCGCCAGCGGAATCAGCGCTTGCGACGCCAGGGTGGGAATGCGGTAAACACGCAGGTTTTTCGGGCGGATGAGTTTGGCTTCCATGGTGCGCCACCACACTTCTGCCGCATGGTTAAAGCAGTACAAAACCACTTGGTCGGCCTTGCCGCAGGCTTTGATCAGCGGCTTGTCTTCGGGCTGGCCCACTTCCATCCAGAGTTTGATCTGACCCGTAAAGTCGCGCAACCAAATATCGGGTTCGTCGGGGTCGGACAAGCCGGCGCCAAAGGCCAGCGTTCCGTCGCCGTTGCACACGGTTTGCAACTCGTGCGCGTGCAGCGCAAGGGCGACTAGGCGCACCATCATGCGTTCGTCCGTCTCGCTGGGATGGCGCGCCAGCGTCATGGCGTGGTCGGCGTAGTAGCTGTGGTCGATGTCTGCGATTTGCAGATGGGCTTTGAAGATGGTTGATTTAATGGCCATGGGTCGATTGTGACGGCTGGGCCCCTGCCAAAATGGCGCATTGCCCGCCACACCCGCGAGAAACACCCGTGCAAACCACCCCACTGACCATCTTGACCGGCGCCTCGCGCGGCATGGGCCACGCCATGGCCGAGCAGCTGCTGCAGCGCGGCGCGCACTTGCTTTGCATTTCACGCCGAACCAGCGCTGAATTGACTGCGCTGGCGCACCAGCGTGGCGCAACGCTGGAGCAATGGAGCGCCGATTTGGCCGATGCCGCGCCTGTGGCCCAGCGCCTCACAGAATGGCTGGCGGCCTTGGACCCCGCCTTGCTGGGTAGCGCCAACCTGATTAACAACGCTGGGGTCGTCGGGGCACTGAAGCCGCTGCGCGACGGTGACAGTGCCGATATCGCCAACGCGCTGCGCGTGGGTTTGGAAGCGCCGATGCTCTTGTGCGCGGCATTTTTGAAAGCAAGCAATGGCTGGCCGGTTACGCGCAAGGTGCTCAATATTTCTTCGGGCTTAGGCCGCCGCGCGATGGCCTCGTCGGGGGCCTATTGCGCGGCCAAGGCGGGCATGGACCATTTCACCCGCTGCCTGGCGCTCGATGAGGCCTTGCTCCCCCACGGCGCCAAAGTGTGTTCGCTCGCGCCCGGGGTGGTGGACACCGACATGCAGGTGCACCTGCGCGGAGCGGACCCCAAGGCCTTTCCCGACCTGGCCAACTTTGCTGGTTTGCACGCCCAAGGCCAGCTTGCCAGCCCGCAAGCAGCAGCGGCGCGCGTGCTGGCGTACCTGGAGCGGACGGACTTTGGTGCGCAGGCGGTAGCCGACGCACGCGGCTAGCTGAGGGTTAAGGACGGTTCAGTAAAGCTCGGGCACGATCATGGACTGTGGCACGGGGTGGCGTTCGTAGTCCTCGTGGCGCACGCGCTCGGGCACCACCACTTGGGGGTGTTCAACTTCCTCATAGGGCATTTGCTGCAGCAGGTGATGGATGCAGTTCAGGCGGGCTTTTTTCTTGTCTACGGCCTGCACGATCCACCAGGGTGCCTCAGGAATGTGGGTGCGCTCCAGCATGACTTCTTTGGCGCGGGTGTAGTCTTCCCAGCGGCTGCGCGACTCCAAGTCCATGGGGCTGAGCTTCCACTGTTTTAGCGGGTCGTGGATGCGGCCCAAAAAGCGCGAATACTGCTCATCGTCCGATATGGAAAACCAGTATTTGATGACCTGGATGCCCGAGCGCACCAGCATTTTTTCAAACTCGGGCACGGTGCGGAAGAACTCTTCGTATTGCTCGTCATTGCAAAAGCCCATCACCCGTTCCACGCCGGCGCGGTTGTACCAGCTGCGGTCAAACAGCACAATTTCACCCGCGGCCGGCAGGTGTGACACGTAGCGCTGGAAGTACCACTGGGTGCGTTCACGGTCATTGGGGGCGGGCAGCGCTGCGACGCGGCACACGCGGGGGTTGAGCCGCTGCGTAATGCGCTTGATGGCGCCTCCCTTGCCTGCGGCGTCGCGTCCTTCAAACAGCACCACCACCTTGTGGCCGGTGTGCATCACCCAGTCTTGCAACTTGACCAGCTCGCCTTGCAGGCGAAACAGCTCTCGGAAATACATTTTCCGGGCGTCGTGATCGGCCTGGGTTGGCTGCTCCAGGCCGCTGGAGTGACCGTCGTCGAGCTCCATCTCCAGCTCTTCGTCAAAGCTGTCAAGCATGTCGCTGCGGATGCGGCGAATGAGATCGTCGTTGGGGGTTTCCATGGCTATTCCAGTTAAATGAATCTTGGCAAGCAGGCTAACCTTCGAATATGTCAAAAATATTTCACTCCCGTGACGTAGCCCTCGCCTGCGTAAGCCCGTTGTAGACATTACGCGGCACACTGCCCCAGGTTGGCGCCCAGCGCCCAGCCCATAACACCTCTGATTAAAGGAAACAAACCATGTCCCGTGAAGTTGTAGTCGTAAGCGCAGTACGTACCGCCATTGGAACCTTTGGCGGCAGTTTGAAAGACATCGCCCCCACCGATCTGGCAGCGCAAGTGGTACGCGAGTCGCTGGCTCGCGCACAGGTAGAAGGCAAAGACGTAGGTCATGTGGTGTTTGGCCATGTGGTCAATACCGAACCCAAGGACATGTACTTGTCCCGCGTCGCCGCTATCAACGGTGGGTGCGCCGAGGGCACTCCGGCGTTCAACGTCAACCGCCTGTGCGGCTCGGGCCTGCAGGCCATCATCAGCGCCAGCCAAAGCATTTTGCTGGGCGACGCGGACGTGGCCATTGGTGGTGGGGCTGAAAACATGAGCCGCGGCCCCTACGCTTCGCTCAATATGCGCTGGGGCGCCCGCATGGGTGACACCAAGATGGTCGACATGGTGGTCGGCGCCTTGCACGACCCCTTCCAGACCATCCACATGGGCGTCACGGCTGAAAACATCGCTGCCAAGTGGGGGATTACCCGCGAACAGCAAGACGCCCTAGCCGTGCAAAGCCACAACCGCGCGCAGCATGCCAGCGAGGCGGGTTACTTTAAGACCCAGATCCTGCCGGTCATGCTCAAAAGCAAAAAGGGCGACGTGGCCTATGCCACTGATGAGCACTTCCGTCCGAATTGCACGATGGCCGACATGGCCAAGCTCAAACCGGTGTTCATCAAGGAAAACGGCACCGTGACCGCAGGCAACGCCTCGGGCATTAACGACGCCGCCGCCGCCGTGGTGTTGATGGAAGCCAGCGTGGCCAAAGCGCGCGGGCTCAAGCCCCTGGCGCGCCTGGTGGCGTATGCCCACGCCGGCGTGGACCCCAAATACATGGGTATTGGCCCGGTGCCCGCCACCAAGCTGGCTTTGCAAAAAGCGGGCTTGACGGTGAATGACCTGGACGTGATCGAGGCCAACGAAGCCTTCGCCGCCCAAGCCTGCGCCGTCAGCCACGACCTCGGTTTGGACCCAGCCAAGGTCAACCCCAACGGCTCGGGCATCTCGCTGGGTCACCCCATTGGCGCCACTGGCGCGCTGATCACTGTCAAAGCGCTGTACGAGCTAGAGCGAATCAACGGCCGCTACGCGCTGGTGACGATGTGCATTGGCGGTGGCCAAGGGATTGCCGCGATTTTTGAGCGCCAGGCCTAAGGCCCTTGCCGGTGGTAGCCCGCGCACGGTTTGCGCGGGCTTCACTCGATGGTGCTTTGTCGCCTTTGCAACTGGTCAAATGCCCGGGCGACGCTAGCATCCGCGCCTTATTCCCAACGCATTGATACACCATGACCCAAGCCACCTTGTCCTCCCTCATCAACCACCAAATCCGCCTGGCTGCGCGCCCAGCAGGCCTGCCTACCGACGCCAATTGGAGTCACACCTCTGATGCTGTGGCCGAGCCCGCCGACGGCGCCGTGGTCTTGCAAACCTTGGCCCTCTCACTGGACCCAGCCATGCGCGGATGGATGAACGAGGGCAAGAGCTACATCCCGCCAGTGGCGATTGGTGAGGTGATGCGCGCCGGTGGCGTGGGCCGCGTGATTGCTTCTAAGAACGACAAGTACGCCGTGGGTGACTATGTGAGCGCCAGTTTTGGCGTCCAGGAATACCTGAGCTTGGAGGGCGCCGACATGCGCCGCAACGGTTTGGTGAAAATCGACCTGCGCGTCGGCACACTCACCCAGTGGCTCAATGTGCTGGGCATGCCCGGTATGACGGGCTACTTTGGCCTGATGGACGTGGGCCAACCGCAAGCGGGCGAGACCCTGGTGGTCTCAGGCGCGGCCGGTGCCGTGGGCCAGACCGTGGGGCAAATGGCAAAAATTCGCGGCTGCCGCGTGGTGGGCATTGCCGGAGGCCAAGCCAAGTGCGACTGGGTGGTTAAAGAGCTGGGCTTTGACGCCTGCATTGACTACAAGTCGGGTCCGAGTGCGGTGCGCGAAGGTCTTAAAGCCCATTGCCCCCAGGGCGTGGACATTTACTTTGACAACGTGGGCGGCGACATCTTGGACGCGGTGCTGGCACGCATCAACCGCAAGGCGCGCATCGTGATTTGCGGGGCTATCAGCCAGTACAACGCCACCACCGCCATTGCTGGCCCGAAAAACTACCTCAGCCTGCTGGTCAACCGCGCACGCATGGAAGGCATCGTGGTGTTTGACTACGCCGACCGCTACCACCTGGCGGTGGCCGAGATGGCGGGCTACTTGAAAGACGGGCGCATGAAGAGCAAGGAAGACGTGGTCCAGGGCCTGCAGAACTTCCCCAGCGCCTTGCTCAAGCTCTTCAACGGTGAAAACTTCGGCAAGCTGGTGCTTGAAGTCGCTAGCGCCTGAGTCGCCGAGCCAGGTTTAACCGGTAAACGCGGCGTAGACCAGATTGCGAAATAGGGGCCGAAAGTAGTCGCGCTGGTTGGGCGCCTGCACCATGAAGATGGCAAACAAATCGTTCGCCGGATCGACCCAAAAGGTCGTTCCCGCAATGCCTCCCCACGAATACAGACCCACCGCGCCGAGCTGGGTTTCCATGCCCTCCTTCAAGCGCACCGAAACCCCCAGACCAAAACCGGTGCCACGCCCCAGCATGTCACCCGAGCGCTCCGTCGCTTGCTGGCCAATGCCGCCCAGGTGGTCAGCCGTCATCAGCCGCAGCGAGGCGGGGCTCAGGATGCGTCGACCCCGCAGCACGCCGCCGTTGTACAGGCACTGCACAAAGCGCGCGTAGTCTTGAACGGTGGATGCCAGGCCCATGCCACCCGCTTCCAGGCGCGGGACTTGTCGGATGTCAATCAGCGCAAGCGGCGTGCCGCCGTCGGGGTCGTGCGCAAAGGGCTCGGCGATGCGGTGCTGTTGCTCGGGTGGAACGCTAAAGCCGGTGTCCACCATGTCCAGCGGCGCAAAAATGTGCTCGCGCAGGTACTCGCCCAGGGTCTGACCGCTGACCACCTCGACCAAGGCTCCCAGCAAATCGACGGCGCGGCTGTAGGCCCAGATGCTTCCGGGCTCGTACATCAGGGGCATTTCGGCCAGCGCGCGGGCAAATTCCCGGTTGCTGCGCTCGCGTGAACCCAGCTTGGCCTGCGCGTACATGCGCTGGATCGGCGTACTGCCGGTGATTTCGTAGGTCAGGCCCGACGTGTGGCATAACAAATCTTGTACTGTGGGCGCTCGCCTGGGCGGCCGCAGGTGCATGGTTTCACCCTCGAAGTGCGCCAGCGGAACATTGGCAAACTCGGGCAAATGCTTGGCCACCGGGTCGCTCAAGAGCAACAGACCGCGCTCCATAAGCTGCATCACCGCCACGGAGACCATGGGTTTGGTCATGGAATAAATCCGAAAAATCGCATCCAAGCCCATGGCCTTTCCCGACTGCGGGTCTTGCTGGCCAACAGCCTGGTGCAGCAGCACCTGGCCCTTGCGCGCCACCAGCACCACGGCGCCGGGCAGGCGGCCAATGTCTACCTCGCGCTGCAATACCTCAGCGATAGCACGGCAGCGGTCGGCGTCAAAGCCGAGGGTCTGGGGCAGCGCCGTGGGCAGAGGTTCGGGGTAAGTTAATGCGGTCATGGGCTATTCTTTCAGACGGGTTTATCCACCGTGGCGGACGCGGCTTCTTGCTCTTGCAACAGGCGCCACATGACCTTGCCCGCGCCACTTTTGGGCAACGCGTCGACAAACTGCACCGCGCGCGGCACCTTGTATACCGCCATGTTATCGCGGCACCAGCCGATGAGGTCTTGCTCACCGACCGTGCCCCGGTGGCTGGCGCGTAGCACTACCACCGCCTTGACCGATTCGCCCCGGTAGGCGTCGTGGGTGGCGATGATGCAGGCCTCTTGGATGGCCGGGTGGCGAAACATCAAGGCCTCCACTTCCGCAGGCCACACCTTGAAGCCCGAGGCGTTGATCATGCGCTTGAGCCGATCGGTCATGAAAAAGTAGCCGTCCTCGTCCACCCGGCCCAGGTCGCCCGAGCGGAAGAAGCGCTGGCCGTCGATTTCAACAAAGGCCTGGGCGGTGGCTTCGGGGCGCTTCCAATAGCCTTGGAAGATTTGCGGGCCACGCATGACGATTTCGCCGGCCTCACCCACCGGCATTTCTACCAGGGTCTCGGGGTCCACCACCCGCGCGTCTACGCCGATGAAGGGCACGCCCAGGCACTGCTGTTTGGGCGCGTCCGGCGGATTGCTGTGCGACGGCGCTGCGGTTTCCGTCAGGCCGTAGCCCTCCACGTAGCGCAGGCCAAACTGTTCCCATAGCC
>Ga0214919_10006760_pt1 | contig 15660 bp, 17 predicted proteins | sample LL1503_MetaG_FD_177994 | JGI IMG/M metagenome (GOLD analysis project Ga0214919, IMG submission 177994) | Freshwater microbial communities from Lake Lanier, Atlanta, Georgia, United States - LL-1503 | ecosystem: Environmental > Aquatic > Freshwater > Lake | place: USA: Georgia | collected... | reverse complement strand
CTACACAGTGCTCATTTATCAACTATAATCGAGGGATGTAAAAATGAAGATCATATAATTGTATTTATTGCATCTGCAAATATTCATACCGTGAAGTGCCAAATTTAAGAACTCTTCTTTTAGAAGAGTTCTTAAATTTGCTAAGCACAAACGCTACAAGACAAATTTACCAGATATTAAGAACGGAGTTCTTAATATCGGTATTTGCCGGTAATGAAAGAAACCCTTATAATTCTGTTATTAGAACTGAATTTATTACAAAAAGTATTGAATCTATAAATTCTGCTTATTTACATAAACTATCAATTATTACTATTGATGATACGATTCAATATCAAAACGCCATAGATACAGGTGAATGGTATAAAACACTTAGTGATAAGATAACTGAAAATCTAGATAGTATTTATAAACATAAGACTTATAATTTGTATCTATATGGTGCAAGAAAGGATGCTTCTACAACAGTATATATTAATAAAATCATGACATTATCTATTATTAAGAATACAAAACTAATTGATCCTATTACGGTTGATGAAGAAACAACCTTAAATGCAACTGAAATAAGAGCATTAATTAACGAAAATCCTCCAGAGAAATTAAAGGAATTACTATTGAAAAATAATGTTAATGAGGCAGTTATTAATATTATTATTCGCGAAAAAATGATGATTTAATTTATTAAAAATTGAAAATATTATTTATTGTAATTCTTAATATGTTTAGTAACCCCAACCCCAGTTTTAAAAGTTTAAAAGTCTTAAAATTCAAATGTCTTCTATCGAGATCACCAACCCCCTGCCTCCCTCGGATGTCAATCCGGGTCTGATTGCAGACAGCTACAAACTGACCCAAGACGTGATGTATAACAACTCAACTGAAACATTGGAGAGCGTCTTTGCTCATGTTACGCCCCGCAGGGGCAAGTCAGGGCCACATTACGTCGTCGCTGTCGGCCAGATGCACATTGCTGCTTCCATGTCATCTTTAACTGTCAAGCCTGATCACCTGCCTGAAATTGAGGAGTTTTGTAATGCTCATTTCGGACCGGGTGTTTATAATAGCGACATGTGGGACAAGATTATCGCCGGTGGTGGCAAGATCCCCATGCGCATCCGTGCGGTTCCCGAGGGCACTGTCGTCCCGCGTGGGTGCTCCATCATGTTTATCGAGAGCACTTCGGTGCCTGAAGCCGTGACCTTCTTTGAGGCACAGCTCCAGCGCATCTGGTATTTGATCACGGTCGCAACGCGCGCAACAGAGTATCGCATCATTGTGAATAAGTATTTGAATTATACGGTGGATGATTCGCTCATCCCAATTATTATGCCTTCCCGCATCCACGACTTTGGTGTGCGCGGATGCCCCTCTGAGGAGGCTGCCAAGCTGGGTGGCCTCGCTGCATTAGAGGCTGGTCTGGGTGGCACGGACAACATCCCTGGTGCCGTCTACGCCATGAAGCTCCTGCCTGACACCAAGATGCCTGCATTGAGTGTGCCGGCAGGTGAGCACAACGTCGCCATGAGCCGTGGCGAGACTGGCGAGATGGAGGCGTTTGAGAATGCCCTGAGCAAGTATCCGAAGGGCTATTTCTCATGGCCTATCGACACCTACAGCTCAGAGCAGTTTGTCGACCGCGTTACCAAGCCCGGTGACCTGCGGACAAAGATCATGACGCGCGAGGGCACTTTTGTTCTGCGTCCCGACTCGCCGCTAAAGACCAAGATGACGCACGGCGAGACGTTGCGCTCACTCTTTGCTCGTGCCAAGGACAACCTCTCTGACCTCACTCCTGAGACTGGTGGCGTCAAGGTGAACGGCAAGGGCTTCCTCGTGCTCCCTGACTGGCTCAAGTTCATCTACGGTGACTCGGTTACCACGGAGGATGTTGAGGACATCTACACTCAGCTTGTTGCGGACAAGTGGAGTGCTGAGAACATCGTCTTTGGTGTTGGTGGCAACCTGCTCCAGCGCAACGTGGAGCGCGGCACTCTCGACTTTGCCATGAAGTGCTCGCAGCAGACTTACTGCATCAACGCGACGGGCGAGCTTGACGTCCGTGATGTGGGCAAGAAGACTCCGGGCAAGGTGTCGCCTGTCGGGCGTCTCAAGGTCATCAAGCGTGATGGTGAAATCATGATGGTGCCCGAGTCGGATGGTCCGGAGGAGTGCATCTCCAAGATCTACTACGAGGATGGTCGCCTTTATAACTTTGAGCCTTTACAGGTGGTGCGGGAGCGAGTGGCGTCATATGTGGGATTCTGAGATGATGTTGATTTATAAAAAAACTTGAACGTTAAGAAAAGAAATTCAAATGATTTCTTAACGCTTCGAGCAGGGATTGAACCTGCGACTTTCTGCTTAACAGGCAAATGCTCTAACCAACTGAGCTATCAAAGCTTGGTAATTGCTTACCAATATTATATATATTAATATCTTTATATAGTTTTATTTTAAATAAATTATACTATTTTTTATTTTTAACTGTATGTTTTTGATTCAATAAAAAGTATTTTTTGTACTCAATAATAAATAATTCCCATTTTTTTGTGAAAAAGGTGTAATTACTATCCTTATTAAATCAAATCTTGTCAATTTTATCCCCTACAACTTTTACAAGATTTTTCTCCAAGTTTTTAATACCATCTGATTTATAATCATAATCACATTTATGATTAGTAGCAAATCTATGATTAGAACAAAAGTATTTCTTACACTTACATTCCAAATCAGATATTATTAACTTTTTATTACATCCATCACATTCACATCTTTTTGGCATTGCTCTTTTAGATTCATTAACTACATTTTTATTTGTAATTGAAGGAGAATAAATAGATGTCAAGTTGAATGTAATGGTTTCCATACTTAATACATGTATATTATATTATTTATATAATATATATAATTTTCAATTTTTAATTTAAACTGAATTATGCTTATACATATCATCCCAATAATTTTCACCCTTATAAATATATCCTTTTGATACTAATAAATTATTAATTTCACTTCTTCTTGGTTCAATATAATTGTGTTCAACATCAATTAATCCAAAAGTATATTTTTCAAAATCAAAATTTTTTAGAATTTCCAATTCTGTTCCTTCTGTATCCAATGACATATATTCAATAAATGATGGTGCATTTGCTTTCTTTAATACATCTAATAAAGAAATTGTTTGAACTTGTATACATGTTTTATTCTCATCAACAGTTGATTTATGTCTATCAATATAATTAGAAATACCAGATAATAAATCTGAATTATTTGCAATATCAAATGTAAGTGTTAATCCACTCTGATTATACACTGCATCATTAATACAAATAGAATTTGGTCTATTTACAATTAATTCATTAAATCGCGACGGAATTGGCTCACAACAAATTCCTTTCCAATTATATTCCTTTTCAAGCAAATATGTATTTGAAAGTATTTTTCCATCATTCGCACCTATTTCAATAAAAAATCCATTATGTTTGTTATTATAAAATTTAATAACTTGTAAATCTTGACCTAATTGTGAATAAGACATATTAATATATGTATTATATAGAAAAAAATTTATGGTTGAAATATCTAATTACCTAATAATTGAACTTAATTCATCTACATATTCATCAAGATATTGACTATAATCATATTTATTATATGAATCAATTTTATGATCTTTTAGATAACTTTTAAATAATTCATCACCATATGTAATAATATATTGAATTACTATATTTAGATAATAAAAATCAACAGTGTTTCTATTATTACGAATATGTTGAATCAAAATTAATTGTGAACTATCATATTCTTGATAATTTACATACATCATAACTAATTTATATATATCTCTTTTTGCCATATCAAAATATGGATGTTGCTTATTTATGTTCGCACCTGCCATTAAACTACATAAATCATCCATTCTTATTTTCTTTACTTAATAATTGTTCTATTTCATTCTTTAATTCTTCAATTTTATGATATTTTCTAAAATATATTTTAATTATAATATTTTCATAAATATTTCGATAACTAGCTGGAATATAACTTAAAATATAATCTACTGTTAAATTTTGCATCATAATATTATGTGTAATACCATATTTATATCCCAATATTCGAATAATTAAAACACCGATTGAATGTATAAAAAATTCTTCAATTGTTGCATCATAAAAAGGATACATTTCGGTATTTCCACTTTTTGGTCTAGATTTACATAAATATGTTTGATCTGTATAATATACCCTTTCCCAATCAATTAAATAAAAAATACTATCTTTTACTAATATATTATCTAATTTTACATCTATATTAATAAAATCATATTTATCTCGAATTTTTTCGGTTAAATCAATAATTCCTAATATATTTGATAATAATATTTTAGAATCAATAAAAATTATAGTATCTAAATATTCATTTAATGTTTGATATATTGGCATTAAAATACCTAACGATTCTATATCTTTATTTTTTTTATAAATTTCTATTATTCCATAATAATCAATTAAATGATTATGAACAAAATATTTATTTATTATTTCAGATGTAAAAAAAAATTCAATATTTTCTTTAAATGTATCATCATCATGTTTTTCAATAAATTTTATAAATATATTAGTAGAAGTATCCAGTATTGTTCTTTTATTATTATATATTTTATTAATATCAATTGATACAATTCTTTTTAATATAGGAGAATCAATCGACAAATTATGAAATAATAACTTATATGATATATTTAATTTAATCATTATTTTGATCTTAATATAAGCTATTATTTTTTAATAAAAATATATGATTAAATCAAATTTAGAAAAAAATATTATATCAAATAACATTTCATCTTTCCGATATCATATCAAAAAATCACCAATATCAATGATAATTAAAATAATACCATTCTTATGTGCATGTGGAAGTTTATTAATGTTACAATTAGTAGATACAAAAGTAAACATTGAAACCATATATAATAAAGAAAATTGTATGCGAATGGGATTATTATCTGAAAATTACGATATTGTAAATTATCTATACCCTAAAAATTGTATGGATAAATCTAAAATTTTAAGATATTATGTTTGTAGTGGTGGACGTAATATGGATATATATTCATTATTAGATAAAGATATACATTGGAATTATATAACTGAAAATGATATTATTCAAGGTATAAAAAATGGTAATATAGAAACAATAGAATATTTAATATCTAAAGTTAAAATTCCCTTATCTAATTATAGTTATTTATGTATTCAAAATCAACGTCTATTATTAAAAGATAATGATTTATTTAATTATTATATTGAGAATAATATTAATCTAAACTTAATACTAAATGAATTACATACTAGAAAGATACATAATATGAAATTTTTAAAAAGTATCATTACATTAAAACAATTTTTATTAGAATACGAAATCAAATAAAATGAGAATTTTTATTTGATTTAAAATTATATATCGTGAAGTGACAAATTTATCAAAAGCTATTTTCCTCTTGCAACTTCATACTTAAGTATTTGACAGTATTTATGTATAATTTAAAATGGATTGGGAAATTTTTCAATTATGGCACAATTATTTATTAAATACTGAATATAAAGATAATTTAATAGACAAAGGTATCAGTGAGTTTTCGAGAGTTCTCACTGATCACAAAAATGGTTTTTCTGATTTTACAGAAGCCAAACAAAATATAACAAAATACGAATGGAAAAAATATGGGAAAATAAACAATATTTTAAATAAACTTAAAATAAAGTTTAATATAAATTTGGAGTTACCTAGAACTAGGTGTAAAACGTCTCAAAAATTTAATCGTAAGTTTGATGTTCAAACTGGTATGATGTATAATATACCAGCTGATTTAAATGGTATTAATACATGTGAAAGTAGTTATTTCTACATACCCATTCATAAAACTCGAAGACACATTCATGGAGTTCCCAATGATTTTTTAGAATCGTATGTTTTAAATATGATTGAAACTGCTGATTGGGAAAAGCAAGAATCAACATATTATTACGAACGATCAAAAATCCATTTATGTGCTATTTATAAATGTCCAGAAAAATATTGTATAAAAAATATTAAATCAACAAACCAAAAAAATCAAATTGAATATACAACTATCACAAAAAGTTGTGATAGTAAAATAAATGTTTTTTTAAAACTTATAGAGTTACAAAAATATTTTAATATAAATGAAAAAATACGTCGGTTTTTCATAAAAAAAATAACGGATAATTTTAGAACAAATTTTCCAAAAAAAAGTAGGTATATTACATATTGTGTTGGATCATGTATCCATACAAATGGATATATTCACAATGGAATACCAAATGGTAAACAAAAATGTTATGACTGTAAAATTACATATTGTCGAGAATGTGGTAAATCCCCATACCATAGAGGAGAATTATGTAAATATACAGAAGAAATACCATTTGAAAATCCCGAAAACTATCGAAAATGTCCTGGATGTTACATTTGGATAGAAAGGGAAGAAGGTTGTGCACATATAAGATGTCCATGTGGTGTTCATTTTTGTTACCAATGTAGAAGTGTTCTTTGTGCAAATGATCCATACTTTCACATATGTCGTGCAAAAAATCCTGATCCTCATTTCAGAGATTTTACAGTAAATCATCCATCAGTGCAATATGATGGAGAGATTGCATGCAATTGTAAAAATTGTATTTAGATGTTTAATTATGTTAAATTAGGAATATTTTCCTCCATCATATTCTGAAACATTATTGTTTTTCCAAAAATATGATGTGATAATTCGTTACTTCCGAAAATTAATTTTTTCCTAAATGATCAGTGGAAATCATTTAGTTATTAGATTATTAAAATTGTAAATCTAAATACTACAATAAGGTATTTGGGTGTTATTGTTAAATAAAGTATAAAATTTAACAGTATAATATTTTAATAAATTAAGAACAGTTACCACACTTAGTTACCGGATCTGTCTTATTGGCAATCTGATAAGTGTATTTACAGTATTCACATATGCGAATTTCCTTTCTATAATTTGGGGGTGCAGGTGGGCAATTACGATTCCCATCTGAATTATAAACTGGAAATTCGTTATTGTTAAGCTTTTCATTAAGAGTAAATACAAAGCTAGTATTTACCTTAGGAGGCGTGACACAGCGAGTAGAGTTCATTTTAAAGTTGATCTTGTTATTGATATTGATATTAATAGCATATTAGTAAGATATTAATCTATTTATTTTTCAATTTTTTGAAGAATAAATTCATATAAAAATACATATATAATTATATTATGATTAGCAACAAAAATATAAAAATAAATGATACAACCATATTATCATTTCAATTTAATGATAATTATGTAATCATACAAATTCATACAAATGATACATATATAGAATTAATAAAAGATCATAATGAATTTAATACTACAATAACTGAACTAAAAAATGATTTTAATATAACAAATATAAATATTAAAAAAATAAACTACTGGTTCTATAAGAACTATAAAAAAATATATCCTACATCTGAATATACGACTAGATATGGAAGAAAAATAATATTTCAATCATAAATACGTGGATCATCAAATGAATTATTTAGAGTTTGAAAATTATCATCATTACATTGATTTAGATTACAATCAATATATTTAGGATCAATGATATTATAAAACTTTGTCTTGTTATGAACATCATTCATAATCATTGACTTAATATTGTTGATCAATGACAAATAATTATCAACTGATGTTGAGTTATTATTATAATAACGGTTATTAATAATAATTCCAATCTTTGCATATGAATCGGTATCAAAATAAATATAATATCCATTTTGATTATTATTCTCTACAATACTAATGATATGCTTATTCTTAATAATCTTGAAATTGTCAATGTCATTTTCAAGATTCTCATAAATCTCAGCATACTTATCCTTAGCACAATAATCAAGCATTAGAATATTGCTAAAAAATCTAACAATCTCATCAAAATCATCAATGTCAATTTGTTGAGTAATATCCTTGATCCCATTCTTGATCAAATATATTACAATTTTTTGATTAACAGGTGAAACACACAACTGAAATCCATTCTTATTATCCATTCGAAGAACCTTGAAATAATATTTGTTTTGGTCATATGTAATCTTAACAAGATCTTTGTGTGAATATGTCTTAATAAACATATTCAAATATTGAAATGCATTATTGCAGTTAATTACTGCTGACATATATTGATTTTGATCTACAACATAACTATGAGTATTCATAGTATAATATATATTTGGATATCTATCTTTGTTTATTAGTATCTATTTGGATATAACTATTAATATAGAGTCTTATTATATTAATTTTTCAATTTTTTAATATTAATAAAAATTGATTATTGAAGGGTTGAATATATAACTAGACTTATATATAATACATATACTATGTCTATTCAAGTTACTGAACAAGGGTATAAAAAGTGTTCTATTGATAATACACCTATCAATGGATTAACTATATTTAATAAAAAGTTATTTCATAATGATAAGATTAAATATGTTAATTCTGAAATAACATTAGATTCTTCCCTTAGAAATACCTTCTTAATTGGTGGTATATTAAAATTAACTAATTCAGTTCAGTATGGTTTATCTAATAATCGAAAACCAATATATGAATTTATACCAATAAATTGGAAATATCCTAAATTTTTAGTTCCGTCTGATATCAAAAATAATTGTTTGAAGAAAAAAGAAGAAATTACCGATTATTTTGTTGTTATTACATTTAAAGAATGGAAAGATAGATATCCATCTGGTAGTATTTATAGATCAATTGGACCGATTAAATCATTACAAAATAAATATGAAATTCTTTTTTATTATTATCCTGAATCACCATATATAAATAGTAAATTTACCTTAGTTGAATCTATTAATATAGTTCCATATACAATCTCAGAATGTAATTCTATCTATTCAATTGATCCAATTGGATGCAAAGATATAGATGATGCATTATCATATAATTTTTTAACTAAAAAAATTGGTGTTCATATAGCAGATGTAAATTATACTATTCAAAAATTAAATTTAGAATTTACAAAATATTCTACAATATATGCTCCACATAAAATTATTAATATGTTACCGGATGAAATAACATATAATTATTGTTCTTTGATAAAAGGATTAATACGACCTGTTATATCATGTTATATTGATATAAATTCAGATAAATTTGAATTTAAACGTGAATTTATAAGAGTTACTGAAAATTATAATTATGATGAAGTTACATCAAAAATGATTACATCAAATCAAAACATTGATATAATATTTCATTATAGTCAATTTATAAATAAAAAATACAAATATGTAGATGAAGTAAAATCATCTCATGAAATGGTTGAAGTATATATGATATTTCTTAATAATAAAGTAGCTGAATTATTAAAAAATAATAATATTATTTATAGAAATCAAGAACCATTTAATTATGCAGAATATAGTTATGATAATAAAGGTCATTCACATATGAATTTAAATTATTATACTCATTTTACATCACCTATTCGAAGAATAGTTGATCAATATATTCATCAAAAATTGATTCAACATTTATTTGAACCTACATTAGAAATTAAAAAATTAGATATAGATAAAGTTAATAAATTTGAAAGAGAATTAAAGAAAATAACTCAATTATGGAATTATCTATATATTAGTAACCTAATTACTAATGGTGAATTATTTAAATTACAATTTATTGGATTTGATAAAAACTCAATTGAATTTAAATTATTAGAACACAATATAATAATATATAATAAGTTATTATTTGATATTATTGATCAAAATACAATTAAAATTATGAATAATAATTATATATTAAATAAAATATATGAATTACCAATCTATGTTATAGATAATATTAAAAATCAATATTTTCCTAAAATAATAATTAAATTCTAATTATATTATATGAATAAAGAAATTATTATAATATTGTTTATTTTATTTTACATAAATTTTGTATTTTATTTCTACGACTTAAGTTTTTTTGATGTCATACCTCCTCCAAATAGTTCTATGAATAAAAGAGTTGCAGTTATATTTCCATATAGAGATCAAGTAGTTCAAAATAGATCTGAACATCTTCAAAAAACAATAGAATATTATCAAAAATTAAATATACCAAATCTTGATTTTTATGTTATTGAACAAGGTAATGATAAAAAATTTAATAGAGGTATATTGATAAATGCAGGTCATGATATAATTAAAAAATCAGGCTTAAATTATATAAATGAAGTTCATCATGATATTGATGTTCAACCAGATGAAACATTAATAAAATATTTTTTCTCAAGTGATGTTATTGCCGGTAAAAAAGCGTTTTATCCTCATTTCTTTGGAACTTTATCTGTAATGCCAATAGATATTATGGATAAAGTAAATGGATATTCTAATAATTTTTGGGGATGGGGTGTAGAAGATGATAATTTATCTGCTAGAATTACTAGCAAAGGAATTCCAGTATATAATGCAGATCCATCAATTACTCATTTAACTGAATTACCTCATAAAAATGCATGGGAATTAAATATTGTAAACCCAGAACGACATGTTGTTGATGAAAAAGATAAATCAGAAGGATATGTATCAGGATTAGCTGATCTTAAATATAAAATAATTAAAACTAAAAAAATAAATAATAATACTACAATGATTACCATTGATTTTTAACATATCTTCAAATATAGTGATTCCATCGTAATAATATTTCTCCCTTGTTCTCCTATTAATTTTGTTTTAATCTCTGTTATTAAATCTATATATTCTACTTTATTTATTAATAGAAATACCTGCACTATTTCATCTAACAAATGAATTATCTTATTTATACTCTTAATCAAATCACCTTCGTGAATTGAATATGTTTCTACAATTTCTCTACTATATTTTCCATCAAACCAATCAAGAACAGGATATAATAATTCTCTATTTATTAATATATCTCCTTGACTACGTATAAATTTTAAAACATCATGATATTCATCTAATATCTCATAATCATCATTATCTTTACCATCACATAGTAATGTAAATAAGGCTAATATTTTATGTATCTTTTTATTATAAAACAGACAATCTAAATAATCAGATACTAATATATTTGTTGTTGATATTGAATCTAATTCTTTTATTTTTCGTGCAATTTCTCCTTTCTGAGTTAATTTATTATCTTTTATAAATCCTTCATATTCCAAAATATCTAATTGTTTTTTAACTTCAACATCAATATAGTCAGTTAATTCAATCTTATAGTCGACTGTTTTTGATAATTCTTTTTTTAATTTAGTATATTCTTGATATTTACTAAATTCGACTAATTTGGGTTTCATCTCTTTCATTTTTTGCTCAATCTTTTTAATTTGATTATTTGATGGTCTAATTAATCCATTTATTTGTTCATATAATTTATCATATTCTTCATATAACTCACTATTAATAAACGTTATTTTTCCAATTTTATCATTAAAACTAAGTATATCTTTTTCTAATTGCTCTATCTCTTTTGATAATTCTAAATTTAGTAATGATTTACTTGTTTGCTCTTTTGCATAATTTAACATATTATTCTCTATTAAATTTAATACCCAATCATGATCAATATTAAATTTAGATATAATTTTTTGTGATCCACCAAATAATAAATTTTGCAATTCTTGGGAACTTAATTCGTTTGAAAATAATTGTGGTGTTATAATAACATATCCTATTTTATCTATACCGCGACGACCAGCTCGACCACTCATTTGTATAAATTCATGTGTATATAATCGACGTTTTCCTTTATTATCATATTTATAAACATCTGTGAATATAACTGTTTTAGTTGGCATATTTAATCCAACTGCAAATGTTTCAGTCGCAAATAAAACTTTAATTAAATTCTTAGAAAATAACATTTCAATAATTTCCTTAAACACTGGTATTAACCCAGCATGATGAACTGCAATACCTTTGATAGCTAACTCTCTAATTTCGTTATATTGAAATGAATTTTTATATCCTTCTTTATTTTCTAATTTAGAAAGATAATAATCAAATGCTCTATTAACTTCAATACCTTCATTATAATCATTAAATGTTGTAGTAATTGATTTTGCCATATCCATACATTTCTTTTTTGAAAATATAAAGAAGATTGCAGGTGTCATTTGTTTTATTTCTAATTGTTTACATATTTCATTAATTATATATGTAGAATTTACTTTAATATCTTGAAATATTTTTGTTATATCTGTCATTGTTTTCATATGCAATTGATCAATATAATTTATATTCGTATTTGTAAATTCTGTAAATGTATTTAATTTACTTTGATATCGTTCTAATTCTTTGGATAATTTTTTACTATTTACCCAATATGAATAATTAAAATGTAATGGAACTACTCGTTTATGATTTGTTAATAAATAACTCTGATTATTATTACAAGAATAAATCCAATTAATAAAATTTTCAGGCTTATCTATAGTAGCCGATAACATAATCTGGTTAATATTTTTTGGCATATTCATAATACACTTTTCCCATACACCTCCTCGTTCTACATCATTAATGTAATGAACTTCATCAAATATAACAGCAAAGTATTCATCAAAATTAATATTATCTATTGAAAAATCATCATACTTAATTGATTTATTTACTAATAATATACTTAAAATTTCTGTTGTCATGATTAAACAATCTGCATCTGGATTACATTTATGATCTCCTGTAATTAATCCAATTTTAATATCTGGAAATTTTTTAGTAAATTCATAAAATTTTTGATTTGATAGTGTTTTAATAGGACTTGTATAAATTGTTTTTAAATTTTTACTTTTTCCATGAAGAATTGCATATTCTGCCACCAATGATTTTCCTGACCCAGTATGCGCAGTTACTAAGATGTTTTTTGGCTCATCATTTTGCAATAGCTTTATAGAATGTTTTTGAAAATTATCTAATGGAAATGTATATGGTGATGTTAATTCACCTTCAAATGGTTTATCTAAAATATGAACTTGCATTTTTGTTATATTATTTTATATATTAGATATTATCTAATATATAAATCAATTTTATATCTAAATATATAGTATGAAGTTTATATTATTTTTAATATTAATATTACTATTTATATATATATATAATAGATTAAATAATGAATTTTATAAAGAAAATATAACAATTATATCTAGTTTAGGTAAAAAAGAAGGTAATGGATTTTTTTCATATTTTTTCTTTACATTAAATCATTATATATATTGTAGTAAAAATAATATAAATTTTAAAATTAATTCAGATAATTGGTTATTTAAATATAAAAATGGATGGTCTGATTATTTTATACCAACTGAATTAAATTTTTATAATTCATCAAATAATATTAAAAATTATACAGTAATGGATATTTTAGGTGAATATACATTTCAAATGTATAGAGATGCAATTAAAAAAATTTATATATATGATAATACAACAATTAATAAAATTAATGAAGTAAAACTAAAATTTAATTTAATTGATGGTCAATATGATTCAATTTTTATTCGCAGAGGAGATAAATTAGGTGGTGAAAGTAATTATTATTCTGATAATTTATATATTCAATTATTATTACAAAAAAATCCAAAATGTAAAACAATTTTTTTACAAACAGATGATTATAATTCATATAAAAATTTACAAAAATATATTACTGATAATAAATTAGTAATAAATTTATATACATTATGTGATGAAAATAGTGTTGGTGTAATTGTTAACAATATGCAAAGAAATTATTTAAATACTGCAATTACCAATAATAATAATAATAAAGATTATTTATCATCAATTATTACAAAATTAAATCAGTAGAAGATATGAATAAAGATGAAATATATAAACATACATTAGAGATGATTATAGGTATTGATATTGTAGTTAAATCAAATATATGTATATGTGATTTACAATCAAATGTAGCACGATTTATAAAATTAGCTCATAATAATCCTCAAAATGTATTTGATATAATAAATCCTAATTATCAAAATGATTATAATAAAATAATTATTCCATGGTATAATATTTAATTTTTAGTTACAAAATAAAGATTATTTACATAATTTGGATTATTTAATATTTGAGTAGTACTATTATTAATTGAATTATTTAATAATTTTTCAATAATATCTTGTTTATTCTCTTTTGTTGTATTTAATAAAAATTTACCATTAGATGGTGGAATTAATGTATTAATTTTATTTAAAAATGATGGTGTTAATACAAAATCAGCAACATTCATACCTATAAAAACATCACATATAATTACATCATATATTTCAGTTGAATTCATTATATATTCATATGCATCTTGTTTTATTAATTTTAATCTATTTTGATCAGAATACTTTCTAACAATATCATAATATTTATCTGTTATATCAACACCTGTAATATTCATTGTTGGATCTTTATTTAATAAATGAATAATTTGCCCACCTAATGCTACACCTAATACAAGAACTTTTTTATTTTTTTTATTAGATGATAATATATTATTTATAATTTCTAAACTATACCAATGACTACATTCTTTAGTCTTATAATTAAATCTACTATTTTCAGAATTATTCATTTCTTCAACTGGTGCAAATATTTCATCACCGTCTATTATATAATTTTCAATTATGTTTGTTTGAAATTTTTCAATATTTCTTAAATATTCAATTGTATCACTAAATGATCCATATGATCTCATAAAATATTTTGCTCCTGCACATACATACATATCTTTTACAGCATCTTGTAATGATGTTTGTCTTAATTCGGTGGTTGGTTCTATTTTTTTATAAATAAGTCTATCACCATATAATTTAATAAATTTTTCTTGAGTTATTCTACAATCAGTTGCAATATATATCTTCATGTCACTTGGATAAGTATTTATAAATTTTATATACTCATCATCATTTTTAATATGTGGTCCATACCATTGATGTGTTATTGCATCAGTACGTCTTATATGACATGCTATATAATTTTGTAATTTTGATTTAAGATTATTAATTTCTATCATAATTGAATCCAATGGTTTTAATAAACTATAATATTTTCGTTGAATGTATTCAGTATTTTCTTTATCCCAATTTTGATAATCATATAAATTATCATTTAGTTTAGTATATTCTATAATTACATTATCAATTGGTTTAAATAAAGTATCAAATCTATCAGGACATTGTTCATCTAAAATCCATCCAATTTTTAATTTTTTACCTTCACGATTTGCCTTATATAAATAACTCAATAACACTTGTATACGATTATTTAATCCAGCTTGTGCATTTACAGTTATATATGGTTCATTTATATAATTTTCATATTCAATATATTTTGAATATAATATTATTGCTATAATTATATATATACTAATTAATACAAATTTATTCATATTATAATATTAGATTTTTATTAAACTAAATGTTGTTATATTGTGTTCAACTATATTTGTATCAATCAATTTTAAAAAATTAGAATTATTGTTTTTTGATGCAATTGTTATACTATTTTCATCTTGAATACATTTAATACATCCCTCTT
>Ga0214919_10006759_pt1 | contig 15662 bp, 10 predicted proteins | sample LL1503_MetaG_FD_177994 | JGI IMG/M metagenome (GOLD analysis project Ga0214919, IMG submission 177994) | Freshwater microbial communities from Lake Lanier, Atlanta, Georgia, United States - LL-1503 | ecosystem: Environmental > Aquatic > Freshwater > Lake | place: USA: Georgia | collected... | reverse complement strand
CCTTGGAGAGCTTAAGCCGGCTGCTGCCGCGTCCTGGCGCGTGGATGGAGCAATTGCGCCAGTTCATGGTTTTTCCGATGGCCGCAACGGTGCTGTGGTTGCTTTGGGTGCTGGCCAGCATGGGCGGCGTCAACGCGGCCCTGGCGATGGCGGCCTTGCTGCTCGTGCTTGCCATGTGCATCTGGGCCGCTGGCCTGCAGGGCACGAGCCGGCGCGGCTTTGTGGTGCTTTCGCTGCTGATCACCGTGCCGGTGGCTTGGATTGCCCTGCCCCTGGTGTGGGAAGCGGCCCAAGACCCGGCCTCGGTAGGGACGGCGCAAGTGCAGGCAGGCCATGCCCAGTGGCAGCCCTGGTCGCAAGCGGGCGTGGAACAAGCGGTGGCTGCGGGCCAGCCCGTGTTTGTGGATTTCACCGCAGCCTGGTGCATCACCTGCCAGTTCAACAAGCAACACACCTTAGCGCGTGCGGATGTATTGGCCGCCTTTGCCGCCAAAGACGTGCTGTTGTTGCGCGCCGACTGGACGCAGCGCGACCCAGCCATCACCCAGGCCCTGGCGGCGCTAGGCCGCAGCGGCGTGCCGGTTTATGTGATTTACCAGCCAGGCAAGGCGCCACAGGTGCTCTCGGAAATCTTGCGCGCCGAGGATGTGTTGGCCGCGCTGGGCGCCATTTAAACCGCCGCTGGCGGGTGGTAGGAGCGGATCAGCGCCATCAGCTCTTTTTCGGAATAGGGTTTGCCAAAGTAGTGCTGCACGCCCAGGCTTTGCACATGGTCGCGATGCTTTTGGGCGGTGCGCGAGCTGATCATCACCATGGGCAAATCGAAATACTCCGGGTGCTCGCGGATGTTGCGCGCCAAGGTGAATCCATCCATGCGCGGCATCTCGATGTCCGAGATCACCAGCAAGGGCCGCTCCTCCTGCAAAAGCTGCAGCGCCTGTTCGCCATCATTGGCCAGGGCTACCCGGTAGCCAGCGCGCAACAAGGTGCGCTGAATCACGCGGCGCACGGTGATGGCGTCATCGACGACCAAAATCAAAGGTGCCTGGGGGCCGCTTGGAACGGGGGCGGCCAAGGGACGCAACAGGACGCCCGACATATCGACCTGCCCCGGCAGCCCACGCTCAATCGCCCGGGCGCTTGAGCCATAGACCGCCGCCAAGGCAATCGGGTTGTAAATGAGGACCGTGGCGCCCGAGGGCAAGAGGGTCATGCCCGCCAATCCGGGCAAGCGGGCCAATTGGCGCCCGAGGTTTTTGACCACCACCTCGCGGTTGCGCAGTACCTCTTGCACATGGCAGGCCAAGTATTGGCCGGCACTGCGCAAATGCAGTACCGCATGGTGCTCCTCGTCCAATATTTCGGGGGGCGCCGAAAGATGCAAAAGTGCACCCATCCAGAAAAATGCCGATTTTTGCCCGTCGGGGCCTTGGAATTGCCCTGCGGCGTAGGCGGCCCGGAGTTCTGCGGCGGGCAAGCGCTGAACATTGGCCACCATATTGGAGGGAATCCCAAACGTGAAGTCGCCAATACGCACCATGACCAATTGGGTCACGGCGGTGGTGAGCGGCAAAACCAACCTGAAAGTGGTTCCCTGCCCGGTCTTGGTGGCGACCTCGATGCGTCCGCCCAGCGCCTGCACTTCGGACAGAACCACGTCAAGCCCAATGCCACGCCCGGCCAGCTGCGAGAGGCCGTCAAAGGTGCTAAAGCCGGGCATGAACATGTATTTCGCGAGATCGTCCTCGCCCAACTCCTGGTGCGCTTGCAGCAATCCGCTTTCTACCGCTTTGTCACGGATGCTCTTGAGATTGAGGCCGGCGCCGTCATCCACCAAGGTCAACAGCACATCGTTGGCATCTTGGACCAGGCTGATGCGCAAGGTTCCCGCTGAGCCTTTGGCCGAACGCTTGCGCTGCGCGGCGCTTTCGATACCGTGAACCACCGCATTGCGCAGCAAATGCTCCAGGCAGGGAACCATGCGCTCAAGCACACCACGGTCCAATTCGAGGCGCCCGCCTTCGATGACCAAAGTGGCCGACTTATCGCATTCTTTGGCCACCTGGCGCACCAGGCCGTGTAGCCGCTCGGAGACTTGCTCGAAAGGCACCAAACGCGTGCGCAGCAAATCTCGCTGCAATTCGCGCACACGGCGTGATTGCTCCAGCAATTCATCACGGGCGCCCTGCAAATTGACCAAGAGGCCTTTGTGCAAAACCTCGACATCGGCGACCGACTCGGCCATCAAACGGCTGATTTCTTGCACCCGCGTAAACCGGTCGAGCTCCAGCGGATCAAATGCGGGCGCGGCGCCGCTTGTGCGCGTCGGGCGCGATTGCATTTGCAGGTCCGATTGCAACTCCAGCTCCCGTAGCTGCACGCGCATCCGGTCCACCGTCAGGCCCAGGTCGGCGCTGGCGGCAAGCATCTGCTTGGCCCGCGCGGCCAATTGGGATCGGGTCATCATGATCTCGCCCACCTGGTCAAGTGCGCTTTCGAGCACGCCGATGCGCACACGGACGGTTTTGGCAACCGCGCCGGGCTGGGCTTTGGCCGTTTTGGTCAGCACCGTTGGCGCAGGCACTGCGGCCGTAGCCGGCGATGTAGCCGGTGGCGCCGTTAACAAAGGCCGCGACCCTGCGACCGGCACTGGGGCACCTGCCCTGTTGGTCCAGGTCCGCACCAAGGCGGCAAACTCCTGGTCGATCCGGTCAAACTGCCCCAAGACGGCCTCCAAGTGCGCGGCATCTAGCGTATCGAGGCTTTCGAGCTGCGACTCCATCGCGTGGCTGAGCGCACCGAGTTGCATGGCACCGGCCAATCGGGCGCTGCCCTTTAAGGTGTGCAATGTGCGTAAGACCTCGGCCTTGGCCTCGGGCTCGCCCGGGGCTGCCTGCATGCGCCGCAGCCCTGCGCCCAAGGTTTGGACCAATTCGGCACCTTCTTCCTGGAAAACAGGCCACAAATCGGCGTCGATGTGGTCCTGCGCCTGGACAGGCGCGGCCTCGTCGGCGTGGCCTTGCGCTGGGACTTGTGCCTGCGCCTGCGCCTGCGCCTGCGCCTGCGCCGGTGGCGGTGGCGGTGGCGGTGGCGGTGGCGGTGCACTTTGCGTGATTTGAATCAGGTTTTGCAACAATTCTGCGTCCGGCTGGGGCATGCCGCCTTGGCCAATCACCCCCAGGCCCTCGGCCAAGGCGCTCGCAGCCTGTGCCAGCAGGTTGGCGTGGTGCGCCGGATCATGGTGGCTTACTTGGAGGTAATCCAAAGCCTGCTCGATGGCCTGCGCCAAATCGGCCAGCACGCTATAGCCTGCAGTAGCAGCGTTGCCGCGGATGGAATGGGCCAAGGCCTTAGCCTCCAAGCTGCTGGCGCCAGGCCCCTGGCTAGGCCACAGTTGCGCTATCGAATGGAGACGCTCGGTCCATTGCCCTGTTTCGGTTAAAAATATATCCAAAAACTGTGGGGAATGCGCTTGGCTCACCCTTGCCAAAGCATCCTGGGCCGAACCAAGCACATGCTTTTGGGGCGCAGGCATGGCCTGCGTTTCGCTGGCCGCAGGTGGCGCGGCGAGTGCCTGCAAAGGCAGGGCACGGTCCTGCAAACGCATGGCGTCAGCCGCAGCTTTAAAGCTGCCCGGCTCCCAAGTGAGCTGCGCACCCTGCGCTAGCTGGTCGATCCACTGCCCCAGGTTGCGCAAAGCCTGGTCCAAAAGCTGAACAAAAGCCTTTTTGGCAGGGCGCTTTTGGGCGAGCCACACATTGAGTAACTGCTCAAAAGCCCAGGCGGCATCGCTTAAACCCGGCAGCGCGACCATCCGGGCGCTGCCTTTTATCGTATGAAAAACCCGGCGCAATTGCACTAAATTGGCAGCGTCATGTGAAGACGGACTCAGCGCGGGGAGAACCTCTAGCACCTGTGTAATCGATTGGGCCGCTTCTGCCAAAAACACCTGGAGCAGCTCAGGCGGCACCTCGTCGCTCGCTTGGAATGCCTGGGCAATGGGCGGCGGCAGGCTGCGCGTACTTTCCTTGGGGCCTGCGGCCCATACCAGCGCCTGGCCCGAGCCGCCTGGGCGGTAGCGCAGTTCCTGCGCATCGCTGTCATAGACAAACAAGGCTTTTACCAAGTCGATTTGGTAGGCCAGCATGTCGATTAACAGGCTCATAACCCCAAAACTGTTAGCGATTTTTTCGAGCAATGCACCCGGGATGGCGTTGGACTTGTGGCCGGCCACCAGGTACTCCGTCAGACTGCTGCGAATGCGCGAGGCTGCCAAGGCAGGTTGGTCTAAGCCCAAAATCGAGAAAACGCCGTGCATCCGCGACAGGGAACCGGGCACGCCATTGAGCGCGATCAGGTCGGTCGGGTTGCGAGCGTAGGTTTGCAAAGCATCTTCCAGTGAATCTTGGAGGATGCGCAACTCCGAAGTAACGTTACTGATGCTTTGGCGCTCGTTGTTGCGGCGGTACAAATGGGCGATCCAGTCGTTGATCGGCGCGGCCGCCTGCCCTGCACAGACCTGATGGAGCCGACCCGCCAGCACATTAAAGCGCTCAAGCATGGTGCTTTGCTCCAGGTCCAGGGTGTCATAGGCGGCTTCGACAAACAAGACGGCAGTGGCTACCTCCATCGCCAAGTCGGCTGGCGGCGCAATCGCGCTTTGGGTAACCTGGCTGGCCGCCTGCAGCAGGGCTTGGGGCAGTGCCGTGCTTGCGGGTTGTAAAGCGCGCAAAGACTCTGCCACCATGGCCATTTGCAGGTTCACCGAGGAGAGCCGCGACACGTCCCCGCCCGACATGGCCGACCAGGACTCGGCCAGCGTCGCAGTGCGCTTTCGCAAGAGTTCGATCTGCTGCGGCTCGAAATTCCCATACTGCGCATCGTCGTAGCGCAGCGGAAATGCCTTGACCAGTGGGTACGCATTTTGGACAAGACGCAGATACACGGCCGCGTCCGTCGGCCCCGGCCGTGCAAAACAACAAAAAAAGGCCACTTCCTTGCCTAAGGTCATGACCAGCTGGCTCTGATCCGCCGGCGACTTGCCCAGGTATTGCAATATCTGCGCTGCGGTGCGCTTGACATACACATCCTGCGGCAGAAGCCCGCAAGAAAGGGCGTCAAAAAATCCGGCCGCCAAAGCCATAAAGGCCTTGCCCTGGGGTCGGTCCTGGGCCTTGGTCAAACTGGCGCATGACTGCGCCAACTGCGCAGCGGCCAACGGTTCGACCTGGTGCAGCAAGCGCAAAAGGGCTTGTTCCATGTTCCGGCGCATTGCCTTTTGTTGCTCCGGATCCGGGACAGTGGCTGGCAGATCGAGCTCCACCCACTCCCAAGACAGCTCCCAAAGGTCTGCGGGGTGGATACGCGTAACGCCCAAAAGCTCTTGCAATGCCCGGTATTGCGCAAACAGTGCCACAGGCGAGGCCAGTGCGCCTCGCAAGGTCACATCCAGCATATTGAGCGTGGCGGCGCCGGCCTGGTCCATCGCCCTTAGGGCCTCGTCGGTACAACTAAGGGGACGTTGCAAAAACTGGTCTGCCAACGCGTCAATAAGCGTAAACATCTTGGCCGACACCCCAAAGCCCAGCATCGACAGACTCACCTGCCCCTGTTTGAGGCGCTTACGCGCATCGTCAATCTGACGAAGAATCAGCGGATCAAACTGGGAATCACCGCCGGTTGGCGGCTCCAGCGCACAACGGCGAACAGCGGTCTGAACCAGTTGCAGGGATTTGCGCAGGTCAGGCAGAACCCACGAAAGTGGCGCCAAATCGGGCGGCAGGCCCTTGGCTTGACGGGGCTTACTGTGCCAATCCATGGAATACGTAAGGCTTCAAAAATGGAACTTGCGCCTGCCCGCACTGCGTCATTGCACGCGAAAGCGCGCCACCGATTGGCGCAACTCTTGGGCCACCTGCGCCATCTGGTTCACTTGTTTGGCCGCGGCCAACATGCCTTTCTCGGTCTGCTCGGTGACCACGAAAATATGCTGGATCCTTTTGGCAACGCCGTTGGCCAGTTCGGCCTCGCGCGAGGCGGAGCTCGATATTTCCTCCACCTCATGCGCGACCTGACGCGAGGCGGTGTCGATATCTGCCAAGGCAGCGCCTGCGTTGTCCGACAGATTGGCCCCCGCAACCACGCCCTGGGCCGACTTCTCCATGGCACCGATCGCATCGAAGGTGTCGTTTTGAATGAGTTCCACCAATGCAGATATTTGCTGCGTCGCCTCGGCCGAACGAACCGCAAGCCGCTGCACCTCTTCAGCGACCACCGCAAAGCCACGACCGGCCTCGCCCGCCGACGCCGCTTGGATGGCGGCATTGAGCGCCAGCACGTTGGTTTGTTCGGTGATTTCCGAAATGATGGCGGTAATTTCGCCAATTTCCTGCGAGGACTCGCCCAAACGCTTAATGCGCTTGGAAGTCTCTTGAATCTGGTCACGCAGGCTGTTCATGCCGTCCATGGTGTTTTGGACCGCAGAGAGCCCCGAGCTGGCCGCTTGCAGCGATTGGCGGGCGACCTCGGCCGAGCCCTGCGCACGGGTGGAGACCTGGTTGATGCGGGCGGCCATTTCCAGAACCGCACGGCCCGTCTGGCGGATTTCTTGCAGTTGCAGTCCGGATTGCTGCAGCAGTGCGGTCGAGGCCGTACCTACCGCGCCGGTGGTCTGCATCACGCGGTCAGCCGTAGTTTGCACATTGCCTACCAGGGCACGCAACTGCTCCACGGTGTAGTTGACCGAGTCAGCAATCGCGCCGGTAATGTCTTCGCTGACCGTGGCCTCGCGGGTCAGGTCGCCCTCGGAGACTGCCTGCAGCTCATTCATGAGTCGCAAAATCGCCGCCTGGATGGCGTCATTTTCGGCGCGGGCACGGCGCTCTAGGTCCTCTGCCTTCTGCCGTCGCTCCTCGGCCCGGACCTGACGCGCCCTGCCGGTCAACAATTGCGCATACACCAGACCCACAGCACATGCCAAAGACGCAGCAGCAGCCATGATTACGCTGGCCATCGAGCCGCCACCACCCTGCGCATCCTCAATCAATGCCGTGCCCAATTCGCTCAGCCCCACGCGAAGTGGCTCGCTGCCTTTGACAAGTTCTATTTGCGCCTCCCTCGCGCGGGCCAGTTGGGCTAAGTTATCGGTGATGACCGCAGCTTGGGTGCGCATCACTTCAAATTCGTTCAACATTTCCTGCAACTGGGCTTTTTCTTCGGTGTCCCGGGCGGGGCTCAGACGCAAAGCAACGTTGCCGTTTATCAGCTGTTGTGCCAACTCAAAAAAGGCACTTAAGTCCTTGCGTAGCAAAAAAACAGACTGGGGATTGACGGTATCGGCGTAAATAAACGCATTGGCCGAGCGGGCAATTCTTTGGCTGTAAGCGCCCAAATCGCCCAATGCCGAGATTTCCGAACCCGGCGCCGATCGCTTTTGGCGTGCAGTCGACAATACCTGTATTCGGTCTAGCAAATCGTCGGTTTGCCGATTGATCGCCTTGAGGGCCGTGTGCACGCGAATTAACACCTCTTTTTCTCTGAGCAGGTCTTTTGCGCGCTTATCCGCATTGGTCACCATGGGGGTCAAGCTTTGCATACGGGCCAGAAAATCGGCGGAGGGAGTGCTCGCACCTAGCCAGGAATCGGACGCTTGCAGCGTGGCATGCGCCCGCGACAGTTCTTGCATGGATTGCGCCAACTCCACAAAGGCCGGCGCGGCGCCGGCCATGGCCTGGTTTGCGGTTTTTGCCAAGCGCTGCGCTTGCATCAGCGAATCGCCGATAGCCTTAACTTTGACTGCCAAATTATCCGAACGCTCTTGGTTGCGCAGGACCAAGGCAAAAGTCAGGAGCAAGGTTAGTCCAAGGATAAAGGCCAACACACGCTGAACGTTGGCCAGCCTGATTGGACCGAGCAGCGGGATATGGGCGGTGGGTGCATCCTCGTTCCACGGCGCCGCGGCGGCTCCTGCCAATGGCGGCGCCGGTTTTGGCGCAACCATGGGCTTTCCGTCATTTGCAAAGAAGGCCAATACCGACTCCTGAAACTCCGAAACATCGCCCGCCTGGCCCTCGCGCCCCACCGGCTGGAGGTTTGAATTAGGTGATCGCATGGGCAATGGCCTCCTTTTTTACGCCAATGTCGAGAAACACGTCGGTCTCACCCAAGGCTTCCAGGTCTACTTCCTGCCAGATACCCGCTTTGTCATCCATCCATCGCGTCTTAAACACCTCCTGGGCCGTATCCAAAAATTGGGCGGCACCTTCGAAGTCTGCCAATGATTTCAACCCCAAGACCGCATCGATTCGAAGCGCGCAGTTGAGCTCTAAAACAGGATTGAAAGCCACCATCAGCCATTCAGACGGTAGCGGCCGGGTGCGGGGCGGGGCGTCATTCGTTGCCAATAATCCAAGCGCCTCGACAAAATATTGAAAGTCGATAACGCCCAAAATTTTGCCTCGGCTATTGATAACCCCTCCAAACCACACCCGGGTGTGCGGCACCTCCTGGGGTCGGGGTGCGTTAAAGACATCGCCCACCTGCCCCAAGGGGAGCAAATAATTGATTTGTCCACACCGCACAGCAAGCCAGCGCGCCACGGTGCTGACCGAGTTGGCTTGCTGCAGTCTTTGCGCCAGGCGCGACTGAAACTGGGCCAGACTTTCGCGTTCATGGACCATTTAAGCCGCTTGCAGAGATTTAATTTTTCCCAATAACAAGGCGGGATTCAGCGGTTTGGTCAAATAATCCCGCGCACCTTGGCGCAAACCCCAGAATTTGTCAGATTCCTTGTCCTTCCCACTGCAAATGAAAATGGGAATTCCACCGTAGTCACGGTGGTGATGCAACTCCCGGGTCAGCTGAAAGCCATTTTTCCCCGGCATCACGACGTCCATCAATATCAGATCCGGACGGTCCGATTTAAGGCGCTCAAGCGCCTGGTCGGAATTTTCGGCACTGCTTACCGCATAACCCTGCCCAGCCAAGACTTCGGTCAAATAATAAGTTTCAGTTTTCGAGTCGTCCACTATTAAGATTTTTTTGATTGATGTCATTCTGAAACTCCCTGCTCAGCAGAAAATTGCTGAATTACTTCTAATAACTGCATCTTTGTAAATGGTTTGGTTAAATAATGATCAGAGCCCACGGCCCGGCCTCTGGCGCGGTCAAAGATTCCATCCTTGGACGACAACATAATCACCGGCACGTCCGCATACAAACTGTTTCTTTTGATAATTGCGCAGGTTTGGTACCCATCGAGACGGGGCATGGCAATATCGCAAAATATCAAATCGGGCGACTCGGCATTGATTTGGGTCAAGGCATCAAACCCGTCTTCAGCCAAGACCACATGGAAACTGCTTTGCTCCAAAAACAAGGCGGCGCTGCGGCGGATAGTGTTGCTATCGTCAACGACCATTATTTTTTTGGGCACCTGATCGCTTTTCATTATTTGCACACCCTTGTTAAGAACTTTCACCCCTGGGTACCCGGCACTTCAGTCCACGGCGGTCCGATGGCATCCACCATTGTTTAGCCGGATAGTGCAACTTTACTGCATGATTCTATTTTTGACAATTAAATTTTAAATTCTTGGGATTTCTTGGGCTCTTTGCGCACCTTTTCCGGCTTGGGGCACAATGGTGAAATTCGCAAAGTGCCCATCCCTCCATGACCGCAACACACACTACTTTTGACCGAAATGCGCTGGATCTGACGTTTTCGGGCTTGGAAAATTCCCAATTTCTGCGCGCTTGTCTGCGCCAGTCCACCGCTTACACCCCCCTTTGGCTGATGCGCCAAGCCGGGCGCTACCTACCCGAGTACCGCGCTACACGCGAGCGCGCCGGAAGTTTCATGGGCTTGGCCACTAACCGCGATTTCGCCACCGAAGTCACGCTGCAGCCGCTGGAGCGCTACCCCCTAGACGCTGCAATTCTTTTCAGTGACATCCTGACCGTGCCCGATGCCATGGGCTTGGGTCTGAGCTTTGCCCATGGCGAGGGCCCGCGCTTTGCTCACCGTATGGACTCGGAGGCCGCCGTGGACGGCTTGGAGGTGCCCGACATGGAGCGCCTGCGCTACGTCTTTGATGCCGTCAGCAGCATTCGCGCGGCGCTCAAACAGCCGGACGGCCGCGCGCGGGTGCCGCTGATTGGCTTCTCGGGCAGTCCCTGGACGCTGGCGTGCTACATGGTGGAGGGTGCCGGTTCGGACGACTACCGCTTGGTCAAAACCATGATGTACGCCCGCCCCGATCTGATGCACCGCATCCTGGCGGTCAATGCGCAGGCCGTTGTTGCTTACCTGAACGCCCAAATTGACGCAGGCGCACAAGCGGTGATGCTTTTTGACAGCTGGGGGGGCGTACTGGCCGACCAGGCTTTTCAGACCTTCAGCCTTGCCTATATGGCCCAGGTGCTGTCGGGGCTAAAGCGTACCGGACCCGGTGGCGAAATCATTCCGCGCATTGTTTTCACCAAGGGCGGCGGCCTGTGGCTGCAAGACTTGGCCGCACTGGACTGCGAGGTGCTAGGCCTGGACTGGACAGTCAACCTGGGCGTCGCCCGGCGTGCCGTCGGCGGCGCAGCCGGGGGACCCGGCAAAGCACTGCAAGGCAATATTGACCCAAATGTCCTGTTTGCGCCTCCTGCACAGATTGCCCAGGAAGTGGAGCGGGTGCTCCAAAGCTTTGGCCCGCCGCACCAAGGGCCAGGTAGCGGGCCTACGCATATATTTAATTTGGGCCACGGCATCAGCCAATTTACGCCGCCTGATCATGTCGCGGCGCTGGTCGAGGCGGTCCACAGCCAATCGCGCGCGATGCGCAACTAACGTCGGCCGGACCGATTCACGTGCGTGCTGACGCTTTATTGCCACTGGGCGTGCAGGTGCTCGAACGCGGCTGGCTGTCGTCCAACAATGTAGTGCTCACCGGCGGCGACGATGGCGCCGCACTGGTTGACAGCGGCTACTACCTGCACAGTGAACAGACGGTAGCTTTAGTGGCGCAGGCGCTGCAGGGCCAACACCTTCGTTTTTTGCTCAACACCCACCTGCACAGCGACCATTGCGGCGGGAACGCGGCACTACAGGCCGCCTATCCGAGCCTGCATACTGCCATTGCGCCCGGTCAGGCTGCTGCTGTGCGCGATTGGTGCCCGCAAACGCTGAGCTATACGCCCACAGGCCAGCACTGCCCACCTTTTCGTTTCGAGGCTCTGCTCGAGCCGGGCCAGGAAGTGCGCCTAGGCCACCAGACATGGCAGATCCACGCCGCGCCGGGCCACGATACCCACGCGGTGCTGCTTTTTGACCCGGCTCACCGGTTGCTGATATCGGCCGACGCCTTGTGGGAGAACGGCTTTGGCGTGGTTTTCCCGGAGCTCGATGGCCAGGACGCCTTTGACAGCGTGGCCGCCACCTTAGACCTGATCGCCTCGCTGCAACCCGCCGTGGTGATTCCAGGACACGGCAAGGTGTTTACGGATGTGCCGCAAGCCATCGTGCGGGCGCGCAAGCGGCTCGATTATTTCGTGCAGCAACCGGCGCGGCACCGCAATTACGCCGGCAAAGTGCTCCTGAAATTTCGGCTCTTGGAGTTGCAGCAAGTCTCCATCGAAGCGCTGCTCGCCTGGGCGTGCGCCACGCCCTATGTGCATTCGCTGTGGCAGCGCTTCCACGCGGATCAGCCCATACAGACCTATGTCCTGGACTTGCTAGAGCAACTGGTCCAGGCCGGCGCCGTGGCGCGCCAGGGAGAACGCTTGCTCAACCGGGACTGAACGTCTTTTCAGCCACTCTGGCGCTTGCTTCGGCTGGCGTCAACGCCCAATTGCTTGAGCTTGCGGTACAAGTGGGTCCGCTCTAAACCGGTTTTATCGGCAACCCGGGTCATGGAGCCTGACTCTTTGGTCAAATGGAATTGAAAGTAGGCCCGCTCAAAATCATCACGCGCATCGCGCAAGGGGCGATCCAGGTCAAATTGCTGGTTGGCGGTCACCGCGCTGCTCGCCAAGGCCGCTTCAGGCGTCGGCGCAAGGGTGGCGCTCGCGGCGGTCTGCACCCGTGGATCGTGTTTTTGGATGCTGTTGCGCGTCAAACCTTGCTCAACGGCCTTGAGCAGCTTTTGCAAAGTGACCGGTTTTTCCAGAAAAGCCAAGGCACCGATGCGGGTCGCTTCAACTGCTGTTTCGATCGTGGCGTGACCACTCATCATGATGACCGGCATGGTCAGCAGGCCACTTGCAGCCCATTCTTTGAGTAAGGTGACACCGTCGGTATCGGGCATCCAAATATCCAGCAGCACCAGATCGGGGCGCTCTTTGAGCCGGGAGGCGCGCGCCTGGGCGGCATTTTCCGCCAGCTCGACGGTGTGGCCCTCATCATTGAGGATTTCTGAAAGCAGCTCACGGATGCCGTGCTCATCATCGACGACCAAAATATTTGCCATGGTTTATGCGTGGTCCGAAAAAATAGTTGTCAAAGGTGAGATGGTTTCCGTGCAAGCCAATGATAACGAGACTTGCGCCCCGACCACGGTGGCACCCGCCATGCGGTTGGTAATTTCGATGCGCGAACCGTGGTCGTCCGCAATTTTCTTGACCACCGCCAAACCCAGCCCAGTGCCACTGCGCTTGGTGGTGACGTAGGGCTCAAAGGCCCGCTTCAAAATATGGTCGGCAAATCCGCTGCCCTGGTCCAGGACCTGCAAACGCGCACGATTAGAGTGTGTCATCCATTGGGTCTTAAGTACGATGTCCGCGATCGCCAGTGGCGCGGCGCCCTTGGCGAGGGCGTCCAGGCGTGCTTGCTCGGTGGCGTCCTGGGCGTTTTGTACAAGATTGTGCAGGACCTGGCGTAGTTGCTGCGGGTCCCCCAGCACCTGCGGCAGGTCCGGGTCCAGCTCCAGGCGCAGGGCCACGGCCGAGGATTCGTAGAGGTGCGAAACGTCCTCCACCAAGGCGTTGAGGTCCAAGGGTCCGAGCAGCGCTGAGGGCAGGCGCGCGTAATCCCGAAAGTCGTTGACCAAGCGCTTCATCGCATCCACCTGGTCGACAATGGTTTTCACCGACTTGGTCAAAATCGCTTGGTCGGGTGCCTCTAACTTGCCGTCAAGCTTGCGCTCCAGGCGCTCGGCCGAGAGCTGGATCGGCGTGAGCGGATTCTTGATCTCGTGGGCCAGGCGGCGCGCTACCTCACCCCAGGCGCGGGCGCGCTGGGCCGAGATGATCTCGGAAATATCATCAAACACCACCAGCCGGGTTAGGTCGGGCAACAGCGCACCGCGCGCCACCAGCGTCACCGACTGGTTGGCTGTGGCGCCGGCCAGTTCAGGCGTCACTCCCAACTCAAACGATTGTTGCCAATGGTCTGCCTCGGGCGCCTGGCCGCCGCCTTCGAACTGGCGAAATTGCTGTTCGATACCCTCGCCCAGCACCTGCAAGCCGGGTAATTCGGCCAACCGGGCGTCGCTCAGGTCGGCCAAAGGCAGCTGCAAAATGCGCGCCGCACCCGGGTTGGCCGAACGCACCCGTCCATCGGCATTGAGTACCAGCACGCCAGCGGTCAGGTTGTCCAAAATGGTTTGCAAGTGCGCGCGTGCCGCGTCCAACTGCGACATGCTGTTTTGCACCGTGTGGCGGGCGTCGGCCAGTTGCTGGGTCATGGAGGCAAAGGCGCGGGTCAGTCCGCCCAGCTCGTCACGGGTTTGCAAGGCCAGCTTGGGCCGCAAATCGCCGGCAGCCACCTGGCTCACGCCCTCGGTCAGGACCAGGAGCGGGCGGGCAATCTGGTTGCCCAGCACGATGGCCAGCAATATCGCACCAAACACCGCCAAAAACAGGCTCAGTGTCAGCGTGCCGATGTACATGCGCTTGAGCCCCTCGCGCCCGAGCGCGCGTTCCTGGTATTCGCGGTTGGCGCTGACCACCGCATTGGCGTTCGCCACGAAATTGGCCGGCAGGCTGCGCTGCACCAGCAAAAAGCGCTGCTCGGTGGCCAGCCCTAAGCTGCTGCTCGACAGGGGCGCCAGTGCTTTGATCATGGCTTTGCCGGGTTTGCCGGAGGCGCCGTCCTCCAAGCCTTCAACCCAGGCGTAGGCGTGCTCTGTGCGTGCGGCGCGCATCTGGCTGCTGCTGGGCTTGTCCGGACTGAGCTGAATACCGCCGCCGCCTACCGTGGAAATCAAGTTGCCGCTGGCACTCCAAACGGCCACTTCACTGGCGCCTAGTTGCTCCATCACACGGCTCAAGGCGGCCTCAGCCTCTTCGTTCGGTGTTTCGGACAGTTGCGCGGCAGCGACGCGGGATTTACTGGCCAGATCGTTGGACAAGGTGTCCAGCGTCACCCGGCCCAGGCTCAGGCCTGCGTCCAGAGCGCCTTCGACTTTCACGTCAAACCAAGTCTCAATCGAGCGGGATACAAACTGGTAGGACACCACATAAATCAGCAAACCCGGGGCCACGCCCACCAGTGCAAATATCGCTGCAATCTTCACCAGCAAGCGGCTGCCAAAACGCCCTTGGCGCATCCGCGTGTACAGGCGCACGCCCACCCAGACAATGGCCAGCACCAAAATGCCGGCCACCACCACGTTGACGGTAACGAGCTGGGCATAGTTTTGCTCGTACATCTGGTTGTTGGTCGCTTGGGTGAGCAGGTACAAGAGCAGGAGCCCGATCAGCACCATGACCACCGCGCCCAGACCCACCAGGCGCGACGGGCTTGGCCGGGGCGGCGTGCTGGGAGGCTCCAGCGCTACAGAGGGGACCTGGGTCATCGCAGGCCCTCGGTACGCAGCGGGGTGCGGGCGCTGGCGTTGATGTCCCATTCCGATTGGCCTATGGCGCCAATCTGAAATGGCCGCGGCAACTGCGAGAGATCGAGCCGAAAACGAAACTCGGTCTTGATTTTGGCGGTCAGGTCCGACTCACCCAGATCGGCCACTTTCCATTGCGAAATCTGTTTCACAGCGGCCATCGCCTGCGCAAGGGTTTCAAAGCTTTGGTTCAGCGCCAAGCCTTGGGCGCTGTCGCTGCCCATGCCCGAGCCGATGTTGACGCGCCAGCGCCGCGTCAAGGGCTGGTAGGCCAGGCGCACCTGGCGCTGTGCGCTGGAGATGCGCTTGTCATACCAATACCAGCGGTCGTAGTACAGCTCAGCTTCGGCCAAAAAGTAAACCGGCACGCCTTTGAGCAAGGCCTCCTCCACCGCATTAGGCAACTCGAAGGCGACCGTAGCCGATACAAAAACCTCGTTGCCCGCGCGCTCGGCGCGCAACTGGCTGACTTCGGCACTGGTTTGGGCCTGTGCAGCCGCACCCAACCAGCCCAGCCCGACCCAGGCCATCGCCACGGCGCTGCGCAGCAGCTTAGCGATGGCGCTTTTCCAGCAAGGCATAGAAAAAGCTGTCATGGTCCTCATTGGGCGTTGGTCGGTTTCCAAAAGGAGTCTGCACCGGGCCCGGCAGCATATGTCCGGGCGCGGGCAGCGCGTGGGCGTCATTATGGCGGCCTAAAAACCGGCTGATTTGTCCGCTGCCTTCGGCGGCAAACAAGGAGCACGTGCAATACACCAAACGCCCACCGGGTGCCAGCAAGGGCCACAGGGCCTCAAGCAAGCGCTGCTGCTGCGCCGCTAACTGGGCGATATCGGTGGCGCGG